>Ga0190275_10003453_pt1 | contig 11278 bp, 11 predicted proteins | sample Popmic550T_FD_133745 | JGI IMG/M metagenome (GOLD analysis project Ga0190275, IMG submission 133745) | Populus adjacent soil microbial communities from riparian zone of Yellowstone River, Montana, USA - 550 T | ecosystem: Environmental > Terrestrial > Soil > Riparian zone > Trees stand | place... | reverse complement strand
GTCGAGGACGACGAAGCGGCACGCCTCCTGCTTGAACCGGCTGGTGCGGTACCCGAACCCGCATTCGGAGGCGGTGAAGGTGCGGAGCGCGTCGTCGCCCCGGTCCCAGGCGCGCACCTGGGCGAGGGTCTGGGACACCTCCTGCCCGTAGGCGCCGACGTTCTGGATCGGGGTGGCCCCGACCAGGCCGGGGATGCCCGACAGCGCCTCGACGCCGACCCAGCCCTGTCGGACGGCGTGCGCGACGAAGTCGTCCCAGTTCTCGCCCGCGGCGACCTTCACGGTCACGGCGCCGAGGCACGCGAGGTCGTCGGGGTCGTCGGAGTCGGCGGACACTCCCGAGGTCGCGACCTCGACCACGGTGCCGCCGAAGCCGGCGTCGGCGACCACCAGGTTGCTGCCGCCCCCGAGCACCAGCAGCGGCTCGCCGGCCTCGTCGGCGACCGACACCGCGCCGACCAGCTCCGCCTCCGACGTGGCCGTCACCCACGACCGGGCGGGACCTCCCAGCCGCAGCGTGGTGTGGTCGCGCAGGTCAGGCACGAACCACGGCCTTGGGCATCCCGAGCACCTTGGTCCCGTCGCAGGTGACCTCCAGGGCCAGCGTGGCGAGACCGTCGGCGACCGACTTGACGGTGCCGCCGACCGTGACCGTCACCGTGCCCTCCGCGGGTACGACGACCGGGCGCGTGAACTTGCAGCCGAGCTCGACCACGTCGGCCGCGCCCGTCCAGTCCTCGACCGCGCGGGCTGCCAGGGCCATGGTGAACATCCCGTGGGCGATCACGCCCGGGAGCCCGACGGACCGGGCGACGTCATCGTCCTGGTGGATCGGGTTCTGGTCGCCGCTCGCGTCGGCGTAGGCGACCAGGTCGGCGCGGGTCACCGCGTAGGAGCGGGGCTCGAGGGTGTCGCCGGGGTTCATTCCGCGCCTCCGGAGTGCACGAGTGTGGCCGACGTCGTGCACACGACCTCGCCGTCGGCATCGGTGATCTCGCTCGCGGTGCCGAGGATGTCGGCGCCTCCGATCTGCCGCAGGCTGGCCACGGTCAAGGTCGCGGTGAGCACGTCGCCGGGCACGATCGGTCGCCGGTAGGAGAACTTCTGCTCGCCGTGGACGATCCGGAAGAGGTCGACCTGCTCGGCGTCGAGGAACGCGTTCATCGCGTCGAACGCCAGCACGATCGGATACGTGGCAGGGGCCGGGCCGCCGTCGTACTCACCCCCCGTCGCGCGGGAGAACGCCCGCACGTGCTCCTCGGTGACCCGGTGCGGCTGGGTCGGCGGGAAGCTCCGCCCGACGAGGGACTGGTCGATCGGCATAGGGCGACCCTAGACCTCCAGAAATGGAGTCGACCCGCCCGGGAACCGGGCGGGTCGGTCACACACGAGGGTGGTCCGCGGTCAGCGGGTCTCCTTGTGCGTCGTGTGCTTGCGGCAGCGCGGGCAGAACTTCGCCAGCTCGATCCGGTCGGGGTCGTTGCGGCGGTTCTTCTTGGTGATGTAGTTGCGCTCCTTGCAGTCCTGGCATGCCAGGGTGATCTTGGGGCGAACGTCGGAGCTCTTGCTGGCCACGGGATGTCCTTTGGTTGTTCTGCTGTCTGTCTGTAGCGGGGGCGGGACTCGAACCCGCGACACCACGATTATGAGCCGTGTGCTCTAACCACCTGAGCTACCCCGCCGCCGGGACGGAGTCATCCGCCGCCGTCGACCCGCGGAGCCCCAACCCAGAGCCCCTTTACGGAATCGAACCGTAGACCTTCTCCTTACCATGGAGACGCTCTGCCGACTGAGCTAAAGGGGCAACGACGGAGAACAATACACACGGCTCCGAGGGTTCGAGAAATCGGCTGAACGCCTCCGGAGCCGCCTGGGATCAGCCGTCGATCCGGGTCCAGGGAGCCGCCTCCTCGAGCTCGTACGCGAGCTCCAGCAGGGTGTCCTCCCGCCCGACTCCCGCCCCCAGCATCATCCCCTGCGGCAGTCCGGACGCGGTGGTCGTCAGGGGCAGGCTGATCGCCGGGTCACCGGTGGCATTCTGCAGCGGCGTGAAGGCCACCCAGTCGAGCAGCCGGTCCATGATCGTGTCGTAGTCCTGCGTGGGCGCGAGGTGGCCGATCAGCGGTGTCTCGGCAGCGAGCGTCGGGGTCAGCAACACGTCGTGGTCGCCGAAGAAGTCGCGCGAGAACCTCGTCGTACGCCGGAGCCGCCTGATCGCGCCGGGCAGCCGGTGGACGTGGCGGGCCGAGTGGGCGGCGAGGCCGTGCGTGAGGTTGTCGAGCCGGCCCGGGTCCCACGAGCGGCCGAAGCTGCGCTTGCCGGTGCGGATCGTCACCAGCGCCAGCATCGACCAGTAGAGGAGGAAGTCGTCGGCGATGCCGGCCGGCAGCGGGTTGGCGATCGGCGTCACCTGGTGGCCGAGCTCCTCGAGCAGCGATGCGGTCTTGAGCGTGAGCTCCTCGACCTCTGGGGTGGCGCTGCGGCCGATGCCGTCGGTGACCACCGCGACCCTCAGCCGCGTCGGCCCCGGGCGGGTGACGTCGCCGATCGGGCGCAGCCGGAGGTTGCGGTAGACCCGCTCGGCCTCACGGAAGAACGCGGCGGTGTCGCGGACGCTGCGGGTCACGACTCCGTCGGAGATGATCCGGACCGGCATCTGCCGCATCACGACGTCCTGCGGCAGCCGGCCTCGCGATGGCTTGAGGCCGACCAGCCCGTTGACCGAAGCCGGGATCCGGATCGAGCCGCCGCCGTCGTTGGCGTGCGCGATCGGCACCGCGCCGGCCGCGACCAGGGCCGCGGAGCCAGACGAGGACGCGCCCGCGGTGTGCTCGGGCGACCACGGGGAGCGCACCGGGCCGATCCGGGCGTGCTCGGCGGTGGCGCTGAACCCGAACTCCGACAGCTGGGTCTTGCCGAGGCAGAGCAGGCCGGTGTCGAGGTACATCCGGGCGAAGTCGCCGTCGACCGGGCGCGCGGCGGGCTCCCACGCGTCGGTCCCCTGCTGGGTCGGCATGCCGGCGACGTCGACATTGTCCTTGAGGAACGAGGGGACGCCGGCGAAGAACCCGCCACGAGGGTCGCCGGCCCGCTCGCGGGCACCGTCGAAGTCGGCGTACGCCACCGCGTTGAGCCGGTCGTTGACGGCCTCGGTGCGCGCGATCGCGGCCTCGACGACCTCGGGGACGGTCAAGGTGCCCTCGTGGAGCTCCTCGACCAGACCGACCGCGTCGTGGTGGGCCAGGGCGTCGTCACCGAAAGCGTGGACGTGCGTCATGCCCCGAGGTTACCGACCGGTCACCCCGCGCCTGTGACAGCCCACGAGGTGGTCGTCGACCAGCCCGATCGCCTGCATCAGTGCGTACATGGTGGTCGGGCCGACGAACGCGAAGCCCTGCTTCTTCAGGGCCTTCGACAACGCGGTCGACTCCGGCGAGGTCGCCGGGACGTCGCCCAGGGTGACCGGCGCCGGGTGCGTCTCCGGCCGGAAGCCCTCCACGAAGGCCTCCAGCCCACCGCTCTCGCGCAGCCGCACGGTCGCGGCGGCGTTGGTGATGGCGGCGTCGATCTTCAGGCGGTTGCGGACGATTCCGGCGTCGGCCATCAGCCGGGCCTGGTCGCGGTCGTCGAAGGCCGCCACCGCGTCGGCGTCGAACCCGGCGAACGCCACCCTGAAGCCCTCGCGCTTGTTGAGGATCGTCAGCCACGACAGGCCGGACTGGAACGCCTCGAGGGTGAGCCGCTCCAGGTACGCCGCCTCCCCGGCGACTCGCCGCCCCCACTCGTCGTCGTGGTAGGCGCGATAGGTCTCGCTGCCCGCTCCCCACGGGCAGCGGGCCAGACCGTCGTCGCCGACGACCGCCCCGCTCATGCGGCTGGTCCTGTCACCGATCGAGAGCAACTCTGGTTGTTGGGCCTCACTTCGTTCCTGTCCATGCGTAGCGTCGCTGCCCGGATCGATTGGGCAGATGTGACCGTCCCGGCCGGCGCGTCGTCGCCGTTTGCGTCCAAACGGCGCCGGATGGCCAAGTCTGCCGATTGGGCAGATGTGACCGTTCCGGCCGGCGTGTCGTCGCCGTTTGCGTCCAAACGGCAAGGAGGTCTGGTCCGCTCACCGCCGTTCCTTGAGCCGCGCGTTCGGCAGCTCGGGCGCTGGGATCGGTGGCAGCGGGTCGTCCACGACGCCGTACCGACCGGCCGCGACGTCGCGGCTGTTGCGCAGGACCGCGCTGTCGCGGGTGATCTGGGTCTGCCACTCGGCGCGAAAGCGCACGATCTCGTCGTGGGTGCGCCCGACGAAGTTCCACCACATGACGATCGGCTCGCCGAACGGCGGTCCGCCGAGCAGCAGCATCCGCACCGGCTCGTCGTGGGCCTTCAAGGTGAGCGACGTCGATCCCGGCGCGGCGTACACGAGGTCGGAGGGCTTGGCGTCGAGGTCCTCGACCGTCAGGACACCGGAGTCGACGAGCACGCCGTGCTCGTACGCCGGGTCGACCGGGACCGTGACCGAGCCGCCGGTCTCCAGCACGATCTCGGCCCCCAGCAGCGGGGTGTACGTCGTGACGGGCGACGTGTCCCCGAGCACCGACCCGAGGAAGACCCGGGCCCGCCAGCCCGGCCCCTGGATCCGCGGTGGCGCGTAGTGCTCGAACCCGGGGTCGGTGTGACGTGACTCCTCCGGCAGCGCGACCCAGAGCTGGACGCCGTGGAGCAGTCGGGTCTCGGCCGTCGAGACCTCGGAGTGGCTGATGCCGCGGCCCGCGGTCATCAGGTTCAGCTGGCCGGGGCGGACCGGGGCGTGGTGGCCGGCACTGTCGCGGTGATCGATCTCGCCGCTGAAGAGCCAGCTCACCGTCTGCAGCCCAGTGTGCGGGTGGGGCGAGACCTGCATGCCGCCCGTCTCGGTCACCAGGTCGGGCCCGTAGTGGTCGACGAAGCACCAGGCACCGATCAGGCTGCGCTGACGCTGGGGCAGGGTGCGGCGTACCGTCATCGCCCGCAGCCCACCCAGCGGCACCTCACGCGGGGTCAGCACCTCGAGCCGTGCGCCGCCACCACCCGGACCCAGCCGCAGCTCCGCGGGGTCGCGTTCAGGGTTCGTCATCGGCTCACGTCTCGATGTGGTCGACCGTCGGCTGGTGGCTGGCGGCTCATGCTCCTCATCCTCACCCGCCACCGTGCGGGGCGCTAGCCCACTTCACGTCATGTGCCCGGCCGCACCACTCCATGCTCGTAGGCGAAGACCACCGCCTGGATCCGATCGCGGAGCCCGAGCTTGGTCAGCACTCGGGCGACGTGGGTCTTCACGGTCGTCTCGCCGAGGAACAGCTCGGCGCTGATCTCCTGGTTCGACCTGCCCCTGGCGAGCAGCAGGAACACCTCGCGCTCGCGCGGCGTCAGTCGGGCAAGCGGTTCGTCGCCCGCGCCGCGGGGGTACGGCGGATCCTGGGTGAACCTGGCGACCAGTCGGTCGATCACCGCCGGCGCGAGGCTCGACTCCCCTCGCGCCACCGCCCGTACCGCGGCGGCCAGGCGCTCCGGTGGGGTGTCCTTGAGGAGGAACCCGCTGGCCCCGATCCGCAGCGCCTCGTACACGTACTCATCGAGATCGAACGTGGTCAGCATCAGCACCCGGGTCCGGTTGCCGGGCTGCTCCAGCACCCGTCGCGCCGTCTCCAGGCCGTCGAGCTCCGGCATCCGCACGTCGAGCAGCGCCACGTCGGGCCGCGTCGTCGCGGCCAGGCCAACCGCGGTCGCGCCGTCCGCGGCCTCGGCCACGACCTCGATGTCGGGCTCAGCCTCGAGGATCAGTCGGAATCCGTGACGCACGAGGTCCTGGTCGTCGGCGAGGAGGACCCGCAGGCGGGTCACGCCGGGGCCTCGACTGGCACCAGGGGCAGCATCACCTGGACGTGTACCCCGCCGCGCGGCGTGTCGGTGACCGTGCAGGTGCCGCCGTACTGCTCGGCGCGCTCGCGCATTCCGGGGACCCCGAGTCCCGGACCTCGCTCGCCGGTGAGCCCACGCCCGTCGTCGACGACGTCGACGTGGAGCCGGTCCGGCATCCACCGGACGTGCACCCTGACCCGACGCGCCCCAGCGTGGCGGATCACGTTGGTCAGGGACTCCTGCACAATCCGGTGCGCTACCAGGTCGACGCCGTCTGACATCGGTCGCGGGTCCCCATCGACGACCAGCTCGACGGCCACGCCGCTGGAGCGCACCCGGTCCAGCAGGGGTGCGAGCTGAGCCATGCCGGGCGCAGGACCGGACGGGTGCCCAGCCGGGTCGACCAGCTCCAGCAGCGAGTGGACCTCGGCCAGGGTCTCGCTACCGGTGCGCTCGACGACCTCCAGCGCTGTGAGCGCGCCGGGTCGACCGCTCTCCACCGTCCGCCGAGCTGCGCCGACCTGGACCACCATCACCATCAGGTGGTGCGCGACGACGTCGTGGAGCTCACGGGCGAGCGCGAGCCGTTCCTGCACGACCGCCGCCGCGGCCAGCGCGTCGTGGGCCCCACGCACCTTCTCGGCCTGTACCGCCACCTCCGCGAGCAGCACCTGCTGCTGCCGGACGGCCGAGCCTCCCAGCCACGAGAGCGCCATCAGCACCAGGGGGACCACGTAGTCACCGATACCCGAGAACCCGCCCGTGAGATTGACGGCGACAACGCCGATCGCCGAGAGCACCAGCCCGACGCCGCGGGCCGGCCGTCCCTCGAGCGCGCCGGCCACACCAGACAGGACCATGCCCACGACGACCACCGCCGCCGGGACCTCGGCTCGCAGCGCAACGAGGATGCAAGCGAAGGCCCAGAAGGTGGCGACCGCGATCAACGCGTGACTCGGGCGGAGCCTGCCCGGGAGCCAGGCGGCAGGACGCGCCAGGGCCGGAATCATCCACGCATCGTCGCTCGCGTGGAAGGCTGTGGCGGCCGGCACCGTCGGGTTCACCCGCAGCGCGCCCAGGGTGCTTCGCATCCCGGTCAGGGCGTCGCGGCCGGTCTGCTCGGCCTCGCCGAGCAGCCGAACGGCCTCCGGGTCGGACGGGTGAGCGGCCAGTTGCTGTCGGGCCCGGCTCGCCGCCTCGGTGATGGAGCGGACCGCTAGCACGATGGTCTCCTGGACGGCGAGACCGGCGCGCGCGCGTGCCTCGGCAGCCTGGGACGCGGCCACCTCGACCGTCGACTCCTCCATCAACCTGTTCTGGGCCACCAGTGCCGCCCGGGCGGCGGCCCGGGTGTGCACTGCCTGCCCGACCAGGACCGGGGCGCCGAGGATGGCGGCCGCGAGGAGCCCCGAGACCGCGTCCCGGTCCGTGACTCCGATCACGACGCATCCTGCGGCAGCAGCCACGACGGCCCCGGTTCGCACCGCGGGGCCGGTCCCGTAGCGCCCCAGCGAGTACGCCGCGACCCACAGGCAGACAAACCCCAGGACCGTCTGGTCGAAGAGCCGCAGCTGCGGCCAGGCCAGCTGCACGATCAGGCCGAGGTTGACCAGCAGCAAGGCGACTGAGGGGTGGGTGCGCCGCAGGAGGAGCGGGGCGGCCATCGCCAGGGCCAGCGTCACCCGTGGCCCATCGGCGCCGAAGGCGAGGAGCGCCTCCAGCGCTGCGGCCGTGCCCAGGGCCAGGATCGGGGCGGACGAACGCAGCCACGACACGCGCTCACGGTAAGGCACCCGGGGCCCACGGACATCCGTCTACGGAAGGACGGGGTCGTACTCGGGGAGGACAGCCGGTCGGCTCCCGGTCCACCGCGTCGAGCGCCGAGGAGGACGCGCTGTGGTGCCGGCCGGGGCCACCGTGATGCTCAACCAATCCCAGACCCAGGAGGACCCATGTCCCCGATCGACATCGTCCGATCCGCGCCGTACCGCCTCGCCTTCGTCCTCGCTCCCCTGCTGATGGGGATGGCGATGGTGGTGGACCTGACACCAGGCACCGACTCCACGCAGGAGCTGCTCGCGGCCGTGGCGGACCAACCCGATCGTTGGCTGCTGACCGGCACCTTGTTCCTGCTCTCCGGCCTGGCGTGGGCGGTGACCGGCGTCGTGCTTCATCGAGTTGCCCGTGGCCGGTCCCGCCTGATCACGATCGGCGGAGTCCTGCTCGCGGCCGGCGGCGCAGCGCTTGCCCTGCTCGATGCCGCCGGCTCGTACCTGCCCGCCGTAGCGGGCAGTGGAGCGTCGCTCGAGCAGCAGGTCGAGGTGGTCGAGCAGGTCGAAAGCACGCCCGTCCTGGTGTTTATCGAGGTCGTCCACGTCGCCGGATGGGCGCTCGGTCTCGTGCTCGTGGCCTTCGGCCTGCTGCGTTCCCGGATGGTGTCCGCCTGGATCCCGGGTCTGGTGCTGCTCTCGTTCGTGGGCATGTTCGCCTTCACCGGCGGCGTGCCGATCCTGGTGGCGGCCACGCTGCTGGTGGTGGGGATGACGGGCTTGGCCATGAAGCTCCCGCAGGCAGCGCCCGCTCGGGACGCGGACCGGGCTCCGTCGCTCACCCGCACTGCCACGTGAAGTAGGCGTCAGTGGGCGGGTCGGCGTCGCGGGTCAGCCAGTAGAGCTGCCCGACGTCGCCCCACATCATGCCGGCGGCATCGTCGGAGGCGACCTGCAGCAGGGGGCGCCAGTCCGCGGCGGATGTCAGCACGTCGGGGTCCGACCAGTCGAACGGCAAACCCGCCACCCCGCGCCGGAACTGCTCCACCTCGAGCTCGACGGCCCCCTGCTGGGGCGACGCGTGCCCGCCGACCTGATGGACCTCGCCGCTGTCCGGGATCTCCCCGAGCCCGTCCAGCAAGGCGTCGAAGGAGTCCGAGCCGTCCCTCAACCCGAGCCGCTCCAGCGCGTCGTCGACCCACGGCAGCTCCCAGGAGGGCCAGGTGGCGGTCCGGACAGCGGTCAACGGCACGGCCGGGTAGGGCCGGAGGCCGGGTGGCGCATGGGTCGGCGAGCCGTCGTGGACGGTCAGCGCCACGACCCGCGCCGCGGGGTGGGTCGACGGGTCCCATGACCCCACGATGGTGTCGATGTCGTCGCGGTACCGGCCGTCGTAGTAGAAGAAGGCGAGCCGGTCCGCGGCCCGCAGCGCGGTGGCCTCGGGAAGTGCCTCCCGCGCCGCGACGCAGTCCAGGGTCAGGACGTGGCTGAGCGGTCCGCGCCCGTCCCACACCGGCCAGTCGTCGGGGGGCACCGTCGGCAGCCCGCCGAGCTGCGCCACCACTGGGTCACCCTGCTGTGCGTGCTCGAGCCGCAGCGCGGGGCGCCTCCAGCTGAGGAACTCAGCTGCCGCCGCGCCCGGCAGGTGCTCCTCTGCGAGGCGCCGGACCGTCGTCGCGCGTGCCTCACTCTCGTCACGGATCCCGGGAGTCGACACACCTGACCGTAGCCCTCGCGCGCGAGCGCCGTCCTCGCCTCATCCGATAGTGCTCGGGCGGCTCTCGGTCCGGGACGCGACTCGGCCGGTCAGGAGTTGGAGAAGACCGCAGGCCCGCCGTCCTGACCGTCGTCCCGCTCAGTTGCGTGTGGGCCGCGGCCGGCCCAGGTCCAGGCGTACGCCGGGTCCTCGGCGGCGAGTCCGCCCTCGCCGAGCTCGAGCGGCTTGAACGTGTCGACCATGACGGCTGACTCCTCGAAGTACTCGACGCCGAGCGAGGCCTCGATGGCGCTCGGCTGCGGGCCGTGGGCGTGGCCGCCGGGGTGGAGGGAGATGGAGCCGATGTTGATGCCCGACCCCTTCCGCGCCTCGTAGTCGCCGCCGACGTAGAACATGACCTCGTCGGAGTCGACGTTGGAGTGGTAGTAGGGCACCGGGATCGCGAGCTCGTGGTAGTCGACCTTGCGCGGCAGGAAGTTGCAGACCACGAAGTTCCAGCCCTCGAAGACCTGGTGGACCGGCGGCGGCTGGTGGACCTTGCCGGTGATGGGCATGTAGTCCTCGATGTTGAACGTGTACGGGTACAGGCAGCCGTCCCAGCCGACGACGTCGAACGGGTGGGTCGCGTAGGTGAGGCGGGAGCCGACGACGCCGGCCGAGGTGCGGTGCTTGACCAGCACCTCGACGTCCTCCCCGTCTGCGTGGTGGGGCTCGGTCGGGCCGTGCAGGTCGCGCTCGCAGTACGGCGCGTGCTCGAGGAGCTGGCCGTAGCGGCTCAGGTAGCGCTTGGGCGGCGCGATGTGGCTCGACGCCTCGATCGCGTAGAGCCGGCTCGGCTCGCTCGGGCACCAGCGGTGGTCGGTGGCGCGCGGCACCAGGACGTAGTCGCCGGCGCGGTAGGGGACGACGCCGAAGACGGTCTCGACGGTTCCGGAGCCGCTCTCGATGAAGACACACTCATCACCGATCGCGTTGCGGTAGAGCGGTGAGGGGTCGGTGCCGGTCACGACGTACCCGATCCGGACGTCGCCGTTGCCGAGCACCATCCGCCGGCCCTCGACCGGGCAGGCACCGGCGCCGTCACCGAAGAGCGTGTGGAGCTTGAGGTGGCGCGGCTTCAGCGGGTGGTTGGGCGCGAGCCGCTGGTCGGGCAGGTCCCAGACCTGGCTGTCGACGATCGCTGACGGCACGCCGCGGTGGTAGAGCAGCGAGGAGTCGGAGGAGAACCCCTCCTCCCCCATCAGCTCTTCGCGGTAGAGCCGACCCTCGGGGTCGCGGGACTGCGTGTGGCGCTGGCGAGGGACCTCGCCGACGCGGCGGTAGTGGGCCACATGGCCACTGTCCCACGCGGCACCGCGGTCGGCGCAAGACCGCTGACCGAACCGCGGTCACCGATATTCGACCGTCCGACGAACAGCTCCGACTTGAGCTCAAGCGCACTCGAGCTCCTACCGTGACACGTGTGACCTGCGAAAATGGCTCGCCGAGTGTCACCGCCGAGACCTACGCTCGGCGGTGCCATGCGTGACTTCCCACCCCTCGTCTCGACGTTCTGGGTCCGCAAGGGCGAGGTCACCGCGGTTGCCCCCGACACCTCGAGCCCGACGCGGTTCCTGCGCTGGGTGCTGCGCCAACAGGGGAACGTCATCGTGGTGGCCACGCTGCTCGGCGTCCTGTGGCAGCTGCCGCTGATCGTCGGGCCCTGGATCTTCGGCCGGGCGATCGACGCGGGCATCATCGGCGATCACCCCGACGCGGTCGCCTGGGGCGCGATCGCGCTGCTCGTGGTGACCCTGATCGGCGCCGTCTTCGGCATCTCGCTCCACACCCTGGTCGTGCGCAGCTGGCTGATCAGTCTCTACGGCACCACGATGATGGTCACCCGCAAGGCGGCCCAGAT
>Ga0190275_10003452_pt1 | contig 11280 bp, 6 predicted proteins | sample Popmic550T_FD_133745 | JGI IMG/M metagenome (GOLD analysis project Ga0190275, IMG submission 133745) | Populus adjacent soil microbial communities from riparian zone of Yellowstone River, Montana, USA - 550 T | ecosystem: Environmental > Terrestrial > Soil > Riparian zone > Trees stand | place... | reverse complement strand
GCCCAACGATCGGCGAAGAAGAGATCGCCGAAGTTGTTGACACGCTCCGTTCCGGGTGGCTCACCACCGGACCGCGTACGGCCCAATTTGAAAAAGAATTCAAGGCGTTCGTGGGAGCCCCGCACGCCCTAGCGGTGAACTCCTGTACGGCAGGATTGCATCTTGCGTTGGCTGGACTCGGGATAGGCGAGGGAGACGAAGTTATCACGACACCCTTGACCTTCTGCGCTACCGTCAATACGATTCTCCATGTTGGAGCTACGCCTGTTCTGGCCGATGTGTCATGGGATGGCAATATCGACCCGGACTCCATTGCCAGCCGGATAACACCTAGAACGCGCTGCATCATGCCCGTGCATCTCGCAGGACTACCTTGTCGGATGGAAGAGATCTGGCGACTGGCGCGAAAGCATAGCCTCTTCGTGGTTGAGGATGCGGCGCATGCGGCTGGCGCACAGTATGGTGGGCAACAAATCGGGGCTGGGTTGCCGGACCGCGCGATGTTCAGCGATGCGGTAGCTTACAGTTTCTATGCGACCAAGAACCTAACCACCGGAGAGGGTGGGATGGTGACCACACACGACGAAGAACTTGCTAGCCGAATGCGCATTCTTTGCCTGCATGGCATTAGCAAGGACGCGTGGGATCGATACACCGACAAAGGCAAGTGGTTTTATGAAGTGGTCGAGTGCGGATACAAGTACAACCTGAGCGATATTCAATCCGCGATCGGAATTCACCAGCTTCGCCGCCTTAATAGTTTTACGGCGGAACGTACCCGGCTCGCTACGATGTATCGAGAACTTCTCCAAGATACAGACGAGATCGAATTGCCAGACGCCACTGACCCGGGGCATGCATGGCACCTTTACATGATCAAACTCAACCTCAATCGCCTTGATATCGATAGGGAAGAGTTCATGAGGCATTTGAGATCCGCAGGAGTCGGCGCAAGCGTGCACTTTATTCCGATCCCAATCCATCCGTACTTCCAGCGGAATAGACCGCGACACGCGACGGAAGTTCCTCGCGCGCTGGCGATCTACGAGCGTCTGATCTCACTTCCTCTCTATCCTGGTCTTACGGATGACCAGGTCATATACATTGTTGACACGATCACAGAAATCGTGCGGCGTTTTCGCAAGACTGCGCAGATCGCGGTTGCCAGTTAAAGGGTCTAAAACATGACGAGCGCTTTCAAAACATACGTACGCAAGGCCTTGAACTTTCATCTGCCGGTGGCATTTGCGGCCTGTATTTATGCTGCTTATCTGCTCCGCTTCGACTTCCGGATTCCGGAGGCTGAGAATCAATACTTAGTGCCTGGTCTCTTCCTTGCGATTGTCGTGAAGTGGATTGTCTTCTACTTGGCGAGGCTGAACCGCTTCCTCTGGAAGTTTGTCAGTATCGCAGATCTTGTCAGGCTGTTCTTCGCCAATGCCGCGGCTTCCTTAGCCTTTGCGATAGTTGCGCGCGTTGTTCTAGGACCGGGCTTTCCACGATCCGTATACGTCATTGATTTTCTCTTATGTTTTCTGGCTACGTGTTCGGTTCGTTTTGTCGTCCGCTTATATCTGGAGGCCCGCGTCTCGGCGCGTTCGAGTTCCGGGCGTAAGCGGATTCTCATCTACGGCGCAGGCGCCGCCGGAATCACGCTGGTGCGCGACATTCGTGCGAATCCGAGCTACCAGTACGAAGTTGTCGGGTTTCTTGATGACGAGATCCGAAAACGTGGCTTGGTCTTGCAGAACGTGAAGGTCCTTGGACGCGGTCGTGACGCATCGCTGATCGTCGACTCATGCAGTAAGAAGCGCTCCAAGATCGACGAGATTGTTATCGCAATGCCATCGGCCAGCGGGCGTCAAATGCGAGAGGCGCTTGCAAACTGCCGTGCATCTGGCGTACGTTGCCGGACCATACCTGGAACAGGTGAATTGCTTGCCGGCAAGATGCTGACCTCGCAGATTAGAGACGTGTCCGTGCTTGATCTGCTGGGACGGGAACCTGTACACATTGAAGAGAGCCGTATTCGGGACAGCCTGACGGGGCAAGTAGTAATGGTCACCGGCGCCGCTGGTTCCATCGGATCAGAATTGAGCCGCCAAGTTGCGTCGTTTGGACCCAGAAGACTCATTCTTTTTGATCAGGCAGAGAGCGACTTATTTCGCATCGATGCAGAACTTCGCGATCGATATCCGAAACTCGATATCCTGGCGGCACTCGGTGACATTCGCGATGAAGCCCGAGTGCGGGACGTTATTTGCGTTAACTCCGTCGACGCGATTTACCATGCTGCGGCCTACAAACATGTGCCGATTATGGAGCAGTATCCTCTCGAGGCTGTGCGCAATAATGTGCTGGGAACGCATAACCTGGCGACGATCGCGCGGGAGTACGGCGTCTCATCCTTTCTGATGATCTCTTCCGACAAGGCAGTGAATCCCTCAAGTGTGATGGGTGCGACCAAGAGGCTCGATGAGTTAATCTTGTCGGGATTCCCGAAGGACAGAACGAAGTTCGTTTCGGTTCGTTTCGGAAATGTGCTTGGAAGCAATGGCAGCGTGATCCCCACATTTCAAAAGCAGATCCAGGGTGGAGGTCCGGTGACTGTGACCCACCCGGACATGCGACGTTACTTCATGACCATTCGGGAGGCAGTACAACTTGTCCTACTCGCTTCGACGATGGGGGCAGGCTCGGAAGTATTCGTGCTCGATATGGGAGAACCAGTAAAAATCGTGGACCTGGCCAATCAAATGATTCGATTGGCCGGCCTTGTTCCAGGCAGAGACATCGAGATCCAGTATACGGGCCTGCGACCGGGCGAGAAGTTATATGAGGAACTTGTATTGGCGGGCGAAGCGATTGTTCCTACTTCTCATCAGAAAATAAGCATCCTCAAAGGTCAGTCGGTCGATCCGAATGCGGTCGCCGGATGGATCAGTCGCCTGGACGACCTTGTCGAACGCCGCGACGTAACCGGTACATTGCGTTACCTCTCGCGTCTCGTTCCGGAGTACGTGGTTGATGCGCGATGGAAGCTGGATGAAATTCCGGAAACCGCTACCGTTCGAACTGATCGATCTGGTCGAAACTCAGCCAGGCCCGCTGTTGCGTCGTAGCGACGGGCAACGTGACGGCCGCCCATCGCCCACGATGATGTTAAATTTCCGGAACGAACGAGGTGCTATCGGCCAGAAGAAGCCTGTCGAGAGCAAACTGGACGTCTCTGGCCCGCATGGTGATCCGGTGAGTCCCACGTGGCAGAGTAAGTACCTGGGCCTTCGTCCATTGCCATTGAGTCGACCAGGAGCCGTTCGCCGCGTTGAAAAGCTGTTCCGGACCACCGTTCACGGAAATGAAGACACCGCCGGTCGACGCCGGAGTCGCCAGAACACGAAGCCACATCGCGTAAGTTCCTGCTACAGGGGCAACAACGCTGAATGTGACGTAGCTTTTGCCAGCGACGGGAGATGAAAGATATTTGCCGCGCGATGCCGCCGGCGAAGACACGATGACGAAGCGGTCGGCTGCCGGCAGATACATGCCGGTGGGAGCATTTCGTGATTGATCCTCGGCTTCGAGGTAACTGAGATAGGCGTTAGCAGGGGCGGACGTCGGAATCGGAGACGGATCCGGCGTGGGTGTGGGTGTCGGCTTGGGATCTGGAGTCGGTGCAGGATCCGGCGGTTGCACAAGGGTTACGAACTGCAAACCACCAAGTTGGGAAACTTCGCCATCGGGGGTGACACTCCTAACGCGATAAAAGATAGTAGCTCCTGCGGTAAGTCCGTTAAGAAAGAGAGAATGATTCTTAGACCCGCCAGCCGTGACCGAAGTAGCCGAACCCATGGCGGTCGTCATTCCGTACTCCACCTGCGCGTTGGCGGCGAGGTTCGTCGTCCATTTGATGACCGCGCTATTTTTCGTGATATCGGATACGCTGACACCGGAGACTTGCAAAGGCTTGACGCCCGTACTCTCCTCGCCACCAAGGCGGCGAAGGAGGAAAGCATTAAATTCGATATCTGTATGGGCCGGAGGAGCAATTCCAATCGGATTGGTCATAGCGATGAGATTCAGAGGAATACGAACCGGATTTCCCGAGTACGTGCCGCTTGCGACAGGCGCCCCGAAGATGTTCTGCACGTCATGAATCTCAAACGCGTCACCGAGCGAAAGGCCCGCAGTGGAGATGTCAACATCCGCGTACGATTGCTTCGGCCAGTTAAATACGGCGATGTGGGCGCGGCCGGCTTCATATCGGTTGGGCCGGACAACAATCTTCTGTGCCACCGGACGCGACGTGACCGGCTGGAACGTGTTTCCCGGGTAGGCGCTGGCTGTGAAACCGCGAGTCTCACCGATGATAGTGTTTTCCTTAAAGCTCGTCGCTGCACATTTCCAGTAGGACAACCCGATGCCTCCGGAAACGAAATAGTTGCCTTCTATGACCGCATTCGAACAGCCATAGCCCGCGGTGTAGTACCCGATATTGTTGTCCCCGCCGTGATTTCGTGTGGTCGGGTAGTACGAGTAGTTATTCTTCAAAACCGGATTGTTCGCGATAACCGTCCCGCCAACGAGAATATTGCGGCTCAAATTTTTGGCAAGAGAGCCGTTGTTGAACACGATGTTTCCTTCGAGTCTGAAATTATTGAGGAACGTGTTCGAGGATCCGTAAACCTGCATGCCTTGTCCAAATTGATGAAAGATGATGTTGTCGGTGATGTGCTGCTCTCCGAACTGGTTCTGGGCATAAACTCCGTGTCCATGTCCCCGATCGGGCCCTTTCCATCCGCTATAGAAGACAATGTTCCCGTAAAATTCCGTACCGGTAGCGTTCTTCCACGAACCGAGTCCGTTGCTGGTGTCATGGACGATATTGTTAATAACCTTTACGCCCTGACCGAAAACATCAATACCGATTGTCTGCGCGATACCGGAGGGAAACGAACCCGCCTCCAAAGTAATTCGTTGTGGTATCGAGTTGAGGATCTCGAGATCTCGAATAGTGATCCAAGATCCAAGGACCTGAAGACCACCATCGATAATAGCCCGCTCATCACGATAAGGACGGAGCGTGATCGGATTTCCCGAAGCGCCGTTGTGCTTCCAAACAAAGCTGGCATGAATCGGCTCGGGGTAAGTGCCGGCGCGAAGATAGACAGTATCTCCACCTTTGATAAGGCTCGTCTTACTAAGCATCGTTGCAATATTCCATGGTCTGGAGATACTTCCGTCTCCAGCCGATGTGCCTTGAGGAGCAACGAAGTATTCCGCGGCGGAGGCTGCATGAACGCTCACGAGAGCTAGTAATATTCGACTAATTTGTTGTTGTAAAGTAATTCGCTCTAGATACAAAGATCGCATGTTCCTTCTGAATGAATCGGTTGTGATTCGAAACCGCTCTAGTACTACTTTGCGGTTATACCCTTACCCCTGTGTGAGAAATACGCAGGGGGGTGCAAGCGTGCTGCTATTGGCTAAGTAACGCCGCTAGCTAGACGCAGGTCGAGTTAGGGCACACATCTGGCGATCGTGCCGTAACTTCAGCAAACAGTACTTTGTAGCTACAAGGTACTAAGAGAAGCATCCAATGTCAATACTGCACGATCGCCACTTGATGTTTATGCAGCAAAGTACACGTAAGCCCTATTCCATCTGTTACCCACATCGGCGGGCGCCACTGTTTCGAACGACGAGGCTCCTACTTGCATCGCTCGTCTGTGCCATGCCCATGATTCCGGCTGAGTTCTTTGTCGCGCTCGACGGAAAACGAGGCAACAAGGGAACAATCGAAGAACCCTGGGATCTCCGTACTGCGTCTGAACACCCGATAGCCGTTAGGCCCGGAGATGTAATCTACATGCGAGGCGGAACCTATGAAATACAAGACAGATTGAACTTGAACCTGAGGCTCAAAGGCGATCAGGATCAACCCGTCACATTACGTCCCTATGGCAAGGAGAGAGTTGTCATAGATGGTGGGATTCATGTCCTCGAACCGTGGGTAGTTCTCCGGGATCTCGAGATACGTAACTCGATCGATCGTCGCATAACCACTATTGCCGGTCCTTTTCCTGCTGATATTCCACAACCAACAGGAATCAACGTATTTGCTCCGAATGTTAAGGTGATCAACAACATCGTTCACGACGCCGCGAACGGTCTATCGTCCTGGGTATCGGCTCCCGATGGCGAGTTCTACGGAAATATTGCTTACTACAACGGCTGGATCGGCCCTGATCGTCCGCACGGCCATGGTGTCTACATGCAGAACAAGGATGGCGCCAAAATTCTTGCGGACAATGTAATCTTCAATAACTTCGAATATGGCATGCAGATCTATGGATCTTCCGACACGTTCCTGAACGGGTTTCAGCTGGGAGGAAATGTTGTCTTCAACAATGGATCTTTAGGCGGCGCCTGGAGTCGTAACATACTGCTCGGAGGAACTACCGTCGTCGCTAAGCCGGTGTTAGTCGATAACTTCACTTATTTTCCACTTACGGGCAACCATGGCGGCGATAACAACATCGGTTACTATCCCAACGGCAGCGGCTGTACAGGCCTGCAGATGAAGGGAAATATCTTCGCCTCCGGTGGCATAGCCCTGACGATGCACAATTGTGAAGTCGACGTTATTTCAAGCAATAAGTTCATCGGACAGACAAGAGGCTTCGATGTCTCGAGGTACTCGGGAGCGAACTCGTTCACGATGGCTCAGCCGACTGGCACGGCGGTATACGTTCGGCCTAATAAATATGAGCGGGGACGGGGTCACGTCATTGTGTATAACTGGGACCGCGCGGAAGCGATCGAAGCGGATCTTTCGACGCTTGGCCTGACACCCGAGGACACCATCGAAATTCGGGACGTGCAGAACGTTACCGGGCAACCAGTCTTCGTCGGCGACTACAAAGGGGAGCGAATCCGCGTTCCGATGACCTCGATCGAGGTTTCCAAGCCGGTCGGCGAGGTGAAATATCCGCCAACTCACTCGGATCGAGAATTCGGCGTCTTCCTCGTGAGAGTCGTTGGAACGAAGGCCCCGCCGGAAGCGAACTTCACGGCGCAAACGGAAGCGGAGTCCGGCTCGCTGTCCGACACCACATTTGTCCAAAGTCGCGAAGACGCATCAGGCGGCGTTTCGATTTCGTTTGCGCCGGATGGATCGAGTTGGGGCGCGTACCTGTTTGAGATCCCGAAAGAGGGTGACTATGCCGTGTGGATCCGCGGCAGGCAAGCGTCGGGCAGTTCCAGCGAGATCAGTCTGCGCGTCAATAGCGCCGATCCAGTCACCTCAGTATTTCCGGCGGAAGGCGGATCGGGCTGGATATGGTCGTTCATCAATCAACGCTCCGAGAATTCCGACGCGCAGCCGGTTCAGAGAATTGTACACCTGACGGCGGGCTCTCACTGGCTTACTCTCAGTTCGGCTGACGCCGGATTGGAACTTGACGCTCTTCTCATCACAAGTGACCTGAAACTGATTCCGACCGGACCTCTGGGCCAACCAGCAACGGAAGCAGTTCCAGAGGTGCTTGACGACGTCGAGCTCTGAAATTAGACTTGTTGCCGCTTCAAAGGAAACCAATGTTCTCATTCTATCGCCCACTCGTGTTCGCAGTTGTCTCAATATTTCCCCAAATGTCGTTAATGGGCGCAATTTCTGATCCGAAGATCACTATAGTGGAAGGCGACGGAGCTTTCAATAACATCAAGCGCCGGTATGGACGCAATATCAAGGTGGAGGTTCGCGATGGCGCCGGTGTACTTGTGCCGAACGTGACTGTTACCTTTCTTGCTCCTGCGGTCGGACCGAGTATCACCTTTGGTCCGACCGGCAACAAGTTCGAAACGCAAACCGATGCCAACGGGGTTGCTGCAACGACGCAGGTAATTCCCAATACCTATGAAGGACGCTTTCGAATTCGCGTTAGTGTAGCCGGCGATGAGGGTGTACATTCGGCATTCCTGGCGCAGAGCAATACGAATGCAGGCGGGATCGAAGCTCCAAAAACCGGAGGCAGTGGCGGCAAAAAAGCTCTCTGGATCAGTCTTATCGGCGGCGGAGCGGCTGCCGGTGTCATTCTCGCGGTTAGCGGCGGCAGTAGCAGCAACACCGTGACGAGTGTGCCGACGAACCTGAATATCGGTGGTGTTTCTGTCGGAGGACCCCGGTGATGCGCTCTGCCAGACTGCTCCTGTTTCCAGTCCTCGTGGCATTGCCAGGGTTAACCGCCGATTTCGCCGGGCCTGTATCGGGCTATGTCTTCGAAAAAGAGAGTGGCTCTATCCGTCCGATTAATGGATTTCCAGGTGGTTCGCTGCTCGGGTCACCCGTTGACCTTCCCGTGATCCTCCAATCGGTTGTGATTCGACAGGCGCAGAATACAGCGGTTGGCATCGTTAAGGAGAGCGGCGCGATCGTCCGAATTACCGACATCACTTCCACTCCTGAAGTGAGCGATCACGGCGGCTGGTTGACGAAATGCAATCTGGTGGCTTTGAGTGCCACTGGAGATTTCGGAGTGGCGTACTCCAGCGCCGAATCGAAGCTCGTGAGATTCATGAATTCCGATCTTCAAAGTTCTATCGGCACAGCTGAGTACGGCGAAATTTCCGTTGTCGCGGTGGAAGGGACGGCGGTCTTGTTTGGAACCCGCGATAGCCTTTACCGATGGGTTGACAACGGGATCACGCTGTTGGGACGTTTCGAAGATATTTCGAGCGTGGCTTTTTTGAACGGAGGGCGAGACGTTGCGGTTGCCGACAGGGCGAGAAATTCGCTCTCTATGATTTCCGATGTGTCTGGAAGTCGGGAAGTCACTCTTCTCGCAAATGAAAAAGAAGGAATCAACAAGCCCGCGGCCGTTTGCCTGGGTAGAGATAATCGCCTCCTGGTAGCGAACGCAGATTCAACCGCAGTTGTGTTGGATGCATCAAGCCGCAGTATTCTGGCCACCATATATCTAGCGGCTCAGCCCACCCGTTGTGAAGCTCTCAATTCGAATAATCTGCTCCTTCTCAACGATGTGGGTCCTGAACCGCTGGTGTTGGTGGATCTTTCGGAGATGGCGTCCTTCTTTGTTCCCGTGAATCAGCAATGAAGACTTTTTGGAAAACATTATTTGTCTGCGTGGCCTCGATCGGCGTGGCAGCGGCACAAACAGCGGTCACGATGTCGTTCAGCTATCGGAACGTTTCGTCTCCCACGGCGAATGTGATTTCGTCGAACGGAACGATTCAGATGGGATCGATCACGGTAGGACAGACTGCGCGTGTCGTATTCAACATCATGAATGCTGAACGCGTTCCGGTAACGATTTCTCGTATCGCCCTTACAGGCGAAGGATTTACTTCGAATGGTCGCGCTCCTGTCGAACTGAGGGCGGTGGAAGCGACCTCCTTCGAAATCGAATTCGCTCCGACAGCAAAGGGCGTCAATTCCGGAAACCTGACGGTTGAGGTGACAGAAGGAAGTCGTCGAACGCCGTTTACATTCTTCCTGGGAGGTATCGGTGTCGCGCCCGATCTCGTTCTCAGTTATCTCATTGCCGGCGGTAACCAAACGGCTTTAACGGACGGAACTCCCCTACGGTTCCCTGACACGACCATTGGGCAATCGACCTCCGCGACGATCTTCATTACGAATCGGGGAAACGGTCCGGCTACCCTTACGCGGGCATCTGTCGATGGGCCCGATGTGTTTCGCCTTTCCGGTCTTCCGTTGCTGCCTGTCGAAATTGCGGCGGATCGAGATGTTCGTTTTACGGTGACCTTCACTCCGACCCAGCGGGAGCGAGGCCTGGGGTTGATTCGTCTTGAGACGAACGCGGGCGCCCGACTCATCGTGCTGGAGGGACCTGCGGTCTCGCCGTCTCTTACATATTCACTTAAGTACGATGACACGGAGCAGCCAGTTGATCCAAGCGTGCCCGTTGTAGTGCCGGAGACGGCTGTCGGCGTTACACGCAACATGCGGCTGGTCATTCGGAACAACGGAAATATCGATGGTCGTATCACGACCTTGAGCATCAGCGGCGCGGGGTTCCAGTTCGGCGACCTGCCGATTGTTCCGGCTACAATCGCGCCAGGCAGGACTCTCGAGCTACAAATAGCATTCACTCCTACTCAGGCAGGAACAGCTATCGGGCGCGTAAGAATCGACGGGACGATCATCGAGATCACAGTCGTATCTTTGGGTTCGCGATTATCCCTTACGGCGGCGACAGAGTCGGGCAGCGTCGCTGTGACAACTACCGCAGGACTGTCTTTTCCGACCGCGGCGCTCGGGACAACCTCCGTGACGACCATAAGAGTGGAAAATACGGGCAACGTCGAAGCGACGGTAGCGGGAATCAGCACAACGGGAAATGCCTTTCAACTCGAACAGCTTCCGGGCTTTCCCGCCAAAATCCCCGCGGGCGGGTCGCTAAGCTTCAGATTGAAGTTCGTACCTGACGTCGTCGGCGCCTTGGCGGGAAATCTGCAGTTGGATGATCTTCGGTATCCACTGCGCGGTACAGGGGCTGCGCCTGACCCGATCGGTAGTGTATCGTTCGCGCTCATCGGGGATTCGGTAACGCCACTACAGCAACCCGCGGTAGGCCTCACGCTTGAGAAACCGTACGCGCTACCATTGACCGGCAAACTTAACTTGGCCTTCATCTCCGAGTCCTTTAGTGAGGATCAGACAATTCAATTTGCCACTGGGGGTCGTACCGTCGATTTTCGAATTCCGGCCGGTTCGACCGAAGCTATCTTTGGGGAATCAGCGAGACAAATTCTCTTTCAGGCTGGTACCGTCGCGGGTCAGATCTCGCTAGCTGCAACTTTCCAGTACGGCTCGGTTAATCTGACACCGTCTTCGCCTCCGACGAAAAACATTACAGTCGCCCGAAGCGAGCCGAGGTTGCGGACGGTGCAGGTCGTACTCAGGTCTTCCACAACGATGGAAATCATCGTGAGCGGATACTCGACTCCTCGATCCGTAAGCCGCATGGACTTTCAATTTACGGCTGTGCCGGGCGCCCAGCTCCAAGGCGCGTCTCTGTCCGCGGACGTCGACGCCGCATTCAATTCCTGGTATCAAGGATCCGCGTCGCGAGCATTCGGGAGCCAGTTCACGGCTAGCGTAACAGTCAATGCATCTGGAGATCTCAGCGCCGTTCAATCTGTCAGTGTCACTGCGACCAACAGCAATGGCGTCTCCAGCCCTGTAACAGCAAACCTTCGATAGCAATTGTGAGGCACATTGTGAGACGTACCATT
>Ga0190275_10003451_pt1 | contig 11281 bp, 7 predicted proteins | sample Popmic550T_FD_133745 | JGI IMG/M metagenome (GOLD analysis project Ga0190275, IMG submission 133745) | Populus adjacent soil microbial communities from riparian zone of Yellowstone River, Montana, USA - 550 T | ecosystem: Environmental > Terrestrial > Soil > Riparian zone > Trees stand | place... | reverse complement strand
GCCGGTAGCCGCGGGCTTCAGCCCGCGCCCACCGACGGCGCCCGCCAGGGAGCGACGGGGAACGGACACCGCCGACGTGGGCGCGGGCTGAAGCCCGCGGCTACCGGCCCCGAGCCAAAACCCGAGCCGGCCCAAACCCGATTCCCCCGCAAGAACCGGGGCGCGACCGCCGCGCCACCCCGGTACACTTCCCGCACCACCCCGGAGCCCGCCCGTGACCGACGACGACCGCTGGGCCGCCCTCCTCCGCCGCGACCCCGCCGCCGACTGGGCGTTCGTTTATTCTGTGCGCACGACCGGCGTCTACTGCCGGCCGAGTTGCCCCGCCCGCCGGCCGAACCGCGCCAACGTCCGCTTCCACGCAGGCCCCGCCGACGCCGAGCGCGCCGGCTTCCGCGCCTGCCTGCGCTGCGGCCCCGCCGCCGGCCACCGCGCCGCCGTCGCCGAGGCGTGCCGCCTCATCGCCGCCGCCGACGATCCGCCCGACCTCGCCGCGCTGGCCGACGCCGCCGGCCTCAGCCGGTTCCACTTCCACCGCGTGTTCAAGCAGCTCGTCGGCGTCACCCCGAAGGCGTATGCGGCCGCCGAGCGCGGCCGGCGGGCGCGCGAGCAACTCGCGGCCGGCGCCACCGTCACCGCGGCCGCAGCCGGGTTCGGCTCCGCGAGCCGGTTCTACGCCGCGGCGCCGGGACAGCTCGGCATGGCGCCGTCGGCGTACCGCGCCGGCGGTCGCGGCGAGGCGATCCGCTTCGCCGTCGGCGCCTCGTCGCTCGGCTCGGTGCTGGTCGCGGCGACGGACGTGGGCGTGTGCGCCGTCTTCCTCGGCGACGACCCCGACACGCTGGCCGCGGAGTTGCGGAGGCGCTTCCCGAAGGCCGACGTGCAACCCGCGGACGCGGCGTTCGACGCCTGGGTGTCGAAGGTGGTGGCGCTGGTGGAGGCGCCGGCGGCGGCGTTCGGCCTGCCGCTGGACCTGCGCGGCACGGCGTTCCAGGTGCGCGTGTGGGAGGCGCTGCGCCGCATCCCCGCGGGCACCACCACGACCTACGCGAAGCTCGCCGAGCAGCTCGGCCAACCGACCGCGGCGCGGGCGGTGGCGCGGGCGTGCGCCACGAACCACGTGTCGGTGGCGGTGCCGTGTCACCGCGTGGTCGGCGCCACGGGCGCGCTGACCGGCTACCGCTGGGGCGTCGAGCGCAAGGCGGAACTGTTGAAGCGCGAAGGCGCCGGGTGAGCCTATTTCTTCGGGTCGAGTTCCCGCTGCGCCGCGGCCCGCACCTCGTCCCGCAGCTTCGCCCACTCCTCGGGCGGAATGTTGGGCTTCAGCTCGAAATCCATTCCCAGTACCCAGGCGAGTTCGTATGCCGCGAGGCTCCGCACCTCGATCTGCTCACTCACATAGCAGAGGGCGTGCCTCCGATACACGTCTCCGAAGCGCTCCTGGTCGTCCAGAAACCCCACCATCAGACGGACGAACTCGATCCGGTCGGCCGGGCGGGACCGCCAGCGGCTTATTGGCCCGGCAGGGCCGAACAGCAAGCTCCCCCGCTGCTCGACCGCCGAGCGCCTTGCCGTCGCGGCCAGCGCTGTCCACACCCGCGGGTCGTCGGACAGGAAGGCCAGCTGTGCGACTGACACGGTCGGGTAGGGATCCAGACGGCCCGGATCCTCCGAGCGGACGGGCAGGGCCTCGACTTCGGCCAGTATCAGGTTGTCGAATCGCTTCGTGTCCAGCGTCTTCAGTGCGAGCAGGGCAGGCCGGCGGTGAGCGGGGGCCGCGTGCGTGGCGGCGGCCGCGAACAAGTCGCACTTCACCGGCGCCGGCACCGCGGACCGGGCCAGTGCTGCGGCCACCTCCGCGCTCTCGAAAGGCGTCCGCTGGGCCAGAACGGTACGGTACAGGTCCGGGAGGCGGTGAGGGTACTTCGCGGCGATCGCGCGGAGCGGAACGGAGTTGATTGAATCCGACATGACGTGGGCGACCAGGTACTCCTCCTCGCCGGCAGCCCGGGCCTTCGCCAGCCACGCTTCCGCCGCCGCCCGCGTGACCGCGTGGCCGTGAACCCGGTCGAGTCCCAAGTCCCTCGGCAGGTCCGCCGGCTCACGCTCCAACCGCTCCGTGGCGAACCCTTCGATCAGGTCACTGACGACGTGCTTGACGCGCAGGTGCGCGACGTAATCGACGGATAAATATCGCCCGGACAACCGGGCGCGGGTGAGGCGGTCGTCGTCGAGGGCGGCGATGAGGGCTGGGACGGCGTCGAACCCCCGGTCGGCGAGGAGCCAGAACGGGTCGTCGGGCGCGGGCGCCGAGGACATGAGCCCCAGATGCTTGTCGACCAGAGCATGGACCAACGCTTCCGCGGTGCCCGCCTTCGCCGTCCCGGGCACCAGGGCGAGGTCGAGCGACCGCATCAGGGCGCGGGTTTCCGGCGTGTCTCGCGTCGGGTCGCGGCGGACGAGCGTCTTGAGCGCCGCGACGGCCCGGCGGCGGTCGGCCGTCGGGTGGGCGAGTTGCTTCTCCCAGTAGTCCCAGGCGAGGGCGAACAGCTGCTGCCGGACGTCGAACCTCTCTTCCGCGGCCCGGTATCGCGCCAAGAAGTGGCCGGCGAGGGCGTCCCAGCCGCGGGACTGGCATTGGGCGACGAGGGCGAGACGTTCGTTCCCCGGCAGAAACGCGTCACGGGTGGCAGCGACGTTGGGGGGTACCTCCCGCGGGCGGGCGGGCAGGATGACCTCCCTCTCGGCCGTCGCCAGGAGGAGTCGGAACGACGTGGGTGTAGTGCCGGCTCCGAGTTCGAACCCCACGACAGGCCATTGCCCGAACTCGGAGACCCGGACGAACCGGGCGGACACCGGCGGGAGCGGCAGCCCGAGCGCCCGATACTCCGCCAGAACCCCGGCAGGGGTCGACAGGTCCGGTACGACCTCGACCGGCTCGACCGCGACCTCGACCGGTGCGGCCGCGGCCGGCGCGGGCGCGTCGGGCACCGGGGGCGGTGCCGGCTGGCCCGCACAGCCGGCGAGCAGCAGGAGAATCAGCGACCGATTCACGCGCGGCCTGGGCATGGCGCCTCCGGGGGACGGGCGGATGCGACGACGAACTGTTGCGGCGCCCCCGTGCCGTCGAATATACTCATACCACCCGCCGGCGCGTCCCCGCGCCCCCGCCCGCTCCCGGAGCGCCGATGCTCACCGTCCCCGGCCACGCCCACCGCTACTGCGACGGCCTCACCCGCCGCGGCTTCCTCACCGCCGGCGCCGCCGCGTGCCTCACCCTGCCCGGCCTCATGCGCGCCGAAGCCGCCACCGGCCGCCGCTCGCACAAGTCCGTCATCATGGTCTACCTGACCGGCGGCATGGCCCACCAGGACACGTTCGACCTCAAGCCGAACGCCCCGGCCGAAGTGCGCGGCACGTTCAACCCCATCCGCACGAACCTGACCGGCGTCACCGTCTGCGAACACCTGCCCATGCTCGCCCGCTGCATGGACAAGGTCGCCGTCGTGCGGTCACTCGTCGGCCAGCGCGACGAGCACAGCAGCTGGCAGAGCTACACCGCCACCACCATGGACGCCGCCAGGCGGGAACAGAAGCCGCACTTCGGCAGCGTCGTCGCCCGCCTCCAGGGCCAGACCGACCCCATCGTGCCGGCGTTCGTGGACCTGTCGCCGACGATGCAGCACCGGCCGTACAACTCGCCCGGCCAGGCGATGCTCGGCCGCGCCGCCGCCCCGGTCAAGGTGGACGGCGACGAGATCAGCGTGATGCGCAACCTCGTCGTGCCGCAGGGGCAGCTCGCCGACCGCCGCGCGCTCCTCGGCGGCCTCGACAGCTTCCGCCGCGCCGAGGGCGGTTCCACCGACACGTTCCACGACCGCGCCTTCGACGTGCTCACCAGCAACAAGGTCGTGGACGCCCTCGACGTGACGAAGGAGCCCGAGCGCGTCCGCGAGCGCTACGGCCGCGGCTCCCCGCGCCACCAGGGCGACGGCGCCCCGCAGTGGAACGATCAGCTGCTGATGGCCCGGCGGCTCGTGGAAGCGGGCGCCCGCGTCGTCACCGTGGCGTACGGCTTCTGGGACACGCACGGCAGCAACTTCCGGAGCCTCGAACGGCAGCTGCCGCTGTTCGACCGCGGCGTGTCGGCGCTGGTGGAGGACATCCACGCCCGCGGCCTGGACAAGGACTGCCTCGTGGTGGTGTGGGGCGAGTTCGGGCGGACGCCGAAGATCAACAAGGACGCCGGCCGCGACCACTGGGCGCGGGTGAACTTCGCGCTGATGAGCGGCGGCGGGCTGCGGACGGGGCAGGTGATCGGCACGACCGACGCCCAGGCCGGCGAGGCGAAGGACGACCCGACGCCGTACCCGAACGTGCTGGCGACGACGTACCACGCCCTCGGCATCGACCCGCACGCGATGGTGTACGACGTGTCGAACCGCCCCAACCCGGTGCTGCCGGGGTCGGCCCAGGTCATCGACAAGCTGGTGTAATCGCCGCTCGCATTTGGGTCCGGTAGCCGCAGGCTTTAGCCTGCGTCCACGCGAGCGCAGGCTAAAGCCTGCGGCTACCAGCAGGGGCGGCGCAACATGAAGATCGCCCTCGCCAGCCCGCGCGTCGCGGCGACCGTCGCCGACGGGCTCGCCGCCACCGACCGCCTCCTCGCCGCGGCCTCCGCGCGGGGCGCCCGCGTCGTCGGCTTCCCCGAAGCGTACCTCCCCGGCCTCCGCGGCCTCGACTTCCCCGTGCCGCCGTTCGACCGCGCCGACCAGGAGCACACCGTCGCCGCGGCGGCCGAGATGACGCGCCGCCACGGCGTCGCCGCGGTGCTCGGCATGGAGTGGCACACCGCCGCCGGCCGGCACATCGCCGCGGTCGTACTCGACGCGGACGGCCAACTCGTCGGCGTGCAGACGAAGAACCAGCTCGACCCGACCGAGGAGCCGCTGTACGTGCCGGGCCGCACCCGCCGGCTGTTCACCGTGGACGGCCTGACGTTCGGCGTGGCAATCTGCCACGAAGGCTTCCGCTACCCGGAGACGGTGCGCTGGGCGGCGGCGCGCGGCGCGCAGGTGGTGTTCCACCCGCACTGCACCGGCAGCGACCTGACGGGCACCGTGCCGGCGGCGTGGGGCGACCCGGCGGGGCCGTACTACGAGAAGGCGGTGATGTGCCGGGCGCTGGAGAACACGGTCTACGTGGCGAGCGCGAACTACGCCTTCCGCTACCCCGAGTCGGCGACGGCGCTGATCGGCCCGCAGGGCGAGAAGGTGGCGCACCTCCCCTACGGCGACGAGGGCGTACTGGTGTGCGACCTGGAGTTGAGCGCGGCGACGGGGATGCTGGCAAAGCGCTACGCCCCCGAGCGGTACGCGGCGGAATAACGGGGCGCTACGGCCCCCACATCACGTACGGTGCGGCCGCCGCCCAGGCGACGAGGAGCGCCGCCAGCACGAGGCAGGCAACGGCCGTCGCCTTGCTGGTCACCTTCCCGTTCGACTCGGGGACGCCGCGGAGCCCCTGCACCCCGACCCACCCGAGCCCCACCGCCAGGACCAGCGAGCCCGCCTGAATCGCCAGCGTCGCCATGCGTCATCCTCCGGTGAGCCCCGCACGGGGCACGTCAGTGGGCCGGGACCGGCTCCGAGACGGGTTCCAGTTCCTCGGCGCCGAGCGAGAAGGCGGCGCCCCTCCCCCTCCGGCGAGGAGGGCGTACTGGTGAGCGGCCTGGACCTCGGCGCGGCGACGAGGACGCTGGCGCGCCGCTACGCCCCCGAGCGATACGCGGACTCGGAGCGGCGGTCACACGCCGACGACCTGGTCGAGCGAGTCAAGCACCACCACGGAGGCGCCGTCGGCGAGGCTCTCGACCACCTCGTCCCGGTCCAGCACGTCCCACCCGGCGACCGGGCCGAAGTCGAGCTTCGTCCGCGCCTCCAGGTCCTTCACCGCGACCTGGACGGCCACGTACTCGCCGACGTCGAACTCCTCCAGGTCCTTGATGAGCTCCTTCTGGCTGAGCACGAACGCGGCCGCGGCCGGCTCCCCGGCGTCGTCGGCGAACACCACCAGCTTCCAGAACTCCTCGGGGAGCCGGACGCCGGTGTCCCGGTACGGCTTGTCGGTCGGGCGGAACACCGGGCCGTTGAACACGCACAGCTTCCGCTTCCCGGCCTTCCCCTGGGCAGCGACGTGCTCCTCCAGCTTGCCCCACAGCAGGAGCCCCGGCGGGGCGGTGACCGTCTTCCCGCCGTCCTTGATCTTGGTCTTCCCCTGGTTGGTGATGGCGTGCTGCGGGGAGCAGTTGGTGAAGTGGAACGTGTCGTCGTTGGCGAGCTTGGCCTCGGCGGCGGTCTTCCCCCACCCGGCGTCGGCCCGGCGGACCAGGTGGCCGCGGTCGAGCGGGTTGCCGGCGTACAGCTCCTCCCCGGCCTGGAACTCCTTCGGCACCCGCGGGTCGAACGACCAGGCGTCCTTCGGGTCGCGCTTGTGCCGGACCTTCGCCACCGGGTCGAAGTTCACCCCGGCCGCGAACGCCAGCCGCCGGCCCCGGTTGAGCAGCACGCTGTAGTGGTGGTACTTCAACACGAACCGGGCGTCGCCGGTCACGCCGGGCAGCTCGAACGCCTGCTTCTGGGCGGCCTTGCTCAACCGCGGGAACGGCACGTCGAACCCGAGGAAGTCGGCCCGGTACCCGGGGCGGGTCGTGTAGTCCGGGTCGATCTCGATCTTCTCCAGCTGCGACTCGTCGGGCGGCGGGGCGGCCGCCTGGGTCACCGCGACCGCGGGCACGGACCCTGGGGCGCCCAGGCTCACGGTGATGTGGAGCGGGATTGTCAGGGTGACGGTGCCGGCGGGGCTCGGGGCGGGCATGGCGGTCTCCTCGTCGGGTCCGGGTGTGGGTTCGGGTCGGGGTTCGGGTCGGGGCTCGGGGGGCGTGGGGCCGTCCAGGTCCGGGGGCGGGGCGGTGGCGTCCAGCAGCTCGCGGAGGAGCCGGGCCGCCGCCCCGGTGACCGCGGCCGCCGCGGCCGACAGGTGGGCGACGATCTTGGACACCCGCACCCCCTCGTTGGCGACCCAGTCGATCAGCGCCGGGTCGTCCACCCCCTTCCGCCACACCGTGCCGTCGCGCTTCAGCGGCTCCTTCCGGTTGTTCCGCTTCGGCACCCCGCTGTGGTGGAGGGCGACCACCTCCCACTGGTCGTTGAACACCGGCGACCCGGACGACCCCGGCTCGGTGTCGGCCTCGTAGTGGTAGAACCGGTCGACCCCGTCGAGGGCGTCGATCAGCCGGTTCTCGCGGACCACCACCTGCTTCCGCTCCCCCTTCGGGTGCTGGACGATGTTGATCGGCTCGGGGGCGACGATCTTGCCGGCGTCCGCCAGAAGCGGGCACCACTTGAAGTGGGCGAGCGGCCGCCCCGACCCGACCCCGGCCGGGTCCACGGCCACCACCGCGAAGTCCAGCTCCTTGTCCGACAGGTAGAACACCGCCGGGTCGAGCCGGAACGCCCGCTCCCGCACGTCGTGCCCGAGGCGGTCCCGCTGGTAGTCGAACTCGACCGTGCTCCGGGCCGCCGACTCCGAATTCGGCAGGACGTGGTGGTTGGTGATCAGCAGTCGCGGGCTCACCAGGAACCCGGTGCCGAAGCACGACCGCCCGCCGGCCAGCTTCTGCACCACCCGCCCGACCGACCGGCTGGCGTACAGCGCCTGCTCCAGGAACTCGACGAACTCGAAGTCCCGCGTCCGCCCGATCACCCGCTCGAGCAGCGCGTCGTCCACCGAGTCGGGGGTCACACGCTCCCCGCCGCCCAGCGCCTCGCCGAACTCGACCGTCATCGCCTCCGCCGCCCCCGGGGCCGCGCCCTGGAGCTTGTCGAGCAGGCGGTTGGCCCGATCGGCGCACCGCTCGGGCGTGTCCAGGGCGGTGTACTGCTTGTTGCGGACGGCCTCGTCGAACTTCTTGTGCTGGGCCGTCCGCGCGGCGTACCGGTCGGCGGCGGCGAGCGCGACGTCGAGGTCGAAGGCGCACTCGTTCTCGGGGGCAGCCATCGCGGACATACGGGGGTGGGGCCGGCCGGGGCGCCGACACGTCCCGGCCCGAGCGTCCAGTTCGGACGACGCTTGGATCGGGTCAGCATCACCACGGGCCGGCTACTTGTCAAACGAAGAACCGGCGAGAAACCGGACACGAAAACTTGACGACCCCGGAATCGGAGGCTATTGAACCTTTGTTCACTATTCCGCTATTCCGCCCCCCTCCCCGGGTGCCGCCATGACCGCCACCCTCGACGCCCTCCCCGACCTCGACGCCCTCCCCGACGCGCTCGGCGAGCTGGACGACGACGTGCGCGTCGACGGGGCCGTGCAGGCGCTGCGCGGCGTGCTGGCCGAGGGCACGCCCGCCCAGGCGCTGCGCGCGGCGGAGATGATCTGTCGGGTGTGGATGGCGGGGCAGAAGTGCGAAGGCGGGCCGAGCCCCGTGAGGGGCGCGGCCCGCCCGAAGGCGTTAAACCAGCTCGCGGATCGCCGGGGTGCCGGGCTCGACCGGGTACTGCGGCCGGCCGTTCGGGTCGAACTCGCGGATCGGGTTCAGGTCGATGCCGAGGTTGTGGTACAGCGTGGCGAAGACGTTCTGGTGCGTGATCGGCCGCTCCACGGCGTACTCGCCGAGGCGGTTCGAGGCGCCGATCGCCTGCCCGGTCCGCATGCCGCCGCCGGCCAGCAGGCAGGTGCTCAGCTGCGGCCAGTGGTCGCGGCTGGCCATGTTGTTCAGCCGCGGCGTGCGGCCGAACTCGCCCCACACCAGCACCGTCACGTCCTTGTCGAGCCCGCGGTCGTGCAGGTCGCTCACCAGCGCGGTGATGCCGCGGTCGAGCAGCGGCATGTCCTTCTTCCCCTGCACGAAGTTCTTCCCGTCGCCGCCGTGCCAGTCCCAGCGGGTGAAGTTCACCGTCACCACGCGGGCGCCGGCCTCCACCAGCCGCCGCGCCACGCAGAAGTTGCGGACCATGCGCGGGGCGCCGTCGCGCTCGAACGCCGGGTCGTTCACGCCGTAGCGCTCCAGCGTCCGCACGCTCTCCTTGCTCAGGTCGAGCGCGTCCTTCAGCTTCGACGACGTGAGGATGTCCAGCGCCTGCCGGCCGAACGTGTCCATGCCGTCCATCAGGCCGGTGCGGTCGATGCGGCGGTCGATGGTGTCGAGCGAGCGGACCAGCGCCGTGCGGTCGCCGAGCTGTTCGAGGGTGACGCCCTTGAGCGTCATGCTGTCGGCGGGGCCGGTGCCCTGGCCGGCGCTGAGGCGGAACGGGGAGTGCGCCAGGCCGAGGAAGCCGCCGTCGCCGGGGTAGCCCCACTTCTGCTCGCCGGTGCGGTACATGAGCGTGAGGTGCGGCGGCACCGCGGCGTCGGCCGCGCCCTGCGTCTTCGACACCCAGGCGCCGAAGCCCGGCCAATAGCCGAGGTTCGCGGGGGTGCGCGGCCGGCCGGTCATGCACTGGTAGGCGTCGTGGTCGCCGCTGCTGCCGACGAGCGAGCGGACGATCGCGAACTTGTCCATCATCTTCGCCATCTGCGGGAAGTGCTCGCAGATGCGGACGCCGGGCACGTTCGTGTCGATGGGGTTGAACTCGCCGCGGACCTCGGCCGGGGCGTCGGGCTTCATGTCCCACATGTCGATGTGGGGCGGGCCGCCCGGCAGGTAGATCATGATGACGGACTTGTGGCTCGTGCGGGTGCCCTGGCGGGCCTCGGCGGCGAGCAGGTGCGGGGCCGCGAGGGCGCCGCCGAACAGGGTGCCGCCGATGGTGAGGAAGTCGCGTCGGGTGCGGCCGTCGCAGAAGCCGCCGCCGCGGTGGGGGGTGCCGAACAGGTTGAGCATGGACGTGGTCCCGGGCGGGTCGGTGGGGCGCAAGCCCCGGCAGGTTCTGCCATCTTCGGCGATCGGGCGGCTCCGGTCCAGCGGAATTTTGGCGTCGGGCGGCGCGTCGAACCCGTCCGCGACTGTTCCGGCGGGACGCCCTGTAGCGGTCGTGCCGGCGCGGCCGGGCGGCGACGGGGGGTGTCGGCGGCTCGGGTGGTGATGGCGGGGCCGACGGGGGGCGATAAGAGGGGGGCGCAGGATGCGCGCCCCGCGGGGGTCGCCCGCTTCAGGAGGCTTCGCATGTCTCTCCGTTCGGCCGCCGCGGCCGCCCTGTGTGCGGGGCTGCCGGCGGTGGCGTTCGCCCAGCAACCCGCCCCGCAGCCGCCGTCCGCGCAGGTCGAGTGGCACCGGCCCGCCGCGGCGCCGAGCGTCGTCGTCGAGCGGACGGGCGGCGGGGTGACCCCGGCGGCGGCCGTGGTCCGCGCCGACCCGCCGGCGATCATCCCGGGCATCCCGGCGCCGATGTCCGAGGCGCAGCCGAAGACGCCGGCGCCCGCCCCTGCGACGCTGCCGAAGACCCCGACCCCGGCCCCCGCGGCGCTGACGTCGCCGCGGCTGGCGCCCGCCGCGGCGACGGCGCCCGTGGACGTGGCTCCCAAGCCGGAGCCGATCGTGGTGGCGCCGGACGTGCGGTTCACGTACCAGGTCAACGTCGCGCCGGCCGCGTGCGACACGGGGTGTGGGCCGGACGGCTGCTTCTGGGGTCGGTTCGAGTGGCTGTACTGGGCCGGCTCCGGGCAGGTGCTGCCGCCGCTGGTGACGGTGGCGCCGCCGGGCACGCCGCGGGCCGCGGCCGGCGTCCTCGGCCAGCCGACCACGCTGACGCGGTTCGGCGGCGCCCGGGCGAACAACGACTTCCGCGACGGCTTCCGCTTCACCGGCGGGTGGTGGACCGACGACGCCCGCACGACCGGGTACGAGCTCGACTTCTTCTTCCTGTCGCGCAGCCGGGAGGCGGCCGCCGCGTCGTCGGACGGGTCGGCGGTCATCGCCCGGCCGTTCTTCGACGCGGTCGCGGGGGTGCCGGCGGCGGAACTGGTGTCGTTCCCCGGCGTGCTGGCCGGGTCGGTGACCGCGGACGCCACGAGCCGGGTGATCGGCGGCGGCGTCAGCCGGCTGAGCAACCTGTGCTGCGACCCGTGCGGCCGGGTGGACCTGGTGGTCGGGTTCCGCTACCTGCACGTCGGCGACGCGGTGAACGTGACCCAGAACCTGACGGCGCTGGACGTCGCCAGCCGGGTGACGCCGGGGACGACGTTCGTGGTGAACGACCGGTTCGCCACGTCGAACGACTTCTACGGCGGCGTGATCGGGGTGAGCGGCGAGCGGCGGTACGGGTGTTTCTTCGTCGGC
>Ga0190275_10003450_pt1 | contig 11282 bp, 8 predicted proteins | sample Popmic550T_FD_133745 | JGI IMG/M metagenome (GOLD analysis project Ga0190275, IMG submission 133745) | Populus adjacent soil microbial communities from riparian zone of Yellowstone River, Montana, USA - 550 T | ecosystem: Environmental > Terrestrial > Soil > Riparian zone > Trees stand | place... | reverse complement strand
CTGCGCGATCACCTGTCCCTTCTTCACGGCCGAGTTGAAGTCGGCGTAGAGCGCCGAGATCGTGCCCGACGCCTGCGAGCCGACCTGCACGGTCGTGACGGCCTGAACAGCGCCCGTCGCCGTGACGGTGTTACGCAAGCTCCCGCGCTCGACCTTCGCGGTCATGTACTCCGCCGCGCTCGCGCCGCCGCCCCTGTACCAGAAGCCCGCCACACAAGCGAGCGCGACCAAAGCGACCGCGATGACGATGCGCTTTGTGCTGCCCAGTTTCGCTCTCATCCACTTCATCTTTTTTCTCCGTCGCCGGCCCGACGCCCACGCCCGCCCGACTCATCCTTAAAAAACAAAAATTGCTGGCTCTCCATCAGCCCCATTTAACTAGACACCCGCGCGGGCAGTACGGTTACACTCGTGCGTCGTAATGAATTGTTGCATTCACAACAAGTCGGAAACGCGACCGTCAGGGAGCGTGTCTCAACGCGGATGACACGCTCCCTGACGGTCGTGTTTCTGTCTGACACGCTCCCTGACGGTCGCGTTTCTGACTTGTGAATTATTTTCTTGCGCCTGTAACGCATGGGCGTCGTCCGGTGTCTGAGGAATTGGGGAAGCTCAAACGGAGCGTCCTCATACGCAAAAGGGACTCTTCCCCACGGGCAATAACAAGGTAAACTTAAGGAGCAAGAAATAAAGATGAAACGACTTGGGAAGATCAAGACGCTCGCGGCTGCCGCCGTCGCGGCCATCGCACTGACGACCGGCCTCGCCGTCGCGCAGACCGGGACGCAGGACTCGCAAGCGAAGCCCCACGCCGGGAAACACGGTTTCGGCAAAGGCCGCGGCCATCGCGGCGGCGGTATGCACGGCTTCGGTCGGCTTAACTTGACCGACGAACAGAAGGCGCGCATGCAGCAGATTCACCAGAGCTTCGGCGAGCGCACGAAGGGCCTACGCGAACAGCTCCGAGCCAAGCGGCAGGAACTTCGTCAAGCCGAATCGGGCGGCGTGTTCAACGAGGCGCTCGCGACGCAGAAGCTGACCGAGGCCGCCGTAATCGAAGCGAAGCTGATGGGCGAGCGGTTCAGGGTGCATCAGGAGATGCTTTCGGTTCTGACGCCTGAGCAGAAGACGCAGATGGAGCAGCAGCGCGAGCAGCGCAAGTCGCGGCGCGGCGAGGGCCGCGGTCGTCGCGGTAAGCAGCAGACGCCGCAAATGCAGTAACACTCTTTCGCGTGTCGCGGCGGGCGTAAAGCTCCCGACGATTGCGCCCGCCGCGACGCGCGAAACTTTTCCGGGGTGCGCCTTTTGCCGGAGGACTTGAAGCAGGCTTCCGACCTTGAACTGGCACGCCTCGCGCGCGGCGGCGACGAGTCCGCCTTCGCGGAGATAATGCGGCGCTACGGCCCGCGCGTCTTCCGCGTCGCGTCGCGCTTCTTTCGGCAACGCGCGCAAGTCGAAGAGGCGGCGCAGGAAGTTTTTTTGAAAGCGTTCACGCAGCTCCCAAGCTACGAAGGGCGCGGCTCTTTGGAAGGGTGGCTGACGCGCATCGCAACCAACACGTGCCTCAACATGCTGCGCGGCATGAAGCGTCGCCCGGAGCTTACGGCGTCGGAGCTGACGGAAGATGAGAGCGCTTGGCTCGAAGCGAAGATGGCGGGCGCGGCTGAGGAGCGTCATCGCGCGGAGGAGCGAGGCCGCGTCGCGGCTGATCTTGCCGAGCGCGTGCTTGGCATGATGTCGCCGGACGACCGGCTTGTACTGACGCTCGTTGACGGCGAAGACACTCCCGTCAAAGAGGTGGCCGAGATGACCGGGTGGTCTGAGTCGAAGGTCAAGGTGCAGGCGTTTCGCGCGCGACGCAGAATGCGCGAGGCCGTCGAGAAACTGCTTGCATTCAGCGGCAGGGACGCGGACAGGATTTAATAAGAGCGGAGGCGTTTGATGAAGCAAGAGCATGTCACAGCCATTCTTGACGACACGCCGCTCGGCCAGTTGGGCGAGGGCGAGTTGGCCGCCGTGCGCGCGCACGCCGCCGGTTGCGACGAGTGCCGACGCGCATACGACGCCGCGCTCGTCGCATCATCGCTCCTGCGCGAGCGCGCCGCCGAAGAGCTTGAGCCGTCGCCCTTCTTTCAGACGCGCGTTCTGGCCGCGCTCCGGGAGCGCCGCGCCGTGGAAGAAACGCCCCCGCTCCTTCGCCTTTGGCGCACGGCGGGCGCGCTCGTCTCCTCGATGGCGGCGACCGTGGCTCTGCTCGCGGGGCTGACATTCGTCGTTCCTTCCGTTCAAACGACGACGGAGACGACGGACGAAGTGGCCGCCGCGTCCGACCCTTTCTCTGTGGACGCGGCGATGCTGGCGCAGGACAACGCGGCTGACGAAGAGATCAACTACGAGCAGGTGCTTACGACTATCTACGAGTCGGATGGTGGCAATGAATAACATCACGAAGAACAAGTGGCAGGTTCGCGTCGCGGCCCTCGTCGTCTTTCTTCTCGGCGCGGTGGCGGGCGCGCTCGCCTTCAACGCTTACCAGTCGTGGGCGCGCGCTTCGGTTCGCGGGCCACGCGGCGAGCGCGCGCATTTCGAGCGCGTCTTCGACAAGCTGCAACTCACAGAAGAGCAGAAGGCGCAGGTGAAACAGATCATGGCCGACGCGCGCCGCGAGCTTCACGCCGCACACAAAGAGTCCGAGCCTCGACTCGCGGACATCCGACGACAGACCGACGAGCGGCTGCGTCAGGCACTCACGCCTGAGCAGTGGCAGAAGTTTCAGCAGTTGAAAGACTCGATGCGCGGAAGGCGTCGCGGGAGAGGGCGCGGCGGCGACGCTCCGCCGCCGCCCGGCGTGCGCTAGAGCGGTTTGCTGTTGAGATTACCAACAAACGTTTAGAGGCGGGCAATGCCCGCCGCCTCAAGCTCCGATGGTTGAGACGGCGGGCATTGCCCGCCTCTAAACGTTTGGTAAATTGATGAGCAAACCGCTCTAGTGTCGCTTCGTGAATGATGTTTTTTCCGCTACGCTCGGAGCGCGTCTTCGAGGCGGTCGCAGAAAATCTTGAGCACCTTTATGCGCGCGAACTTCTTGTCGTTGGCTTCTATGAGATGCCAAGGGGCGAACTCCGTGCCCGTGCGGTCGAACATCTCGTTGGCCGCAAGCTCGTAGTCGTAACGCTTCTCGCGGTTGCGGAAGTCCTCGTCGGTAATCTTGTACTGCTTGTGCGGCGTAGCCTGCCGCGCCTCGAAGCGCCGGAGCTGCTCGTCGGCGTCAACGTGAACCCAGAACTTGAGGACGACGCCTCCGGCCTCGTCGAGCTGCCGCTCGAAGTCAACTATCTCCGCGTAGGCGCGACGCCATTCGGCCTCGGACGCGAAGCCCTCGACGCGCTCCACAAGCACGCGCCCGTACCAGCTTCGGTCGAAGACCGTGACGCGCCCCTGCCGTGGGATGTGACGCCAGAAGCGCCAGAGGTAGTGATGCGCGCGCTCCTCTTCGGTGGGCGCGGCGATGGGTATGACGCGGTAGTCGCGCGCGTCCATCGCGGCGGTCAGGCGTCGGACGATGCCGCCCTTCCCGGCGGCGTCCCAGCCCTCGAAGACGAGCGTCGCGGATATACCGCGCGCCTTCGCCTCGCGGTAGAGCTTGTTCAGGCGGCCCTGATACTTCTCAAGCTGCTTTTTGTACTTATCTTCTTCGAGGCTCTGCGAAAGGTCGAGCGTGTCGAGGAGCGTGAAAGGGTCTTCCGTCTCGCGCGGGGGCGCAGGGCGGCTCGCGCGCTCTGCCTCGCCGTCGAGGCGCTGCGAGAGGAGGTTGAGAATGTTGTTTACGACCGTGATGCTACGGTAACGCTTGTCCGCGCCCTCGACGACGATCCACGGCGCTTCGCCCGTGCTGGTGGTGCGGAGCGTGCGCTCCGAGACGCTTCGGAATTTGTTGTAGAGCTTGAAGTGCTTCCAGTCCGTCTTCGTCACGCGCCAGCGCGTGCGCGAACTCTTCTCCAGTTTCCGCAGACGGTCTTCCTGCGCCGCCTTGCTCAGGTGAAACCAGAACTTGATGACGAGCGCGCCGTCGTCAACCAGCTCTTTCTCGAACGTGTTGATGCGGACGAGCGCGGAGTCGAGGTCGGCGTCGCGCGTCTTGCCGTACACGCGCTCGACGATGGGGCGCGTGTACCACGAGCCGAAGAAGATGCCGACGCGCCCGTTGGGCGGCATCGCGCGCCAGAAGCGCCACGCTTCGGGACGCTCGCGCTCTTCGTCGGTCGGCGTGTCGAAGGCCGTGGTTATCAGATAGCGCGGGTCCATCCATTCGTGCAGGAGGTTGACGGTCTCGCCCTTGCCCGCGCCGTCCACGCCGCCGATGACGATGATGACGGGGAACGAGGCGTCCTTCAGCTTATCCTGCACCTCGACGAGCCGCATACGCAGGTCAGGCTCTTGCGCGTCGAAGTCCTCTTTGCTCAGCTTGTGTCCGAGTTCTGCTGTTTCAAACATGGTGTCGCCTTTTTTGACGCCGGCAGCCCGGCGGTCTGGTTTGAGGTGGAAGAAAACCTAACAGGGATGGACAGGATAAAGGAACGCTGAATTCTGAACGCAGAACGATGAACTGTAAAGCCTTTTCTTCAGTTCATCGTTCTGCGTTCATCGCTCATCGTTCTCTCTTATCCCGCCCGCGCGAAGTCTATGAAGCCGCGCTCAGGCTCGGTCGAGAGCAGACGCACGCGCACGCGGTCGCCCACGTCTAACCCGGCCTCGCCGCGGACGACGCGCCCGTCCGCGGGCGGGTCGAAGAGACGCACGAAAGTCCCCTTCTCCTTCGCGCCCGTCACGACGCCGTCGAACGTCTCGCCGACGTGCGCGCCGAGGAGCGTCGCCGCCGCAACCTTACGCATCAGCCGCTCGATCTTGCGCGCCGCCGACTCCATAAGGTTGCAGCGCGCGGCTATCGCCTGAAGCTCTTCGAGCGTGTACGGCGCGCTCGCGTCCTCGGCTGCCGCCTTGAGGCAACGCTGCGTGACGAGGTCTGGGAAGCGCCGGTTCGGCGCGGTCGAGTGCGTGTAGTCATTGACGGCGAGACTAAAGTGGCCTTGCTGTTCGAGGCCCGGCGCTTCGACCGTGTAATCGCCGGGGCCGAGCAGCTTCAAAATCGCGAGCGAAAGCTCTGCGTACCCTCCGGGGTCTGCGGCGCGTCGGCGCGACATGAAGTCCGCGAGCGCGCGCGGGTCGGGCGCGTCGGGCAGATGCTCGCCGAAACTTGCCGCCGTCTCGACGATGCGCGGCCAGCGTTCGGGCGCGCGCACGACGCGGCGCAGCGAGGGCACGCCGCGCTCTTCGAGAAAGGCTGCCATCGCGGTGTTGGCGGCGACCATCAGACTCTCGATGATACCTTGCGCGCGGCTGTGTCGCCGCGCGTCGAACCTCAAGACCCTGCCGCCCTCGACGACGGGCACGGCCTCGACTCTCTCAAGCTCAAGCGCGCCGTTTTTTCTTCGCAGCACGTGGAGCGCGCGCGCGATCTCGTCCTGCAATCTCACCTGCTCTTCCAAGCCGGGGGCGCGTGCGAACTCGTCGGGCGGCTCGCCGCCTTCGAGCCACGCCCCCACCGTTTCGTAATCCATCTTCGCGCGGTTGTGGACGAGCGCGCGGTAAACGTCCTTCGAGCTGATGTCGCCGCTCTCCGATACCACAAGCTCCATGACGAAGGCGAGCCTGTCAACGCCTTCGTTCAGCGAAGTCAGATCGGTCGAGAGCCTTTCGGGCAGCATCGGGAAGATGACGGCGGGCGTGTAGACCGAAACGGTGTTGGCCGCGGCGTGGCGATCAATGGCCGAGCCTTGGGGGACGAAGGCGTTCACGTCCGCGATGCCGACCAAAAGTCTGAAGCCGCCCGACGCGAGGCGTTCGGCGCACTCGACCTGATCGAGGTCGCGCGACTCGCGGTTGTCAATCGAAGACCACAGCAACGCGCGCAGGTCTCTGACGGAATCGTCGCGCGAGAGTTGATAACCCTCGCGCGCGACATCCCGCAACTCGCGCCCTGCGTCCGCGGGGAAGTTCGGGTCGAAGCCGTTGTTGCGCATTGCCCTGCGCGCTATTGCCCGGAGGTTTGGGGTGCGACTTTTTTTCATTCTGTAGGGGCAGAGGCTCACTCCCTGCCCGTCTTTCGTCCGCGGACGCAATTGGCGATGAGTCAAAGCGAGCAGGGAGTGAGCCTCTGCCCCTACAGGCCCAACCCGGCGGCGAGATTTTGCAAACGGCTCGAAGTAAGGACGGATGATAAGTGATAAGGAGCGGCCTTGCCTTTCTCTCATCACTCATCACTTATCACTTATCACTTGTCTTTCAGTATCGCCACAAGCTCGGTCTGGATGGGCTGGCCCGTGACTTCGACTTGGCCGTCGTCGCCGACGTAAACGTCAACCTCGGAGCGGACGCCGAAGTTGCCGGGAAGATAAATTCCCGGCTCGATTGAGAAGCACGTGCGCGGGATGATGCGTCGCGAATCGCGCGTCTCAAGATTGTCTATGTGCGCGCCGTTGCCGTGGACTTCCTCGCCGATGGAGTGGCCCGTGCGGTGCGTGAAGTATTCGCCGTAGCCCGCGCGCTCGATGACGCCGCGCGAGATGTCGTCAACCTCCGCGCCCTTTATCTCGCGCCCCGCCCCGACGCTCTCGCGCACGAACTCTATCGCCGCGTCGCGCGCGTCGCGGACGATGGTAAAGATTTTGACGTGCTCTTCCGTAGGCTCTTCGCCGACGAAGCCCGTCCAAGTCTCGTCGGCGTAGACCGCGCCGGGGTTTTTCAGTTTCGCCCACACGTCGAGCAGTAGAAAGTCGCCGCGCTTGATGGGCGAGAATTTTTCGGCGTTGGGTTGGTAGTGCGGGCTTGCGGCGTTGGCGTTGACGGAGACGATGGGGTGATCGTCGTTGCAGGTCATGTTCTCTTCCTCGAAGCGGCGCACCATGAACTGCTGTATGTCGTACTCGGTCACAGGCTCGTCTGCCTTAATCTTTCGCGCGACCTCGGCGAAGGCTTCCTGAATGATGTTGTGTATGTTGTCGGCGGCTTTGACGTGCGAGTCGTACTGCTCGCGCGTCCAGACGGCCTCGAAGAGCTGCACGAGGTCTGCGCTCGTCACAGGCTCGACCCCTAGCGAGCGCACAAGCTCAATCGTGCCCGCGTCAACGCGCGAGATGTAGGGAATCGAGTTTTCGGGCGAGTACTGCATCGCGATGCGCGCAGCGCCTTTCGCACCCGCGGTCGAGAGCGCGTCGCGCAGGTTCTCGTTGAGCTTGCCCCAACTGCTGTAGATGAGTTTCCTGCCCGGCAGCGCGTCGAGCTTGCCCTGCTCGATTGCGTGATTGATGCGCGTCGGCTGCCCTTCGGCGGGGACGAAGTAGAACCAGCGGCGCGTCGAGAACTGTTTCGGGTCGAGTTTCAGTATGCGGTACGCGAGCGGGTCGCTCTGCCGGAAGTCGTAGAAGAGCCAGCCGTCGAGGCCCGCCTCTCGGAGCGAGCGCTGGATGTCGGCGACGCGCTCGGCGTTCGCAGTATTGCCCGTCGCGGCGTTGTCCGTCGTGGTCATGTTGCTCATGTTTCCTTTCGGAGTCACTAAGAATGCGTGGGCGACATTATGTGCCAACTCAATCCTCCGCTCAAAGCCCCGCGCGCCCGAAGCGTCCAAACCCGCGCGCCGACGCGCGCATCAATCCTTTTACACGCAGCCGCCCCGGTTGATGTATCATGTCGGGCCAATACAAGCGCGAACCGAGCCTAAGCAATTTCAACTCGTGCGTAGAGCTTTGCCAAACGAAAAGCGAGAGGAGCTACTTTTCTTATGAGCGTACCCGTTGACAACACCGGAGCGAGCCGCACTGAGACCTCGGACACGGGAGGATTCGGCGGACACCCGCGCGGCCTTTCCACGCTCTTCTTCACGGAGATGTGGGAGCGGTTCTCTTACTACGGACTGCGCCCGCTTCTGGTTCTTTTCATGTCGGCGGCGCTGCTCGACGGCGGCTTCGGGTTCGAGCGCGGTCAGGCGTCGGCAATCGTCGGCATTTACGGCGCGAGCGTTTATCTGGCGTCGCTCCCCGGCGGTTGGATAGCCGACCGCCTGCTCGGCCTCCGGCGTGCGATTCTCTACGGAGCGATCTGCATTTCCGCCGGTCACATCTCGATTGGCCTGTCGTCGTTCGCGGGCGGGAAGCTCACATTTTTTCTCGGATTGATTTTAATCGTCTGCGGCACGGGCCTGCTCAAGCCGAACATCTCGGCAATCGTCGGCGACCTCTACCCTGAAGGCGGCGCGCGGCGCGACGCAGGGTTCTCGATCTTCTACATGGGGATCAACATCGGTGCCTTCGCCGGTCAGCTCGTCACGGGTTTTCTTGGCGAGACAATCGGCTGGCACTGGGGCTTCGGAGCGGCGGGCGTCGGAATGCTCATAGGTCTAACGACCTTCGCCATACGCTCGCGAACGACGCTGGGCAACATCGGCATGCACCCGACCAGACACCCCGACCCGGCGGTGCAGGCGCGAAAAGAAAAACAGATTAAATTAGTTCTCGGCGTCGGCATCGGCATCCTCGCGCTCGTGATCGTTCTGGCGGCGATGGGCATCATTACGCTCGACGCACAGGCCATCGGTCAGTACATGACCTACGTCCTCGTCGGAATTGCCGTTCTCTTTTTCGCATACGTTTTTGTCGCGGGCGGTCTCAACGGGGACGAGAAAAAGCGCGTGCTGGTGATCGCGGTGCTGTTCGTCTTCGCCGCAATCTTCTGGTCGGCGTTCGAGCAGGCGCCGACATCGCTCAACCTTTTCGCGCGTGATTTCACCGAGCGCAATCTTGGCGGCTTTGAAGTTCCGGCGACGTGGTTTCAATCAATCAACTCGGCGTTCATCATCTTGCTCGCGCCGGTATTCGCCGTCCTCTGGACGCGCCTCGGCGCGCGCGGTCGCGACCTTTCGAGTCCCGGAAAATTCTCGCTCGGACTGTTTTTCGCCGGACTCGGATTTCTGCTGATGATTCCAGCCGCCTACGCCGTAGTCCGCGGCGGCGGCGCCGTGAAAGTCGCCGCGTGGTGGCTCGTCGGAAGTTACTTTTTACAGACCATCGGCGAGCTATGCTTAAGCCCAGTCGGGCTGTCTTCGATGACGAAGCTCAGCCCGCGCCGGTACGTGGGGCAGATGATGGGCATCTGGTTTCTGGCCTCGGCGGTCGGCAATCTGATCGGCGGTCTGGTCGGCGGCCACGTTGACCCCGAAAAACTAGACCAGATGCCGTGGCTATTCACCATCACCACCGCGTCTTTGATGATTTCCGCCGCCGCGCTGGCGCTTCTGGCAATCCCGATTCGACGGATGATGAAGAAGGTGGAGCAGAACCCCGAGCAGGGCGTGGACGTTGACCCGGACTTGAGCAGCGCACGACCTTAGAGAGTTTTTAGAACCGCGAGCGGTAGCGAGCGGGTCTCTCTGGATTGCGGAATGCGGATTGCGGATTGCGGATTGGAAGCACTACTGTCTTCCAATCCGCAATCCGAAATCCGCATTCCGCAATTGGCACACCCGCGAGGCTTCCGCTCGCGGTTCTGTTTTTATAGATTCGCGACGATGAAGTTGGTCATCATCTGGCGCATGTGCTTGAGGAGCAGCGGGTCTGTGACGCCGTGGCGCGACTTGGCGTAGAGCATCATGTCGAACTGCTTGCCCGCCTTCTGCAACTCGTAGGCGAGTTGAATCGTGTTCGCCACGTGTACGTTGTCGTCGGTTGCGCCGTGTACGAGCAGAAGCTTGCCGCTCAGGTTCGCGGCTGCCGCGAGTGGGCTGCTTCTTTTGTAGCCTTCGGGGTTGTTCTTCGGCGTCAGCATGTAGCGCTCTGTGTAGACGGAATCGTAGTTGGCCCAATCGGAGACCGTGCCGCCCGCGATGCCGAGTTTGTAGCTCTTACTGTGCGTCAACGCATACGCGGTCATGTAGCCGCCGAAGCTCCAGCCCCAGATGCCTATGCGCGAAGCGTCAACGTAAGGCAGCGTCTTCAGATAACTCAGGCCGTCCTCCAAATCCCGCAGCTCAAGCTCGCCGAAGTTTTTGTAGACGGGCCAAGCCGACTCCGCGCCCTTGCCGCTCGCCGTTCGATTGTCGCAGTACCAGACGATGTAGCCTTTCTGCGCGAGCAGTTGATGCCACATATAGGTCGTTTTGCCCCAACTGTTCTTCACCACGGGCGCGTGCGGGCCTGCGTATGTGTACTCGATGACGGGGTACTTCTTCGACGGGTCGAAGTCGGGCGGCTTGATCATCAACGCCTCCATAGGGAAGCCGTCGCGCGTCTTGACCTGTAGGAACTCGACCGCGCCGAGCTTGTAGCCTTTCAGCGCGTCAACCTTGTTCGCGTCAATCACGCGCGCCTCTGTGCCGTCCGCGTTGTGGAGCCTGACTTGCGGCGGCGTACCCACGTCGCTCCACTCGTCTATGAAGAGCGTCGCCGTCGGATTGAAAGAGGCTTTGTGCGTGCCCTCGGTTTTGGTGAGCCGCACGAGGCCCGTGCCGTCGAGCCGCACGCGGTAGATGTGATCGGCGATGTGGCTATGCTCCGTCCCACGGAAATAGACAAGCCCCGCGCCCTCGTCCACTTTGTCGAGCGCGCGCACCTCCCACTTGCCTTCCGTCACACGCTTGATAAGCTTGCCGTCCGACGAATAATGATAGAGATGCATCCACCCGTCGCGGTCGCTGCGCCAGAGCAGCGAGCCGTCCTTTAAAAACTTCGGGTTGTCGTCCGTAGGCTCGACCCACGCGGGCGTCTTCTCCTGAAATAGTCGCGCCGTCTTCCCCGTCGAGGCTTCGCCCGCGTTCAAGTCGAGGAAGTTCTGCTCGCGGTTCTGCGCTTGGTAGACGACGCGGCGCGAGTCGGGCGACCACGCGACGCGGACGATGAGAAGGTCTTCGGGCGCGTAAGCGGCGGTGTCAACCCAGCGCGTGTCGCCGCCCGAAGCCTCGACGACGCCGAGACGCACGAGCGGGTTCGGGTCGCCGGGGAGCGGGTAGGGTGTGTCTTCCAAAACCTGCCGCGTCGGGATGTGGTCAACGACGGGAAAGGTTCGCACCTGTTTTTCGTCGAGGTTGAGATACGCGATGCGCGTCGAATCGGGACTCCACCAGTAGCCGCGCTTGTTTCCGCGTCCGTAAATCTCCTCTTCGTAAACCCAGTCGAGCTTGCCGTTGAGCATCTTCTCGCCGCCCGTCTTCGTCAATCTACGCTCGGGCCGCGTCG
>Ga0190275_10003449_pt1 | contig 11282 bp, 11 predicted proteins | sample Popmic550T_FD_133745 | JGI IMG/M metagenome (GOLD analysis project Ga0190275, IMG submission 133745) | Populus adjacent soil microbial communities from riparian zone of Yellowstone River, Montana, USA - 550 T | ecosystem: Environmental > Terrestrial > Soil > Riparian zone > Trees stand | place... | reverse complement strand
CGACCAAGGCCTTTGCGAAAAAGCAATACGCGTCGGCCGCCAAGTTGTTCAAGCCGCTGGCAGAGAAGGGCAACGCGCTGGCGCAGTACCAGATCGCGTTGATGCATCGAATGGGCCTCGGCCTGACCAAGGATCAGAAGGAAGCCAAGAAGTGGAGCCGGCTTGCCGCCAAGCAAGGCAACGCCGACGCCCAGTTGATGCTCGGCAGCCTTTACGCCAAGGCGGAGGGTGGAGAATCGGCCGACGTCGTCAATGCTTACATTTGGTACGAGGCATCGGCCAAAGAAGGAAACACCGAGGCGAAGAAGGAGCTGGTTTCTCTCGAGAAGGAGATGACCCCGCAGCAACTGGCCGATGCGCGCGCCAAGGCGCAAAAATGCGTGACGTCAAAATACGAGCTGTGCGACTGACCAATGCGCCGGGGCTCACGCCGGGCTGCGAAAGCTCTGCAGGGTCCGGCTCGGGTAATCATACAGTCTGCCGGTCTCGGTCCAGGCCGGCGCGCACATCGGCAGGATCAGTTCTGCGACCTGGGCCGGCGTCTCCAGCGTCAACGGGTCTTCGCCGGGAAACACCATCGCGCGCACGCGGGTTCGTGTCGGGCCGGGATTGAACAGGTTGACGCGCAGCGGCGTGTTGGCGGTTTCCTGCGCCCAGGCCCGCGCCAGCGTCTCCAGCGCCGCCTTCGAGGCGGCATAGGGGCCGAGATAGGCATTGGCCTGGCTCGCCGCGGCAGAGGTGATGAACACCGCGCGGCCGGCGTCGGACTGCTTCAGCAGCGGCTCCATGCAGCGGATTAGCTGGAAGTTGGCCGTCAAATTGATGGCGATCACGTCGTTCCACGGCTTCAGCTCGATATGGCCGAGCGGCGAGGAGGGGCCGGCGACCCCGGCATTGCCGACGAGAATGTCGAGCTTGCCATGGCGTTCATGCAGCGCGGCGCCAAGCCGGGCGATGCCGTCGGAATCCGTGAGATTGAGCGGCACCAGCGTGGCGCTGCCGCCGTCCTTGCGGATTTCATCGTCCAGTTCTTCGAGGCCGCCTTGCGTTCGCGCCACCGCGATCACATGGGCGCCGGCTTTTGCCAATGCGCGCGCAGTGGCATAGCCGATACCGCGCGAGGCGCCGGTGACGAGAGCGATACGGGAGGTGAGGGGAAGGCTGGCCATCGGAATCATTCTCTCCGTCATGCCCGGGCTTGAGCCGGGCATCCACGTCTTTGCAGGGGGTTTTACAGACGTGGATGGCTGGGACAAGCCCCGGCCATGACGGAAAACCGGTCAGATCAGCCAATCTTTCCAGGCCGGAAACTCGGTGTAGTTCTCGAATTCCCGATAACCAGGATACGCAAGCTTTTGGGCAACCTCTCCCCAGGAGTTGCCCATGCATCTCCGGCAATAATCGCGCACGAATTTCTCCAGCGACGCGAAGAGATGATGCCTCCCTCGCGGACCAACCCATGGCGCGATCACACCTCGCGCTGCGCTCGGGAGCCTATGAAGTAGATAGTATCTCGGCGACCTCGCGGACTGCGGTTCGGAGCTGTTTGACGACGCTATCGCGCCGAGGGCCTGTGATGCTCTCGGTAATCGATGCTGTCGACAGAGCAAGAGGTGGCCAACCCTCGACAGGGGGGAGAAGGACGCCGATACTGCTGACACCGGGAACAATCCTCTCCCGGCAAATGGCGTACTTGTGCTTGCGCGCGAACTCGACTTCTGCCCTCAAGCTATCAGCGTCGAAGCCTAGGTAGGAAGGTAACGAGGGCGCGACTACTTCAATGATTGCTTCGACCTCGTCGCGGTCGAGCGCAGCAAGCATGCTGACACCTGCCGGCCCGACGCCGATCGGAAAGCGGTCTCCCACGTCGACGGTGGCAATCCGAATCGGTCCCCCGGACACGGCGCGCCCAATGGACACGGTTTCAAATCCGCTGCGCATCGTGAGATGCACGGAACACTCGGTTTCACTGGCGATCCGTTCCAGCGCGCGTTGCGAGCGCGTCGCCCGTGTCCGATAGCTACTCGTGTTCAAGCCGAGCTCGGCGAAGAGCGGCCCGAGTTGATAGCGCCGCGTTGCCGAGCTCTGCAGCACCATCCCTTCATCGATCAGGCAACGCAAGATGCGCCTGACCGTTGGAGCCGAAAGACCGGTACTGAGCGCCAGATCAGTAAGGCGTGCTCCGTCGGCGTGTCGCGCAACGGTCCGCACGATCAGTGCGGCTCGTGCGATGGCTTGAGTGCCTGTGCTTTCTCCCATATCTATTCCATATAGTGGAATACAATGTTTTTCAAGAGGCGCATTCGTTCCTATGCTTACTTATGCATAATTGAGCACAGCCTATGCCTTGACATAGGCTGTCAGGATGGCGTTACCTTCATAAAGAAGCAAAAATAATTCCATATAGTGGAGGATCGGCAGTGGCGGCGGGTCAGGGCGAACTGGGCGCGGACAATAGGGCCACCCCCTCCGAGGGCGCGCCGGAGGCGGATGCCCAGAGCGCTGGCGGGCTTTCGCGGATCTGCGCACTGGTCATCATCGGGCTCTGTGTGGCCGTCTCTTTCGAGGCATTCAGGCTCGATGCCTGGACCTCCGACGGCGCTGGCCCCGGATTGCTCCCGCAGATTCTGCTGCCCCTTATCGCCTTGGCGGCGCTCACGATCGTATTCTCCCCGGGAAACCCTCCGATCGAGGGAGAGGCGGGGCCTGTCCTCAAGAATGGCAACTTCCTGGCCTACGCGATCGGCATGGTCGGGACGGCGGCAGCCGTTCCATACCTGGGACTCATGCTCGCTGGCTTCGTGGCTGTCCTCATCATCATGCGCTTCGGTGAGCGGCGGAGCTGGGTTGCATCGCTCGTCTGGGCAACCGCACTCGTCTTCGCCCTCACTCTCGTGTTTGGCGTCCTGCTCGGCGTGGCATTCCCACCCGGTCCCCTGGAGCACGGCCTGACCAAGCTCGGCCTGCTGCGCGCCGGCTAGGGAGGACATCGCATGACCGACGGTCTCCTGCACGGATTTGCCGTGCTTGCGACGGTGCAGAACCTCGCGCTGTGCCTCCTCGGCGCAGTGCTTGGCACCCTGGTGGGGGTTCTGCCCGGCCTCGGCTCGGCAACGACGATCGCGCTGCTGCTTCCGATCACGCTGAAGCTCGATCCAACCGGCGCCATCATTCTTCTGTCGGGCATCTACTATGGTGTCTCGCCATTACGTCGGTGCTGATGCGCATCCCCGGCGAAGCCTCGTCGATCGTTACCTGCTTCGATGGCCATGCGATGGCCAAAAACGGGAGAGCCGGCGCCGCTCTGGGCGTGGCTGCGATCGGCAGCTTCATTGCCGGAACGTTCGGCATCCTCGGCATCATGCTTCTCTCTCCGCCGCTGGCGGAGATCGTCATCGCATTCGGTCCCTGGGAATATGCCGCGTTGATGCTGGCGAGCGTGTCACTGATCGCCTTCTTCGCGGCATCGGGGGTGGCGAGGGCCTGCCTGATGGCCATGATCGGGCTCTTTCTCGGGCTCGTAGGTCTCGATCCCATCACGGGGGCGTCGCGCTTCACCTTCGGGATGCCCGCGCTTCTGGACGGCATCAACATCGCCCCGCTGGCGCTCGGCCTGTTCGGACTTTCGGAACTGCTCTTCCTGGCACTCTCCAAAGGCACCACGCCGGAAATCATGCGCCCACCATCCACGCTCATGGGCTTTATGCCCAATCGCGAGGAAGCGCGGCGCAGCATCATGCCTGTCGCTCGCGGCTCCGTCCTCGGATTCCTCGTGGGCTTGCAGCCGGGCGGCGGCGCGGACCTCGCGTCATTTCTTTCCTATGCCGTGGAGCGGCGCCTTTCGCGGAGGCCCGAGGAATTCGGCAAGGGAGCCGTAGAAGGCGTGGCAGGCCCCGAAGCCGCAAACAACAGCGGTACTGCGGGCGCCTTCATTCCGCTTCTTACACTGGGCATCCCCAGCAATGCGGTCACGGCGTTGTTGCTCGGTGCGTTGCTCGTGCACGGCGTGCAGCCGGGACCAATGATTCTCGAGCGCCAGCCGGAATTGTACTGGGGCGTGATCGCATCCATGTACGTCGGAAATGTCCTGCTGCTCATCCTGAACCTGCCCTTTGTCGGTCTCTTCGTCCGCGCTCTCGAGGTCCCGCGCCGGTTCATGGCGACGCTCATTCTGCTCATCTGCATGATTGGCACGTGGAGTGTCGGCATGGCCTATTTCGACATGCTCATGGCGGCGGTTTTCGGCCTGGTCGGGTTCGCGCTGCGCCGCTCAGGGTTCGATCTGGGGCCACTCATTCTCGCATATGTCCTTGGCCCCACTTTCGAGCGCTCGCTGCGCCAGGCACTGCTGATCTCGGACGGCGACATCACAGTTCTCACGCAGCACCCCATCGCCCTCGGTCTCGTAGCCGCGGCGATCGTGACACTGCTCGGCGGGTTCTTCTTCCAGAAGCGCCCGGTGGTTCAGGACTGAACGCAATCAGAACAACCCAGTCGACGTTGAAGTTACCAGAGAGGAAACCAAAATGAAGAAGATGATCGCTGCTGTGTGCGCTGGATTGGCGCTGCTCACAGCTCCTGCAATGGCCGAGAAGTTCCCCGAGAAGGAGCTGACCTTCATAGTCCAGTTTGCAGCCGGCGGCTCGACTGACATCGCAATCCGCGCCCTCATGGCGGAGGTCGAAAAGGATCTCGGCGTGCCCATTCAGGTGATCAACCGGCCGGGCGGGCAGGGTACCATCGCAGCGCAAACGGTCGTCGCCAGCAAGCCGGACGGCTACACTTTGGCGTCTCTTGGTGCAACTTCCGTCGCGGTGACGCCGCTGCTCCTGAAAGTGCCATATACGGCCGAGAGCTTCGAGTATCTCGCGGGCTACGCCAGCTACCGATATGGCATCACCGTTGCTGCGAACAGCCCCATCAAATCGTTGGACGATCTGATCGCAGCCGCCAAGTCCCGGCGCGTGACGTTCGGCGCGACCGGAGCGCCCAACAATCTCGGCATGTTCGGGCTCGGTCGCCTGTCAGGCGCGAAGTTCAACTTCGTGCCGTTCCCATCGGGTGCTGAAGCGGTCACTGCCGCCATGGGCGGACACGTCGATGCCGCGCTTCAATCGGCGACGGAGATTGTTCCGGGTCTCGAATCCGGCCGACTGCGCCTCCTCGCAGTCGCCGACGCTGCCCGGTGGAAGGAGGCCCCCGATGTCCCCACGCTTCGCGAGCGCGGCTTCGATGTGGTCGTTGCGGCCACCATCGGGATCGTCACCCCCAAAGGCGTTCCCGAAGATCGCGTACGCATCCTGAGCACGGCCATCCTGAAGGCCGCCAGGCTGCCAAGCCTCCACGAGACGTTGGCGAAGGTTGGCATGGTCCCATCCCCGATGGAGGGCCAAGTCTACCTGAAGTCCGTCCGAGAGGCCGTCGCCACCGCGGGGCCTGCGCTCAGGGAAGCCGGCCTCCTCAAGGACTAATCGAAACTCAGCATCCCCAAGGAGAATGCGAATGACGACGCCCGAAGTTCTGATAATCGACAGGCCGCTGCCAGGCGTGCAGCGGCTGACGTTGAACCGGCCCGAGAAGCGCAACGCGCTCAACAACCCGCTACGCGCAGCAATCTTTTCTGCGCTCCAGGCGGCGGACACGGATCCGGAGATAAAAGTCAGCATCATCCGCGCAGCAGGTCCATCCTTCTGCGCGGGCTATGATCTCTCCGCAAACAACGCTGCCGATCAGCCCTATTATACGGCCGGCGGCATCTGGCCGTGGGCCCGCCATGTGGTCGAAGGCTGGTTCCGGATGATGGACCTCGCCAAGCCCGTCATCGCCCAGGTGCACGGCTATTGCCTTGCCGGCGGCAGCGAGCTCGCGGCGGCCTGCGATCTTGTCTACGTCGCCGAGGACGCCCAGATCGGATATCCGCCGACGCGCCTCATGAGCCCTCCGGACATGCAGTTCCACCCGTGGTTCATGGGCATGCGCCGCGCCATGGAAATGTATCTCACCGGCGATGCGATCACCGGGATCGAGGCTGCCCAGGATGGGTTCGCAAACCGGGCCTTCCCCGCGGAAAAGCTCGACGAGGAAGTGCTCAAGATTGCTGAGCGCGTTTCGATGGTGCCGACCGATCTCCAGCAGATCAACAAGCGATCGGTCCACCGCGCCATGGAGATCATGGGCATGCGTGATGCGTTGCGATCAGGTGCGGACCTCCAGGCACTCTCCTTCTGCACGGAGAGCAGCCTCGCCTATCGCAAGCAGTTCAAGCGCGACGGCGGCAGCGTGCGCGAGCTGCTGAGCCAGCGCGATGCTCCGTTCCAGGACTATCGCGAACGAACGAAAGGCGAGTAGGTTGAACGGGAGCGTCACAGGAGTTCAACTATTCGAGCGCGGGCGAGATGGCCCGCGCTTCGCGCAGCGTCAGGTTCTGGTGGAGCGGCGGGGCGACGGCACCATCCTGCTAAGGTCTCCGGTACCGCTCGGCGATGTCGCGCCGCATGTCCCGGCCTACCTGCGGCGCTGGGCGGCGGAGCGGCCTGATCAGACATGGGTTGCGCAGCGCGTTGGACCGGACCGCGCGTGGCGTCACATGCGCTATGGCGATGCGCAGCGCATTGTGGATTCTCTGACGCAATCTCTGCTCGACCTCGGTGGTCCGGAAAAGGGACCGCTGCTCATTCTGAGCGCGAACAGTATCGAGCACGCATTGATCACGCTCGCGGGAATGCAGGCGCGCATCCCGGTCGCGCCGGTATCGCCTGCCTACTCCCTCGTGAGCCGGGACCACGCAAAGCTGAAGCATGTTTTCGCCCAGGTGAACCCAGGCTTCATCTTCGTCCAGGACGCTCCGCCCTTCGCAGCGGCTATGGCGGCATTGCCCATCGAGGGACGGATCCTTCTGCACGTCGATCGTCCGCCGCAGGGCCATCACAGTCATGCGTTCGCCGATCTCGCGGCCCGAGCCGTGACACCGGCCGTCGCCGAGTCCATTGCCGCGATCACGCCGGATCTGACGGCCCGCATCCTTTTCACGTCCGGCTCCACCGCAATGCCGAAGGGGGCGCCCAATACCCACGCCATGATGTGCTCCAACTACGCCGCCAGTGCGCAGGTGGCGCCCGCACGCCTTAGCAATGACCCGCCGACGATCCTGAGCTGGATGCCGTGGAACCATACGATGGGCAGCAGCTCGCATCTCATTCGGATGCTGAGCGACGGCGGCGCGATCTACATCGACGATGGCCGTCCGGTTCCCGGACAGTTCGAGGAGACGCTCCGCAACCTGCGCGAGATCCCGGTAACCCTATACTCGAATGTACCGTCCGGCTATGCCGCGCTTGTCACGGCGCTTGAGGCCGATGAGACTTTGGCGCGCACCTTCTTCAGTCGTCTCGATGTGCTCGGCTATGGCGGCGCGACGCTCTCGAACGATTTGTTTGAGCGACTGCAAGCGCTCGCCATTGTTCACCAGGGTGAGCCGATCTTTCTTTCGACCTCCTGGGGGGCCACCGAGCTCGGTCCGAATGTCACCAACGTATGGTGGCAGACGCAGCGATCCGGGATCATCGGGCTACCGCTGCCTGGCATGGAAGTGAAGCTCGTACCGGCCGGCGACAAGTACGAGATGCGCGTGAGCGGACACGGCGTGATGCCCGGCTACTGGAATGATCCGGAGCTCACGGCGAACGCGTTCGACGAAGAAGGCTTCTACAAGCCCGGCGATGCCGGCCGCTTCGTCGATCCGAACGATCCGACCGAAGGACTTGAGTTCGCGGGCCGGCTCGTCGAGGACTTCAAGATGACGACCGGTACGTTTGTTCACGTCGGTCCGCTGCGCCTTGCTGCTGTGGCTGCCGTTTCTCCGGTCCTTCAGGATGCCGTCGTCACCGGCCATGACAGAGACAGTATTGGGCTTCTCGCCTGGATCAACCTCGCGGCTTGCCGCGCGCTGACGCAACTTCCTGCCGCGACCATCGAGGAGCTTGTTAGGCACCCCGAAATCATCAAGCGCATTTGCAGCGGCTTGAGCGCCCATGCGCGAGACGCCGGCGGCTCAAGCACCCGCATTGCGCGCGTGCTCCTGATGACCGAGCCGGCTTCCATCGACGGCAACGAGCTGACCGACAAGGGCTACATCAACCAGCGCGCAACCCGCGAGCGCCGGGCGCATCTGGTAGAGCGGCTCCATGCCGGTAATCCGGATGCTGATGTGATCATTGTGCCGACCTGAGATAGAGAACATGGCTGAACCGACTCTGAATTTTTCGAACCTCGACCCGAACAGCTTCCGTGCGGCCGCGCGCGAATGGCTGGAGAGCAACTGTCCGCCCTCCATGCGCACGCCATCCCGCGACGACGAAGTCGTCTGGGGCGGCACGAAAGGCACGTTCAAGTCACCGGAAGCGAAGATCTGGCTCGAGCGCATGGCCGCGCTGGGCTGGACGGTGCCAACCTGGCCGCGTGTCTATGGCGGTGGCGGCCTCTCGGGAGAGCAGGCGCTAATCCTCGATGAGGAGATGCGCCATTTGGGATGCCGGGCGCCGCTTTACGGGCATGGGCTCAGCATGCTCGGCCCCGTCCTTCTCGACGTCGGGAGGGAGATGCAGAAGGGTGCGCATCTGCCGAGAATTGCGCGCGGCGAAATCCGCTGGGCTCAGGGGTACAGCGAGCCCGAGGCAGGGTCCGATCTCGCCAATGTGCGCATGCGCGCCGAGCTAAAGGGCGACCACTATCTCGTCAACGGCCACAAAATCTGGACCTCTTATGCCGACTACTGCGACTGGATCTTCTGCCTCGTGCGCGTCGATCCGGCCGCGAGCAAGCATGAGGGTATCGGTTTTCTTCTGATCGACCTCGCATCGCCGGGTATCAGGGTTGCGCCCATCCGCTTGATAAACGGCGGATCGCAATTCTGCGAAGTCTTCTTTGAGGACGTGCGTGTGCCGGCTGAGAACCTTGTGGGTGAGCCGAACCAGGGATGGAGTATCGCGAAAAAGCTGCTCGAATACGAGCGCAAGAGCTTGGAAGGCTTCAGCGACCGCCATCGCCAACGTGTCGGCCTCTCCTTGCGCGATATCGCGCGCGAACGGGTCGGCCATGCGGACGGGCGCCTCTCGGACGCGGTCCTGCGCGACAACATCGCTGCCTATGAGATCGATGATGCCGCCTTCCAGCTCACGCGCCGGCGTCTCGCGGAGGAGACCGCGGCCAACGGCCAGCCCGGCCCGGTTTCCGCGATGATGAAATACTACGCGGCCGAGCTGAACAAGCGGCGGCTCGAACTCGCAGTGGCCGCCGCGGGCTCTTATGCCTTCGGCTGGGAAGGGGAGGGCGAGGGCTTTTCTGCTCTCGAGTTGCGCCTGACGCGCGACTGGCTGCGCTCCAAGGCTAATTCCATCGAAGGTGGGTCGGCCGAGATCAACCTGAACATCATCGCCAAGCGTGTGCTTGGCCTTCCCGATTGAGGAGCGTCGTATGACCCTTGTTCTGACGCCCGAAGCGGAAATCATTCGCGATACCGCCCGTCAATTCTTCGACAAGCGCAGTCCTGTCAGCGCGCTACGCGCGCTTCGCGACCGCCGCGACCCGGATGGATTCTCGCGGCCCTTGTGGCACGACATGGCCGAGCTCGGCTGGGCCGGCTTTCTGGTTCCGGAGGCGTACGGCGGCTCGGAGTTCGGCATCGGCGGTCTGGCGCTCGCACTCGAGGCTGCCGGGCGCACGCTGGCGCCGACGCCGCTGTTCTCGACGGCTCTTCTCGGGGCCAGCGCGCTGGTGCTTGGCGGGAGCGACGAGCAGAAGCGCGAGTTCTTGCCCGGGCTGGTTTCGGGGCAGCACTTGTTTGCGATCGCCCTTGAGGACGCCGCGCATCATGCGCCGCAGCCGATGACAACACGGGCCGAGCGCACGGCTAACGGCTGGCGGCTGAACGGCACGAAGCCATTCGTCATGGATGGCGGCGTTGCTGACATATTCATCGTCGCTGCGCGCGTCGATGGCAAGGCCCTTGAAGGCAATGCGGTCGGATTGTTCCTCGTGCCTCGGATCGCAGCCGGTGTGAGCACTACGCCTCATTTGATGGTCGATAACCGGAATGCAGCAACGATCCGCCTCACCGATGTCGCCCTGGGCGAAGATGCGGAGCTTCGAGAGCCGCATCGCGGCGTCGATCTTCTCGACCGCCTCCTGCAGAGGGCCTATGTGGGACTGGCTGCCGAGAGCCTTGGTCTGGCAGCGGAGGCCTTCGACCGGACTCTTCAGTTTTTGAAGGAGCGGCGGCAGTTCGGCGTTGCCATCGGTAGCTTCCAGGCGCTCAAGCACCGTGCCGCCCTGATGTTCTGTGAACTGGAGCTCTTGCGCTCCGCCGTTCGGGGCGCGGTGGAGGCTCAGGAACTCGGCGCGGAGAATGCGTCGGCGCTTGCCAGCGTCGCCAAGGCAAAGGCCTGCGATGCGCTCTGGCTCATTTCCAACGAGTGCATTCAGATGCACGGCGGCATCGGGACGACCGACGAGCACGAGATCGGCTTCTTCCTTAAACGCGCGCGGGTCATTCAGCGTGCGTTCGGCGATGCCTCGTTCCATCGCAGCCGGTATGCCGCTCAAGTCGGTTACTAGATTTCAGACAACTGCACGTCTTTGTGGCGGGCGTTACAGACGTAGATCGCCGGGACACCTGGCGCGAAGACGCGCTTCGCGCTTTTGCCCGGCCATGACGAAAATTCCGATGTCGCTGGCTCGCTTCAGCGCTCCCACGGCTGCGCTGCTGCGCATAGGTGAATGACGCGTTGCGTCAGCTCGCTTCCGCCAGCAGCGACAATTGCCGGGGCTGCTGCTCGACCTGGGTCTGGTCGGTGAGGTGGGTGGGATAGACGCCGGTAAAGCAGTGATCCGCGAATTTCGGATTGGCGGGATCGCGTCCCGGCTCGCCCATGGCGCGGTACATGCCGTCGATCGACAGGAACGCCAGCGAGTCCGCGCCGATGGCCTGGCGCATCTCTTCCAGCGAATGGGTCGCTGCCAAGAGGCCGCCGCGGTCCGGCAGGTCGATGCCGTAATAGTCGGGATACAGGATCGGCGGCGAGGCGAGGCGAAAATGGACCTCGCGGGCGCCGGCGTCGCGCATCATGCGCACGATCTTTTTCGAGGTGGTGCCGCGTACCAGTGAATCGTCGATCAGGATGATGCGCTTGCCCTCGATCGCGGCGCGGTTGGCCGAATGCTTCATGCGGACGCCGAGTTCGCGCACGCTCTGGGTCGGCTGGATGAAGGTGCGGCCGACATAATGG
>Ga0190275_10003448_pt1 | contig 11283 bp, 11 predicted proteins | sample Popmic550T_FD_133745 | JGI IMG/M metagenome (GOLD analysis project Ga0190275, IMG submission 133745) | Populus adjacent soil microbial communities from riparian zone of Yellowstone River, Montana, USA - 550 T | ecosystem: Environmental > Terrestrial > Soil > Riparian zone > Trees stand | place... | reverse complement strand
GTCAAGATCACCCGCCATTGGCAGGACCATCCCGCCGGGTCGGTGCTGGTCGAGTTCGGCCGGACGAGGGTGCTCTGCGCGGCGTCGGTGACCACCGGGGTGCCGCGGTGGCGGAAGGGTTCCGGGCTCGGCTGGCTGACCGCCGAGTACGCGATGTTGCCGTCGGCCACCCATGAGCGGAACGACCGGGAATCGGTGAAGGGACGGGTCGGTGGTCGTACTCACGAGATCTCCCGGCTGATCGGCCGGTCGCTGCGGGCCTGCGTCGATCTGCGCGCGCTGGGCGAGAACACCATCGCCGTCGATTGCGACGTACTGCAGGCGGACGGTGGCACCCGCACCGCGGCCATCACCGGCGCCTACGTGGCGCTCGCGGACGCCGTCGCTTACCTGCGGGAACGAGGCCAGCTGGCCGATCCGCAGCCACTGTCCTGCCAGATCGCGGCCGTCTCGGTCGGCGTGGTGGGCGGCCGGGTTCGGCTCGACCTGCCGTACGAGGAGGATGCCAGGGCGGAGGTGGACATGAACGTGGTGGCGACCGACGTTGGAACCCTGGTCGAGGTGCAGGGCACCGCCGAGGGCGCCACCTTCTCCCGAAGGACGATGGACGCGATGATGGATTCCGCGTTGGCGGGGATCGAACGGCTCACCGTTCTGCAGCGCGCGGCGCTCGCCGAGCCGCTGGCGGTCCGTCCGGCTCCCGCGGTGGAGAACCGGAAGCCGTCGCCGGTGCCCAAGACCCGGCAAGCCGCGAAATCGTGAGCCGGGTGCTGCTGGCCAGCCGCAACGCCAAGAAGCTGGCCGAACTGCAACGGATCCTGGGCGTCCGGGTCCGGGTGCTCGGCCTGGACGACGTCAGACGATTCCCGGAGGAGCCGGAGACGGGTGCGACCTTCGAGGAGAACGCAACCGCAAAAGCAGCCCAGGCGGCGCGGGAGACCGGCGAGATCAGCCTCGCCGACGACTCGGGCCTGGCCGTGGACGCGCTGAACGGCATGCCGGGCGTGCTGTCCGCGCGGTGGTCGGGGCGGCATGGCGACGACGCAGCGAACACCGCGTTGCTGCTCGCGCAGATCGGTGACGTGCCGGACGAGCGCCGCGGTGCGGCCTTCGTCTGCGCACTGGCGCTGGTCGTCCCGAACGGCGCTGTGTTGGTCAAACGTGCCGAATGGCGCGGCCGGATCAATCGGGAACCCATCGGCGACAACGGGTTCGGCTACGACCCGGTGTTCGTGCCGACGGAGAGCGACGACGTCGGTGACGGCCGGAGCTCGGCCGAGTTGACGCCGACGGAGAAGGATGCGCTGTCGCACCGCGGCCGCGCGCTGGCCATGCTGCTGCCGGAACTCACCGAGGTGCTCAACCGACAGAACAACGAGAAAGGGTGACGGCTGGCCGATTCCCCGGCCCACCGTCACCCTTTTCCGTGCGTTGGACTAGCGCGCCACTCGCGGTCGGCGCCGTCCCGCGGCCCTCGCAATGATGGCCGCCCCGCTTGCCCCGAGCAGCACGAGGCCGAGCACCAGCATCCAGCCGGTGATGCCCCAGACCACCATCTCCGGGCGGGCAAACAGCCGGTCGACGGAACTCGCCACCCGGTCGGCGCCGTCGTACCAGGCAATGGACCACACGCCGGCCGCGGTGAGGGCGATTCCGGGTAGCAGGGTCGCCCACGGCGACCAGCCGTTCAGCAACACGGCGATGAAGATCAAACCGGCGCCGGTCGAGGTCCACGCGATGTCCCACGGCGAGGGCTGGCCGCCGCCGTTCAGCATCACGTCGAAGATCCGGAAGCCGAATTCGCCGATCAGGTACAGGCCACCGGCGACCAGCAGCGAGCCGAGCACCGCGCTCACCAACCCGGCAATCGCCCGGGACTTGGTCCGCTTGCCGTTGCGGGCCGGAGCTGCCGGCTCCACGAACACCGGTGCCGGGGACAGATAGGTGGGAGCGGCCGTATCGCCATAGTCGCCGCTCGAGGGCGATGAGTAGTCGTCGGTCGATTCGGACGGCAACGGTTCATACGGGCTGCCCGTCCAGGTCGTCGTTCCGGACGACGCCGATGCGGACCCGTACGGGCTGTTGGGGGAGTCGTCGGAGAACGGCGTTGCCGCCGGGAACGACGACGAGTGGGTGGCGGTCGTGACGCCGCCGGCGGCGTCCTCGCCGTATCCCGCGTCGCCGCCGGTACCGCCCGACCGCTTCGAGATGTCCGGTCCGGTCATGTTTCGCCCTTCTGTCACCGATGTAATGCCCCACCGGCATGGTGCAGGCGTCCCTATCGTGCGTCGTCACGGCGACCGGGTGCGGGAGCGTGGCCCCGCGTGTTGCACATTCCCTGCCGCGGTCAAGTTGCGCGTCGCCCGCGCTCGGGCGGGCGCCCACCCACTCAGGCTCCGATTCGCGGCAGGTTCCAGCCCCGCCAGGCGCTGACGATCCGAAGCAGGAAACAGACCGCGAATCCCGCACCCATGGCCACGGCGCGGGAAGCCCCGAGCCGGAGGGCGATCACTGTCGTGCCGGCACCGCAGAAGGCCGCCACAGCGTAGATGTCGGTCCGCAGGATGTTCGGAACGATGTTGAGCAGGATGTCCCGGACCACGCCGCCACCGACCGCAGAGACCATCCCGAGCAGCGCGGCGACCAGTGGGTTGAGTTTGAACTCGGTCGCCTTGGTGGCCCCGACCACCGCGAACAGGGCCAGCCCGGCGGCGTCCGACCAGAGCAGCAGGCTGGTCGGTAGCTGCTGCACGGCTTGGTGCAGGCCGAACACCAGGACGGCGCCGGCGAACGCCACGGTCGGATAGGACGCTCCACGGAGCGACGCAGGTGGTGTGGACCCGATCAGCAGGTCCCGGATGATGCCGCCGACCAGGGACGTGACGAAGGCGATCACCAGAATGCCGAAAAGGTCGAGTCCGACCAGCACCGCGGCCAACGCACCTTCGACGGCGAAGAGGAAGGTTGCGGCCTGGTCTGCGAGGGTCAGCAGGCGGCCGGCGGTGATGCGCACGCGCGGACGCTAGCACTCGCCTGGCGCCGGCACTCGCGGGTCAGTGCCCCACGAAAAACACCTTGATGAACACGATCAGCGCGCAGAACGCCGCCGACCCCAGCCCGGCCGCGAACATGCGCCAGGACGGCCGGTTTCCGTGGAGTCGCTCGATCCACACTCCCACCGAGGCAAGACGGACGGCGATGACGCCGCCGGCGATGATCTGGCTGATCTCGGCAGGAAGCAGGTCGAGCCAGCACAGCAGCAACGCCATGATCGGTACGACACCAGAGGACAGAATGGGTACCGCGTCCCGCAGTTCTTCGGGGAAATGCTCGCCCTCGCCGGTGTCCAGCACGCTGTGCCCGATGGCCTCGGAATAGATGTGCGCCAGGTAGGTGGAAACGGTAGTGCCAAGGACGATCCACACCGCATGGCCGTCCTCGATGGCGTCGCTGGTCGCCGCGACCACGGCAGCCAACACCAGGACGTTGCCGTAGACGTAGGCCGACATCCGCCGCGCCGCTCGGCCCGGGGCGAGCGGACCCTCCTTGCGCCTGGTCACCAGCTCAAGCGCAGACATGCGGCTCCTTCAATCGCCTGGACGCAGTCGTCGGGCGCTATCTAGTCGAAGAAGACGGGTCTGCCGCCGGTCCCGCGACGCGGCAGCGTGCAACCGGACCCGTTGGCGGACACGCTCTTTCCAGTTCGGAGCGGACGACGGGGTGGGGCCGGTGGGACTCGAACCCACACTGGCACGGACCTAAACCGTGTGCCTCTGCCAATTGGGCTACGGCCCCGGAAACGCCTCGCGCACGTGCTGGACCGCGACGCCGCGGGGCGCCGACACGGCATAGTCGCCTGCGACGAAGTCGTCAGGCGCAATTCAACACAGAGATCGAGTCCGGCCCCAGTCGCGCGCGACGGAGGAGCGCGCGCAGTGGAACACCGTTGCCAGACACGATCCAACCGAGCATAGTCGTGACCGCCGACTTCTCAGCTGGCGAGGCCGAGTTCGGTCAGCACCCGCGCCACGTGACCGGTCGCCTTGACGTTTCGCCAGGCTTGCTCAACCTTGCCGTCGGCACCGACCACGAAGGTCGACCGAATGACGCCCTGCGACGTCTTTCCGTACATCTTCTTCTCGCCGTAGGCGCCGTAGGCGGTCATCACCGAGCGGTCTGCGTCCGAGAGCAGGGTGATCGTCAGGTCCTCCTTCTCGCGAAACTTTGCCAGCTTCTCCGGCTTGTCCGGCGAGATCCCCAGCACCACGTAGCCGCCGCCGTCGAGCGGAGCCCGGGCGCTGCTGAAGTCGCAGGCCTCGGTCGTGCAACCCGGGGTCATCGCGGCCGGGTAGAAGTACACGATCACCGGCCGGCCGGCGAAGTCGGACAACGAGACGGGTGTGCCGTCCGCGTCCGGCAGGGTGAAGGGCGGCGCAACATCGCCCACGTTCAGGGTTGAGCTCTCCATGCCGCTAGGGTAAACACCCGCGGGCCCCATCCGGATCGGCCCCTGACCTTCATAACAACGCAGGGGAGGCGCAGTGGTCCGCGACGCGGAAACCATCCAGGCGGATATCGAGCGCGCACGGGATTCGCTGGCGACGGCCGTGGATGAGCTGACGACCCGCGCGAACCCCAAGCGGGTGGTCGAGGAGGGCCGAAAGACCCTGGTGGCCACCCTGGCCGAGCCGAAGGTGAAGTACTCCCTGATCGCCGTCGGCGCGCTGCTCGTCGTGGTCGTCATCCGGCGGCTGTTCCGCTAGCTCCCCTCGGACACAGGTCCCGCGCGACGGGTCCGTCGGACGCCCTGTCGGTACGCTTCGCGCGCGAGTTCACGCGGGTCGAACGGCCGACCGGGTTACCCTGAGCGCTGGCCGGATCTGATCGGCTGCCGCGGCGCCAGGGTTACCGCCCCGCGGAGACACCTGCGATGGGGCAAATATGACGATGAGCGCGGCGCGCAAGAGCGCGCCTTTGACGGTGTTGCTGGGCGCGCTGGTGGCGTGTCTGCTACTGGCCGGCTGCAGCGGTGGGTCGCTGGCCACCACCACGGTGACTTCCACCACGAGCGGCGCGCCGGACAGCGAGGGCAGTACCAGCGGATCAAGTTCTTCGTCGAGTGCAGCGCCGTCCACGACGGTGGTGATTCCGCCGGTCGCCTCGATCGTTTCGACACCGGCCCTCGGCGCCACCGGCCTGACGCCCATCGAACCAATCTCGTTCACCGTCGACAAAGGCACCATCGACGAAGTCACGTTGACCAATCCCGACGGCAAGGTGGTTGTCGCGACCATTTCGCCCGACCGTCAGTCGTGGTCTGTCGGTGAGGTTCTCGGCTTCGGCAAGACGTACACCCTGGCCGGGACCGCGACCGGTACCGACGGTAAGCAGATCCCGATCACCGGCACCTACACCACGGTCGGTGAGGACACCCAGACCCGCAGCACCATCAGCCCCGGTGATGCGGCCGTGGTCGGGGTCGCCGCGCCGATCAACGTGGCGTTCGGCGTCGAGCCGGAGGACCGCGCCGCGATCCAGAAGCTGGTGACGCTGACCTCGGTGCCGGCGGTCGAGGGCGCCTGGGGCTGGTTGAAGCAGGACGACGGGCGCTGGGCGATGGTGTATCGAACCAAGGATTACTGGCCGGCCGGCACTACGGTGCACGTCGAGGCGAAGCTCTACGGCGCCAAGTTCAACGACTCCTCCTACGGCGCCTCCGACATCACCAGCGACTTCACCATCGGCCGGAACCAGGTCGTCATCGCCGATGTCAACTCCCACGAGCTGGTCGTCAAGCACGACGGAAACACCGTCGCCAGCTACCCGGCTTCGTACGGCCGCGGCGAGGACACCGGCGACCCGAACCTGGTCACCAGGTCCGGGATCCACGTGGTCAACGAGTTTTTCGAGACCAAGCTGATGAGCAACCCCCGTTACGGCTACTCCAACCTGCCCGAACGCTGGGCGGTGCGGATCAGCAACAACGGCGAGTTCATCCACGCCAACCCGGCCAGCACCGGCGCGCAGGGCAGCTCGAACGTCACCCACGGCTGCGTCAATCTCTCGCTCGCCGATGCCGACGCGTACTACCATTCCGCGATCTGGGGCGACCCGGTCGAGGTGAGCGGCACTTCGGTGACACTGGGCCCGTCCGACGGCGAGATCTACATCTGGGCGATGCCGTTCGACGAGTTCAAGTCTCTGTCGGCTTTGTAGAGCAGACAGTGACCGCCGAAGTTCGGTTCGTCGGCGCGACGGCGGTGGTGGCGTCGCCGACGCAGGTGCTGTGGGACGCCGAGATCGCCCTGTCGCCGGTGACCGGGCTGATCACCTATCTCGGGCCCTCGCGTGGTCCGCTCGGGCGCGGCGACATCTCGGCGGCCGGCCGGATCGTCGCGCCCGGGCTGATCAACGCACACACCCACGCCGGGATAAGCCTGCTGCGCGGACACAGCGACGATGCACCGCTGCAGGAATGGCTGACCCACATCCGGGCCTTCGAGGTGCTGATGACCCGAGACGACATCAGGGCGGGACTGCTGCTGTCGATGGCCGAGATGATCCGCAGCGGCACCGTGGGGTTCCTGGACATGTTCTTGTGGGACAGCGGACTGCTCGCCGAGGTCCGGTCCGCCGGGTTGCGGGTGCAGGCAGCCCCGGCCGTTTTCGGGTATCACGCCGTAGCCTTCCCCGCTGCCCGCGTGGAGACCGGAGCCGCGACGCTGGCCGGCGTACCTGGCCTGGCCGCCGAGTTCGCCGGGGACGAGCTGATCAACGTCAGCTACGGCATTCACGCGCCGTACACCTGCGGACCGGAGCTGATGGCCGACGTGGCCGGGCGAACGGCCAGTGATCAGCTCGGCGTGCAGATCCACCTGTCCGAGACCAGATCAGAGGTAGCGAACAGCCTCGCGAAGCACGGCCGGTCGCCGATCGCGCTGGCCGCCGATCACGGCCTGTTGGCCGGCCGGCTGCATGTCGCGCATGCGGTGCACCCCGAACCGGGTGACGCCGAACTGCTGGCCTCTGCGCCGGGTGTGACGGTGTCGCACAACCCGATCTCGAACCTCAAGCTGGGCGCCGGGATTGCGCCGCTGCCGGACTATCTGCGGGCGGGGGTGGCACTTGCGCTCGGGACCGATTCGATGGCGTCCAACAATTCGGCCGACCTGTTCGAAGAGATCAAGATGGGCGCGCTGCTGCAACGCGGAGTGCGCCACGATCCGGCACTGGTCAGCGGCACCGACACCCTGACGTTGGCCACCAGCGGCGGGGCCCGCGCGCTCGGCGGCGGTTTGACCGGCCAGCTCGCCGAGGGTGCGGCGGCGGATCTCATCCTGGTGGACACCGGCGGACCGGCCGGCACGCCGATGATCAACCCGGTGGCATTTCTCAGTTACGCGGCCAGCGGCGGTGACGTCACAGATGTATTCGTGGCCGGTCGCCGGCTGCTCGCCGATCGCGTACTCACCACCCTGGACGAGTCGGCGATCCGATCCGATGCAGCCGAGCGGGTGGCCAGAATCCGCGCCGAACTGCCACCGGACCCGGTCAGGTAGTTCGAGGGCCGGCTACGGCTTCGATTTCACCAATGACGCGGCATGGTCCGGTACGTACTTGAATTCATCGCGTGGCGGACGCTGGTAATTCATTGCCTTCGGCCGTTTCGGAATCGTCACGGGTTCCGGCTCGATGTGCTCGTACGGGATGCAGGACAACATATGGCTGATCACGTTGATCCGTGAGCGCTTCTTGTCCTCACTCTCCACGGTCCACCAATGCGCCTCGGGAATGTCGGTGTGCACGAACATCTCGTCCTTGGCCCTCGAGTAGGCCTCCCATTTGCTGATGGACTGCACGTCCATCGGCGACAGCTTCCATCGGCGGTTGGGGTCGGTGAGCCGCGATTGAAAACGCCTCTCCTGCTCGACATCGGAGACCGAGAACCAGTATTTGAACAACATGATCCCGTCCTCGACCAGCAGCCGTTCGAAGATCGGCGTCTGGTGCAGGAAACGGCGGTATTCGTCGGGCGTACAAAATCCCATCACCCGCTCCACACCCGCGCGGTTGTACCAGGACCTGTCCATGAAGACGATCTCGCCGGCCGCCGGCAGGTGTGCGATATACCGCTGGAAATACCATTGGGTGCGTTCCCGCTCGGTCGGCGCCGGCAATGCGACAATCTTGGCGAGGCGGGGATTGAGCACCTCGGTGAAGCGCTTGATTGCGGAGCCCTTACCGGCGGCGTCCCGACCCTCGAAGATCGCCACCACCCGGTTTCCGGACGCCTTGACCCATTGCTGCATCGTGACCAGCTCGGTCTGCAGCCTGGCCAATTCAGCCTCGTACGCCTTCTTTTTTATTTTCGGCAGCGTCGGCGCTGTTTCTTCGGTGTGATTGGCCACGACTCGCTCCATCCGATCAGGTGCAGATGCGCAGGCGCGGCCGGGTTGTCGACCGCAGGGGTCAGCTTGTCATGATCATGACGGCGTCGCACCCGCGGCGGGTATCCGCCGGTGCGCGTTCCGGCTTCGTCAGTGGTTGCCACTCCCGCCGCTGGTGCTGACCTTCGGATGCCGGGCCCAGAAGAAGCAGTAGACGCCGAAACAGATCAGTCCGAGCGCCATCAGGGTGAGCAGGATCGAACCGAACGGAGCTTCGTGGACGGTGCGCAGCGCGTCGTCAAGCCCGCCGGCCTTGTCGGGGTCGTACGTGATGGCGGCCCAACCGAACAGCCCGCCGACGACGACGTAGGCGATGCCCTTGACGATGTACCCGGCCTGGCCGAGCCGGATGACCTCCTGGCCGACACCGCCGGCGAGGTCGTCGGTGAACTTCTTCTTGATGCCGCGGCGGATCAGTCGCACGCCCAGCACGATGATCGCCACCCCGACCAGGATGACCAGCACCCGCCCGAACGGTGCCGACAGCAGCCGAGCGGTCCAGCCTTCTTCCTTGCTGTCGCTGGACTGGGATGTCCCACGCAGCGTGTTGATCGACGCGATGGCGATGGCGGCGTAGGCGATGGCCCGGCCGGCCGAGCCGAGGCGCTTGCGGATGCGCTTGAACCCGGCTTTGCGATCTCGATGCCCCCAGATGGCTTCGGCCACTTGCCAGATGGTCAGCGCAAAGAGCCCAATAACGGTGATCCACAGCAACGTCGCGCCGAACGGACCCTCGGCGATCTCGGCCAGCGCGCCCTTCTGCGATGCCTCCTCGCCGCCGTCGCCGAACCACGCGATCTGCAGCGCGATCCAGCCGATCACGATGTGCACCACCCCGTAGGCGATCAGCCCGACCGTCAGCAGGACCCGGAACGGCTTGCTGTCCATCGCCTGCTGGCTGGCGTCCTCGGCAGAGTCCGCGGCCTGCCGGCCGGCGCCGGAGACCTTGCCGGCGGCGTTGCCCGCCGAGCCGGATGGATCGTTGGCGCTCACGAGTCGTCCGGCTCGAGCGCCGCTGGCCGGTGGACGGCGGTCCGACTCGACTTCTCGCTTCTGACGAGGTACTGCGGATCGTCCTCATCGGCCCGGACTGTGCGGCCCGCCGCGTGGGTGTCCGAGGTGATTTTCTCTTCCACCTGACCGTGCGCGGTGCTGCCGTGGCTGCGCCACGACACATCGTCACCCGGCTTGAACTGTTTCTCGGCTGTCATGTGGCGCTCCTCTTCGGCTCCTCGTCGAGCCTTCGGCCCAGCGGCGGCGATGCCTGCTTCCTTCATACCCCGAATGGCCCATCGGTAATCATCGACGGCCGTCCGCGGACTCCGGTCGGGCGGGCTGGACTTCCGGCGGGTCGTTGATCAAGCTGGCCGGATGTCGATCGAAATCGAATTGTCGTTCTGGGAAACGGTTGCCTCGACCATTTTCGTGCTCGGCGTTGGCTTCGTGTCCGGTCGGATTCTGGGCGTGCACCGTGGATTCCTGCGGGCGACCGTTGCCGGCGTGGTCGGGAGTTTGGTTGGTCTCCTCCTCGCCGTGCTGGTCCTGCGGACCGAGTCCGATGCCGACACCGATGATCTGGTGCTGCTCGGATTCGGGTTCGCACTGCTGGCCACGATGGTGATCAGCGTGTCGTTGGAAGTGCTGCTTCGTCCCCGCCGTACCGGAAAGCGCCGCTCGCTCCGGACCAGGGTGCGGACTTTCTTGACGATCGGTGGCCGGTTGTTCGAGGTGTCCCGGATCGCCCGGCGGCACGGGTTGGCCGGCCCGCGGCTTGCCTCCAGATCTGCGCTGTCCAGCCCGGAGGGTGGGCTGCGGATCCGAAAATTCCTGGAGGATTGCGGCGGGATGTTCATCAAGTTCGGCCAGATCGCCTCTACCCGGTCGGATCTGCTCCCCCCGCCGGTGGTCGCGGAGCTCGCCGACCTGCAGTCCAACGTCAAGTTCGTGCCGCTGGCGCAGATCCGGGCTCGGGTCGAGGACGAGCTGAAGGCCCCGATCGGAGAGATTTTCGCCAACTTTTCCGACGAGCCGCTGGCGGCCGCATCGATCGGCCAGACCCACGTCGCGGAGCTCAACGGCGGCCGCCGGGTGGTGGTGAAGGTCCGACGTCCCGATGTCGAGGTCGGTGTGGCGCGCGATTCCGCGGTGTTGCGCTGGGCGACCCGCGCGGCCCAGCGACGGTCGGAGGCTGCTCGATCGCTCGGTCTGGTGCCGTTGGCGGACGAGCTGATCAGGTCCGTTGAGCAGGAGCTCAGCTACGTGCACGAGGCGGCCAACGCCCGGGCGCTCGGCGGGGTGGCGAACGGCGTCGGCGTCGCGGTGCCCGAGGTCGTCACCGAATTCAGTACGGAGGCGGTGCTGGTGCTGGACCGGATCGACGGCCGGCCGGTGTCGGACGTCGCGGCGGTCGACGGGTGCGGTATTGCGCGCCCCGTGCTCGCCGATCGGCTGCTGGCCGCGTTTCTCACCCAGGTGATGACGGCCGGGGTGTTCCACGCCGACCCGCACCCGGGCAACATTCTGGTCGACGGCGCGGGCACGCTGTGGCTCATCGATTTCGGGGCGGTCGGGCTGATCGATCCGGTGACGATGGAGGCACTGCAGCTGATGGGCGCGGGGTTGGCGACCGGCCAGCCGGCGCTGTTGGCCCGCGCACTGCGGTCGATCTCCGGCGTCGATGGGGAATCGATCCAGCCGCAGGCCCTGGAGTCCGAGTTGAGCCTGGTGCTCAGCGAGCAGCTGCATGCCGGTGGGTTCGACCCGCGCAGCTTGCAGGTGATCGTCAACATCATGGGCCGGCATGAGATCCCGGTGCCGCCAACGCTGACGCTGCTGG
>Ga0190275_10003447_pt1 | contig 11284 bp, 10 predicted proteins | sample Popmic550T_FD_133745 | JGI IMG/M metagenome (GOLD analysis project Ga0190275, IMG submission 133745) | Populus adjacent soil microbial communities from riparian zone of Yellowstone River, Montana, USA - 550 T | ecosystem: Environmental > Terrestrial > Soil > Riparian zone > Trees stand | place... | reverse complement strand
CACGAGTTCAAGCAGCTCTACGCCGAGACCCTGGTGTGCGGGTTCGCGAAGATCTGGGGACACCAGGTCGGCATCGTGGCCAACAACGGCATCCTGTTCGCGGAGTCGGCGCGCAAGGGCGCGCACTTCATCGAGCTGTGCAACCAGCGCCGCACCCCGATCGTGTTCCTGCAGAACATCAGCGGGTTCATGGTCGGCAAGGAGTACGAGAACAACGGCATCGCCCGCGACGGCGCCAAGCTGGTGACGGCGGTCGCGTGCTCGGTGGTCCCCAAGTTCACCGTGGTGATCGGGGGCTCCTACGGCGCCGGCAACTACGGCATGTGCGGCCGCGCCTACGACCCCCGCTTCCTGTGGATGTGGCCCAACGCCCGGATCTCGGTGATGGGCGGCGAGCAAGCTGCCTCGGTGCTCGCGACTGTCCACCGTGACGGTCTGGAGAGCAGGGGCGAGGAGTGGTCGAGCGAGGACGAGGAGACCTTCAAGTCCCCGATCCGTGCCCAGTACGAGCACCAGGGCTCGCCGTACTACTCCACGGCGCGGCTCTGGGACGACGGCGTCATCGACCCGCTCGACACCCGGCGGGTGCTCGGCATGGGCCTCGAGGTGGCCGCGCACGCGCCGGTCCCGCCCCCCTCCTACGGCATCTTCCGGATGTAGGTCCGATGATCCAGAGACTCCTGATCGCCAACCGGGGCGAGATCGCGCGCCGCCTCATCCGGAGCGCCCGGGCGATGGGCATCCACACCATCGCGGTGCACAGCGAGGTCGACCGCTCGGCCCCCCACGTCCACGACGCCGACCAGGCCGTGGCGCTCGACTCCTACCTCGACATCGAGGCCGTCGTCGCTGCTGCCGTGCGGACGGAGGCCGATGCGATCCATCCCGGCTACGGCTTCCTCTCCGAGCGGGCCGCGTTCGCGCGTGCCGTCGAGGGCGCCGGCCTGAGGCTGGTCGGGCCGAGCGCCGACGTGATGGAGCAGATGGGGCGCAAGGACGCCGCCCGGGCCGTGGCGGAGAAGGCCGGCGTCGCCGTGGTCCCGTCGTACGACGTGGAGGCCGACGTGGCCTCCTTCGACCTCCCCGTCCTGGTCAAGGCCGCGGCCGGCGGGGGTGGCAAGGGGATGCGGATCGTCCGCTCGGCCGATGAGTACGACGAGGCTCTCGCCGCCGCTCGTCGCGAGGCGCAGGCAGCCTTCGGCGACGACACCATGCTCGTGGAGAAGTACGTGGAGTCCGGTCGCCACGTCGAGGTGCAGGTGCTCGGGGACGCGCACGGCCACGTCGTCCATCTCTTCGAGCGCGACTGCTCGACCCAGCGTCGCCACCAGAAGGTCCTCGAGGAGGCCCCGGCGCCGACGATCACCGCGGAGCAACGCACCGAGATCACCTCGGCCGCGGTGGCGCTCGCCAGCGAGGTGGGCTACGTCAACGCCGGCACCGTCGAGTTCCTCCTCGACAACTCCACGGGCCGGGCCTACTTCCTCGAGATGAACACCCGCCTCCAGGTGGAGCACCCCGTGACCGAGCTGGTGGTCTCGATCGGGGGCGCTCCGCTCGACCTCGTCGAGCAGCAGCTGCGGGTGACCGCCGGCGAGCCGCTCGCCTTCGGGCAGGACGAGGTCCGCCTCGACGGCCACGCCATCGAGGCTCGGGTCTACGCCGAGGACTCCTTCGGCGGCTTCCTCCCCCAGGCGGGGACGGCGACCCACGTGGACTGGCCGGGTGCGGATTCCCAGATCCGCACGGACCACGCCCTGGTCAGCGGTCAGGTCGTGAGCACCTCCTACGACCCGATGCTGGGCAAGGTGATCGCGTGGGGGCGGGACCGCGAGGAGGCGCGCCACCGTCTGGTGTCCGGGCTGGACCAGACCGTCATCCTCGGCCTGACCACCAACACCGGCTTCCTGCGCGCGCTCCTCGCGAGCGACGACTTCCGGGACTGCACCATCGACACGGCCTGGCTCGACCACCACGAGGTGCCGACCCCCGATGACGCCGTGCCGCGCGCACTGGCCGCCTGGGCCGGCGTACCCCGGTCGAACGAGCCCTCGCCGTTCCGCGCCGACGGCTGGCGGATGGGAGCCGACCCCGCGCCGGTGCGCGTGGACCTCGATCCCGTCGTGGTCGTGACCCGGGACGACGTCGACGGTGTCCCGGCCGTCGAGCTGCGGCACACCCAGCGCGGCGGGGTCTTCGACCTGGCCCTCTCGCTGGACGGTGTGGTCCAGCGAGCCCGTGGCCGCGTCGGGCCGCACCGGATCGAGGTCGTGCATCGCGGGCAACGCTTCGTCTTCGAGCGGCCGGACGTCTTCGCCGCCCACGGTCCCGCTGTCGGGAAGGGCAGCCTGACGGCGCCCATGCCGGGCACGCTGCTGGCCCTCGACGTGGCCTCGGGGGATGCTGTCGTCGAGGGCCAGCGGCTCGGCGTCCTCGAGGCGATGAAGATGGAGCTCGCGCTGAAGGCACCGTTCGCCGGGACCGTGGTCCTGGTGGGCGCGACCGTCGGTGAACAGGTCGCGCAGGGTCAGCTGCTCGTCGAGGTGGAGGCGGAAACTGATGGTTGAGGAGCTGCCCGCCCGGGTCACCGTCTACGAGGTCGGACCACGCGACGGCCTGCAGAACGAGAAGGGTCTCGTCCCCGTCGAGGCCAAGGCGGAGTTCGTCCACCGTCTGCTGGCCGCCGGGCTCCCGGTGGTCGAGGCGACCAGCTTCGTCCACCCGCGCTGGGTCCCCCAGCTCGCGGACGCGGGCGACCTGATGACCCGGCTGATCGACGAGCTGGGCGAGCCGGGCCGGGAGCTTCCGGTCCTGGTGCCCAACGAGCGCGGCCTCGACCGGGCGCTCGAGCTCGGCTGCCGGCACGTGGCGATCTTCGGCAGCGCCACCGAGACCTTCGCGCAACGCAACCTGAACCGCAGCGTGGACGAGCAGTTCGCGATGTTCGAGCCGACCGTGCGCCGTGCGCGCGACGCGGGGCTCGACGTCCGCGCCTACGTGAGCATGTGCTTCGGCGACCCGTGGGAGGGCGCGGTGCCGATCGACCAGGTGGTCGCCGTGGGCACGCGCCTGCACGACCTGGGCGCCAGCCAGCTCTCGCTCGGCGACACCATCGGGGTGGGGACCGCGGGACACGTCCGCGAGCTGCTCACGGCGTTCAACGACGCCGGCCTCCCCAACGAGGCGATGGCGCTGCACTTCCACGACACCTACGGTCAGGCGCTGGCCAACGCGCTGGCCGGTCTCCAGCACGGGATCACCACCTTCGACGCCAGCGCAGGAGGCCTCGGTGGCTGCCCCTATGCCGAGAGCGCGACCGGCAACCTGGCCACGGAGGACCTCGTCTGGATGCTGCACGGGCTGGGCATCGAGACCGGGGTGGACCTGGGCTCCCTGGTGGACACCAGCCGCTGGATGGCCGGTGTCCTCGGGCGGCCCAGCCCGTCGCGCGTGGTGTCGGCTCTGACACCTTCGGCCTGACGCGGCACAATGCGCGCATGAGTCGCCCTCGTGTCTATCTCCACGTCGGGACGCCGAAGAGCGGCACCAGCTACCTCCAGGACAAGCTCGCGCTGAACCGCGACCTGCTGCTGCGCCACGGTCTGGACTACGCCCGCACCCGGACCGGCGACCACTTCGAGGCGGCCCTGGACCTGATCGGCGAGAGGTGGGCCGGCGAGGAGAAGAAGGCCGCCGGCCAGTGGCAGACGATGGTCGACGAGCTCGGCTCGGGACCCGAGCACGTCCTGGTCAGCCACGAGATCCTCGCGGCTGCCGGCCCGGAGTCGGTCGCCCGCGCCCGCGCCACCTTCCGCAACGCCGAGATCCACGTCATCGTGACCGCTCGCGACCTCGGTCGCCAGGTGCCCGCCGAGTGGCAGGAACGGGTCAAGCACCGTGGGGGCCGTCCCTACGCCGCCTTCCTCGACGGACTGCATCGCAGCTACGCCCGCAAGGACCGGCAGACCTGGTTCTGGAAGGTGCAGCACCTGCCCCGGATCCTGGAGACCTGGGGCGCGGGACTCCCACCCGGCCGCGTGCACCTCGTCACGGTCCCCCAGGCCGATGGGCCGCGCGACGCCCTGTGGAACAGGTTCGCGCAGGTCCTGAGGCTGGACCGGCGCACGACGTACGCCGAGAGCGAGACCGTCAACGCGTCCCTCGGGGGCAGCGAGGTGACCCTGCTGCGACGGCTCAACCTGGAGCTGGCCGAGCGCGAGGTGTCGCGGGAGACCTACGTCGGCTGGGTCCGCGAGACGGTGGTCAAGGAGGTGCTCGCCGGCCGGGCGGGCGCCCAGCCGGTCACCGTGCCGCCGCCGCTGCGCGCGTGGGTGGAGGAGATCGGCGCGTCCTGGGTCGAGCGGATCCGGGACTCGGGCGTGGACGTCGTCGGCGACCTGGCCGACCTCGAGCCGGTGTGGCCCGACGACGACGAAGCGTGGGTGGACCCCGACCGGCCGGACCCCGAGGTGGTCGGCGAGGCAGCGATCCAGGCCCTCGCCCGAGTCCTCGGCGAGGTCGACAAGCCACCACCCCCGGAGCCTCGCCCGGTGTCCAGGATCACCCGTCGGTTCCGCAGCTGATGACCTCGTCCTACGAGCAGGCGGTCTGGGCGTGGGCCGCCCACCTGCGCTCCGGAGGCACCACGCCGTGGTCCGAGCACGGCACCCGGGAAGCCCCGACCGATGTCCCGACACGGACCCCGGTGCCCGACGCCGTGCACCTCGAGCTGGTCCGGCGCCTCAACCTGGCCTCCGGCGGCCGCCCGCTCCCGTGGCTCGCTGACCACGTGCTGACGGTCGGGGCGCCCGGTCGGGGGCGCGTGGACGTGCCGCTTCCCTGGGAGCCAGCCCCCCAGTTCGGCACCCGGCCGATCGACCCCAGCCACCTACCGGTGGAGGAGCTCCTCCGGCTGGCCGTGGGGGTGCTCGCGACCCTGCTTCCCGACGTACGACCGCCCCGCATGGATCCAGGGACCACGCGTTGGCCGTTGCCGTGGCGCCGCCGGTTCCGCCTGCACGGGTCGCCTGGCACGGTCGCGGCGGTCCGCGAGGGTCTGCTGGCGAGTGGCCCGGTGGAGTCCGACTGGCGGGCGGTCCACGTCGTCCTGGCCCGGCCGGTCGACGTGATGATGGCCGAGCAGTGGTCGCGCACGATCCACGCCGGCGGCACGTCCCCCTGGAATTCCCTGTGGCGCCGGGCCGTCGCCGCCGACCGGCTGCCTCGCCCGGTCGACGTCGCGACGATCGCGGCGCGACTGCTCCGGCAACCCGGCGTACGCGAGCGGGACGTCCACGTCGTGGCAGCGCGGGACACGGCAGGAGCGGCATCCCTCACCGCCGCGCTGCTCTCGGTCCCGCCCTTCCACCCGGAGCAGCACGGGGAGCTCGCGGCCATCGACCTGGTGCGTCGCGTCAACGTCGTCGGCGCCATCGCAGCCGGACCCCGGCGCGTCCGCGAGCTGACCGCGACCGCTGTCTCCCTGCTCGACGACCCCGCCGCACCGCTCCCGGAGCCGAGTCCCGTCCTGGTCCCGCGGCGGGCTCTCACGTGGGCGCGCGCGGTTGCTGCCCGTACGACGGACCAGCTGAGCCGGGCTGACTACGCTGTGCACGGCGACCCGGAGGTGCTGGCCCCCAGCGAGCACCAGCAACCCGGGACCATCGACCGTGAACGCACGCTCGAGCTGGCCCTCGCGGCCTGCCTGCGTGCCTGGCAGCGGCAGGAAGGACCCAGGTGAACGGGGTGACCCGACGCGTTCTGCTGCACGTGGGTGCCCCCAAGACCGGGACGTCGTTCGTCCAGGACATCTTGTTCACCCACCGCGAGCAGCTGCGCGCGCGCGGCATCCTGTATCCCGCCGACCGCCAGGACGCACACTTCCTGGCGGCGCTCGACCTGATGGACCTGCCCTGGGGTGGGCTCGAGCGCCAGGCCACCGGCGCCTGGGACCGGCTGGCGGCGGAGGTCCGGGACTGGCCGGGCACCTCGATCATCAGCCACGAGATCCTCGGGACCGCCTCGCGGGTGCAGGTGGCGCGGGCGCTGGAGTCGCTCGAGCAGGGCGACACCGAGCTGCACCTCGTGTACTCGGCGCGTGACCTCGTGCGTCAGATCCCGGCCGAGTGGCAGGAGAACGTCAAGCACCGGCGCACCCGGACCTACGGGCGCTTCCTGGACGACCTGCGCTCGGAGGACCGCCGCTCGGAGATGGCGCAGTGGTTCTGGGGGGTCCAGGAGGTCCCCGACGTGCTCGACCGCTGGGCGTCCACGATCGACCGGCAGCGGGTCCACCTCGTCACCGTGCCACCGCCCGGGGCCAGCCCGACCTTGCTCTGGGAGCGGTTCGCGGGCGTGTTCGGGATCGACCCGACGGAGTTCACCCCCAGCGACCGGGCCAACACCTCCCTCGGCGTCCCCGAGTCCGCGATGGTCCGTCGGCTCAACGTGGAGCTCAACGGCGTCCTGCCCAACGAGCACTACCGGTCGCTCGTGCGCGAGATGCTCGTGCACCGGAACCTGTCGCAGCGCCCCGACTCACCGCGCCTGGCCCTGCCGGCCGACGTCCACGTATGGGCGAGCGACCTCGGCCGAAGGTGGGTCAGCGAGCTCGCGCTGCGTGGGTACGACGTGGTCGGTGAGCTCGACGACCTCGTTCCGGGAGAGCCCCGGCCGTTCGCCGACCCCGACCACTGCGACGAGCGCGCCGTGGCGGACGCCGCCGTCGACGCGCTGGCGATCATGACCCAGGAGGCCGCGAAGCTGCGTGACGTCGAGGTCGAGCTGCACGGCGTGATCGGCGACCTGACGGCGCAGCTCGAGCGGTTCCGCGGGACACGGACCTACCGGGCCAAGGAGAAGCTGGTCCGGTTGTCGGAGACCAACGTCCTCGCCCGCGCCGGGCTCTGGGTCTACCGGAGGTTGCGGGGCAGGAACTCCCGGCCGGCGTAGCGGCCCACCTGCCACGTCGCGAACCCGTCCGCGCCGGCACCGACCAGGCCACCGACCAGCGGGATCCGCCTCGCCACGGTGCTGGCCACCTTCTTGCCGGCGACCCGCGAGATCAGCTCGGAGGCGACCTCGTTGGCCATCACGGTGGACAGCTGGGGGTCGTACACCGGCGCCGTCGCCAGCGCCATGGGGGTGCCGGGGAGCTTCTTCTTCTTGATCAGCGCGAGCATCCGGTCCTCACCGATCAGGCTCGCCAGGATCGCGGTGCGGGTGCGCTTGTCCTCGAGGTCGTAGCCGCGCAGGTGCACGATGCCCGCCACCAGCCTGCACTGGATCAGGGCCAGCCCGGTGATGTTGGCCGGCACCGTGACGGTCATCGTGACCAGTCCGCCCAGGTTGGTCACGAAACCCTCGGCGGCGGCGAGAGCGACGTGGTTCTCCACCAGCTCGTGGATCGCCTTCTTGACGTCACCCTTCTGCTCGTCGAGCTGCTTCTCGGCCGCCAGGGCCGCTCCGTCGAGGGGCCCGGCGCCCCGGATCGCCCGCTCGAGCGCCTGGTGCACGAAGCCGGCGGTCAGGGTGGGCGCCACCTGGGTCACCCGGGGGGCAAGTCCCTGGGCCACACGCTTGGAGAAGCTCATGGCGCCAGCCTACTGAGCACACCTGCGAAACTCGGACCGTGCCCGTCGAACCCCCGCCGACCCCGTGGCAGTTCCCACCGGCGGAGACCGGGGACGGCGACCTGGTGGCCCTGGGGGCGGACCTGGCTCCCGGCACCTTGCTGGCGGCGTACCGGCGTGGGCTGTTCCCGATGCCCGCTGTGGGTCCCAGAGGCTTCCGTGCGCGCGCGGAGGTGGCCTGGTGGTCGCCGGAGCAGCGGGGGGTGCTGCCGCTGGACGGGCTCCGGGTCAGCCGGTCGTTGCGCCAGTCCGCACGCCGCTTCGAGATCCGGGTGGACACGGTGTTCACCGACGTCGTCGCCGGGTGCGCCGACCCGCGACGCTCCGGCGCGTGGATCGACGACGCGATCGCCACCGCGTACGCCGACCTGCACGCCCTCGGCTGGGCGCACTCGGTGGAGGCCTGGCACGACGGCGAGCTCGCCGGGGGCCTGTACGGCCTGGCGATCGGCGGGCTCTTCGCGGGGGAGTCGATGTTCTCCCGCCAGCGGGACGCCTCGAAGGTGGCCCTGGTGGCCCTGGTCGACCTGCTGCGCGACGACCACGCCCCGGACCGCCTGCTCGACACCCAGTGGCAGACCCCTCACCTCGCGAGCCTGGGCGTGGTCGAGATCCCGCGCCGTGACTACCTGAGGCGTCTGGAGCACGCGCTCCCCGTGCCCCTCCCCGCACCCTTCGGTGGTTGAGCCTCAGACGACGAGCGGATCCCCGACCCCGTCGCCGACCATCGGCCGACCCGCATCGGCCCAGTCGATCATCCCGCCCTCGAGGTTGACGGCGTCGTGTCCCTTCCCCCGCAGGAACGCCGTGGCCTGCGCCGACCGCCCACCGACCTTGCACACGACCAGGAGCTGGTGGCCATCGGGGATCTCGTCGATCCGGGTGGGGATCTCGGTCAGCGGGATGTGGACCGCGCCGTCGATGCGGCCGTGGTGCCACTCCACCGGTTCCCGCACGTCGAGGACGGTGACTCCGGCCGGAATCGGGTCAGGGACCTGTGCCACCGCGATCGTGGGGACGTCAATCACCCGGGCAGACTACTTCAGGAGCTTGGACATCCGGCGGTCCGCCAGGGGCTTGCCCCCGGTCTGGCAGGTCGCGCAGTACTGCAGGCTGGAGTCGGCGAAGCTCACCTCGCGGACCACGTCGCCGCAGACCGGGCAGGTCTGGCCGGTGCGCCCGTGCACCGCCATGTGACTCTTCTTCTCACCCTTGAGCTCGCTCGCGGCCAGGCCCTCGGCACGGGCGACCGCGTCGCCGAGGACCCCGCGGATCGCGTCGTACAGGGTCGCGAGCTCCGCCTCGTCGAGGCTGTTGGCCGGCTTGAACGGCGACATCCGCGCGGCGTGCAGCAGCTCGTCGGAGTAGGCGTTGCCGATGCCGGCGATGTTGCCCTGGCTGCGGAGGACGCCCTTGATCTGGGCCCGCCCGGCGCGCTGGAGGATCTCGTCCAGGGTCTCGACGGTGAAGCCGTCGGCGAGCGGGTCCGGGCCCAGCCGGGCGATCCCCTCGACCTCGGCGGGGTTGCGGACGACGTAGAGCGCCAGGCTCTTGCGGGTGCCGGCCTCGGTCACGTCCAGGCCCGCACCGTTGTCCAGGACGACCCGGGCGGCCAGCGGCGACTTGCTGTTGGGCCGGGCGGGCACCGGCGGAACCTCGTCGCGCCAGCGCACCCAGCCGGCACGGGCGAGGTGCAGCACCAGGTGGGTGCCGGACACGTCGATGTCGAGGAACTTCCCGTGCCGGGACACCCCGTCGACCAGGCCGCCGGCGAGGGCAGTGACCGGGGGGTCGTAGGTCTTCAGGCAGCTGAACGCGGCGATGTCCACCCGGACGACGGCGCGGTCCTGCAGGCGTCGGGACAGGTCGTGGACCAGCGCTTCGACCTCGGGCAGCTCGGGCACGCGCCCAAGATACTGCGGTAACCCACCCCTGCTCCCCTCGTTGTCGAGACATGCACCTCACGCTCCGTCTCACTGTGGGCCGCGTCCTGCTCGCCGGCCTCGTCGCGGCGTCGGTGGCTGCCGCGCCCCTCCTCCCCTCGGCGTCGTACGCCGCCGAGCCCACTCCCGGCACGCCCGGCTACGTCGCCCGCGACGCCCAGAACATCGTCGACGCCTACGGCCGGATCCACGGCCCGGGCGGTCAGCTGCAGAACCCGGCCTACCTGCCGGCACTCGCGCTGGCCGGCACCGCCGAACAGACCTCCCAGCTGATGGAGCAGGCGGCCTCACCGACCCGGATCGCGGTCACGCCTGGCCGCGTGGTCCCCGGCTGGAACGTCGGCAACCCGCTCCGGGCCGGCTGGAACGGCACCCGCGGCCAGAGCCAGCGCATCTCCTTCACCAACCGCTACGGCGCGCTGCTCAACGGCACCGTCTACCGCCCGCGGCCCGGCGCCCGCGACCCCTACACCGGCCAGGTGCTGCGCGGCCCTTTTCCCGGCGCGGTGATCACGACCGGGTCGGTGCAGGGCAGCGAGGGCATGTATCGCTGGCTCGCCCAGGACCTCGCCGAGCGCGGCTACGTGGTGCTCACCTACGACGTGCAGGGGCAAGGGGGCGGCGAGACGCTGCCGCACGAGCCCGTGCCGGGCGGCCAGAGCAACGCGGTGCCCTTCTGCAACCCCTTCGCCACCCCGCGTTCCGGCGAGGAGTTCGGGTGCCCGGGTGCTCCGGCGCAGCAGCTGTCCAACTTCGTGGTCGGCACCGAGGACGCCTTGTCGTTCTTCACCTCCACTCCCTCGCGCCACTACGCCAACCCCCGCTCGGAGGGCGCGAAGGTCAGCACCCACAACCCCTACTGGGCCTCCTTCGACCGCTCCGCCGACCGCCGGACGGCAACCCGGGGTCGCACCAGCCGGATCGCCGTCATCGGTCACTCGATGGGTGCCGCAGCGGTCTCGAAGGTCCAGGGCACCGATCGCCGCGTCGCGGCCGTGGTGGCGCTCGACAAGCTGACCGGCCCGGGTGCGGACGGCCCGCTGGACGGCACCGGCAACCGGCCCGTCGTACCGGCCCTGGCCGTGCAGTCGGAGTACGGGTTCACCGTCTCGCCGTACCTGACCAGCGGCGGATCGTCGCTGACACCCGAGCCCACGCCCGCCGGGCCGGACCCCCGGCGCGAACGCGCCACCGGGTACGACGGCTGGCGCCAGGCCGGGGTGGACCGCATGCTCGTGGTCCCGCGAGCCTCCACGCACCTCGAGTACACCGACATCCCGCTCGTCCTCCCCGCCAGCCGCTACGGCCAGGCGCTGACCTCGCACTACGTGCAGGCCTGGCTGGACCGCTACCTCAAGCACCAGCGCAACGACACGGCGCTCACCGGCCGGTCCTTCCGCTACCTCGAGCCCGCCGGCAACGGGCGCTGGGCCCCGACCGCCCTGAAGCGCGACTCCTTGCTGAGCTTCTACTACTGCTCGGCCTACGGCTTCCGGTCTGGTTCGACGGTGCTCCGCAACGGCGACCTGGGGGCCGTTGGCGGCTGTCCCACGGGCTGACGCACTGGTCTCACGCCCGTCTGCGAGAGACACTCGGGCATGGCCACCGTCGCACCCGTCGTCGAGGGCGCCGAGTTCTTCCTCGACACCCGGGGTGACGCGCGCTCGCTGCGGGTGCGCTGGCACCGCGCGGACGGCCTGGTCATGCTCT
>Ga0190275_10003446_pt1 | contig 11284 bp, 10 predicted proteins | sample Popmic550T_FD_133745 | JGI IMG/M metagenome (GOLD analysis project Ga0190275, IMG submission 133745) | Populus adjacent soil microbial communities from riparian zone of Yellowstone River, Montana, USA - 550 T | ecosystem: Environmental > Terrestrial > Soil > Riparian zone > Trees stand | place... | reverse complement strand
CCGACGGGTCTGCTGATCTGTCCCGAGGGCACTTGCAAGATAAGTGCGCGAGCCTCAGGGCCTGCCTGATCGAGGGCAGACTGCGGAATGAACCCGAGATCGCCTCCATTGGCGGCTGAACTCGGATCTTCCGAGAAGTTTTGCGCAATGCTCGAGAAATCCTCGCCTTGACGCAAGCGCGCTTCGAGCGCCTGTACTTTACTCTTAGCCTGTTCGTCCGTCGCCGCATCGTCATTCTTCAAATTACGAACATTCGGATCGGCGGAGGAAGTAACCACGATCTGCGCCAGGTGGATTTGCGGCTCGGCGAGATTGAAAGCGTCTTTGTTGGCTTTGAAGAACTCGGCAATCTGCGCGTCACTGATCGAAATCTGCGAGGTGATCTCTTTATTGATGAGCTTCTGAACGCTGAGATCGCGCTTCAACTGGGCTTTCAGATCGGCGACGGTCATCTTTCGAGCGTCGAGCGTGCGCTGGAACTCTTCCTGGGTGTAGCCGGATTTCAATTCGTTGAATTTGGCTTCCACGTCCGCCTCGGTAGCCATCAAGCTGAGCTTCTCGGCGCGCTGCAGCAGGATCTCGTTATCAATCAATGTGCGAACGATTTCCAGCTTCTGGATCATCATCTGATCATCGGCTGGGCGCGACTGCGCGTCGGGAAAGTTCAACTGGAAGTGCTTGTCGACATCGGCATTGGTGATTGGACGGCTATTTACGGTGGCGGCGATATTGTCCGGAGTGGAAGTCTTGCATCCGCCAAGAGCAAGAGCGCACACACAGGTAACAAGGAGAAACTCGGAAGTTCGCATGTAGTGGCAGTACTATGATAGCTGCAAAACTGTAAAGATCTGGTCCATTCGTTCGATCAGGAAGTCGGGCGGCTCTGTTTCGAGACCTTCCGGCTGGAACCCATAGGTGACCCCACAGCACGGAATTCCGGCATTGCGAGCGGTCAGCACATCAACAGCACTATCCCCGACCATCAAAGTCCGTTCCTTAGTTGCGCCTGACTCCCGCAACAGCGCTTCGATTCCTACGGGATGAGGCTTCTTCTGCTCAAAACTATTCCCACCATATACGCGGAAAAAATGGTTGCCGACACCCAAGCCCTCCAGAATTGCCACACTGATGCGAACCGGCTTGTTCGTTAGCACGGCTAGACGTCTTTCCCCGTTGTCGAGTTTCTCCAGTGTTTCCTTCACGCCCGGGTAAAGGACCGTGTAGTCAAGCATATGGTCGCGATAATAGGCGAGGAAAAATTCAAGCGCCCGGTCAACGGTATCCTGTGGCGCCTGATCTCCCAGTGCGCGCCGTACGAGCACGGGCGCTCCATTGCCGACATACGAGTAAATGAGTTCGTGGGACAGAGGAGGTAGATCGAAATTCGCCCGGGTCGCGTTGACGGCGTGCGCCAGATCCAGCTTCGAATCTATCAGCGTGCCGTCCAGGTCAAAGATGAATAAATCCATTCTCTACTTTCGATGATAAGATCACCGTTATGCCCGCCGCGGAATCGCTTCTGATCCGCCTCTGCCTTGCCGGTCCCTTGTTGTACCTGGGCCTGCACATGATCCTTGAGCCCAGACAGTTCGTCACATCCCTCCGATCGCACGCATCGAGCATCGAAGTTGCCCTTCAGAACTTTCAACAGGCGTTGCGGCAGCAGGAGCCCTTCCGGGACCCGGAGGGCGCCTATGTCAGCAGCGAGGTGTCCTCCGGCGCCCTACTTTTTGTCAGGATCGCAGGAATGGTGCTGGCGTTTTTCAGCGTTCTCGTCATAGTTGGTTTGGCCAGCTAAACCGCAGCGAGAGCTTCATTAAACTCAAACGTCGTCGTGCTCAAATCCGCCGGTGTGATGCCCGACAGCTCGAATGCGAGATCCAGGCGTGCGTTCGATGGGATATCTTCCTCTATATCGGTCCAGAATTCAGTGAGATACAGGATGCCGGCCATTGGCGACTTCGTCTTCTCAGGCATGTGGTGGTAGCGCACCGCGGCAATCAGTTCGTCGCTGAACTTCCAATGTTTCAGCACGTCCGCTCCCGCCTCAGCATGATCGAACCCACACACTACCACTTCGGCAACAGCCGATTCGCACCCTTTGACCACAAGGCGGTCCAGACTGGAATTCAGCTCACCGGGCATCAACGCGATAGCCAGTTTCCCAACATCGTGCAGGAGCCCGACAAGAAATGCCTCCGCCGGGTCTACCTTCCGCGACATTTTTGCGATTTGTTCAGTCACCTGAGCAGCTTCAATCGCATGCTGCCAAATGCGCTGCAGCCGGGCCGACGAATAAAGGGGTTGAATCGCGCTTGCCATCAGGATACGCCGGGAATCCTCCACACCGACATAGCTGATGGCTTGCGAGACGGTCTTAATCAGTTGTCGGGGACTATAGAAGGCTGAATTCGCCGCCTGCAGCATCTTTCCCGCCACAACCTGATCCGATTTTGCGACCTGATCGAGCGCGGGCAAACTAACGTCATCTGCCGTAAGTAACTTATAAAGCTTCATCGCAACAGCCGGATAGACCGGAAGCTTTGACATCAGGCCGGCAAGATCAGACCGCTTGGCCTTCCGCAAGTAACGCAAAACAAACTGAACTGCGCGATCGCTTTGGTCGTGACGCTCGAGGGTCCTCTGTAGCACGGTCTCTAAGGAGTCGCATTCGAAAGGCGCAAACTCGAGTTGTTCGTCAAAGCAGTTGGCCAGTTCAAGAATATGCGCGAGGTCGCGGGCACGTTTCGGAGCGATTGAACCGCGTTTTGCGAAGAGTGCTTGAAGAATCTGTTCGGCGTCCATCGAAATCAATCGCGGAGCGGACTGACTGTCGTCCGTCAAGAAACCCAAATCCTCCGCAAGCTTCGAGTATCCTGCGCCTTGCAGGAAAGCGATCGGATGGTGATGCATCAGCGCGGCCTCCTGTAGCGCGGATGCATCGCTTCCCGGTATCTCAAGAAGTAGGGAAAGTTCTTCACACCACGCGGCCACGCGCTTGCAATGGGCTTGGGCTCCCGGCTCCAGCATTCTGTTACGTTCACCTGCGATGGGTTTCGTCGCGCTACGAGTCATTTGAGCATCCTCAGGAGAACTCTTCGTCGTACCGGCACGCTGTTTTAGCTTTTTTAGCTTTTTTCTTATCGCAGCCCCGGGAACCCGGATATAATCACGCCGCGAGTTTAATTCAATGGATGGCGACGTGATATGCCCCCGTTGTAGCGCTGCCGACACGCACTTGTCCAAGCACTTCCATGTCACTGATATCATCATGAAACTAATGATGTTTCGGCCATACCGCTGCGAGATTTGCTTCAAACGATTCTATGTCTTCCGGCTGACCATTTCATAGACTAACCACAGATGCCCTCTATTGACGCCGCCAATTCCTGAAGATGGCGCCGTCGCTTGCGGCCTGTGCCGGCTGCGCCAGGCGCCCGAATCGTTCGAATACCATCTATATTCTGGCCGACGATCTCACCTGGGACTGGGCAGCGGCGAGAAAACGGATTACAGCAAACCTCTCAAACCCAGCCCTATCGATCACGGGTTCGACACGTACTTCGGAATTCCTGCCTAGCTCGACATGGACCCATACGTATACATCGAGAACAACAAAGTCGTTGAACAGCCGATTGCGAAAACGGAAGGCAAGAACGCGCCGCGGGGCGTTTTCTGGCGGCCGGGTCCTTTGGCTTCCCCTTTCGATTCAAACAGGTCCTACCCGAGATCGCCAAACGTGCGACCGAGTACATCGGCAATCGCGGCGCAACTCCTACACAACTTTCTTCGCGCACGTCGCCCTGACTTCTCCCCATACGCCGTAGCTGCCCTCTGCGGCCTTCCATGCTGGGCGCGATTGTGCGAGCAGTCGACACAGCCGGACTCGGGAACAATACGGCGATCATTTTCACCAGTGACAATGGGCCGATTGGACACCCGACGACAAGTCTCGTTTTGCCCATCGCTCGAATACCGAGTGGCGAGGCTTGAAACGCGATATCTATGAGGAAGGTCAGCGAATCCCGTTCATTGCCTGGTGGCCCGGCAAAGTTAAGGCTGCCACGGTCTCGAGTCAACTCGGATGCCTGACTGATTTGATGGCAACCATTGCAGGCATCGTCGATTCGTCGCTATCGGCGAATGCAGGGGAAGACAGCTACAGCTTTCTTCCGGCGTTAAAGGGAGTCACAGACAAGGGCGAGAGAGACGCGGTCGTACATCATTCGATGGACATATTTGCAATTCGTCAGGGGAAATGGAAGCTGGTTCTCGGTCGAGGATCGGGCGATCATCGAAGCGGATACGCGAAGACGCCGGCGTTGCAATCTCGGCCCGATATTACTCAATCCCTAGGCTGATCCTGCGCAGTCGCGTGAAGCTAGCAGTTAAACGTTCAGCGGAGAAGGGCTGCCGCTATGCTGAAGAGGATGCCGTTGGATTTCCGACTCGAAATCCCGCCGTTGATTGCAGCTGCATGTGCCGGGCTGGTGATCCTGTTCGTGATCTTCCTGATGAGGATGCTCTCCGAGTCTCGCTCTGTTCGCCGCGACATTCGGCTGCTACAAGCCTTGATCGGTCAGTTCCCTCCCCTCACACCAGAAACACGCCACGCCGGCCTGCAGTTGAACACAGTGGAGTCGGTTCGGTCTTCATCGGCTGGTCAGTCGCGCACCGTGCGGCGCCTGTGGAACGAAGTTGAGCTATCGCTCGAGCCTTATCGAGGATCGGACGAGGCCACTGGATGGTTTTCGGTTCGTCCTACAACGGAACTTTTCTCCGAGAATGTTGTCGTCGACAGTGGCTATCATTCGTCATTCCACCAGACCGTTCCATCAATTCTCACTGCGTTGGGATTGATGACAACTTTCGTAGCGATTCTGCTCGCGCTCGAAGGAGTAAATGTGCAATTAAGAGGCGGAGCTGAGATCGTCGAAGGTATCGGCGGACTGATCAACGGTCTGGCGGGTAAGTTCCTTTCTTCGATAGTTGCTCTGCTCCTTGCCGTCACCTTCACGTTATTTGAAAAAGCAACCGAGCGGCGACTGCGATCCGCTTATGACGACCTCCTTCGTACAGCGGCGGAAAGTATTCCTGTTCTGAGCGCCTTCCGGGTCCAACTCGACGTGCATGCACTGTCCGCTCGTCGTACGGAGATGCTTGAACGCTTCTATACCGAGATGGCAGAGCGGGTGGTTAGCGCGGCGCGCACGCAAATTCTTCCCGCGGTCTCGGGAATTCTCTCAAATGAACTCGTGGACTCTGTGGAAGCCCGGCTTGCCGGCGCCCTCGATGAAATTCGAGACCGAGCGGCGGAGTTAGATCGAATCGCCAGTTCGCTCCAAGCAACAGTGGCGGATGATGTATGAAACAGTCACGTCCTGGTGATCATCTTTCGAGTTCACTTACGGACCTGATGACATCGCTGATGGTAATCTTCGTTCTATTGCTCGTCTCTCGATTGAATAACCAAGCCGGCTGGCGAGCAGCAGCGGCAGCCGACCTCGAGAAGCGCATACAATCGAGCGTGCAGTCTTACCCGGGTGACAGACCCGTTGTCAGTCGCGCGAAAGACGATCCCAACACTGTTGTCATTGAGATTCCCAACACGCTCATCAGCTTCAATACCCAGGACTATACGCTCAAGCCGGAAGGACAACAGTTCTTAGCCAGGATAATTCCGGATTGGGCGAACATCCTGTGCAGCGAGCAGGTACGGCCCAACATCGACAACGTCGTCGTTGAAGGTCATTCGGATCAGACGCGCTGGCACAACAGTACATTTGAAGAGAACAAGCAAAAGAACCTGACACTCAGCCAGCAACGGTCGATGGCAATCGTATCCGGCAGCCTTTCCGAGCTCGGAAATTTTCCAGTATTGCGCGATTGTTTCCTTAAGACGCTTTCCGCAACCGGCCGAGGCGAGGAAGAGCCAGCCGATCCTAGTAACCCGGCAAGTGTCCGCAATCGGCGTGTCGTGTTCAAGATTCGGCTCCGCCCCGAACTTGCCAATACAGTCGCCGATTCGTTGCAGAAGGCGACAGCGCCGTGAATCTATTGCGCCTCGGCAGTGTTGGTCCGCTTGTAGTCGAGGCATGTGCTGATCGATGGCGAATCGCAAGAGCATCACAGATTCCTCTACCTCATCCTTCTGAGTGGCCGCGCGAGTGGCTCGATTCTAGCGAAGCCTGGCAGCTCAGCCTCCAATTAGGTCATCTCATCGACACCGGAACAGCGGAAGCAGATTCAGGTGAGATTTCGATTCCGTGGGAGCGATTCGGACGATTAGATCAGGAAGGTTATACGCTTCCCACGCTCTGGACGCAATGGAGTCCGTTTCGGCTTTCCGTGAACGTGGATTCGGAAGACTGGCAGACACGCTTCTACCTGGGCGGCATGGAGGTGAGTATTGGGCGCGTGGGCAGGTATGTGCGTCGTGCCGCACATAAGGAAACATTCCTGCTCGACGATCTTTCGTATGAGTTGCTCGAGCTGATAGACAGATGCCCCCGAGCCGGTGAGCATCGCTGGCTCGACCTCGCGTTTCTGTCGGCCTATACATCAGAGCTCTGCGCTACGACCAAGGGCTGGCTCAGAGACAATGAAGTTATCTTTCCCGCGACGAGTGGCTCCAGAGAAGCTCGAGATCCCAAAACTCGAAGATCCCTAGCTCTCACAAAAGAAGGCCGTTGGCAGCACATTGTCCTCGATGATGCGCAGATGGCTCTCGACGCTCCAGCGGAGATTCGTCCGCACATGACGCGCATAGGAATTCGGGAAGCTGAATTCTGTACTTCGTGGGAGAATTTGCCGGTCCTCCTTCGACCAACGCCACCGACAACCTCTTGGTACCCACAACTAACGAAACGCTACCGTCCCGTAGTAACCCGCCGCCACATCGAGACTCTTGCCGCGGCGGACTTCGCTGTGCGTGGGTTCGAAACCATCGTGTTGCCGCGAGGCTGCTGGACCGGCGCGTCCATTATTGCCGTATCAGACAGTGGTGTCGTTCTCGTACGTGTTGAAACCGAGGAATGCGGCGAAGACGCTCTCCGATCGGGAGTCAGAATGGGAGCCGATCATCAGCGGATCTACGCGCTTCCTTATCGCGTGGCCCTCGCGAGCCTGAAAGGTTGTGCGCCGTCCATCCGCCTGCGGGCCGAGCGGGCAGGCATCCAGATACTTGACCGGCGCGGCATGCTCGATGCATCGACAATTGGCGCCGATCACATCCAGCAGCACGAACTCCGCCGATGCAGATCGTTGCGGGAAGCCATGGAATTGTTATTACATCTAGTCGAGCCGCAGCGCGTTAAAGCGGGATAAGATCGAACATACGAGGGACGAATGACGACGACGCCACATGTAGGGTCCACCAGCAATTGGAAATCTCGAATAATCGCGCTCCTGATCGCTTTTCTGTTGGGTCTGATTCCCATGTGGATGCTTGCATACAGCCGTGGTTCGGCGGCCGAAAAAGCTACCATCGATCTGAGAACTGCGGCGCTTAAGAATCAAATTGCCGCAGCAACACTCTACGGCAAACGAGGCGAATACGAGAAGTCCAGGCAGTTCGCCAGCGAGTTCTTCACTTCGCTAAAAACGCGGATGGAAACCATCGAAGCCGGCAATTCGGATCGGCGAGCGCAACTTAGTAAGTTGCTCGACCAGCGAGACCAGATCGTCACATTACTTGCGCGCAGTGATCCGGCTGGTGTCGACCGTCTCTTCGAAATTCAATATCAAACCGTACAAATTCTGCCGAGCGAATAATCGTGGAGCGGCACTTAACGGGCTGCGGGTAGAATATCCTCGTCGACATCATGTTGCTGAATGGGTAATGACGTTTGGCCAGCGCGGCCGATCGCTGCAATTGTTTGATGAACGCAAGAACTGCACACAGGTTGGCTGCAGTGCGACGTCTCCAGACCTACTGTACGCAAGCCGGTAGAGCGATAAGGCAAACGCATCAGGCGGGGCTGACCGAGGAATCGCGCCGGCCAGACGGACGCTGCGCTCATGTCGCATCTCTGCGGAGCGCTACCCGGAATCTTCCGTGGAGCAGGTCCTACAACTCTCCTTGGCGTTGTTGCCACCCTGTTGTACACCTTCTCCCAATGCTGTAACCATGTCTGCGGGCCGCACATATGGTCGGTCTATTCCGAAGCATAGTCTCGTAGTGCTTGTTCGCTCGAAATGACCACTTTGCGTCCGTCAACCTGAATGAGCCCCCCTTGCTGAAGACGCGTGATTGCACGTGACACTACTTCGCGCACCGAACCCACTCTCGCAGCGATCTGCTGATGCGTCAGCGCAAGTTGAAATTCGACCGCGTCTCCGGACCGTATACCGTGTTCCGATGCTTCTTCAAGCAGAAGTTGCGCCACACGCCGGTCTACATGCAACAAAGAAAGGCGCTCGACCAGGGCTGCGCACTTCCGCATTCGTGCCGCCAGTAGCCGTAGTGCCGCCAGACTAATATGCGGCCGTTCGAGGCATAGTCGCAGCACATCCTCACGGCGAATAAACAGCAACACTGAATCCTCTTCGGCCGCAGTGGAGGAAGGGTAGGAACCACCGTCGAAGACCGGGATCTCGGCCAGCGTAGCGCCGGCGCGCTCCACGTGGATAATCTGCTCCCGGCCGTCAGCGCCAACGCGGTAGGCCCGTATCGCCCCTTGAGCGACCACGTACAGTCCCGCGGCTTGCTCGCCTGCTAGAAATAGCGTTTCGCCTCTATCAAGTTTATGCTCGGCACAGCGATCCGCCAAAACCTCGCGATCATGTCGTTCGAGTTCGCCGAACAGTATCGTTCGCTGAAGCGCCGCCACTTTGTCGCCCGTCGTTAGCATTCTCTAACTGCAACAGTATCACCAGAAAGTCGAGGCGCCCGCGCGGAAGATGCGGTGAGCGGCGACGCATGCAGATTATCGCGTCAGCGAGAAATTGAATGGGGCGGCTATTGGTTTATCAAACGCACCGGATGTTGGCAGATGCGCTATTCCCATAGGCAGACAGTCGCGACGGAGAACACGCCGAGAACAATGAACGCCGTGCCCGGAAACTCTGAGCCACAGCACTTTGTCAAGGAAGGGCTGCTGATGGAAATCGCCTGCAGTATGTCGACTGGACTAGTATCAGCACTATCATTCGTCACGCCTTCTCAATTCCAATTGCTCGGGTTTGACGATGTGGCGTACTGAGAAGGTCACAAAAGCGACGGCCTGTATGCCGATCCGTCGCTCGTTAGAAATATTGAAACTTGTGTGACCAAATTCGCGGGGGCATTCAATAAATCTCGAAGCCAACAAGCGCATCTCAGCGGGTGGGCAGGCTTTAGAAATCGGGTATCAATGCGACGGACAGTGTTCACCCTCTCAGGATTGATCTCTTTCGTTTTGGCTCTATCGGCGCAGGCGCCGCCACCAACCGAGCACGATGCTACATCGCTAGCGAAAACTACTCAGAATCCAGTGGGCGATATCGTCTCCGTACCGTTTCAATTCAACTTCAACAACGGAGGCGCTCTCAAGGACCAATCGCTTTTCAATATGAATCTTCAACCCGTGATACCGATTCATATCTCCCCTGGCATCACTTTCATATCGCGGACTATTTTACCCGTGAGTAGCTATCCTGGTCCCAACGGCACTCGTTACAGCGGGGCCGGGGACATTCAGCAACAAACGTTTTTCACTCCTGCCGAGGCCGGCAAGGTGATTTGGGGAATTGGTCCGGCATTCTCGTTGCCGACAGCCACTACACTTCCCGCTCAGACCGGAACCTGGGCCGCAGGGGGTAGCGCTGTTGTGCTCACGATGTCGGGCCCGTGGGTTCTTGGCTCTCTCTTCATGCAGCTATCGCCCCTGACAGATTCCAATGGTCCGCCAAGAACGAATCTCTTCTTATGGCAGTATTTCATCAACTACAACTTCGGCAAGGGCTGGGCGATCGCCTCCGCGCCCAGCATCACTGCCAATTGGGATGCCGTCTCGGGGCAGCGATGGACCGTACCTGTGGGCGCCGGCATCAGCCGGACGTTAGTGTTCAACCGGCAGCCAATGACATTAGCGTTTCAGTACTATAGGAACGTCAAGAGGCCTGACGACGCGCCGAGCACCACGGTTCGATTCGCGCTTTCATTGATTTTTCCCCAGGCGCCAGCAGCAAAGTAAATTCAGGCTGCGCACTGTCTGAGTAGATCGTCAACGTCGTCATATCCTGTAGGATAATTGACATCACCGACCGAGGCCCCTGCATCGAGCAGTGCTTTAACGGATTCCGGTGAGCGCCTGTATGCCCAGTAGGAATTCACACACGCGCGAACGGCGAGAGCCAGTGGTGTGCGTCCTTTTGCGTCGAGCGCGTCGATCGGCGCTCCGGCTTCAATAAGGAATTTCACCGTATCGTGCCATGCTCGCCACGCCGCGACGTGAAGCGCAGTGCTCTTGTTTGGGATCTCGAAATACCCATCGCCCTCGTACAACAAGTCAACTTTCACACCTAAGTAAAGGAGTTGGCGAATACCGTCTGTGTTTGCAGTACCCGCGAACTCGGCCAGCAGCGTGCCACCTTCGGCCAGCAGGTCGCGAACTAGATGGGGTTCATCTTCCCTGATAGCCATTATTTGCGCAGTGTCGTTTCTCGCACATGAGGCGATGAGACGGTCTACACCCTGCACCTCGATCGGACATCGTCGCTGCTCGAACAACTCGAGGATGTCGGCTCGTCCTCTTCGTGCCGCGAGCACAACCGCAGACCTTCCGTCCTTGCGATTCGCGATTGTTAGATCGGCCCCGTGATCCAGCATCATTTGGATGTTCACGAGAGCGTTGTCGCGGCGAATAGCCTGATGGAGCGCCGTGTGATTCCACCGTGTCATGCGATTGGGATCGGCCCCCTGCGCAAGTAGAAATGCGATGCCGTCAGTATCGTGCCAGTCGGCCTTGCGAAGGAGCATGGTGGCCAAGCTGTCGTCGGTCAGTTTGCCACTTTCCACTAGGATTTTGAGCGTTTCATTATCGTGAGTCTCCGGCGCGTGGTAAGGCGTTTCTTCGTCGTTCGGATCTGCTCCATGATCGAGCAGCAGCTTTGTCAGCGCAGGATTGCGAGCAACTCCGGCGGCGCCGTATAGAGCACTTTCCCACTCCGGACTGGGTTGATGGGCGGCATCCCAGAAACCCGTATTAGCGCTGGCCCCGGCATCAAGCAGAACCTTTGCTGCGCGCACGAAGCGGCTTGTTCGCGCACCATCCAGGCGGAGGTACTTCGAGAAACAGAGATG
>Ga0190275_10003445_pt1 | contig 11286 bp, 8 predicted proteins | sample Popmic550T_FD_133745 | JGI IMG/M metagenome (GOLD analysis project Ga0190275, IMG submission 133745) | Populus adjacent soil microbial communities from riparian zone of Yellowstone River, Montana, USA - 550 T | ecosystem: Environmental > Terrestrial > Soil > Riparian zone > Trees stand | place... | reverse complement strand
TCGTCGTGCTCGAGGATCCGCACGAGATCGAGCTGCTGGCGATGCTCGGCTTGGTCCTGCTGCTCTTCCACCTCGGGATCGAGTTCTCGATCAACGAGCTCCTCAGCGGAGGGCGCCGCCTCCTGTGGGCGGGTGGCTCCTACATCTTCCTGAACTTCGGCGCCGGTCTCGTGCTCGGCGTTGCGCTCGGCTGGGGCACACGCGAGATCTTCGTCATCGCGGGGATGATCGGGACGTCGTCCACGGCCATCGTCACCAAGCTGATCCTCGACCTCCGCCGGGTCGCCAATCCCGAGACCGGGATGATCCTCGGGATCATCGTCGTGGAGGACGTGTTCATCGCGTTCTACCTCGCGCTCCTGCAGCCGATCTTCGGCAACCAGGACGCCGCGGGCGAGATCATCCTCTCGATCGCGACCGCGTTCGCGTTCCTGCTCGGCCTGTTCGCGCTGGCGCGGTGGGGTGCGCGCCTAGTGCGTCCCGTCCTCGGGACGCCGGACCCCGAGCTCGCGATCATCCTCATCGTCGGCTTCGGCGTATTCGTCGCGGGCTTCGCTCACAGCGCGGGCGCTTCGGACGCCGTCGGAGCGCTGCTGGCCGGCATGGTCGTGGCGGGTACAGGGATCGGCCCGCGTGTCGAGCGACTGCTCGTCCCGCTTCGCGACGTCTTCGCGGCGATCTTCTTCTTCTGGTTCGGGCTGACGATCGCCCCGAGCGACATGGGCGCGATCGCCCCGGCGGTCGCGGTCGCGGTCGTCGTCACGCTCATCTTCAACGTCATCGCCGGGGTCGTGGCGTCCCGGATCTACGACTACGGGCGCTCGGAGGCCGCCAACACCGCCCTGATGCTCGTCAGCCGCGGCGAGTTCGAGCTGATCCTCGCCTCCTTGGCCGTCGCGGCCGGGCTCGACAGCAGAGTCGCCCCGTTCGCTGCCCTCTACGTCCTCGTCCTCTCGATCCTGTCGCCGCTCTTCTCCGCGAGGTCTGACGTGCTCGCGCGTTGGCTGCCGCTTCGCCTCTTCGCAGCGCAGCCCGCCCTCGAGACCGTCCGCGATTCCCCGCCATCTGAGCCGATCATCGAGGTCGGCGTGATCCGCCGCCTCGGCGCCGAGACCGTCGAGCACCCCGTTCGCCGGCGCGACGCGATCGTCGGCGCGCACGTGCGCGACCTCGGGCTGCCGCGAGAGGCGCTCGTCAGCGTGATCGTCCGTGCTGACGAAGCGCTCGCTCCGCGCGGGTCGACGCGGATCCGCGCGGGCGACCGGCTGCACATCCTCGTGCGCCGAGAGGCCGCCAAGGAAATCGACGCCCTCCAGGAGCGATGGCGCCGCGGCCCGATCGCAGCGCCCCCGCGTCCTCGCCGCCGGCTCCGGGGGTCATCCCCGATCTTCACGGTCCGCCCCGAGGGTGTTGACGCCGTCATCGGCGAGCTCGACGCTCCCGAGCGCGTCCTCGCCCAACCCGTCGCCGCTCGCCTGCGCGTCCGCCGCGATCGCCCCGGAGCGCTGGTCGCCCTCGAGGACGGACGCTACGCGCTCACCGGACCACTCATCATCGCCGGCTCGCGCGACGACGTCACCACATACGCCCGGCGACGCGCCAGCCGTGCCGATCCCGATTACCGTGCCTGGCTGCAGACCGTCGTGGGAGCGCTCGCGATCGACATCTTCGACCAGGCGCCGGTCCAGCTGCCGCGGTCGCAGCAGCCCAGGACGTCGAAGGCTTCGACCGAAGCGGCGGCTGCCGCGGTCGACCAGGAACACGCTCGCGAGGCCCCGTCTTAGGTCGCTGGCCCGATTCAGCCATCTCTCCAGGCAGACCGCTGCTAACTGGTCGACCGGGAATAGTCTGCTCAGCGCGCTGTTCCGGCTTCCGGCCGGCGGCGCGCCGAGTGGTGGTTCAGGGCGGTGGCAACGGTCGTGGCAACTAGTCTGCTCCGCCCCATGCGCGTGACGTTGTTCACCGATCTCAACTGCCCGTTCTGCTACTCAACGGAGCAGCGACTCGAACGACTCGGCGTCAGCGGCCGGATCGCGTGGCGAGGGGTGGAACACGAGCCGGATTTGCCTGTGCCCATGGCGCTCGACGACCTCGAGATCGCCGCCGAGCTGGCCGAGGAGGTCCAATCCGTGCGGACGCGGGCCCCGGAGGTCGCGATCGCCGTGCCGCCCGGAAAGGCGAACACTGCAGCCGCCCTCCTCGCCACGGCGGCCGCGCTGCGGATCGACGCCGGGCGCGGCGCCGCCTTCCGCCAAGCGGTCTACTGCGCATACTGGCGCGACGGGCGCGACATCTCGGATCCGGCGGTGCTCGATGAGCTGGCGCAGGATCTCGGTCTCTCGCGGCGCCAGACGCGGCCCGAGGACACGGTGGCCGTTGCCTCCTGGCGCCTGGAGTGGGAGCGCTTGCCGCTACGAGGCGTGCCGCTGCTTGTGCGCGAGGACGGCGAGACGGTCTACGGGCTGAAGGACATCGAGACGCTCGAGCGTTTCGTTTGCGCCGGCTAGGGCTGACGTTCGCGCGCGGACCTGCCATCAAGGTCCAGGCGGACATGGACGACACACGTAGATGGGCATGCTTTCTTCTGAAGATCGGGCGGGCAGCGCCGCCCCGTGTGACGACGGGCCCGGGGCTGACCTCTGCCAGCCGCGCGTTCGTACCGGGCTGCTCGTCGTGAGCGAGTCCGGCCGGGCATGCGACGTCGCCCTTCTTGCCGCCGAGCGCCTGCAGATCGCGTGCGTGCATCACGAACGCGTCGGCGACGCGGTCGACCACCTCACCGGCGCGCGCGTGTCCTGTGTCGTGCTCGACGCGTCTGGTCCAGAGCCTGAGCCGATGAGCGCGCTGGCACGGATCAAGGCGGCTCGGTCCGACGTCCCGATCGTCGTGCTGGGCGCCGACGGCAACTCGATGCTCGCCCTCGCGGCAGTGCGAGCGGGTGCGCAGGACTATCTCGTCCGCGACGAGGTGGACGCCGGCTCGCTCGAGCGGTCGATCCGCTACGCGATCGAGCGAAAGCGCACCGAGGTCCAGCTGGCCCACGTAGCAGTCCACGACCACCTCACGGGCCTGCCGAACCGATCCGTGTTCGACGACTGCCTCGAGCTCGCGCTCCAGCGGCGTCGCAACGGACTCGGCGACGTCGCCGTGCTGTTCATCGACCTCGACGACTTCAAGCGCCTCAATGACAGCTTCGGCCACAACGCGGGCGACGACGTGCTGCGCGAGGCGGCGGCGCGGATCCGGTCTGCCGTCCGCCCGCATGACACGGTGGCGCGGCTGGGCGGTGACGAGTTCACCGTCCTTTGCGAGGGCGTCCAGGGCGACCGTGGCGCGCTCACCATCGGGCGACGTATCGCCGAGGAGCTGGCACGGCCGCTCGTGATCCAGGGTCACGAGCTTGTCGTTCGGGCGAGCATCGGCGTCGCGCTGGCCAAGCGCGAGCACATCAGCGCGGAGGAGCTTCTCCAGCAAAGTGATGACGCCATGTACCGCGCCAAGGCTCGTGGGGGTGGGTTCCCGCAGCTCTACGCGCCCGGCCGTTCGCGCGAGCGCGCGGGCCACGAGATTCAGGTCGAGTCCGCTCTGCGGCAGGCGATCCCAGCCGAGCTGGTCGCGCACTACCAACCGGTCGTCGCGCTTGACAGCGGGCGGCTGGTCGGGGTCGAGGCGCTCGTACGCTGGCAGCACCCGTCGCGCGGGCTTGTGGCGCCCGGCGAGTTCATCCCTGTCGCCGAGCAATCAGGGCTCATCGTGGCGCTTGGGAACTGGATGCTGGGTGAGTCGTGCCGGCAGGCAGTCCGGTGGGACGATCTGCGCATGTCGGTCAACGTCTCAGGCCGTCAGATCGCAGAGGGGTCGCTCGTCGACTCGGTCGCGCGCGCGCTCGACGAATCGGGGCTGGCGCCCCACCGGCTGCAGCTCGAGCTGACCGAGACCGTGCTCATGGATGACATCGACGGTCACGTCGCCGTCATGCGGGAACTGAAGCAGCTGGGAGTGTCGCTGGCTCTTGACGACTTCGGGACGGGCTACTCGTCGCTCAGCTATCTCCACCGCTTCCCGATCGACCGAATCAAGATCGACCGTGCGTTCGTCGGCGAGCTGCCCGAGAGCCGAGCCGCCCTGGCGATCGTCTCGGCGGTGGTCAGCTTCGCCCGCGCGCTGGACATCGAGGTCGTCGCCGAGGGCGTCGAGACGCAGGCGCACGTCGATACGCTGCGCGACCTCGGATGCGAATACGGCCAGGGGTTTTTCTTTCACCGCCCGGTCGAGCCCGAGCGGATCACCGCCTTGCTCGGCTGACCGCGCCGTTCGACGATCCGAACGGATCAGAGAGCCAAGCCGAGCCAAGCACGAATCGCGCGCTCGAGCATCGCACCGCCCGTGGCAACATCCAGCTCGTCCGTTCCGTTCCAGATCCGCGAACGTTCTGGGATATGGACTCGTTGGATTCCGTCTTACTGGATGAGCTCGGAGACGCGCACGCCGGCGACGACGACGCAGCCCTGCGGCGCGCCGCGCACACAAGCTCAAGGGCAGCTGCCAGAACATTGGCGCGACCTTCACGCAAGGCACTGGACGGCGCGCTGGGGCACGCATAGCCGCGGATGGCGACGCGGAGTCGCCATGACGCCATCGCGGCATCGCGGCATCGCGGAATCGCGGAATCGCCTGAGCTAGCGCACCAATTAGTGCTGCGAGCTTGCCGTTTCGATTCGGGTGTCGATGATGTCCGACGCCGTGGAGATGGTCCCGGCCGGGCGGCGAGCTGACTCTCTTTGAGGCTGTCGGCCGGAGTGGCCTGACTTCCTTCTGCACGCGAACGCAAGTCGGCGTACCGTGGATGGCGGAAGGCGGCCCCCATGCCGACGGTAGCGCGCATCCGCGCGATCAATGCTCGAAGGACGGCCCTGCGGTGACGAGCTTGTCGCTGGAAGTAGGCGTGGGCCTGATCTGTGCGCTGTTGTCTGCGCTCGGGACGAATCTGGCGTTTCTGTTCAAGCTCAAGGGAGCGGTCGCCGCGCCCGACGTCGACATGCACCATCCGCTGCGCAGCACGGTCGATCTCTTTCGCTCCCGGTGGTGGAGCATCGGCTGGGCAATAGCGGCGGTGGCGTTCGCGCTGCATGTGGCCGCGCTCACCCTTGCCCCGATCTCGATCGGCCAGGCGGTCCTCGCGGGCGGCCTCGTCTTCCTGGCGGTGCTCGCTGAGCGCTTCTTCGGCTTCGAACTGGGCCGGCGCCAGTGGATCGGGATCGGCCTCGTCGCGGTCTCGCTCAGCCTGCTGGCGCTGACCGCCGGGGGCGGAGCAGGCTCTCACTCCGACTACTCGCTGGCGGGAATGATCATCTTTGAGGGCATTGCGGTCGGCATCGGCCTGCTCCTGGTCCTCACCCACCTGATCGAGCGCATCCCGATCCAGCGCGGCGTGCTGCTGGGCATCGCCGCCGGGCTTGGGTTCGGGATCTCAGACGTCGCGGTGAAGGCGCTCTCGGGAGACCTCGAAAGCGGGCCGGTCGGTCTCCTCAGTCCCTGGAGCGTCGTCATCGTCACAGCGGCGGTCTTCTCGTTCTTCGCCTCCGCCCGCAGCCTCCAGATCGGCGACGGTGTCACGGTCATCGCCGTCACATCAGTAGCGGCGAACCTATCCACGATCGTCGCCGGACTGGCGGTCTTCGGAGACCGGCTTGGCGACAACGCCCTCGTGATCATGGCGCGCCTCGCGGCGTTCGCCCTCATCCTCGTCGGCGCCGCACTGATCCCAGCGCCCGTTCGCGCCGGCGAGGCGCTCGAGGAGTCGGCCCTCGAGCCTGCCAGCCCCACCAGAGTCACGCTCTGAGCCAACGACCGAAGAAGACCGAACCCGCATACCGCCACGCGCTCGCAGTAAGCCGGCCGACACGAGGCGCTTCGCCGCGTCAGCCGCCGGCTTCTGCGGCGATAAGCGCACGACCCAACTCTGCGAGAGCCGCCTCTGAGAGACGCTGCTCGACCAGCGGGAAGAGCGTTCGCTCCTCAAATCGCACGTGCGCCCTCAACAGCTCACCCAGCCTACGCGCCGCTATGACCGACGAAGTGCGGGCCAGCGACGCGGCGCCGGCCCGGATCTCGCCATGCTCCTCGCGGACACGCCGCGTCGCCGCGGCCCACTCCGCGTCGTCAGCGGATAAAGCCGGAAGCACCAGCCGTTCCTCGATCACGAAGTGCCGCTCGCCCTGCCGACTCCAGAACGAGTGGAAATCTTCGACCGCCGCCTCGAGCGTCTCGTCGGTCGCGCGGCGGAGACGCAGGGCAGCCTCGAGCGCTTGGTGATGGTCTCGCGAGAGTGCAGCCAGCTCCGGGGATCGCTTCATGCTCGCGGCCTCAGTGGCTGAGCTCGACGCCCAGCCAGACCACCGCGAGTGACACGAGGAAGAGGGTGATCGACAGCGCTCGGCTGGAGGGCGTGACGATGTGGAAGGCGATGAGCACTCCGATCAGCACGACGAGCATGAGCTTGATCTGCAGCACGTCGTCCTGCCAGCGAGCGAGGTGCGACGCCATCGCCACGCCGGTCGCGATGAGCACGAGGATGGCCACGAGGCTCCCGATCCCGAAGCGTCGCGCGACGGCGCGCATGGCCACTTCGTCGCCGTGCCGGCGGACCGCCGGGACGACGGCCACCACGAGCATGAGCTGGCCTCCGACGAAGAACGCGAGCGCGACGAGGTGGAGGAAGCGGATGAGAGTCCAGGCGTCCATCGACCCCGAGCGTCAGGCACCCGGCCTCATTTCGGTGGCCCTGTGGGCCTGCGCGCCGGCGTCCGCGCCGTTCTGCAGGAACGGCTTGATCAGGTCGAGCGGGAGCGGAAAGACGATTGTGGAGTTCTGGTTCGCGCCGATCTCCAGCAGCGTCTGGAGGTAGCGGAGCTGGAGCGCCGATGGCTCGCGTCCGAGGATGGCGGCGGCGTCGGCGAGTCTCTCGCTGGCCTGGAACTCGCCTTCAGCGTTGATGACCTTCGCGCGCCGTTCGCGCTCGGCCTCCGCCTGGCGGGCCATCGCTCGCTGCATCGCCTCGGGGATCTCGACGTCCTTGATCTCGACCGTGGAGACCTTGATGCCCCACGGCTCGGTCTGCTCGTCGATGATCTTCTGCAAGTGGGCGTTGAGACGGTCGCGCTCAGCGAGCAGCTGATCGAGGTCGGCTTGGCCGAGCACCGATCGCAGGGTCGTTTGGGCGATCTGCGAGGTGGCAGGTCCGAAGGCCTCGATCTGCGTGACGGCCGCTGCCGGGTCGACGACGCGGAAGTAGCAGACGGCGGCCACGCGAGCGGGGACGTTGTCGCGCGTGATGACCTCCTGCGGTGGGACCGTCATCGTCACGGTGCGCAGGTCGACGCGCACCATTCGGTCGATCCCGGGGGTCAGGGCGACCAGCCCTGGGCCTCTGATCGGGATGAGGTGGCCGAGGCGGAACACGATCGCGCGCTCGTACTCCCGCAGCACTCTGAGGCTGGCGGCGACGGTCGCCACCGCCGCGAGCGCGATGATCACGAGGACAAGGGTCATCTCGGTTCGCCTCCAGACCGGTTCTGTGATGCCCAGCGACTCGGCTCGGCTCGGCCGTTCGCGCCGGTGGCCGTTATGTGCAACCCGGCTCCGGGGGTCGGTGCCGGGAAGCCGGCTGGATGCGCGCGGAAGTCGCGCCACAGCCAGCGCCCGATCGCAAGCGCGAGCACGAGCAGCACGAACTGCAGCCCGGCATCGGCGGAGGCGTGGTTGCGCGCGAGGCCGACGACGATCACGAACAGCGCGAGCGCCACGAGCATCAGCGACAGTCCGCGGTGGAATCGGCCCGCTTCCGAGTGCGGCCACGGGTCGAGAGGTCGGACGATCTCGCGGCCCCGGTCGGAGTCGGTGCAGGCTTCCTTGGCCGGGCAGCCGTTGCAGATGTGGGCCTTGGCGCGGTAGCGCACCAGGCGCCGCTCGTGGTCGAACTCGTGCGGCCACAGGTGCTGCCCCTCCGGGCACTCCCAGTGATCGTGCTGCTCGTGGTACGTGAAGCCCGCGGTGCGATAGCGCAGCGCGCGCCGGTGAGTGTGCGCGGAGAGCCACTCCAGAACGACGGCGGCGACGAGCAGGAAGCCCGCGTAGCCCGCGACCAAGAGGGTCTCAGGGCTCATGTCAGCTTCGCCGCGCTCGCCTCGTCATGGCCGGAGCCCGCGACCCCCGCGGGCTCCGAGATCTCCGTGAAGAGGATGTCCTCGGGCTCCTCGAGCGTGATCCGCTTGACCGTGTGGCGGATACCCAGATAGGCGATGTAGAGCGTTGGGATCGCGCCTCCGGCGATGAAGACGATGTCGCCGGGAAGGCGCAGCCACTCGATCAGCGCGTTCGTGTCGCTCGTCAGGAACTTGAGCTCGCGCGCCTCGAAGTACCCCTCGTCGACCGACTTGTAGAGCTGCACGACACCGAGCGGCAGCAGCGTCGCGAAGCACATCCACGCGAGCCCGATGTTCGTCGACCAGAACGAGATCTTCGCCCATTGCTCCGGCCACTTCTCGGCCGGGATCAGGTAGCGCAGGCAGAACAGCGCCAAGCCGATGGCCAGCATGCCGTAGACGCCCATCATCGCCGCGTGGCCGTGGTTCGCCGTCAGGGCCGTGCCGATCTCGTAGTAGGAGACGATCGGCAGGTTGATGAGGAAGCCGAAGATGCCGGCGCCGAGGAAGTTCCAGAACCCGACTGCCACCAGGAACATCACCGCCCAGCGATGCGGGAACGGCGTGCGCGCCCTGGACTCCTGCGCCGCGCCGAGCTGCAAGAACGACCACGCCTCGACGGTGAGGAACGTGAGCGGGATCACCTCGGCCGCGGAGAAGAACGCCCCGAGCGCCATGTGCTCGGCCGGCTCCCCGGAGAAGTAGAGGTGATGCATCGTTCCGATGACCCCGCCGAACGAGTACAGGATGATGTCGAGGTAGATCACGGTCAGCGCCACCTTCTCGCGCACCACGCCGAGCAGCACGAACATGTAGGCGACCATCACGGTCGTGAACAGCTCAAGGAAGTCCTCGACCCACAGGTGCACGACCCAGAAGCGCCAGAACTCCGTCACCGTGAAGTGATCGCCGGTGCGCGCGATCAACCCGACGGCATAGAAGGCCGGGATCGCCAGCGCGGCGAGGAAGAACAGCCACGGCATGTTCCCCCGGTGGTCGTCGCGCAGGCGCCCGCGCATCACGCGCCACAGCATGAAGACCCAGACGAAGAGCCCGACCGAGAGCAGCACCTGCCAGATCCGAGCCAGGTCGAGGTATTCGAAGCCCTGGAGGCCGAACCAGTTCGAGGCCGCGCCCTCGAGCACGCCGTGGATGCCGAGGAACGAGCCGATCAGGGTCCCGAACACGACGACGGCCAGTGCCCCGAGCAGCGCGAAGGCGAGCTTGCCCTGATGCTTCGGCTCGCGCCGGGCGATCATGGGCGCGAGGAAAATGCCCGCCGCGACGAACGACGTCGCCACCCAGAACAGCGCGAGCTGGACGTGCCAGGTGCGCATCAGGTTGTAGGGGAAGACCTGGGCGAGGTCGAGGCCGAAGAAGCTGTCGAGCTCAGCGCGGTAGTGCTGCGAGGCGGCACCGACGAACGTCTGGATCAGGAACAGCGCCGCCATCACGAAGAAGAACCATGCGCACGCGCGCTGTGCCGGCGTCAGGGCGACATCGCCCGGCGCCCGGAAGGAGAGCGTGGCCTGCTCGCGGCCGTGCCAGCCGAGGAAGCGCCAGCGTCCGAAGACCCCGAAGAGGATCCCGATGCCGCCCAGCAGCGCGATCAGCGACAGCACGCTCCAGACGATCACGTTCGCGGTCGGGCGGTTGTCCACGCGCGGCTCGGGCGGCCAGTTGTTCGTGTAGGAGTAGCTGTGCCCCGGCCGCTCGGTCGAGGCCGCCCACGCGGTCCAGCCGAAGAACGCGGTCAGCTGCCGGAGCTCCTCGCGATCGGTGATCGCCTTGCGCCGCAGGCCGTGCTTCGTGGTCGGCTCGGAGAAGAAGCGCGAGTAGTGGCCCACCAGCCGGCGGTGCGCCTCGACCTGCTCGGCCGTCAGCGTGACGGTCCCCGTGCGCTTGTCGTAGCGATTGGTGCGGAAGTCGCGAATCGTCTGCTGGACTGCGCGGTCCGACCGGGCGCCACCGTGAGCCCTTGTGACGAGGTTCGACGCGCGGCGCAGGTAGTCCGCCGTGAAGTCCGGCCCGAGGTAAGCGCCATGACCGAACACCGAGCCGTACTCCATGAGTCCGTTGTGCAGGAAGACCTGCTGCCCTTTCCGGACGTCGGCCTCTGTGTAGAGCACCGCACCGTCAGGCTCAACCACCCGCTGCGGCGTCGGTGGCTTGGCCATGTACGTCCGGTAGGCGAGGAGCCCGAGCACGAAGAAGCCGAACAGGACCACCAGCAGCACCGCCTGAACCCAACCCTTCGAGATCAGCAACTGCCGCCGCGGCGACTTCTGCACCGTCGCTCCTCTCCACCCCACGACACCGGGAATCGGCACGGTCGCCTCGACTCCCGGCCGGATGATTACCAGAACCAGCGAGGTTTTTCCCTGTCAACGTGGCAACCTCCAGACCGTCGATTCCGGCCGCTGAGCGGATTGCGCTACCCGAGGGCCTATTCGGCGCACCCGGCGCGGTAGGGTCGCGCTGTCCAGCGTTCGTAGGAGGGGCCATGAGGCGTATGTGGACGAGGGCGGGGGCAGTGTGCGTGCTCGCGCTGGGGATCTCGGGGCTGACCGCGGGCGGTGCCGCCGCCCAGGGCCAGGGCCAGGAGGACTTCTCGGAGCGGGTGCTCGCATCCGGCTTTGAGAACCCGTGGGAGGTGACCTACGGGCCCGACGGCAAGCTGTGGGTCTCCGAGCAGGACGCCGGGCGCGTCTCTCGGGTCGACCCGGAGTCGGGGCGCAAGAGAACGCTGCTGCGCGTCCGCGACCTGTACCTCACCGACGACCCGTCCGCCCAGGACGGCATGGTCGGTCTCGCGCTCTCGCCGAGGGTCGGCAAGGCGGCGAAGGGCCACGTCTACGTCGCCTACGCCTACGACGCCGACCCCGATCCCGACCAGCTGCTGCGCCGCATGAAGATCCGCCGCTACACCTACGTGCGCGGGTCGCGCCGGCTGACCGAGCCCAAGAACCTCATCACCGGCATGCCGGCCAGCAACGACCACAACTCCGGCCGGCTCGTGCTCGGGCCCGATCGCAAGCTCTACTACACGATCGGCGACCAGGGGAACAACCAGTTCGACAAC
>Ga0190275_10003444_pt1 | contig 11286 bp, 11 predicted proteins | sample Popmic550T_FD_133745 | JGI IMG/M metagenome (GOLD analysis project Ga0190275, IMG submission 133745) | Populus adjacent soil microbial communities from riparian zone of Yellowstone River, Montana, USA - 550 T | ecosystem: Environmental > Terrestrial > Soil > Riparian zone > Trees stand | place... | reverse complement strand
GGGCCCGGCCCAGATGCTCGGGCAGGAACCTGGCGTAGAGCACGGTGTACTCCTCGCCCGTCGCCGCGTTCTCCTGGGCGCCTATTCCCTCGAAGGCCTGGGCGATGCCGAGGGCGTCCATATCAGGGGTGCCCTTGAAGAGCATATGCTCCATCAGGTGACTGATGCCCGCGACCTCGTCTTTCTCGTCGCGGGATCCAGCCCTGATCCAGACCCCCAGCGAGACGCTCGTGGCCTCGGCGAGAGGCTCGGTGAAGACCCTGAGGCCCCCCGGCAGGTCCTTCCGCCGTATGTTCGAATCGGCCACTAGCCCTCCAGTTTTTCCAGGCTGATGCGGTTCTGCTTGTCTATCTCCAGGACGCGCACCTTGATCAGGTCGCCCTCGGTCACCACGTCCTCGACCCGCTCCACGCGCTGCTTGCCGGGGGCGAGGCGCGAGATGTGAACCAGGCCGTCACGGCCGGGCGTGAGCTCGACGAAGGCGCCGAAGTTGGTTGTCTTCACCACCTTGCCGTTGTAGATCTCCCCGGCCTCGACGTCCTTCATCATGCCCTTGATAGCGCCGGCGGCATCCCTCGAGACGCTGCCCTCTCCTGCCACGAACACCGTGCCATCGTCCTCCACGGAGATGTTCACGCCGAACTGGTCCTGAAGGGCGTTTATGGTCTTCCCTCCTGGTCCTATGAGCATCCCGATCTTGTCGGTCGGGATCTTGAGCACCTCGACCCTCGGGGCGAAATCGGAGACCTCGGTCCGCGGCTCGGCGATAGCCTCGCGCAGGATGCCCAGAATCTCCAGACGACCAGCCCTGGCCTGCTCGAGGGCTTCCTGCAACAGGCCGGCGGAGACGCCGGTGATCTTCATGTCCATCTGAAGTGCGGTTATGCCATCGGCCGTACCGGCGACCTTGAAATCCATGTCGCCCATGTGGTCCTCGAGGCCCTGGATGTCCGAGAGGATGACGTAATCATCACCCTCCTTGACGAGGCCCATTGCCACGCCGGCCACAGGCGCCTTGATCGGCACGCCGCCGTCCATGAGGGCCAGCGTCGACCCGCACACGCTCGCCATAGAGGAGGAACCGTTCGACTCGAGCACCTCGGATATTATGCGTAGAGCGTAGGGGAACTCGTCTTCGGAAGGTATTACCGGCACGAGCGCGCGCTCAGCGAGCGCCCCGTGGCCGATCTCACGCCGCCGCGGGCTACCGAGGCGGCCGGTCTCGCCCGTGGAGAAGGGCGGGAAGTTGTAGTGGTGCATGTAGCGCTTGCCGGTCTGGGGCTCGATGGTGTCGAGCCGCTGCGCGAGGCCGAGGTCAGCGAGGGCGAGCGAGCTTAGCACCTGCGTCTCGCCCCGCGTGAAGAGCCCCGTGCCGTGTACCCGCGGGATCACCGCCACCTCGGCAGAGGTCGGACGGATCTCATCCATCTCACGCAGGTCCGTGCGCTTGTGGTCCTTCAGGTAAAGCTCGCGGAAGGCCTCTTTCTCCACCGTGGAGAGGGCGGCGGTGATCGCTGGTATCTCTTCTTCCTCGCGACCCTCGACCATCTCCTCGCGGATCTCGGCCAGCACGGTGCTACGGACCCTCCGGTCGGTCTGGACGATGCCCTCTTTGACACGGTCGAAGTACTGCTCCCGCGCGGAGGTGACGAACGTGTTCTCCTCGGGCCCATCTATCTGCTGTTTCTCTTTGCCGTACTCGCCGGCCCATTCCTCTATGGCCAGCGCCTGGTTCTGGACGATCTCCTGGGCGAGCTGAAGTGCCTCAACCATTACGGACTCGGGCACCTCGTTGGCCCCGGCCTCGACCATGGTGATGGCCTCCTTGGTGCCGGCCACGACGAGGTCGAGGTCGCTCTCGGAGATCTGCTCGTAGGTCGGGTTCAGGATGAACTCCCCGTCTAGCGAGCGCCCGATCCTGACGGCCCCTATTGGCCCCTGGAAAGGCAGGTCCGAAAGGGCCAGCGCCGCCGACGCCCCGACCATGCTTACGGTGTCGAAAGGGGTCTCCTGGTCTGCGACGAGCACGGTCCCGATAACCTGTATCTCGTAGTGGTAGTTCTTCGGAAAGAGGGGCCTGAGCGGCCTGTCGGTAAGGCGGGAGGTGAGGATCGCACGCTCGGAGGGCCTGCCCTCCCTCTTTATGAAGCCGCCGGGGATCTTGCCAGCCGCCGACATCCGCTCCTCTATGTCCACGCTCAAGGGCAAGAACGTGGCGCCGGGCCGCGGGTTCGACGAGCGCGTGGCGGTTGAAAGTATGGTGGTGTCACCCAGCCTGGCAACGACCGCTCCGCCGGCCTGCTTGGCCAACTTCCCGGTTTCGAGCACGATCGAGCGCTCGCCTACTGGTATCTCTAGACGCATATGGTGTTCTCCTCTGGTTTCTTCCTGGTACCCGGACTACCGGCGTAGCCCGAGCTTGGCGATAAGCGCCCTGTAGCGCTCGACGTCCTTGTTCTGCAAGTACTTGAGCAACCGGCGGCGCCTGCCAACCATCTTGAGCAGCCCGCGCCGCGAATGGTAATCGTGCTTGTGCTCGCGCAGATGCTCCGTGAGGTGCGCTATGCGTCGGGTGAGCACCGCAACCTGCACCTCGGGCGACCCCGTGTCACCCTCGTGCGTGCGGTTTTCTTGTATTATCTCTGCCTTCTGTTCAGCTACAGCCAACTTCTCGTTTCTCCTCTTTATCTTCTTCTCTATTATTTCACCAATTCGACCCCTTATGCTACCACACGTAACGATGTTGGAAGTCCTGTCCGGACCTCGGTATCAAGGTCGGTCAAGGTAGAGGTTCGTGGATGGAACTAGCGTTTGCCGCGCTCATTCCGGCTCGGTGGGACGCGGGGTGAGGGTCTCATGCCGGAGCCTTCGCCTCAACCACCAAGCCGCCAGGGCGAGGGGCGGGATGATCCACCACCCGAACACAACGGTGGAGATGACTGCAAGCGCCACACCCTGCAAGACGGCCAGGGAGGCATTCCAGGCCCGGGCCACCTCGCGAGCCGGGTCCCAGGCCGGCGGCGGTTGCGGGGGGTTGCTCACAGGCTGGATGTTGACGGAGATCCGGGACATGTCGCTGCTCTGTTTGAGGAACTGCATCCTGCCCTGGACCTGCTCGATCTCACCCCGTACCTCTGTAAGCTCGCTCTGGATGGAGAGCGCTTCCTGCACGTCGGCGGCCCTGTTGTACAGGTCGAGGAGAGACTGCTCCGCCGCCAGAAGGTTCCGCTCCCGCGATTGCAGGTCCACGTACTCCCCGGTCACATCCTGGCCCGAGACCGTATCCGTCGTAACCTCGTCCCCGAGGCCCCTGATCTCATCCAGCGCCCGCTCGAAGTGTTCTGAGGGGACGGAGAGGATGAGATCCGCATACAGGGTGTCACCCGAGCGGTAGGTCTGCGAGCTGACGGTAGTGCCCCCGACGCCGGCAACGACCTGCTGGGCCGCCGCAGCCTCGCCACGAACGTCCTTCGAGGTCAGGCCGATCTCCGCCGACTTGATGATCTTGCGGTCGAAGTCTTCCGGGGGCACCACGGCCCCCGAAACGCCCTGTGCCGTGCCACCCTGCGTCGTACTGGCGGGATCCGGCGCTCCAGCCCCCGCTTCGGGTTGCGACCTCGAGACCCCGTCCGCCCGGTCCCTGGCTACCTCGTCGCTATCGGACAGAGTCTCTTCCCCGCTGTTTGCGCAGGCCGGGACCGCGAGCGCGAGCAGCACCAGTGCCACCGTCCAGTACTTACTGCCTTGCCGGATCCGGGTGCGGGACATCTCGCCTCCTGGCGCGTGGGACACGTCTACCGCTAATACACGCGCCGCGCAGGGTTGGTTCCCTTGACGGTCCGGGGGCTTGGCTATCTCCCGTTTTTCGCCAGCGACCTTGCGGTCTCTACATCGTTTTGGATCTGCTCCTTCAACTCGTCTATGCCCGAGAATTTCTTCTCGCCACGTATCCTGTGCGTAAAGCCCACATCGACGGTGCGCCCGTACAGATCGCCGTCGAAATCCAGAAGGTAGGCCTCCACGCGGCTATCGGTGCGCGCGAAGGTGGGCGCAACACCGACGTTGGTGCAGGCGACGAACTCCTGGTCGCCGACGAGCACGAACCCGGCGTATACCCCGTAGGCGGGTACAACGGCCTCCTCATCGGGCAGCACATTGGCGGTTGGAAACCCTATGGTCCTTCCGCGCCTGTCCCCCACCACGACCTCTCCCCTGAGCACGAAGGCCCGACCTAGAAGCCCGGCCGCCTCCTCCACCTTTCCTTCCGCAATGAGGGCCCTGATCCGGGTAGAGCTGATGTCGGGTCCCCCACCTGCCGCCCGTACGTCCACCGCCACGGCCTCCCCCCCCATCTCCCGCATTAGCCGGTCGAGGTCCCCGAAGTCGCCGGCGGCCCTGTACCCGAACCGAAAGTTCTCGCCGACCACGACCACAGCCGCCCCGATGTCCCCAACTAGCACGTCACGCACAAATTGCTCCGGGCTCTTTCTGGACAGCTCCAGGTCGAATGGTATCTCTACTACCTCATCGGCCCCATAACGAACCAATGCCTCCCGGCGCACATCCATGGGGGACAGTAACCTTGGCGGATCCCCAGCCCCCAACACAGCCCGCGGATGTGGCCTGAAGGTGGCCGCAACGACCTGCCTTCCCGCTCTCCGACCTTCTTCGACCGCCCGCCTCAGAACCTCCTGGTGGCCGAGATGCACCCCGTCGAAGTTGCCAAGCGCGACGACTACCCCGCGCAAAGCACCACCTCGGCCCTTCCCTCTTTCCCCTCATCCCTGTACACCGCGAGCAACTCCTCCCCACACATCACCCGGTAGCTGCCGTCGATCCCGCATGCCTCCATCCGTACCCCATGGCACACCGAGGCGCGAACTTCACCCGAAACGACTACCGCGGACAGGTGTCTAACCACCTCCGTTGGAGGTATTATGCGGTTACGCAGGGTGGTAGGGCTCAGGGCCTCGGGTGGGGAGGAGTCCTTTACGGAGAGGTGTCCCACGGCGGTGCGGCGCAGGGCGGTCAGGTAGGCGCCAGAACCCGCGCGGTCGGCTACGTCGGCAACGAGCGTCCTCACGTAGGTACCGCTGGAGCAGGAGACCTCGAAGTCTGCGGTCTTCTCGGCCGGGTCGAAGGCCGTCAGGGCGAGGCGATGGACTGTTACGGGACGGGGTTCGCGCTCCACCGTAATGCCCCGGCGGTGCAGGTCGTAGAGCCTCTGGCCTTCCCTTTTCAGCGCGGAGACCATCGGAGGGGTCTGGAGAATGTCGCCCGTCAGGGTGGGGAGCGCTTCGCGCAGGGTGTCTTCGGATGGGATCGGGGCATCGAGGTAGGAGATCTCCCCTTCCGCATCCAGGGTGTCGGAGACGGCGCCGAGTCGGGCTGTCGCCGTGTAGGACTTCCGCAAGCCCATCACGTAGCGCGAGAGGCGGGTGGAGCGGCCGATCAGGAGCACCAGCAGGCCGGAGGCCAGGGGGTCTAGGGTGCCCGTGTGCCCGATCTTGGTCTTCTTCGGGAGCAGGTGCTTGACCCTTGCCACAGCGCGGGCGCTCGTGATGCCGGGCGGCTTGTCCAGCAGCAGGCCGCCCGATAGGGGCCCGTCGGTTATCGTTCCCCTCCGAGGTCTACGACACCCTTGAGCACCTCGAGGAGCTCTTCCCTGGCCTCATTGGGCCGGCGGGGCGTTGTGTAGCCTGCGGCGAGCCTGTGGCCCCCGCCGCCGAAGTGGCGGGCTACCTCGCCCACGTCCACGGTCTCCGAACGCAGGGAGCCCTTCGTGCCCTGCGGGACCTCCCGCAGGTGCGCGACCACGTCAACGCCAGCGACCGAGCGAAGCTGGTCGATCGACTCCTTGGACTCCACCTCCGTGGCGCCCGTGCGCTCGTAGTCCGCGTTCTCGACCGTGGAGATGAGGGCTTCCCCATACTGCACGGCGTTGGCCAGGGAGACCCCCACGATCCTGAGTTGCTCTACATTGCCCCTGCGGTTGATGCGCTCGTTGACCTCTGCGGGCACGACGCCGGCGCGCAGGAGATCTGCGACAAGCTCGTGGGCCCTCGGCGAGATGTTGCGGAAGTTGAAGCCACCCGTGTCGGTCTTGAGGCCCACGTAGAGCGCCTCGGCCGTGGGCTTGTCGATGGGCTCGCCAAGCTCCGCGTAGAGGTCCGCTACCATCTCCGCCGTGGCAGCAGCCCGCGGGTTGACGAGGTTGTACTCGGCGTAGAGCGGGTTGTCCTCGTGGTGATCGATGTTCAGCCGGGCGCCGGCCTCCGGTATGGGCACGCCGGTACGGTCGGCGCGGGAGGTGTCCCCTACAAGCAGGTCGTGTCCAGGGGGAAGCTCGGTAAGGGCCTCTTCGGGAAGGAGCCAGGCAAGGTAATCCTGTACCGCCTCCGAGTGGCAGAACACGGCCTCGGCGCCGAGCTTGTGCATCAGGCGCACCAGCGCGGCCGAGGCCCCGATCGCATCCCCGTCAGCCCCGACGTGGGTGGTCACGGCCACCCGGTCGAGGGTCTTCAAGAAGTCCGCGATCTCAGCCAGCGTATTATTCTTCGTGCGTGTCGTCATCGGTCCTAACCTCCCTGAGGGCTGCCTCTATCCTGGTCGCGCTTTCTACCACAGGATCCCGCTCGAAGTGCAGGCGCGGCGTCCGCTTGAGACGGGTCTGGGCTCCGACGGCGGCCTGGATGCGGCCCGCCGCGCTCTGCAGCCCCTCGTGGGCCGCGTCGGCATCCTCGCCGGCCAGAACGCTGTAGAAGACCGTGGCGTGGGCCAGGTCGGGGCTCACGCGGACACCGGTTACGGTTACCAGACCCTGGATGCGCGGGTCCGATAGCGCGGCGACCTGTTCGCCCGTGATCTCCTTCAGTTGTGACTCGACCTTGCGGGTGCGACCGCTCACGGCTTCGACCTCACAGCTTCACGAACTCCTCGCGCCAGTCCAGGATCGCCAGCTCCTCGTAGCCAAGCAGCATCCTGCGGAGCTCTTCCCGTCTCTCCTCGGCGGCGCCGCGGGAGACCGCGGCGAGCGCGATCTCCACCGTGGCGCGTTGCCAGGAGTCCTGGTTCTCCGACTCGACCACCGAGACGTTTTTGCGCCGCAAGCGGTCCTTCAAGGAGCGCAGTATCTGTCGTTTATCTTTGAGGCTGGAGGAGAAAGGCATCTCCAGTTCCAGCCTCACCGCGCAGAACAAGAGCCGCCTTTACCTCGGGACCTCTACCGTCTCGAAGAACTCGAGCACGTCCCCGTCCTTGACATCGTTGAAGTTCTCGACGCCCACCCCGCACTCGAAGCCCTCGCGCACGGAGCGCACATCGTCCCTGAAGCGCTTGAGGGAGGCGATGTTGCCCTCGTAGACCACGGTGCCGTCGCGCACCACACGGACGCGGTTGTTGCGGAAGATCTCACCGCTCGTCACGTAACAGCCGGCTACCAGGCCGACGTTCGGCACGCGGAAGGTCTGGCGCACCTCAGCCGTGCCCGTCTCGCGCTCCTGTATCTCGGGGGCTAGCATGCCGCGCATGGCAGCTTCGATCTCCTCGAGCGCCTTGTAGATCACGTCGTAGGTCCGAATCTCCACGCCTTCGCGCTCGGCGACCTGCTTGGCTGTGTTGGTGGGCCTGACGTTGAAGCCGAGCAGAATCCCGTCGGAGGCGCTGCCGAGCATAACGTCCGAGTCCGTGAGGGCCCCGACGCCGCTACGCACGATGTTGACGCGCACCTCGTCGGTAGACAGCCTGGCGAGCGCCTCCTTGAGCGCCTCAACCGAACCGGCCACATCCGCCTTGATAACGAGGTTGAGGTCCTGGGTGCCGCCCTGACCGAGCAGTTCCTCAAGCGTGCGGCGGGACCCACCCTGGGCGAGTTCCTGCCGGCGCAACTTCTCCTCGGCCTGCTGGGCGCGGTCGCGGGCTATGCGCTCGTGGTCCAGGACCTCGAAGCGCGTGCCAGCCTCCGGAACCCCGGAGAGGCCAAGAATCTCCACGGGAGCTCCCGGCCCGGCATCTTTGACCCGTTGCCCGGTATAGTCGAGCATGGCACGGACCCTTCCATAGGCCGTACCCGCGAGCACGGCATCGCCCTTGTGGAGCGTGCCGCGGCTAAGGAGCAGCGTGGCCACCGGTCCGCGTCCTGGGTCTCTCTCACCCTCGATAACGTAGCCGCTCGCGGGCGCGTTCGGGTTGGCCTTGAGGTCTTCCAGTTCCGCCACGACCAGGATGTTCTCAAGAAGCTCCTCGATGCCCTCGCCGGTCTTGGCCGAGACGGGCACGGTAACCGTGTCGCCGCCGTAAGCTTCGGGCACGAGCTCCCGCTCGGAGAGCTCCGCGAACACCCTGTCCTGGTTGGCGTTCGGAACGTCGATCTTGTTTACCGCCACGACCATGGGCACCCCTGCGGCCCTGGCGTGTTCGATGGCCTCCGAGGTCTGGGGCATGATGCCGTCATCGGCGGCGACCACCAGCACGACCACGTCGGTCACGCGGGCTCCACGGGCACGCATCTCGGTGAACGCCTCGTGACCGGGGGTATCTATGAACGTCACCTTCCGGCCCTCGGACTCAACCTGGTAGGCGCCGATGTGCTGGGTGATGCCGCCTGCCTCGCCGGACTGGACGTTGGCGCGCCGGATCCTGTCGAGCAGGCTCGTCTTGCCGTGGTCGACGTGGCCCATCACCGTCACCACGGGCGGCTTCTCGACAAGGTCTTCCGGGTCGTCGTCTGGTGCGATCTCGACCGGCTCAGGCTCCTCGACCGAGCCGATCTCAACCTGAACGCCAAGCTCCTCGGCGATCAGCTCGATCTCCTCGGTGGAGAGGGTCTGGGTCAGGGTCTTCATCTCGCCCAGGCCCATCAGGACCTTGATGATCTGGGTCGGGGGAACCCCTAGAGCGTCTCCGAGGTCCTTGACGGTGGCACCCGGCTCCACGCGTACGCCGTCGCTGCTATTAGTCTCTTCCTCCTCGACGGGGGCCCGCTCGGGCTCCCTCGGGGTCGACGGCGCCGCCGCGGGGCGGGCCCCACGGTTCCTGGCGCTGGCGTCGATCACGACGCGGCGGCGCTTCTTCTGCGGGCGGCCGGACTGCGGCACGGAGACCGGCTCTTCAGCGGGGGCCTGGGCGATGGTGGCGTTGTGGCCGGACTGCTCCGCCTCGGCCCGGGCTTCCTGCGCCTCTGCCTCCTGGGCCTCGGTGCGGCCGTTTGACGCGCTACCGTCCCCGAACACCCTCTCGTAGACATTGTCGTCTACAGAGGAGGAGTGGCTCTTCACGTCCACGCCCGCCTCCTGCAGGCGCTGTAGCACTTCCTTGTTCTCCAGCGATTGCTCGCGGGCTATCTCATAAACTCTCTTACTCATCCGATCCCCTACCCTCTACCATGCCCTCGAACTCTGCGGCTTGCGCCTGGTGAGACTGGATACCGCAGAAGAGCGAGCCCGGGAGCGCCATGTTGGCGCACCTGCGGCCGTTGGAGAGAACCGCCCTGCAGCGGTGCATCGTGGAGTCCTCATCGGGCTCCCAGTCCTCTTCCTCTTCCTCGTACTCCGTCGCCTGGCTCTCGGGCTTGATGTCTATCTTCCAGTCCGTCAGCTTCACGGCGAGGCGGGCGTTCTGGCCCTCGCGCCCGATCGCCAGCGAGAGCTGGTCGTCGGGGACGATCACCTCCGCCTGCTTCTCGTCCTCATCCAGGTACACCTCCCTGACCCGCGCGGGGCTCAAGGCCTTGGCTATGAACCGTGCGGGCTCGGGGTCCCACTGGATGATGTCTATCTTCTCGTTCCTGAGTTCGGAGACGACGGCCCTGACGCGGCTGCCCCGCGGCCCGACACAAGCACCCACGGGGTCGACGCCGGCCTCTTTGGACCAGACGGCCACCTTGGACCGCAAACCGGCCTCCCTGGCGACGGCCCTGATCTCCACGAGCCCGTCATAGATCTCCGGTACCTCGAGCTCGAAGAGGTTCCTGAGCAGGGCCTCGTGGCGCCGGCTCACGGTCAGGCTGGGGCCACGCCCTCCCTCCCTTATCTCCAGTAGGAACACCTTGAGGCGCTGGCCGTTCTCGTAACGCTCGTTGGGCACCTGCTCGCTGGCTGGCAAGATCGCCTCGACCTGGCCAAGGTCGACCAGCGTCATGCGCCTGTGCGCCTGCTGGACAATGCCGGTTACGACGTCCTTGCCGACCCGGTCCCCGTACTCGGCCATCAACTGCTCGCTGTGGACCTCGCTGAGGCGCTGGTAGAACGTCTGGCGCATCACCTGGGCCGCTATGCGCGTGAAGTCGTGGGGCGTTATATCCTCCCCCTCTTTCATCACCCTGAGGTCGCCGGTCTCCTCGTCCAGAACCACCCGGGCATCCTCTTCGGCCCCTTCACGTCCCTCGTAGGCGGCGAGCAGGGACTCTTCGAGCACGCCCTTCACGGTCTCGAAGGGGATACCCTTCTCCGTCTCGATCTCGTGTAGCGCTGACAACAATGCCGTATTCATTTGTATATGTCCTCCTTGAGGTTCGCGCGGGTCACGGAGCCGAACGGCAGCTCCACCTCTGCTCCCTCGGAGAGTTTTAGAATGAAGGAGTCCTCGCCCGCCCGATCTATGACGCCCGTAAAGTTGCGGCGTCCGTCGAGCGGCTCGGTCGTCCTGATCTTCGCCTCGTGGCCTTTGAAACGCCGGAAGTGCTCCGGCTTGGTCAGCGGGCGCTCGATTCCGGGCGACGACACCTCGATTGGCCCGTCATAGCCCTCGGCTTCGAGGGCAGGGGCGACGACCGCGGCGATGCGCGAGCAGAACTCGTGATCCACCGGCCCGGTCTCCCTGTCTAGGAGCAGAGAAAGCAAAGCCCCCCCCGAGAACCTGGCCTCTACAAGCTCGGTTCCCTCAGGGAGCACCCCCTCGACCACCTCTGTCAGCCGCTCTAGCTTCGCCGTCTCTCTCACCTTCTCCGAACGATAAAAAAAGCAACGGGTCCGAGGACCCCTTGCTCACTTACAGCACGCGAGATTATATCTCAGAGTATCTAGGTTACAAGGCTTGCAAACGCCCCCCAGAGGCCCCCGAAGAGGTGGTTGACGACCCCCACCCAACGGGCCTCTATCCGGTCAGACGACGCACCAGATCCGGTAGATTATGGGGGTCGTCAACCACGTGCGAGCGGTCCAGAACGTCCGAGTCGCGAAACTTCTGGCGGGTGAGCTCGGTGGTGACCGCGATGGCCTGCGCCCCCGCCGCAAGGGCCGACTGGATGCCCGCCGGAGAGTCCTCGATGGCGAGGCATTCCCCCGGCTC
>Ga0190275_10003443_pt1 | contig 11288 bp, 11 predicted proteins | sample Popmic550T_FD_133745 | JGI IMG/M metagenome (GOLD analysis project Ga0190275, IMG submission 133745) | Populus adjacent soil microbial communities from riparian zone of Yellowstone River, Montana, USA - 550 T | ecosystem: Environmental > Terrestrial > Soil > Riparian zone > Trees stand | place... | reverse complement strand
CCCCGAACGAGGACGTGCTGCTCCAGCGGCACCGGACGGATCTCCGAGACGATCACCTCGGTGTCGCCGCGCACCGTGTCGAGCCAGTCGCCGAACTCCTCCGCGTTGGAGACGGTCGCGCTGAGCGAGATGAGGCGCACCGCCGGCGGGAGGTGGATGATGATCTCCTCCCACACCGCCCCGCGGAAGCGGTCGGCGAGGTAGTGGACCTCGTCCATCACGACGTACTTCAAGCCACGGAGCGCCCCGGAGTCTGCGTACAGCATGTTGCGCAGGACCTCGGTCGTCATGACCACGATGCGCGCATTGCCGTTGATGTTCGTGTCGCCGGTCAGCAGGCCGACCTGATCAGCGCCGTAGACGTCCTGCAGCTCGCGGAACTTCTGGTTCGAGAGGGCCTTGATCGGGGTGGTGTAGAACGCCTTGTCCGGATGCCGGCCGTCCGGCGCCTCGCGCATCGCCAGGTGGATGGCGAACTCGCCGACGATCGTCTTGCCCGCACCGGTCGGAGCCGCCACGAGGACGCTCCGCCCCTCCTCGAGCGCGTGACATCCCGCGATCTGGAACGGGTCCAGGTCGAAGCGCTGGGCTGCCGCGAAGGATGCGGTGATCGGATGGCTGCGGTCCTGCGAAGCCCGGGCGTAGCGCTGCGCCGGGCTCTGATCCGTCACGAATCCAGCTTCGTCACGCGATGGCCTCCGGCGGGAGGATCGCGGCTGCCCGCTTGGCGCGCCTCTTGTCGAACAGCAGGGACAGCGCGGCGGCGGCGAAGAAGAGCACGACCAGCATCCCGGAGAGCATGAGCATGCTCACCACGTCGGCGGCGGGGGTCGCGAGCGCGGAGAAGGCCACCGCCACGAGGACGGCCACCCGCCAGCCCTTCAGGATGGCCTTGCCGGTCATGATGCCGGCGAGGTTCAGCGCGACCAGGAACACCGGCAGCACGAAGGAGATCCCCACGACGATCAGGAGCTTGAACACGAAGTCGTAGTAGTAGGAGGCGTCGAAGAACGACGCACCGCCGTCAGGGACGAAGCCCGCCATCAGCTCGACGATGTGCGGCATCACGATCAGTCCTACCCAGCAGCCCGCGAAGAACAGCGGGACCGCAGCGGCGATGAAGCCGATCGTGTACTTGATCTCCTTGCGGGTGAGCCCGGGCATGATGAACGCCCAGATCTGCCACAGCCAGATCGGAGCGGAGATGAGGATGCCGATCGCGAACGACATGCGCAGACGCAGGTCGAACGCGCCCGTGACGGTGCTGAACATCAGCTCGACCTTGGCCGCATCGCCCTCGCGCTCGGCGATCTGTCGGAGCGGCTCGGTGATCAGGAAGATGACGGCGTCGGTGATGAAGAACGCGACCACCATGCCCACGATGAGGGCGAGCGCGGCGTACATGATCCGCTTGCGGAGCTCGACCAGATGCTGGCCGAGTGACATGCGCTTGTCGCGCTTGGGCTCGCCGGGATCGGCGACGCGCGGCGACCCTGCTGTGGCCACGCGCGTGTCAGGACTTGGTATCAGAAGTCCTGCTCGCGTCGGCGGTGGTCTGGCTGACCGATGCTTCGCTGGCGGGCGCTTCGACTGATTCCGTCTTGCCGCTGGGCGTCTCCTCGTCCTTCATCGCCTTCATCTCGCCCTTGAAAACGCGAGCGGACTGTCCCATGCTCTTGGCGAGCGCAGGGAGCTTCGCAGCGCCGAACAGCAGGAGGATGACGGCGAGGAGGATCAGGAAGTGCCACCCCGTGAGATTTCCGAGCATGTCGAGTCCTTCCGGTTCGTCGTTCCAGTGTAGCCCGCGGAGAACGGCGCGGTGGTCTCTTCCGGGATAGTCCAAGGCAGCTCAACGGTACTGCACGAGGCCCGCCTCCGCCCATGCCGCGGCCGCACGGCGCGCGGACTCCGGCTCGATGATCTCGACGACCCCGGCGCGACGGCAGGCGAGCCGGCGCAGGCTGTATTCGTCGGCGACGTGCATGGTGGCGGTGGACATCCTGTCGACCGTCTCGATCTTCGCGCGGTCGAGATAGTCCCCGAGGAGGGGTGCGACAGACTCGGGGAACCGGATGCGGGCGACGATGTCGCCGCCGCCCGTCTCGAACCACTCCGGGATCGGGTCCTCGCCGTGCTCGATCGCGATGCCGGTGAGCTCGAGATCGCTCACCCGGTCGAGATGGAACGTGCGCATCGCCTCGCGCAGATGGCACCACCCCTGCAGGTACCACTCCCCCGTCGCGATGAGGACCTTGACCGGATCGACCGTGCGCGTGGTCGGCGCGGCATCCGGGGCCTTGTAGGTGAACGAGACGGCCACGCCGCGGCTGAGCGCCTCGGCGACGGCGTCGCGCACCGCGTCCACCGGTCCGGGAGCGAGGATGACATCGGCCGGGGTGCTGGAGGCGCCGCGGGCGAGCTTGGCCAGGAGCCCCGCGAACAGCTCCGTGTCGCCGACTCCGGGGATCGCACGTGCCAGCTGAAGACCCGTGAGCAGAGCAGCGGCTTCGCGCGCGGTGAGCTTGGGCGCCCGCTCCAGACCGACCGAGTTGGTGATGACCACGATGTCGCGCTCATCCAGGAGGTCCCAGTCGATGTCGAAGAGGTCGTTGGACATCTGCCAGTACCCGCCGTCGCCGGGCAGGCCGATCACCGTGAGCGTCACGACCATCGCCCGCATCTGATCGGGCGTGACATCGAACTCATCGGCAGCCTCGGCGATCGACACCTCGCCCTTGCCGATGAGGTACGGCACGAGCTGCAGCATGAGCGCGGCGCGATCGGTCGCGATGAGGGGCTTGCGGGCGATCATGCGCTTCCTCCGTGGGCGCCGCGGGCCGCTTCCAGCCGTGCGATGACCTGGTCACGCAGTTCCGGCGGCTCGACCACACGCACCTCCGGGCCGTACGAGGCGAGCTCGCCCGCGAACACGTGGACGTCGACGTAGGGGACATGGATGCCCTGATCGGCGGGCAGCGCGCGCCGGCTCAGCCGCAACGCCGCTTCGCTGCCCGGGTTCACCTCCAGCAGTGCCCGGTTCCGACTCGCGACCTCATCCAGTCCTGCCAGCGCCCGTTCTCCCGCTCCGTCCCGCAGAGAGGGGTCGAAGCCCTCTCGCGTGACGGTGACGTCATCGACGATCCGCGAGAGCAGGAACGTGCGATCGGCGGCCGCATCGAGGTCGACGCCGAAGACATGCCACCTGCCCTCGTACTCCACCAGCGCGAGCGGCTGCACCCGTCGTGTGCGCGGCGCCGCCTCGCCCGGCTTCAGATAGGGGAACGTCACCACGCGCGAGAGCTCGATCGCCTGCTGGAGAGCGGCGAACGAGGGCTCCCGGAGACTGATGCGCGGCGAGTAGCCGATGATCGGCTCGCCCACCGCGATGCCCAGCGCGCGGATCTTGCGCAGACCGCTGCGCGCCTCCGCCGACATCGAGCTCTCGCTCCAGACGCCCCCGGCGAGATTCAGCAGCGCGAGCTCCGCAGGCGTGAACGTGATGTCCTCGGGCAGCTCGTACTCGGCCGTGGGCACGCGGTAGCGCGCCTCGCGCAGATCGTCGGGGTCCGCCCAGTCGCCGATCGTCTCGATGGGCACGCCCAGCCGACGCAGGCTCTCCTTGTCCCGTTCGAACATCTTCTCGAGGGCATCCTTGGACGCCCCCGCCTCGGACTGCTCGCGATAGCCTGACACCGAGGTGAGGATCGTGTCCTTCGTCAGCCCTTGATCGGTTGCGACGAGCGCCACGACGAGGTTGACGAGGCGCTCCTCGGGCGGGTTCTTCGCAGAAGCGTTCGTAGGCACGACCCTTATCCTAGGTCGCGATGCTCAGCCCTCGTCGGAGGGCGGCGCCTGGTCGGTGCCGAGGATGTCGACGACGAACACGAGCGTGGAGTCCGCCGGGATCGGTCCCTGCGCCTCATCGCCGTATCCCTGGTCGGGAGGAATCACGACCAGCACCTGCGAGCCGACCGTCTGGCCGGTCAGCGCCTCGGAGAAGCCCGGGAGCATCGTGTCGAGGTCGACCGACCTCGGCTCCGCATCCCACGTCGTCTCGAACACGGTGCGGTCCGCCCAGGTCAGACCCGTGTAGTGCACGCGCACCGGTGCGTCACCGGTCACCACCGGTCCGACGCCCTTCTTGAGCGTCTGGACCACCAGGTCGGTCGGAGGTGCGGCCTCCGGCACGATGATGCCCGGCCGCCCATCGGGAGCCCGAACCACGGTGGGCAGGCCCGACCCGACGTTGAACTGGTTCGCGCCCTCGGCCTTGGGCAGGTAGACCTTGCGGATGTCGACGACGGCGACGGCCGATTCGTCGTCTGCCATCTCCAGACTCGCGGTGGTCTCCTCTTCGATGCCGCCGGGCGGCAGCGCGACCACGATGCGCGAGCCTTCCGTGGCGCACTGCAGAGCCTCCTCGAAGCCCGGAATGACCTCCACCCACCTGGCCACCGTCGATGTCTGTGAGAGGTCGCCGTTGTAGCTCGTCTCGATGAGGCCCCCGCCGGTCTCACCGCTCGTGATGCTCACGTCCAGGACGACGAGCTGCGTGTCCGTCGTGATCGGCGTGCCTTCACCGGCGACGAGGTCATCGAACGCTGGAGAGGTGACGCGGAACGGCGTGTACAGCTCGACATCCGGGGCTTCCTCGGTCGGGCCGGACACGGTGATCTGGTCCATGACCGCAGGCGGGGACGCGTCCGGACGGGGGCAGGCCTCAGCGCCGGGCAGCGAGCAGCCGACCAGGCCTACGGCCGTCAGTCCGAGGACCGCGAGAGAAGCGGGGATCTTGCGCACCGGAACAGTCTAGATGCGTCCTGCGGCCTCACACGGACTGGTCGGGCTCGCCTGCCGCAGCCTGTCGCGCACCGTCCGCGGCCCGCTCGGCCTCGCGCACCCGCTTGCGAAGGTTCTTGTCGGTGATCACCCGATCGCCGACCGCACCCGGCGTCCAGAGTTCGACGTCCTCGTCGCCGTAGCTGGATTTCGAGGCCCGTCGCCGCTGCTCAGGCGGCACGGCCCCCGGCGCCAGGCGTCGCGCCCACACGAGGAAGCCGGTGTGCGCGACCATGCGGTGGTCGGGGCGCACGGCGAGTCCCTCGACGTGCCAGCCCCGCACCATCGTCTCGTTCGCGTCGGGTTCGGTGAACAGCCCCGTCGCGCGGATGTACTCGGCGACGCGGCTCAGCTGGGTGGCGGTGGCCACGTAGCAGAGCACGACACCTCCGGGTGTCAGCGCATCCGCGACGACGTCGATGCACTCCCACGGGGCGAGCATGTCGAGCACGACGCGATCGACGGATGCCGCAGCCACGGCCTCGGGCAGCTCCTCGACCAGGTCGCCGACGACGACGCTCCAGTTCGCGGGCACTCCTCCCAGGAACGTCTCGACGTTCGCACGCGCGACGTCGGCGAACTCGACACGCCGTTCGAACGACACGAGCCGGCCGTCGTCGCCGATCGCGCGCAGGAGCGACAGAGACAGCGCCCCTGACCCCACGCCGGCCTCGACGACCACGCTCCCGGGGAAGACGTCAGCCTGCGCGATGATCTGCGCGGCATCCTTCGGGTAGACGATCGCGGCTCCGCGCGGCATCGACATGACGAAGTCGCGCAGGAGCGGTCGCAGAGCGAGGTATTCGTGACCGGCGCTGCCCGTGACGACCGAACCGTCGGGCTGGCCGATGAGCGCCGTGTGCCGCAGCACACCGTGGTGGGTGTGCAGCTCACCGTCCTCGCGCAGGGTGATCGTGTGCAGCCTGTTCTTCGGGCCGGTCAGCTGCACGCGATCGCCGATCCGGAACGGGCCGCTGGGGCGTTCGACGGTCATCGGGTCTCTCCCCGCGTGCCCGGGGCATGCGTCTGGACGTGCCGCGCGTGGAACTGCGCGACGTCCTGCGCGGTGCGACCCTCCAGCGACGGCCACACCGCATGGGCACCGGCTCCGGCGATCGAGACCATGAGGGGCACGCCGATGACCGCAGCACCCGAGGCGACGGCAGAGCGCAGACCGTTCGGCGAGTCCTCGATCGCCACCGTGTCGCGCGGGAGGACGTCGAGTGCCGCGCACGCCTGCAGGTAGGGGTCGGGGAACGGCTTCGGCCGCGTCGAATCGTCGCCGGCGATCACGATGTCGAACGCCTCGAAGTCGATCAGGTCGACGACGGCGCGGGCCATCCGGCGCAGCGACATGGTCACCAGCGCGGTCTTGATGCCGGCCGCACGCAGGTCGGCCAGCAGCTCTTTCGCGCCCGGGCGGAAGGGGACGCCCTTGGTGGCCAGCTGCCGCATGACGTCGTCGGTGAGGTGATCCACGATGTCGTGGATGCCCATGCGGACCCCGGCCTCCTGGAAGATCCGCGCGGAGTCCTCGAGCCCGAGTCCCACGAGGCGCAGCGCCTGCTCATGCGACCACGTGCCGCCGAAGCGCTCCACGAGCGGCGTCTCGGCCGCCATCCAGTAGGGCTCGGTGTCGACGAGCGTTCCATCCATGTCCCACAGGACCGCCGTCAGACCGCTCGAGTTCACTGCTCCATGCTAGTCAGCGCTGGGGCGCCTATCCTGGATGGACCCCGCTGATGCGGGCGGAGGAGGTCGCGTGGACGGACTGGGACGCAAGGTGCTCGTGGCCGCGTTCGACGGCTGGAACGATGCGGGCGAGGCGGCCTCCGCCGCCATCTCGCACCTTCGCGAGAGCGGAGCGTACGAGACTGTCTTCTCCGTCGACCCGGAGCTGTACTTCGACTACCAGTACACGCGGCCACAGATCGCGATCGACGGCGACGGCAAGCGGCTGCTGAAGTGGCCGGAGGCGACCCTCCTCAGACCCATGAAGCCGACGCGGAGCACGCAGCTGTGGCTGCTGACCGGTGTCGAGCCGGCGCGCGCCTGGCAGGCATTCGCGAGCGAGTTCATCGACGTCGCGCTCCGGGAGGACATCACAGGGTTCGTGGCACTGGGTTCGATGATGTCGGACGTGCCCCACACCCGGCCGATCTCGGTCTTCGCGGGCAGCGACAGCGAGCAGGTGCGCACGACCCTCGATCTGGAGCGGAGCACGTACGAGGGGCCCGTAGGGATCCTCAGCGTGCTCTCCCACGCGGCCGATGCCGCCGGCATCCCGTCGGCGAGCCTGTGGGCCAGCGTCCCGCATTACGTCGCGGGGCACACGCCGTCTCCGAAGGCGACACTCGCGCTCCTGGACCGGCTCGAAGACCTCACCGGCGCGCCCGTCGCCCGCGGGGAGCTCGCCACCGAGTCGGCGGCGTGGGAGGCCTCGATCGATGCGGCAGCCGCGGATGACGAGGAGATGACCGAGTACATCCGCCAGCTCGAGCGCACCCGCGACACGTGGGACTCGCCGGAGGCGTCCGGCGATGCGATCGCGCAGGAGTTCGAGAAGTACCTGCGCCGCGGCGGCGGTCCGGGCAGCGGTGACGGGCCGACCAAGCCCGGGCGTGACGAACCCCGCCGGTAGGCGGCATCCGCCCGACGTCAGTGGCGACTAGTAGGCCTGCAGCACGCCAGTGCTCAGCAGGACGAGCAGCAGTGTGCCGAGCGCGACGCGGTAGATCACGAACGGCAGGAAGCTGTGCTTGGAGATCCAGCTCATGAAGAACGCGATCACCCCGAGCGCCACGAAGAACGCGACGACGGTCGCGATGGCTGTCTCCGCGAGGGTGAAGACCCCGGGCTCGTTCCAGCTCTTTGCCAGCTGATAGAAGCCGCTTCCGAACACGGCGGGGATCGCGAGCAGGAACGCATAGCGGGCCGCCGCCCCCCGCTCGTACCCCATGAAGAGGCCGGCTGTGATCGTGCCGCCCGACCGTGACACGCCGGGGATCAGCGCGAGCGCCTGCGCGAACCCGTAGATCACGCCGTGCGGGATGGTGAGGTCCTTCAACTGCCGCTTCTTCGCGCCGACGTGGTCCGCGATGCCGAGCAGCACGCCGAAGAAGATCAGCATCCCGGCGATGAGCCACAGTGACCGGAAAGTCGTCTCGATCTGATCCTGGAAGAGCAGCCCGAGGACGACGATCGGGATGCTGCCCACGATGATGAGCCATCCCATTCGGGCGTCGGGGTCGTTGCGCGGGATCTTCCCGCCGAGGGCCTGGAACCACCGTGTGATGATCCGCACGATGTCGCGCCAGAAGAACAGCACGACCGCAGCTTCCGTTCCGATCTGCGTGATCGCGGTGAACGCGGCACCGGGGTCCTGAGCGCCGGGCAGCAACTCGCCCAGGATGCGCAGGTGAGCGCTGGATGAGATCGGCAGGAACTCGGTGAGTCCCTGGACCAGTCCGAGGATGATCGCCTCAATGAGCATGGGCGCCTTTCGTGCGGAGGTGGTTCGAGCGTCGTCGGTCGCGTGGGTGGTCGGGCGGGCGGGAGCTTCAGTACGTGCGGAGCAGATCGGTCAGCACGCGCTGCCCGAACAGGAGGGCATCCAGCGGCACGCGCTCGTCGACGCCGTGGAACATCCCGGTGAAGTCCAGGTCGGCCGGCAGCCGCAGGGGTGCGAAGCCGTAGCCGTCGATGCCGAGCCCGGCCAGCGCCTTGTTGTCGGTTCCGCCGCCCATCAGATAAGGGATGACGGGCACACCGGGATCGGCCCGACCCAGAGCCGCGATCATCGCGTCGACAAGGTCTCCCTCGAACGGAACCTCCAGACCGATGTCGCGCACGACGATCTCGACCTCGATGTCGTCGCCGACGATCCGGCGGATGTCGGCAAGCGCCTCGTCCTCCGTGCCCGGGAGGGTCCGCACGTCGATGAGCGCCTCGGCGACGTCGGGGATGACGTTGTGCTTGTAGCCGGCCGCGAGGCCGGTCGGATTCGTTGTCGTGCGCAGCGTCGAGCGGATGAATCCCTCCGCCGGTCCGGTCGAGACGGCGAGCACGTCGGGATCGACCTCGTCGGAGTCCGCGAGCTCCCTCAGCCCCGCCAGCATCGCGCCGGTCGTCGCCGTGAGCCGAACGGGCCACTCGGTGCGCCCCAGCGCTGCCACCGCCTCTGCGAGGCGCGTGACGGCATTGTCGGGGTGCACGCGACTGCCGTGGCCGGCTCTGCCGCGAGCGCGCAGACGGATCCAGATCAGGGCCTTCTCCCCCACCTGGAGCAGATACGCGCGGCGGTCCCCGACTGCGATCGAATACCCGCCGACCTCGCTGATCGCCTCGGTGGCACCGTCGAACCACTCCGGATGATGGGTGACCACGAGGTGGGATCCCTCCACGCCGCCGTTCTCCTCGTCCGCGAAGAACACCAGGATCAGGTCGCGCTCCGGCTGCTCGCCGGCGCGGAGGATGTCGGCCACCGACGTGAGGATCATGGCGTCCATGTCCTTCATGTCGACGGCACCGCGCCCCCACAGCATCCCGTCGCGGATCTCGCCCGCGAACGGATCGACCGACCAATCATCGGCGATCGCAGGCACGACATCGAGGTGACCGTGAAGCACCAGGGCGGACTTGTCCGGATTGCGCCCGCGAACCCGCGCCATCACGTTCGTACGACGCGGAATCGGCTCGTAGTACTCGGGCTGCAGACCCAGCGACTCCAGGTATGCCCCGACGTACTGCGCCGCCTCCTGCTCGCCCTCCGCTCGGCCGCCGCCCCAGTTCGACGTGTCGAATCGGATCAGATCGCGGGCGACGCGGACCACTTCGGGGAGGTCGGAATCGGGCGTGGGCATGCGGACTAACCTACCTGCGCGGAGAGAGCGCTCCGGAAACGGGCCGGTTACAGGCGTGAGTCGGAGACGGAGAAGATGCTCGGGAACAAGAAGGCCCCCCTGACGGGGGGCCTTCTTCATCGTGTGCGCGAGGGGGGACTTGAACCCCCACGCCCGTTAAAGGGCACTAGCACCTCAAGCTAGCGCGTCTACCTATTCCGCCACCCGCGCATGGGTGAGGTTGTCGCCAACCGAAGATCGACATTATCACGTCCGCCCCGTGCCCCGGAAACCGGGATCACCCTACGGACACCCCGAAGATCCAGCCGAGCACGTAGGTCACCGCCGCTGCTGCGAAGCCGATCGCAAGCTGACGGAAGGCTCGGCGCAAGGGCGGGCCGCCCGACAGGAGCCCCACCATCGCCCCGGTCGCCATCAGAGCGACGCCCACGAGCAGGAGCGCGGTCACGACGGCTGCGAAACCGGACAGTCCGAAGATCCAGGGCAGCACCGGGATGATCGCGCCCGAGGCGAAGAACAGGAAGCTCGACACCGCGGCGTTCCAGGCGCCGCCGACCAGCTCGTGGTCGTTCGGCGGGTCGAGGGCTGCGCCGTGGGGCGGCGCGCCGTCCTGGGCCGCGGTGACGACGAGCCGAGCGCGGGCCAGTGCCTCATCCAGCGGCATCCCCCGCGCGCGGTAGACCAGGGCGAGTTCGTTCGCATCGAGGTCGAGGTAGGGCAGCGACTCGTCCGCATAGTCGTTGGGCTCGGTCGCCTCGAGCAGCTCACGCTGCGAGCGGACCGAGACGAACTCACCGGCGCCCATCGACAGCGCGCCCGCGAGCAGCCCCGCAATGCCGCTGAAGAGCACGAACTGCGGCGCCACACCCGTCGCCCCGATGCCCATGACGAGAGCGAGGTTCGATACCAGGCCGTCGTTCGCGCCGAACACCGCGGCGCGGAAGGTGCCGGACAGGCGCCGGCGCCCGCGTGCAGCCAGTCCGCGGACCACCTCATGATGGATCTTCTCGTCGGCGGCCATCGTCGGTGTGGCGAAGGGCTCGCTCTGGTACGGCGACCGGGCCTCGGCGTTCTGGGCGAGGGCGAGGACGAAGATCGAGCCGAAGCGCCTCGCCATCCATCCGAGCAGAAGTGTCGCGGCCGCGGGGCGGGGCAGTCGCCCAGGCTCACCGCCGAGCAGGTTCAGCCAGTGCGCCTCGTGCCGACCCTCGGCATCCGCCAAGGCTGTGAGGATCTCGCGTTCCTCGCCGTCGCGACGGGCGGCGAGCTCGCGGTACACGCGCGCCTCGGCCCGCTCATCGACCAGGTACTGCGCCCAGCGACGACGATCGCGAGGGGTAGGTTGTGCGGGCGCGGTCAATGGAGCCTCCGAGGCGGCGGTGCGGGACCCCTCCACGCTAGCCAGGGCGATCCATCGAACCCTCTTCGAGACCGGGATTACCAGCATTTCGGGTCTCCGAACCTGGGGAGCTAGGACCTCACCCGCGACCGGAGCACGTCGATCCGCGCCTGCAGCTGCGCCACGGTCGCGTGCGATACCGCCGGCCCTCCGCACACGCGGCGCAGCTCTGCGTGGACGATCCCGTG
>Ga0190275_10003442_pt1 | contig 11290 bp, 14 predicted proteins | sample Popmic550T_FD_133745 | JGI IMG/M metagenome (GOLD analysis project Ga0190275, IMG submission 133745) | Populus adjacent soil microbial communities from riparian zone of Yellowstone River, Montana, USA - 550 T | ecosystem: Environmental > Terrestrial > Soil > Riparian zone > Trees stand | place... | reverse complement strand
GACGCGGAGGGTCGATGCACCTGCAATGGTTCGAGGCCGGCGCCCTCGGCACCAACGCAATCGTGGGCGGCGGAGTGCCACTCGGCGCGGGCAATGCCTGGGCACAGAAGGCCGCCAAGACCGACGACCTCACTGTTAGCTACTTTGGTGATGGCGCGGTGAACATCGGGTCCGTGCTCGAGACGCTCAACCTCGCATCGGCCTGGAAGCTCCCGCTCTGCTTCTTCATCGAGAACAACCTCTACGCAGTGTCCACACCTGTTGCCGAAGTAACCGCGGAGCCACGACTCTCTGCGCGAGCGCTCGGATTCAACATTCCCGCGTGGCGCGTGGATGGGATGAACCCACTTGCTGTTCATCTCGCCATGAAGAAGGCAGAGGAGCACATGCGCTCGGGGTCCGGTCCGGTGGTCATCGAAGCAGAGGTATATCGCTTCTTCCACCAGAACGGCGCGTACCCCGGAAGCGCTTTCGGATATCGCACCAAGGAAGAGGAGGCCAAATGGCGCGCGCGTGATCCACTCGGGCGGATGGCCTCCGAGTTGAAGAAGATCGGGCTCATTGACGAAGCCGGCATTCAGTCGATTCGAGTGCAGGCCCAGGCGGCGATGAATGCCGCCGTCGCCGAGTTGGTTGAGGGCGATCCCGACGGCAAGCCCGGGAGCCGTCGGATCCAACCGCAGCTGTGGCCGGCTGCTGGGTTCAGCGATGTCGGAGTGCGCGGGGATCTCTCGGAGCTTCGCGGCGCAAGAACTCAAGAGGAATGGGACTTCACCGGCCCGACCACCCAGGGCAAGTTCATCGACGCCGTGGCAGCCGTCATGGCTCGACGAATGAGTGTCGACGACCGAATCGTCGTGCTCGGGGAGGACGTGCACCGGCTGAAAGGCGGCACGAACGGCGCGACAAAGGGGCTGTCGGACATGTACCCGGACCGGGTGCTGGGTACGCCGATCAGCGAGAACGCCTTCGCTGGACTCAGTGGCGGCATAGCTCTGGATGGGCGCTTCCGGCCCGTCTTCGAGTTCATGTATCCAGACTTCCTGTGGGTAGCGGCCGACCAAGTCTTCAACCAGATCGGCAAGGCAAGACACATGTTCGGCGGCGACAACCCCGTGCCTGTCGTCCTGCGGACCAAGATAGCCATGGGGTCCGGCTACGGCTCGCAGCATTTGATGGACCCCGCAGGGATCTTCGCGACGAGTCCCGGATGGCGAATCGTTGCCCCATCGACTCCCCACGATTACATCGGGCTGATGAACGCGGCACTGGCGATCGACGATCCCGTGCTCGTCATCGAGCATGTCGACCTCTATGCCCAGTCGGGCACATACCCAGCGGATGATCTCGACTACCAGACCCCATTCGGCAAGGCCGCAATCCGCCGCGTTGGCAATGATGTCACTGTCATCAGCTACCTCTCGATGGTGCACCACGCGCTCGAAGCGATCGAGCAGACCGGCGTCGACGCTGAATTGATCGACCTGCGCTGGCTCGATCGCGCGAGCATCGATTGGGACACGATCGGGGAGAGCGTGCGCAAGACGAACAGCGTGCTGATCGTGGAGCAGGGCGCAATGGGCACGTCCTACGGTGGATGGCTCTCAGACGAGATTCAGCGCCGGTTCTTCGACTGGCTGGACCGGCCAGTGGCGAGGGTTACCGGGGGCGAAGCCTCACCGAGTATTTCCAAGGTGCTCGAACGTGCTGCAATCGCACGGACGGAGGAAGTAGTCACCGCTCTCCAGGCAGCGCGCGTCGACTTCGGTGGGGGCAACTGATGGTTTCGATAGTCCGAATGCCCGAGGTTTTCGCGGGCTCGACCGAGGCGGCGCTGTCCAGCTGGCTGGTGGAAGTGGGCGATCGCATCGAGGTCGGAAGGCCCCTCGCGGAGATCGAAACGGAGAAAGCGATCGTGGAGTACGCCGCCGAGACGTCTGGGATCGTCGGCAGGACCCTGATCGCCCCCGGCGACTCCACAAATATCGGCGACCCCATACTCGTCCTCCTCGAGGACGGGGACGGGGACTCTGACATCGAGCCATTTCTCGCTGAACTGGGACTCTCGGCACCCTCGAGCGAAACAAGCCTAGTCGCGCCGCCCGTGCCCACCGCCGGGTCCCTGGCCCAGGGCGCATCCGCGGTCGAGATTCCGCCGGGGGAAGTTGCCCTATCCATCGATTCCCGCGGAAGTGCAGGGCGGCATTTCGCCAGCCCGATTGCGCGCCGAATCGCTCGAGACGCCGGTCTCGATTTGAGCCCGGTGCGTGGAACGGGACCCGGCGGAAGAATCACCCGCCGCGACGTAGAAGCGCTCGTCGCGGCCAATCTCGTCGCGGCCAAGCCAATCCCGGCCGTTCCCGCGGCGCCAACGGCGGAGCGGCCAGTCCAGGCTGCCACTAGCGCCCCCGTCATCGGCGAGTATGAGGAGATTCCACATTCCGGAATGCGGCGGGCAATTGCGCGTCGACTCACTGAGAGCAAGTCAACGGTTCCGCACTTCTATCTGGCCGCGGAATGCCGAGTGGATGAGCTTTTCGCGCTCCGCGCCCGCATCAATGAGACTTCGCCCGTTCGAATCTCGGTCAACGACTTCGTGGTCAAAGCTGCTGCGGCTGCGTTCGTGGAAGTGCCCGAAGCTAACGTGACCTGGGCCGATACGGCGATGCGAAAGTACCGCACTGTTGATATTTCCGTCGCCGTGGCCACGGAGGCGGGACTCGTGACGCCCGTGCTGAGGGCAGTCGAAACGCTCTCGCTCTCCGCAATCAGCTCGAGGATCGCCGAACTGGCCACCAGGGCGAGAGATCGACGATTGCGCCAGGACGAATTGGAAGGCGGGAGCTTCTCCGTCACGAACCTTGGGATGTACGGAACAGTCGAGTTTTCGGCGATTCTCAACCCACCACAGTCCGGAATCCTCGCGGTCGGCACCGCGACACAGCAGCCCGTCGTCACGGATGGCGAGGTGAACGTCGCCACGGTGATGCGCTTCACGCTCTCGGTGGACCATCGCGCGGTCGATGGCGCGCTGGCTGCAACGTGGCTCTCGGCGTTCTCGCGGCGGATCGAAAATCCACTCTCCATGCTCGTGTGAAGCGAAGGTACCCAGATGATCAAAGAAGATGTTGCCCATGCACTAGCGGACCTGGACATCACCGTACCCACGGGACTGTGGATCGCCGGCGAATGCCCCTCATCCGACGGGACCACATTCGGCGTTGTCGACCCAGCCACGGGGGAACAGATAGCTCTTGTGAGTTCGGCAACCGTCGCGGACGCCCAAGCGGCAGTCGCGGCGGCGGAGTCCTCCGCCGCCGCTTGGCGATCGGTGCCCCCTCGCCAGAAGGGCGAAATCCTGCGGAGGACGTTCGAGCTGATGATCGAACGTCGGGAAGCCCTCGCCCGACTGATCACTCTCGAGAACGGCAAAGCCCTTCCTGACGCAATCGCTGAAGTGACCTATGCGGCGGAGTTCTTCCGCTGGTACTCCGAAGAGGCCGTCCGCATTCGCGGATCGTTTGAGACCTCGCCCTCGGGCGCCAACCGGATCATCGTCACCCACGAACCCGTGGGCGTGTGCTTCCTGATCACGCCCTGGAACTTCCCGGCCGCGATGGCCACGCGGAAGATTGCTCCTGCACTCGCCGCCGGGTGCACGATGGTCCTCAAGCCCGCATCGGAGACCCCGCTCACGGCCCTCGCGATCGCTGCGATCTTGCAGGAGGCGGGCGTACCGTCGGGGGTCGTGAACGTCATCCCATCCCCGCGCGCCGGTGCGATCTCTAGCGTCCTGCTCTCAACACCCAGCGTTCGGAAACTCTCCTTCACGGGATCGACCGAGGTCGGCCGCGTCCTTCTCAGGCACTCGGCCGACCACGTCGTTAACGCCTCCATGGAGCTCGGGGGCAACGCGCCCTTCCTCGTGCTCGAGCATGCAGACATGAACGCCGCGGTCGCGGGCGCGATGATCGCCAAGCTCCGCAATGGTGGCGAAGCCTGTACAGCAGCCAACAGGTTCTACGTGCACCGCTCACTCGCGGACGAATTCTCGCAGCGGCTCGCGCACGAATTCAACGCTCTCCGCGTGGGTCCTGGTCTCGACAGCGACACGCAGATTGGACCGCTGGTCAACGAGTCGACGCTGTCGAAGGTCTCGAGCCTCGTCGAACAGGCGGTGGCACAGGGTGCCCGCGTGGTGTCCGGAGGTCGCGCTCTCGAAGGGCCAGGGTACTTTTATGCGCCGACCGTGCTGGTAGATGTCGCGAGCGATGCCGCCATACTCCGGCAGGAGATCTTCGGTCCCGTTGCACCCATTGTCGCCTTCGACGATGAAGCCGAGGCAATCCGCTTGGCGAACGACACTGAGTACGGTCTCGTCGCATACGTGTACTCAGCTGACCTCGCCGCGGGCCTTCGCGTGAGCGAAGCTCTTGAGGTGGGCATGGTCGGGCTCAATCGGGCGGTTGTGTCGGACCCGGCGGCACCGTTCGGCGGAGTTAAACAGTCGGGAATCGGCCGAGAAGGGGGCTCAGAAGGAATTCTCGACTATATGGAATGCAAGTACATCGCAGTGTCCTGGTAGCACCAACGCGAACGAAGAGGAGTCGAGCATGATCCCGAACATGTGCACAAAGCTCGTCGGCAGGTCCTGATGCCTGCCTACAACGAGGCCACCGAGTCTCGACTTCGGGCCTGGCGCGACAGCCTGTCCGAACTTCTCGTCATTTTGAATGATGAGCCAAGCTTCATGAGCATGGAAGATCTGCGAGCTGGTTACACGGCGATGCTGACGGGGCACCCCGCGCCTGACGGCATAACTGTTGAGAATGTGATGATGGGGGCTACTCCTGCGAAGCTGGTCACGCCAACGGATTACATCCCGGGACGCACTCTCCTCTATTTTCACGGTGGGGCTTACCTCTTCGGTTCGGCCGAGGGATATGTTGCGCTCGGCGGACGGCTGGCACTGGCGTTGAAGTCGCAGGTCTATATCCCGCACTACCGGCTGGCGCCGGAGCATCCGTACCCCACTCCGATTCTCGACTGCGTGGATAGCTACGAGTGGCTGTTGTCGCAGGGCGTCGATCCACGAGGCATTGTATTCTCGGGCGATTCCGCCGGCGGTGCGCTCACCGTCTCGGTGATGATGCATGCCAGGGACCGTGGCCTACCCCTTCCTGCCGGAGGCGCGGCGATCTCTCCCTGGGTCGAAATCGCAAATCAGGGTCAATCGATGCGGACCCGCGCAGGGATCGACCCCCTATGCACCCAGGCTGCACTGGACATCCAGGCGCGGGCCTTCCTCGGCGGGGCACGAGCGACCTCGCCTGATGCCTCTCCCGTCTATGCCGACCTGCGCGGACTCCCGCCCATGTTGGTCCAAGTCGGTGAGGCCGAGGTGATGCTGAGTGGGGCGATCGATCTCTCCATCAGGCTCGGTGAACACCGCGTGCGATCGTCGCTCGAGATCTGGCCCGACATGTTCCATGTGTGGCACATGTTCGCCGCGGTGCTGCCCGAGGGCCAGCGGGCGATCGACGGGCTGGCACGATTCCTCGACGATGCACTTCGGGAAGCCTCCTCACGGGGAGCCGCAGACCCTTTGACCCTCATGGCCGTTATCGCGTCGCCGCAGGCGCGCACCAGCAAGTAAGGAGAAGAACAGTGTCCAAATTGTTTGACGAAACGTGGTGGGACCACTACAAGGACGAGCTCAACGCCGACGAGCGCTGGCTTGCCGTGTCCAAGTGGTTCGACGCTCGAGTACTCTTCGAGTTCGGAGGGGACCCGGTCGCCGCCATCGAGATCCGGCAAGGGCGTGTGCTCGCGGTCGGGCACGGCTTTCCAGGTCGTGGGGCCGACATAGTCCTGACTGCCCCGCGCAGCGAATGGGAAAGTCTCGCCGCAGGTGAGACCGACTGGTTCAAGGCCACATCACCGGGACTCGGCGAGCTCGCCATCTCGGGCGACGTGGTCGCTGCCCTGCGCAACTCAAAGCCCATGTGGCTTCTCTTAGAGGCAATGAAACGCGTCGACCGCCTGCCGGCGATGCGGCCGGCGCCGTCCCCGGAGCCAGTGCCGACCGGCAAGGAGACGGTTGGGCGCTACATCACGATCAACGGCTCCCGCACGTACTACGAGGAGGCGGGCGATGGTCCTGCGATCGTGTGCCTGCACGCGGCGTCGCAGGACGCGATGATGTACCGGCATGTGCTCGAGGGCCTTTCCGATGAGTACCGGGTCATCGCGCTGGACGCCCCAGGTCACTGCAAGTCGCATCCGCCGGTAGGCGGGCTGTTCACCGACATCACCCAGCACGCCGAATTCAATGAGGCGTTCATGGACGCTCTCGGCATCGAGAAGCCCGCTGTCATCGGGTGCTCCTTCGCGGGCAACCAGGTGCTCGAGCTCGCCGCACGCCGGCCGGGATCGTACAGCGCGATCATCTCATCGGAAGGTGCCGACTACACACCCACGGTGGCCGACTTCTTCCTCGAGATGATGCGCACCGACGGCCACCAGATAGTCGACGCGTGGTCGCAATCCCTGACAGGCGACCGCACCCCCGACGACCGTCGCGCAGACGTCGTGTGGCAGATCCAGCGGAACCCGGCGGAGGTGATGGTGAGCGATCTAATCGGCTACGGCCACTTCGACGAGCGCGATGCCATGAAGAACATCACCGATCCCGTGCTGCTGCTCCGTGGCGACGCGGACTGGTTGGTCTCCCAGGAGCAGGTGGAGTCGACCCAGTCGCGGATCGCCGGCAGCAAGGTCACGGTGCTCGCCGGAACCGGACACTACCCGATGATCGAGAACCCGTACGAATTCAATGAGGCCGTGCGATCCTTCCTGCGAGAGGTGAACTACAAATGAGCGCTCCGCACATTCCCACTATCGTGCCGATCAATGGAACTAACCTATTTGTCCAGGACACCGGCGAGAACAATCTGCCGGTAGTTCTCGCCCTGCATTCGCTCTTCCTGGACGGCCGCATGTTCGACGGGTTCGTCGAGGAGGCGGCGGGGATCTTCCGCGTCGTCCGCCCCGACTTCCGGGGGCAGGGCCGCAGCGACCTCGACGACGTTGATCTCATCCACATCGACACGCTGGTTGACGACATGCTTGAGCTCATCGAGAACCTCGGGCTCCGCGACATCAACTTGCTCGCGCAATCGATGGGCGGCGATGTGGGGTTCCGCCTTGTCGCGGCTCGGCCCGACCTATTCAGGCGGATGGCGGTACTTGGATCGTCGGCGCGCTCAGAGCCCGCGGACCAGCTGGAACCGTTCCGCGCCTGGACACGAAGCGTCGGCGCGCATGGATTCGTCGGGGATACTCTCGACGAGACGATGGCGATCATGTTCGGCGAGACGACCCGTCACAGCCCGGAGCAGGCCGAGATGCTCGCGCTCTGGCGAGACCGGATCACGGCCGTTCCCCGACGGCTCCACCCGGCCATGGCGGGCGTCATCGAGCGGGAGAGCGCGCTCGACCTACTTCCCGGCATCGACAAGCCGGTGCTGATCTTCTCGGGTTCCGAGGACCTGCCTCGGCCTCCGGCCTGGGCGGACGAGCTTGTGGACGGGTTGCCGAACGCTGAGCTCATCCGGTTGGAGGGGATCGGACACAGCCCCACGCTCGAAGCGCCACAGGTGGTCTTGCCGCAGATCGTGGAGTTCTTCCGCGCGGAATAGCTGAGGGCACGATGAAGGGCCACCCCGCTGCTGTGTCAGTGCGGGGTGGCCCTTCGCCGCTGAGACGAGCCATGGAGAAGGAGGCCGACCCCGTGGTGGGACCGGCCTCCTGCTTCGAGTCGTTACTGCAGTTGCTCCAGGATCTCTTCGCTTCGCGCGATGGCGCCCGCTTCGGACGCGACTTTCAGGCTTCGCGAGAGTAGAAGATACGCTCCGCCTGAGGCGATGAGTCCGAAGATGAATGACACGTCAAAGCCGATGAGTTGCTGCATGGGTCCTTGGTGAAAGCTCAAGTTCATGAAGGGAACCTCTACGGCGAGTCCGATGAAGTAGGCCGTCATGCCTCGCCAGGCCCAGTTCCCGTAGATGCCGTTTCTCTGCACGATTCGGTGATGGCGTAGTGTCCCTTCCGAACGAGGAAGAAGTCCACGAGGTTCACTGCGGTCCACGGGACGAGCAGGTACAACAGAAGGCTGAGCAGATTCGTGATCAGTACCGATTGGTCCATCTCTGACTAAACGAGGTATCTGCCGTCAAAAACCAAGACCTCACATGTCGTCATCGCCGTGCAGACAGGAATCTGCATCTCGCTGATCTGGCTCATGGGTATCGGTGCGTGGCTCGCCACAAACCTCGGGTCCACCGACGTCGTCGTCGGCATAAACGAAGCCGGAAACAACATGTTTCCCTACTTCGGCACCGTCACGGCAGTCCTCGCGATGGTCGCCCTCGTTGCGGTGATCGGTATCAACACGTACAGCGCAGGCATCGCCGTAGCCACGCTGATCGACTGTCTACGCCCGATCAAACCGACACGAAAATTGCGCATTTTCGCGACCATCGGCCTGCTCGTGGTCTGGGGAACGGTGAACCTAAACCTCGAGCAGCACCAGAAAAGAATCCTGAAAGCTTTATGCAGAGAGTCCTGACCGAATATCGCCAGCAGCGCTCCCAGAAAGGAAACACCGATGATGATCAAGACAGGGTTCCAGCCAAAGACGGATTGTAATCCCGACTTCAGCACGTCGGTTTGGAGCACGTTGAAGACAAGGAAGTTGAATAGCACAACCAGCGTCGGGATGATGACGCCTCGGTAGCCGAATTGGGCCCTCGACTGGATCATCTGGGGCAAACCCAGCTTTGGTCCTTGCGAGGCATGGAAGGAGACGAAGAAGCCGCCAACGATCGCCGCGGCCGCGCCGGCGACTATTGTCCACCAGAGCGAGAGGCCAAGGCTTGGGCCGATCAATACCAGTGAGACGCTGAAGATTGTCAGGTTGGGAATGAACCAGAATAGCGCTTGCCGGAGGGCATTGCCGTGCCGTTCTCTTTCGGGAATGAAGTCAATTGAGTGCACCTCAATCGACTGGGCGACAGCGGAATCGGTGGCTGTCTTTTCGGGAGTGAAGACTTCTTGAGACACGAGATTACCTTCCTATGGGCGTCTTGCCGGGCTCCCCGTTTGACGATGCTTCTCGCGCACGGATCGTGAGCCGTGGTTCCTCACCACACTGTGGTTCAGTTCATCGGTCGATGAGCACTTGTAGCCGGAGGGTGTGGGAACGGTGTGCAGGCCGCCTCAAGATATTGGTCGGCGGCTGACAGGCCGAAGGATGTCGACGGCCGGATTATTCAGCGCCGTGGCCGGGTCCGGTTATTGGCTGCTGCTAAGGCGTGCAGCTGTCGATCTGCACGAGCGATCCGCTCGCTATATCCGAGAACCATATATCAGTGGATTGGACACAATCAAGAGGCCTTTGCGAGGATTTGGGCAGAAATATACACTCCGTCTTTCGTCGAATTGGATCCAATCGCCTTGACAGGTGACGTGATTCGACTGCATTATTGGGGATAGAAGGCGCCGCCAGCTGGCCGGTCCCCTTCGGGCCGTGCCCGCTTGGTCGGCTTGGTTGACACTGGTCAGCCGCAGGCAATGGCGCTAGAGGATCACGGTGTCCACATCAGTTTCAGCAACCCTTAGGAGATGTCATGGCAGTTTCGCTCATCAACCCGGATGGACATGTGAAGATTCCGTCGTATCACCACGTCGCGGTCGCGACGGGCACCAAGCAGGTCCACATCGCCGGCCAGGTTGCCTGGGACGAAAACGGCGAACTCGTTGCGCCAGGAGACCTCGCCGGCCAGGTTGCCCAGGTCTACCGGAACGTTGCGAAATCCCTCGAGTCGGTCGGGGCGACCTTCCACGACGTCGTCCGATTCACCTGGTATGCCGCCGGATGGGAAAGGGAGATGTACGAGGCGTTCAACGCAGGCGTTGCGACGGCTGCCGAGGAGTTCGATCTGCCCAAGCCCCCCCTGTCGCTGATCGGCGTCGAAATTCTCTTTGAGCCCGGCATCCTCATCGAGGCCGAGGTCACTGCCGTCATCGCGTGACCGTTCACCGCTGACGCGGCTAGCTGTACTGAGTCATGACGTTGGTGACACTCGGCTGATCGGGGTTGCTCCGATGCCGGTGTGGATTCGTTCAGTGTTGTAGTGGTTCAGCCAGGGCGCAAGAGCGTCGTGTCGGGCTTGGTTGCTGGTGAAGATCTGGCGGTAGGCCCAATCAGTGGCCAGGGTGCGGTTGAGGCGTTCGACTTTCCCGTTGGTCCAGGGGCAGTGCGGTTTGATGAAGCGCTGCTCCGCGCCGATCTGCGCGACGGTGCCGAGAGCAGCCCGGTGGATCGACGGACGCGTTTGCCCCATCCGGATTGTTGGGGCAAGTTCGGGAACATGCCCCGAAGATGTGCGTTCGCGTGACGGATCCATTTGCGGTCCGATGCGATGCCGAGGAGGTGTTGGGCGACGATGAGGCAGAGGAGCTCGACGTCGTTGAGGGCGGGTTTGCGTCCGGGATGGCTGTCTCGGGAAAAGCCCAGCGCGGGCATGATCCGATCGTCGAGATGGACGTAAAGTGTGGTCAGGAGGGTGTTAAGGTCAGTCTTCACAAACCGGGTTTAACACCCTCCGTCTTCGATTAACAGCGCCCACGCGGGGCAAGTCCGATCCGACTAGCCATGTCCTCCTGCAGCCAATCGATTAGGACTCACTCATCTAGGCGATTGCTGGAGTGGGTTCATCCGTGACTGTGCCATTTTCGGTGGGGGACGAAAAACGGCCGCGAACCCTGTGATGGGATGCGCGGCCGTTCGGTTTCTGTCCGTTAGACCCCACTGGCGCACGACGGTTGCGCGCCGAGCCTTGCCTTACTGCGCGCCGCCCTGGTCGAGGACGGCACGAACGGCGATGCGAGCGATTTGGGCGTTCAAACCCACGACGAAGGCGATGGCTGCAAGAACAAAGAGTTGAGCGGACTGGTTTGCCCCAGGGATGCCGGACACAACCATCGCGACGACGCCGAGAACGATGGCAGCACCAAGCCCTCCCCAGGCGAGCCGACTGAGAAGTCTCAAGTTAATGTTTGTCCTCATGGGGGTAACTATGGGGCATCAGTGCGACTTCGGTACGCAGATTCATCGTTTACTTTTTGAGAAACGTTTCATCAGGCGCCGGGCCACAGCCGTGTGCCCAGGCCGTCCTCCAGCTTCGCGATGGTTTCCAAATCCGGCCATGTTCTGCCGTCGAGGATG
>Ga0190275_10003441_pt1 | contig 11291 bp, 10 predicted proteins | sample Popmic550T_FD_133745 | JGI IMG/M metagenome (GOLD analysis project Ga0190275, IMG submission 133745) | Populus adjacent soil microbial communities from riparian zone of Yellowstone River, Montana, USA - 550 T | ecosystem: Environmental > Terrestrial > Soil > Riparian zone > Trees stand | place... | reverse complement strand
GGCTTTGCCGAAGCGGCCGTTGTCGAACCACTGGGCGCCTTCGATCGCGCCGTCGTGTTCGTTGCCGGTGACGTCCTCGGCCGCGGCGCCTTCGCCGGCGTCCAGGGAGTAGGCGGCGACGGGAGTCTCGCTCGCCGCGGCGCCATCTGGGCTCAGCGCCACCCCACCGAGAACCAGAAAGGATAGGAACACGGCGACCCATGCGAGCCGGCCTCCGGCCTTGGTTTCGCACCATCCCAACATCCCCCACCCCTCCTGATTGAACTAAAACAAACGAGCGTTTCATGTGAATCGCTCTACTTAAGTCCTATGGTTCCGAAGCCTGGATGTCAAGGCGTTACGAGAAATAGACCATCCTCCAAGGGGGAGATCGCACTTTCTACCCAATTTTCGGATGGAGCTTCGGACGATCGGCGGAGAAGGGTTCGCTAGGCGTGCCTGCCGCAAGCCGGGCTCGCCGCGCGCGCCCAATAGTCACGACTCGACATCTCATTCTGGCACCTCTCGCCCAAGGGCTCCATTACCGAGCCCATCGCACCCAGGAGTCGGCGGTTCGAATCCGCCTAGCTCCATCGCCAGAAGCCCCCGCAGGTCCCGCTCCTCGATGGCTTCATCGGCCTCTTCAACTTCTTCCGCGTGATGCGCCTGCCGGAACCCCCGAGCCGTCGGTCCGGGGAGACCATTTTGTCTGAGTTCGGCGACCTAGACTCCTGGTCGATGGCAGAGGGAGCCCTCCCGCGACGGCTGCGTAGAGCATGAGCCTCCGGGTCGTGCGGCGGGGAGTGCTCGTCCTCCTGCTCGACGCGCTCACCCTGCTGCTGCTCTCCGAGCTGCTGGCCGGCTTCGTCCTGGATGGCGCCGCGAGCGCTCTCGCGGCGGCGGCGCTGATCGGCCTCCTCAACGCTCTGGTCTGGCCGGTCCTCGCGCGTTTGGCGCTGCCGCTGACGGTCCTCACCCTGGGCGGAGCGGCGCTGGTGCTGAACGGGGTGCTCGTGACCTTCGCGATCGAGCTGCTGCCGGGGGCGCGGATCGATGGGGTCCTGGAGGGGACCGTGGTGACCATCGCGATGACGGCGATCACCGCGCTGGTCTACGCCCTGCTCGCGATCGACGAGGACGAGTCCTGGTATCGCCACGTCGTGCGGCGGCAGCTGCGGCTGCGCAAGCAGACGGTCCGCAGCGAGGTCCCTGGCATCGTCTTCCTGGAGATCGACGGGCTGGCGCACGACGTGCTGCGCCGCGCGCTGAGCGACGGCAGCGCCCCGAACCTGGCTGCCTGGCTGCGCAGCGGCAGCCACGAGCTGCACGGGTGGGAAACCGACTGGTCCTCGCAGACCGGCGCCTGCCAGGCGGGCCTCCTGCACGGCGACAACGAGGACATGCCGGCCTTCCGCTGGTGGGAGAAGGATCGCGACCAGGCGATCGTGACCAACCATCCCCGCGACGCGGAAGAGCTGGAGCGGCGGCACTCCGACGGGCGCGGCCTCCTCCACGCCGACGGCGCCAGCCGCGCCAACATCCTCTCCGGCGACGCGCCGCACTCGATGCTGACGATGAGTACGGCGCTGCGGCGGCGTCGGCCGATCGGCCGCGACTACGCCGCCTACTTCGCCCGCCCCTCCGCGGTCGCCCGCACGCTCGTCCTCGTCATCGCCGAGGTGCTGCGCGAGCGCCGGGCGGCCCGCGCCCAGGTCCGCGACGACGTCCGCCCCCGCATCGCCCGCAGTCGCTCCTACGCGTTCGTCCGCGCCTGGGGCACGATCGTCCAGCGCGACCTCCAGGTCGCCGCTGTGGTCGGCGACATCCTCGCCGGCCGCCCTACGATCTACACCACCTTCCTCGCCTACGACGAGGTCGCCCACCATTCCGGCATTGAACGGCACGACGCGCTGGCCGTGCTGCGCGACCTCGACCGCCAGATCGCCAGGGTCGCCGCCGCCTGCCCCGAGGCGCCGCGCCCCTACCGCCTCGTGGTGCTCTCCGACCACGGACAGTCGCAGGGGGAAACCTTCCGCGACCGCTACGGGGGAACGTTCGAGGAGCTGATCCGCTCCGCCTGCGAGCCGGAGAGCACGATCGCCGTCGAAGGCGGCGATGATGACGCGCTGGCCTACCTCAGCGCCGGCCTGACCGAGGTCGCGCGCGACGACACCGCCGCCGGTCGCACTGTGCGGAGGGCGACCCGAGGCAGCCGCGCCGACGGCGCCGTGGCCCTGGACCCGGACGCCCGCCGAGACATCGAGGAGGCGCACGGCAAGGAGGTTCCGGAGCTGTCGGTGATGGCCTCGGGGTGCCTGGGATTGATCAGCTTCCCGCGCGAGCCGGGCCGGGTCAGCCTGGAGCGGATCGAGGAGCTCTACCCGCAGCTGATGCCGGCGCTGCGCGATCACCCCGGCATCGGGTTCGTCATGGTCCGCTCCGAGCGCTCCGGCGCGCTGGCGGTCGGCAAGCGGGGAACGGCGTTTCTCGACGAGGACCGGGTCGAGGGCGAGGACCCACTAGCGCCCTTCGGTCCCAACGCCGCCGACCACCTGCGGCGGACCGACGGCTTCCCCCACTGCGCCGACCTGATGGTCAACAGCACCTTGTGGCCGCAGTTCGGGGAAGTGGCGGCGTTCGAGGAGCTGGTCGGCTCGCACGGCGGGCTCGGCGGCACGCAGAGCTTTCCGTTCGTCCTCCACCCCAGGGAGCTGGCCTGGCCCGAAGAGGAAGTCGTCGGGGCGGAGCGGGTCCACCGGATCTTCCGTGGCTGGCTGGCCCAGCTCGGGCACTCGAGCTACGCGAGCGAGGTCGCCTCCCCCGGCGCCAGCACCCGCACCTCGACCTGAGGCGCGAGGCCGCGCACCCCGGCGGCGAACTCTTGCGGCGGCGTGCGCAGAGGGTCCGGGCGCACTCGCGCCAGGCCGAGCGGGTAGAGCGTCCCCCAGTGGATTGGGATCGCGATCCGCGGCGCCAGCAGGGCCGCGGCGCGGGCGGCGCGATGGGGATCGAGATGACCTGGACCCAGGGTCGGCCCCCAGCCCCAGACCGGCAGCAGCGCCAGGTCCAGTTCGCCCCCCAGTCCCTCCATCCCGTCGAAGAGGTCGGTGTCGCCGGCGAAGTAGATACGGCGCCGGCTGCCGCTGAGCAGGAACCCGACGGCCTCCGCGTCGCCGGCGAACAGCCGCCCGCCGGGGTGGGTCGCCTCGGTGGCGGTGACCGCGATCCCGCCGACCCGGCGCGACTCCCCCGGCGCCAGCTCGGAGACGGCGGAGAAGCCGCGGCGCTCGAAGAACGTCCCCGCTCCCGGCGGCACGAACATCGGCACTCCGCGGCCGATCCGCCGCAGCGAGGGCAGGTCGGCGTGGTCGTGGTGGAGGTGTGAGATCAGCACGGCATCGAGGTTCTGCCAGCGGTCGGGCGGCGGCGGCGCAACCTGACGACGCAATGGCCCGACGCGCGCCCGCAGCACGGGATCGGTCAGCAGCCGGACGCCGTCGAGCTCGACGAGGATGGTCGCGTGGCCGACGTAGGTGACCCTCTCTGGTTGCGTCACTTCATTCCTTCGCTCGGCCGTGTCGGGAGTGCCGCGTATCGTCCGCCAGGGCGATGACCGAGCGACGAGCGATCTTCCGCGGGCGCCTGCGCCGGCCTGGGCACGAGGGCGCCGGTGGGGAAGACGACGTCATCGAGATCGAGCCGGGTGCATTGAGTGGAATCTTCGCCGCTCCCAAGTGGTTGCGCGATCTCGGTTTCTCGTCCTGGCTGCTCGTCGGGGCCGGCGCGGCCCTGATCGGCGCGATCTGGCTCCTCGCCCAGACGCAGACGATCGTGATGCCGGTGATCACGGCGGGAATCTTCGCCGCGGTCGCTTTGCCCCTGGTCGACTGGCTCCGCCGGCACGGCATTCCGCGAGGCATAGGGGCGGGGCTCGTCTTCCTCCTGATCATGGCCGCCGCCGCCGCTGTGGGCCTGATCGTCCTGACCGGGATCGCCAGCCAGGCGGCCGGCATCTCCGAGCGGCTGCGCGAAGGGGCAAGCGAGATCGAGTCGCTGGTTCGCGACCTCGGCGTGAGCGCAAGCACCGCCGCCAACGCGACCGCCGACACCGACCGCTCGGTCAGCGCCGGCTTCGAGGCGCTCACCCACGGGCTGGTCGGTGGGGTCGACAGGCTGGCCTCGCTCGTCATCTTCCTCTCCTTCACCGCCCTCAGCCTCTTCTTCCTGCTCAAGGACGCGCCCACCATCGGCGGCTTCGTCGAACGCCACCTCGGGGTTCCAGCTCCTCTCGCCCACTCGATCCTGGGTCGAGTGGCGAGCAGTCTGCGCGGCTACTTCCTCGGGGTCACGATCGTCGCGGTCTGGAGTGCGCTGATCGTGGGGGGCGGCGCGCTGCTGCTCGGAGTGCCGCTTGCCGGGACGATCGCGGTGGTCACGTTCGTCGGCGGCTACATCCCCTACCTCGGCGCCTGGACCGCGGGGATCTTCGCGGTCCTGATCGCCCTTGGCGGCCAAGGGCCGGAGGCGGCGCTGGCTCTGGGCGTGGTCGTCCTTCTGGCCAATGGGGTCCTGCAGCAGTTGATTCAGCCGATCGCCTACGGGGCGACCCTCGGGCTGCATCCGCTCGCCGTGCTGATCGCGACGATCGCAGGGGGTTGCCTTTTTGGCACCGTCGGCTTGATCCTCGCGGCCCCGCTGCTTTCCGCCGCGGTGCGGATATCAGCCGATCTCAGTGCCGGCCATGAAACGCAGGGCGCACAGACAGCAGCCGAGTAACCGCGCCCCAGGAGGGCGGCGACTTCAATCAACCCGCAGTAGCGCCGAAGGCATCCGATGACAGGACGGGACGGCGCCGCTCCGTGCGCGGCATCTACAAACAGGCGAACGTCGCCGCATATCCCTGCACGGCGCTGATCTGCTGGGTCAAGGACGCCAAGCAGGAGGCAACCCGAGAGCGCCGCATTCGCCGAACCCAGGAGGAGCTGGAAGAAGGCGAGCGTCGGCCCTGTTGCTGGCCGGGGTGCAAGCACCGCGAGCGCACCGGCGCGTAGCGCGAGCTTCGTTCAGGGAAAACTCAGGCTCGGATGTGAGCCTGGGGCGATGCGCATTCTCGTCGTGGACGATGAGCACGCCGTCCGCGACGCCCTGCGGCGGGCCCTGCGGCTGGGTGGCTACGAGGTGCAGATCGCCCCGGGCGCCGAGGCGGCGCTCGGGCTGGCCCGCGACGCCCGCCCCGACGCGATCGTCCTGGACGTGCTGATGCCGGGCATGGACGGCCTCGAACTATGCCGGCGGCTGCGCGCCGGCGGCGACCGCACGCCGGTGCTGATGCTGACCGCCCGCGATGCGATCGGCGATCGCGTGCTCGGCCTCGACGCCGGTGCCGACGACTACCTGGTCAAGCCGTTCGCGCTGGAGGAGCTGCAGGCGCGGTTGCGGGCGCTGCTGCGCCGCAGCGGAACCGAGGAGCCCGAGGCGCTTGCCTTCGCCGGCATCACGCTCGACCAGGGCAGCCACGAGGTCCACCGCGACGGCCGCCCGGTCGAGCTGACCAGGACCGAGTTCCTGTTGCTCGAGCTGTTCCTGCGCAACCCGCGCCAGGTGCTCGAGCGGGGGACGATCTTCGACCGCGTCTGGGGCTATGACTTCGGCCCCAGCTCGAACTCGCTCGAGGTCTACGTCGGCTACCTGCGGCGCAAGCTGGAGGCGGCCGGCGAGCCGCGCCTGATCCACACCGTGCGCGGGGTCGGCTACGTGATGCGGGAGCCGCGGTGAGCTTCCGGCGCCGCATCGTGATCGCCGCCGGAGTCGCCGTCTCGGTCGCGATCGTGCTCGCCTCGGTGGCGATCTACGTGCTCGTGCGGGCGGAGCTGCGCAACCAGGTCGACTCCGAACTGAACCGCCTCGCCAGCGGCATCTTCGCGATCAGGATCCGAGGCAGCGAGGGCGTCGACGTCGGCAAAGCCCTGAAAGGGGCGGTGCCCGGGGTGAAAGCCGGGACGAAAGGGCTGAAATCGGTGGAGGTGAAGCTGCCGAAAGATGCGCTTGGAAGCAACATCGGCTACGCGCAGTTCGTCAATGCCAAGGGCAAGGTGATCGGCCCGCGGCGCGAGGACGTCCCCTTGCCGGTGACGCCGCAGACCCTCGCCGTCGCCCGGGGCAAGGCACCCGCCTTCCTCGCCGACACCGAAGTCAACGGCATCCACGCTCGCGTACTCACTCGCCGGGTCGGCAAGGAACGCGCCGTCCAAGCGGTGCGCTCCCTGGAGGGGGTCGACCACACCCTCGACCAGCTGCTGCTGGTCCTGATCGGCGTCAGCGTCGGCGGCATCGGCCTTGCGCTCGGGCTCGGGCTGGGGGTCGGGCGCACGGCGCTGAGGCCGGTGCGGCAGCTGACCGAGGCGGCCGAGCACGTCGCCACGACCCGCGACCTCAGCCGCCGCATCGACGCCGGCGGCCGCGACGAGCTGGCGCGGCTGGCGCGCAGCTTCAACACGATGCTGGCGGCGCTCGAACGCTCGCTCACCGCCCAGCGCCAGCTGGTCGCCGACGCCTCGCACGAGCTGCGCACGCCGCTGACCAGCCTGCGCACCAACGTCGAGGTGCTGGCCGGCGCCGACCGGCTCGACCCGGCCGAGCGCGAGCGGCTGCTCGGCGACGTCGTCGCCCAGCTCGAGGAGCTGACCGTGCTGGTCGGCGATCTCGTCGACCTCGCCCGCGAAGAGGAGACCGCGCCGGAGCAGGAGGACGTGCGGCTCGACGAGCTGGTCGCGGCGACGATCCAGCGAACCGGACGCCACGCGCCTGGGAACCGCTTCGCCGCCAGGCTCGAACCCTGCACCGTCTGGGGCTCGCCGCAGCGGCTCGAGCGGGCGGTTTCCAACCTGCTCGACAACGCGGTCAAGTGGAGTCCCCAGGGGGAGCCGATCGAGGTCCGCCTGGTCGACGGCGAGCTGACCGTGCGGGACCGCGGCCCCGGCTTTGACCCAGCCGACGTCGAGCACGTCTTCGACCGCTTCTACCGCGCCCCTGCCGCGCGCGACCTACCGGGCTCTGGTCTGGGCCTGGCGATCGTCCGCCAGGTCGCCGAGAGCCACGGCGGCTCGGTCAGCGCCGCCAACGCCTCCGGCGGGGGCGGAGTGCTGTGGCTGCGGCTGCCGACCGTGCCGCTGGACCTTCCCGGGACCCCGGCGCGAGCCCGGGCTTTATCGACTTCATAGCTCGCTCTCAGCCTGCTCTCAGCCGGCCCCGGCTTGATCTCCCGGTCAACCGAAAGGAGCTGGAGATGAGCAGGAAGGACTGGGTGGTGGCGGTGACGATCGCCCTCTGCGCGATCGGACTGATCGCCTGCGGGGGCGGTGGCGGGTCGAGCACGAGCGCAAGCGGCGGGGCGGGCCCGGGTGAACTCGACGAGGCCGACCTCGAAGAAGGCCGGGTCGAAATGACCGAATGTCTGCGTGAGCACGGCGCCGACGTGCCCGATCCGGTGCCGGGACAGAAAGGCCTCATGTTCAAAAGCGTCCCCGGCGAGAAAGGCGGGGTCAACCCCGAGGACCCGGCGACGGCAGAGGCGTTCGAAGCCTGCGAGGAGGAAGTCGACTTTCAGCCGGCGGAGCCGACGCCCGAGCAGGAGGAGGAAATGGAGGAAGGCATGCTCGCCTTCGCCCAGTGCATGCGCGAGCACGGCGTCGAGATGCCCGACCCGGAGTTCGGCGAGGGCGGCAAAGTGACGATGCGGATCGGCGGCCCCGACGGGCCGGAAATGGACGAGCCGGCGGTCGAAGCCGCCCAGGAAGCCTGCCAGGACGAGATGCCGGGCAGTGCCTTCGAAGCCGGGCCGTGAGCAAGCGGCTCAAAGGTATCCCCGCCGGGCGGGCGCTAGTCGGAGCCGGGCTGCTGGCTGTCGTCGTCGCCGGCGCGGCACTGGCGCTCTCCGGCGGCTCCGGCGAGGACAACGCCAGGGCCGGCCAGGGAGCAACGCCGGGCGGCGGTGAGGTCGACCGTCGCACCCTCGCCGAACGGCTGACCGTGGGCGGCACGATCGGCTACGCCGGAGAGACGACCGTGCTCGCCCGTCTCTCCGGCACCGTCACCGCGCTCCCCGAAGTCGGCGACACGGTCGACCGTGGGGAGCAGCTCTACGAGCTGAGCGGTGAACCGGTGCTGCTGATGTACGGGGACGTTCCCGCCTACCGCGAGCTGGACGAAGGCGTCGAAACGGGCGCCGACGTACTGCAGCTGGAGGAGAACCTGGCGGCGCTGGGTTACGAACCAGGCCCGATCGACGAGGAATTCACCTCCTCCACCTCGGCTGCGGTCAGCGCCTGGCAAGAAGACCTCGGCCTGGAAGCGACGGGCGGGGTCGAGCTCGGCCGCGTCGCCTTCCTGCCCGGCCCGCGGCGAGTGACCGAAGTGAAGGCGACCCTCGGCGAAGCGATCGGCTCCGGCGGGGGCGGCGGCCTGACCGCCGATACGAGGGCGGAGAGCACGACGACGCTCGTCGCCTACGAGACCCCCGGGCTGGAAGAAAACGTCGAATCGCCGCAACCAGAAGGTGGGCGGGAAGAAGGGGACGCCAAGCCCAAACGAGAGCCGGAGGAGGACAAGCCGGACGCCGAGGAAGAACGGACGCGGCCCAGCGAACCGCCGGCCGCCTCCCCCGACCAGGCCGAAGCGAGCCCAGAAGGCGGGGGCGGCGGCGAAGGGGAAGGTTCCGCCCCCGCCTCGGTGCCAGTCCTGAAGACGAGCTCGACGAAGCGCATCGTCAGCGTCGAACTCGATCCCGACCAGCAGTCGGTCGCCCACCGCGGCCAGCGGGTCGGGGTGCTGCTGCCGGGCGGCGGCGAAGCGGAGGGCAGGGTGCGCCGGATCACCGCCACCGAAGGGTCGAGCGAAGAAGCGCCCGGCACCGAAGCCGAACCGGGGGTCGAGGTCACCATTTCGATCACCGGCAAGACCAGGGCTCCCGCGCTCGACGGTGCCGCGGTCAGCGTCCTCCTCACCCAGAGCGTTCGCAAGGACGTGCTCAGTGTGCCGTTGACGGCGCTGGTCGCGATCGGTGGCGATCGCTTCGCCGTGGTTGCGATCGAAGGCGCGCAGCGGCGCCGGATCGAGGTCACCCCCGGACTCGCCGCCGACGGCTACGTCGAGGTCGAGGGCAAGGGCCTGCGTGAGGGGATGCGCGTAGAGACCGGTGAAGGATGAGCGCTGAGCCGGTGCTCGAGCTGAGCGAGGTGCGCAAGGAGTACCCCGGTGGGGTGCAGGCGCTGCGTGGCGTCTCGCTGACGATCGAGGCCGGCGAGCTGACCGCGATCGTCGGTCCCTCCGGCTCGGGCAAGTCGACGCTGTTGCACCTGATGGGGACGCTCGATCGGCCGACCAGCGGCCGGATCGCGGTCGAGGGCCGCGACGTCTCCGCCGCCAGCGACGACGAGCTGGCCGCCGTGCGGGCGGCGCGGATCGGCTTCGTCTTCCAGCAGTTCTTCCTGCTCGAGGCGGCGCCGGTGATCGACAACGTCGCCGACGGCCTGCTCTACGCCGGCGTGCCGGCGGCGGAGCGCCGCGCGCGCGCCGCCGCCGCGCTGGACCGGGTCGGCCTCTCCCACCGCGAGCGCCACCACGCCTCCAAGCTCTCCGGCGGCGAGCGCCAGCGGGTCGCGGTGGCGCGGGCGCTGATCGGCGAGCCGGCAATCGTGCTCGCCGACGAGCCGACCGGCAACCTCGACAGCAAGACAGGCGGGCAGCTGATGGAGCTGCTGCGGGAGCTGAACGCAGCCGGCGCGACGCTGGTGATCATCACTCACGACGACGAGATCGCCGGCTCGCTGCCGCGGCGGATCGCCGTCCGCGACGGCCTTCTGGAGGATGGCGAATGAGTAGCCGCCTACTGCCCCGCGACACGCTGCGGCTGGCGACGATCGGGCTGCGCACGCGCAAGCTGCGGGCGGCGCTCTCGGTGCTGGGGATCTCGATCGGGATCGCCTCTCTGGTTGCTGTGCTGGCGATCTCGGAGACCAGCAAGGCCGACCTGCTGGCGACGATCGAGCGGCTGGGGACCAGCCTGCTCACGGTCGGGCCGGGCGAATCGCTGTTCGGCGAGGAAACCGAGCTGCCGGCCGCCGCGGCGGCACGGGTCCGCCTGCTCCCCGAGGTCGAGTCGGCGAGCGCCGTGACCCAGGTCGACGGGGTGACGGTGCGGCGCAGCTCCTACGTGCCCGAAGAGGTCACCGGCGGCATCGCCGTCCGCGCCAGCGAGGACTCGCTGCTGGCGACGCTCGAGGGCGAACTGCGCGAGGGCGGCTTCCTCGACCCCGCGACCGAGCGCTACCCGGCGATCGTGCTCGGCGCGAAGACGGCGAAGCGGCTCGGGATCGAGCGCCTGGAAGGGATCACCCAGGTCTACCTCTCCGGCCGCCACTTCACGGTGATCGGGATCCTCGAACCACTGCGGCTGGCGCCGGAGATCGACTCCTCGGCCTTGATCGGCTACCCGGTCGCGAAAAGGCTGTTCGGCAGCGAGCGCAGCGCCTCCCAGATCTACGTTCGCGCCGAGGACGGCGGGGCGGCCGTCCACCGCGCCATCGCCCTGCTGCCCGATGCCGCCGACCCCTGGGACCCCGGGGAGGTCGCGGTCAGCCGACCCTCCGACGCGCTCGAGGCGCAGGCGGCGGCCGAGGGCGCCTTCACCTCGCTCTTCCTCGGCCTCGGCGCCGTCGCCCTTCTGGTCGGCGGAATCGGGATCGCCAACGTGATGATCATCTCGGTGCTCGAGCGCCGCTCCGAGGTCGGGCTGCGGCGCGCCCTCGGCGCTCGGCGGCGCCACATCGCCGTCCAGTTCCTCAGTGAGTCGTTCGTGCTCGGGATCTGCGGCGGCGTCGCCGGCGTCCTGCTCGGGGCGGGCGCGACCGGCGCCTACGCCGCCTACGAAGGGCTGACCCTGCTGGTGCCGGCGGCCGCTGTCGCCGGCGGCCTGCTCGCCGCCTGCCTGCTCGGCGGCATCGCCGGCCTCTACCCGGCGATGCGCGCCGCCCGCCTCACCCCGACCGAGGCACTGCGGACCGCCTGATCCCGGCAGGCCGCGGCGCCGGCGGCTCGACCTGAGAGGGGCGGCTGAGTGCCGCCCCTCCGCAGTCCATCCGTGGTGACGCTAGCGCCGGTCTTCGCGGTCGCCGTCATAGGGCTCGCGCGAACCCGACTTCGCGAGACCGCGGCTGATCATGTAGCCGACGGCGACGATGGCCACGTAGAGCCAGGCCTGCCTGGCGATGAACTCGTCGGTGCCGGGGGCGGTGTCGCCGCCCTTGATCGTGGCG
>Ga0190275_10003440_pt1 | contig 11293 bp, 10 predicted proteins | sample Popmic550T_FD_133745 | JGI IMG/M metagenome (GOLD analysis project Ga0190275, IMG submission 133745) | Populus adjacent soil microbial communities from riparian zone of Yellowstone River, Montana, USA - 550 T | ecosystem: Environmental > Terrestrial > Soil > Riparian zone > Trees stand | place... | reverse complement strand
TCCTCGCTGCCGAGCAGGTAGGAGCCATCCGGCATTCCAGCCGCCGTGCAGGCGTCGGTGATGAGGACGAGCCGGTCCCTGCCCAGCGCACGGAAGGCCATCGAGCAGACCTCCGGGCTGACGTGGTGGCCGTCGCAGATCAGCTCGCAGCTGACCCGATCGTCGTCGATCAGCGCAACCGCGGGTCCGCCCTCCCGGTGATGGATTGGCCGCATCCCGTTGAACAGATGAGTGGCCACCGTTGCGCCGGCATCGATCCCGGCACGGGTCTGCGCGACCGTCGCGTCGGTGTGCCCGAGCGCGACGTTGACCCCCGCTCGACGGAGCCGGTCGATGACCTCGATCGCGCCGGGAAGCTCCGGGGCAAGCGTCACCATGACGACCGCGTCGTCAGCCACCAGTACCGCCTCGGCGACCTCGTCCCAGTCCGGGTGACGGAGGAACTCCGCCCGATGCCCGCCGCGTCGCGCCGGACTGAGGAAGGGGCCCTCGAGGTGGATTCCGAGCAGGTCACCATTGCCGACGAGCGGAGCCAGGGAGTGAACCTGGTCCAACATTTGGACCCGACTGGCCGAACCCAGGCTCGCCACGACCGAGGTCGAGCCCGCCCTGGCGTGGAAGGCAGCGGTTGCCATCGCTGCCTCGGCGCCGAGATCGAAGGAGTGCCCGCCACCGCCATGACAGTGGATGTCCACCAGTCCGGGCAACACCAAGCTGTCCTGGACGTCCACCACTTCGTGCCCGGTCAGGTCGATTGGTGGCGGGCCGATGCCGACATCGGCAATGACGCCGTTGACGATCCGGATCCAGCCAGGCGCGACATGCTCGGTCAGGACCAGGCGACCCAGGATGAGGATCACGGTGTGCCGCTGTCCTGCTGGCCGCCCAGGCCAGCCAGTTCCAGGGCGAGCAGGCCGGCACCGAGGCATGCTGCGCTGTCGCCGAAGGCGGCGGGCACCACGGGCGGCAGCGCGCCCAGATTGAACTGACTCTGCATGCATGCTTGCAATGGCGAGAACAACGCATCGCCAGCGAGTCCGACTCCGCCACCCACGACGACGATGTCCGGGTCGAGCAGCGCGATCGCAGTGCACAGGCCAACGGCTAGTCGCGAGATGGTCGTCTGCCACACCTCGGTGGCCACCGGATCGCCTCCGCGGTGCAGCTCGAAGACTTCTCGCGCCGACAGGTTGTGGTCTGTGGCCATGTTGTACCGGTGGGCGATGGCAGTGCCGGATGCCTCGGCCTCCAGGCAGCCCTGCCCGCCGCAGCGGCAGTGGTACCCACCGGGCTTCACCACGACGTGGCCGAGTTCACCTGCTCTCCAACGGGATCCAGGATAGGACTGTCCCCCGAAGATGATGGCTGCCCCGATCCCTGTCCCGATCGCCACGAACAGGGCCGTGTCATGGCCGCGACCGGCGCCCAGCCGAGCCTCGGCTACGCCGCCGGCCCGTAGATCGTGGCCCAGGACGACGGGCAGGCCGGATCGTTGCTCGACAAGTGCTCGAATCGGAACGTCGTGCCAACCGATGGCGCCAGAACCCAGTGCGATTCCGCGTCGTTCGTCGACCGCACCCAGGCACGCCAAGCCGACCGCACGGGGCGGGTCCCCGAACCTGGAGGACCCGGATGCAACGGCATCTGTCACTGCGTCGAGCACAGCTCGGAGAACGGAGTCCGGGCCTTGTTTGCGCGGGGTCGCCTGGCGTGCTGAATCGACCTGCTCGAGGTCCTCGGTGACCAATGCCGACTTGATGGTGGTTCCACCGATGTCGACGGCGACGACGTACGGCGGTGGCACTACCGGCCTTCGTCCACGCGTTCCGCAGACGGTCCCTTCCGGGCGCGTGCCCCGGCGAACTCAGCAGCCATCCTGGTCATCCCGTCGGTCACGAAGCCGAGGTCGGCATAGCAGTTTATGATCAATGCGCCGCGGTCGATCCAGGCCAGCGACGTCTCGATCGAATCGGTGAAGATGCCGAATGGCACGTCACGTTCGCGACAGCGATCGAGCACGGACTGGACTACCACGTCGACGGCTGGATTGCGCAGATCATCGAAGAAGCCCAGCGAGATGGCCAGATCACCAGGACCGATCATGACCGCGCTAAGGCCGGGTACGGACAGGATCGCGTCCAGATTGGCCACGGCCTCGGCTGTCTCGATCTGAACGATGACGATGCTGTCGTTGGCCTCTGCGATGAATGCATCGAGAGAGTCGTACCGGAGCAACGCACGTCGGGGACCGAAGCTGCGGATTCCATCGGGCCGGTACTTGACGGCTGCCACCGCGTGCCGGGCATCTTCCTCGGTGTTCACCATCGGAACGATGACGCCGTCGGCGCCGGCGTCCAGCACCTGTCCGATGTCGGCTGCGTCGTTGCGCAGCATCCGGACCAGAGCGGCCAACTTGGATGGCCGCAAGGCGATGAACGACGACTGCAGGGATTCGATCGTCATTGCCACGTGCTGCTGGTCGAAGACCAGGAAATCCAGATCGAGGTCGCGCAGTGTCTCGGTGACCGTAGGGTCCTGGATGGCATGCCAACAGCCCACCACTGGACGCCCTCGTGCAATGGTGCTGAGGATTCGATGGGTCATCGAGTCAGACCGATCACGGTCACAGTGCCCTCCCGGGAAACGAAGTAGCCAGGTATACCATGAGACCATTCCATGAGCTGGAGAAGGGGTAGGGCTGCCATGTATGGGTGGAGAGCACGCATAGGGCACCTGAATCCCTCACCGGCCACGGTCGGCATGGAGGAGTGGCGGGCGGCGGCGCCGCAGGGGGTCTCCTTCGTAGGAAGCCGCTACCGGATGGAGCGCAACGATCGAGACAGTCACGTCGCCATGCTCGAGGAACTCGAACGAGCAGCGCGTGAGGTAGCAACGGCACAAGTCCAAGTGATCATCCAGTGCAGCACGCTGGCCGCGGTGGGGCGTGAGGTTGAGATCCGCGAACGCATCGAGGCGGCCACCGGTATTCCGGCGATCACGGTGCTGGGCTCGATGGTCGACGCGTTGGCCGAGCTCGGCGCCACCCGGGTGGCACTGGCAAGTCCGTACACCAAGGAGCAGAACCACCAACTGTCCGAGCACCTGGCCGGCCAGGGCATCGAGGTGGTAGCCGCGCTGGGGCTGCACAAGACGCAGAGCACGGAGTTCGGCGCAGAGGAGCCGCACACCTTCTACCGCCTCGGCCGCGATGCCGCTGACCAGGCGGCGGATGCCGACGCGGTCCTGCTCTCGTGCGGCAACACCCGGACATTCGAGATCATCGACGCCCTGGAGTGGGACACCGGCCTGGAGGTGGTGAGCAGCAATCAGGCCGCGCTGTGGAACGCCTTGCGCCGGGTGCACATCGGCGAGCCCGTGCTCGGATTCGGTCGTTTGCTGAGTCGTCCCAGACTCGTCAACTCATCAACTTCGCATCGCTGACGACTCGGTAGCAACTGCCCCGATGGCTTCCTTCGGTGTGGCCGCGCAGGCGGCCCGCCTGTTCGCCATCCTGGCCAACGGGCAGGGCTCGGCGTGCATCCTGGTGGTCAGTGACTCCACCGCAGCGGGCAACGCGCAGTGGCCGGCTCTGGTCACCGATTGGTTGGCGCATCGGCACCCGCGTCACGACGTCTGGTTCCGGCCATGGAACTACCAGTCGGAGACCTACGATCCGCCGCAACAGCGCCAGGTCGGCGCCGCGACCGGGGAGGGTGTCCCGCCGCCGAGCCTGACCGTGCACAACCTGTCGGTCGGTGGGAAATCGACCGACTACGCCCTCGGCTGTATCGCGCAGGGGGTCGCGGCGATCCAGCCCGATCTGATCTTCGTGGCGCATGGACTCAACGAGGCGTCCCGGACCGTGCCGCCGCCAGACTGCGACCAGTACCGGGCGCACTACCTCGCGCTCACCGAAACCCTCGCGGCCAGCGCACCCCAAGCGGGAATGATCCTTGTCCTGCAGAACCCCGAGACGACCTCGACTGTCATGTCCGAGCGCAACGCCGAGTACACCCGGGTGGCCCAACTGCGTCGCTGCGCAGTGATCGATGTCCATGGCGCGTTTCTGGCGCACCAGGATTGGCAGACCGAACTGATGCGCGACGCCCGGCATCCCAACGCCGACGGTCAGGCGCTGTGGGCTGGCGTCGTGCAGCGCGCGCTCGACTCGGCCGCCGTGCCCGCCGGGAGCGTGTTCGGGCGACGAGCATCCTCGTTGCTCGAGCGACCCGGCACTCAGTTGTTGTCCCATGCGCGCGTGGCGGACTGGAACGACACTTTCCCCCCAGGCTGGTCAGTGCACAACGCGGTGGTCTCTCCCGGCGGGCGCCTGGGTGCGGTGGCGGCCGACCAAGCCGCCTATCTGCAAGCGCGCATCACCGGCGAAGGCCTCGCCAGGATCCGGGGCGGGCGGCTCACCGTGTCCGCGCGAGTGTGCGTACCCCAGGAGGACGCAGCGGCAGCCAGTGGTCTGTTGGAGATCGATGACCACCGGGAAGAGGCGTTGCCTCCCGGCGGATCCAGCGGGGGCGGCCCGCGCGTACAGCGCTCGCGCGTCGCCACTCTGCGCATAGCAAGCTTCGTCTGGGTGTGCGCCACGGCCGTCGTACATCCTCGCAGTCGTGCAGTTTCGATCCGGCTGTACGCCTCGGTGGGCGGCGCAAGCGCTCCCGCCGAGGTGGTCGTCGAAAGCGTCACCGCGGTCCCCGGACTGGTGCCCCGGAACCTGGTGCCCCGGAACCTGGTGCCCCGGAACCTGGCCTCTCCTCCCCGCATGCATCGCAACTGGTCTGATTGTGTACCATCCACCCAATGACCAAGCGATGCATCGTGGTGGGCTGGGGCGCGGTCTCCCGACACATGCTCAAGGCCCTCGACGCCACGTCGTGGTACGAGACGGCCGCTGTCGTGGACCTGCGCAGCGAGGCGCTGGCACAAGCGCAGGCCGCCCATCCCGACGCCGCGGTGTTCACCAGTCTCGACGACGCTCTCAAGCAGGTAGCCGCCGACGCGGTGATCATCAACACCCCCTCGCATCTGCACTATGACCAAGTCGTCGCTGTGCTGGCCGCCGGACGGCACGCGCTGGTAGCCAAGCCGATCACCAATGACTTCGAACAGGCACGCGACCTCGTCAGCCGCGCCGACGATGCAGGGGTCACGCTCAGCGTCGGGCAACAGATGCGCTACATGCGGCATTACCAGGCGGTGGCCCGTTGCGTCGCCTCCGGGCAACTCGGGTCGGTCGAGATGATCAATTTCCTCAACGCGAAGCCGCGTCCCAATCCCGGAAATCTCGATCAAATGGACCAACCCGCCCTCTACGAGATGTCCTGCCACCATTTCGACTCCCTGGATGCCATCGTTGCTGACCAATTGCCTGAGCGGATCTCCTGCGACGGATTCATCCCCTCCTGGGCCAGCTACGTGGGGCCGTCGATGGTGAATGCCTGGATTCGCTATACCGGTGGGCTGCGGGTGCTCTATCAGGGTGGCTTCTCCTCCCAGGCGCCGAACTACGAACTTCGCCTGGAGGGCTCCGGAGGCACACTGCGCTGCCGGGGAGCGCACATGTCGATCGACGAGATGACCAACGAGATCGCCCCGCCGGTCGGGAACTTCGCACCGGCCGACATCGACGGCGACATCGACATCGTGAACCCCTGGGCGATGTTCGCCGAGATCTGGCAGGGCTACCTCGACGGCGGCCCGGAGCCGGCCTTCAGCGGGCGGAACAACTTGCGAGTCGTCGCGCTGCTCAGTGCCGGAATAGAGTCCGCGGACCGTGGTGGGGCGCCAGTGGACGTGGTCGGCAACCCCAGATATGCCGCGGCGTTCGAGCGCGCCCAGTCGAGTGACCGATGACCGGGCAGCGGTTTCACACGGTGGAGAACAAGCAGACTCACCTGGTCATCGAGGAGCAGTCCGGCCGGTGCCTGGGCGGGTTGGCAGTCACCCACTACCGACCCAGGGTCTTTCCGCTCTACTCCCCTTCGGGTGTCACCGTGCTGCAGGAATCGCCACCAGATCACCCGTTCCACAATGGGATCTTCGTCGGTCAGAGCCCAGTGATCGCGGGAACCCGGGAGTGCAATTTCTGGGCGACCCCGCCGGCTCGCATGGCCGCTGATCCGCTGCAGGACAAGGTCGGTCGGATGTCAGTGGAGCAACCACTCGCCGTCGACCCCCATGGCGACGGTCTGCGGTTCACGGTGACCGCAGTCTGGCGCGACGAGCACGAGGAACCGGTGCTCGACGAGATCCGCACCGTGGACTTCCGGGTGTTCGACGGCGCGACGGTCTGTGATGTCACCAGCCGCAAGACCGCGACCTACGGCGCGGTCTCCTTCCCCGCAACCAAGCACGGCAGCATCGGCATCCGGGTCGAGCCCCGGCTGCTTCCCGATCTCGGTGCCGAAGTCATCGGAGACGGGGACCGGCGCGGCCGGGCCGATGTCGTCCATGAGCAGGAGTCGGCCTACGTCGCCTACGAGAACGACCTGACCGGGCACGGTCGCTTCGGCGTCCTCATGGCGCCCCTGGTCAGCAGCGCCCCCGGAGTCTGGTTCATCCGGGATTACGGCATGGCGATGTACGACGGAACTCTCCGAGCCGAGACCGCGCTCGCAGCAGGTGACTCCTGGACCGTCGGGCTACGCGTCGCTGCCTATGACGGTGCGCTCGCCGACCAGCGCGCCCGCGAGTGGATCGCAGTCTGACATGGCCGACAGGAAGCAGGAACTGTGATGGACAAGCGGTGGCGCGGTGTCTACCCAGCGGTGTTGTTGCCCTTCGACGATGAGTACCAGATCGACGAGCAGAGCTTCCGTAACCTGCTCCGTTGGGTAGCCAGCCACGATGGAGTCTCCGGGGTCGTCGTCAACGGACACACCGGGGAGATCAACTGTCTACTCCCGGAAGAGCGGGCCGAGGTCGTCCGGATCGCCGCCGACGAACTAGCCGGCCAGATCTCAGTGGTGTCGGGGGTCAGCGCCGAGGGCACCATCGAGGCGCGCCAGCATGCCCGTGCCGTCCAGGAGGCAGGGGGCGACGGCATCCTGTTGATGCCGCCACACTCCTGGTTGCGCTTCGGTAAGCAACCAGAATCGGTGTTGTCCTTCTTCACCGACGTGGCCGCTGCCATCGACATCTCCGTGATCGTCCATCAGTACCCGAACGACACCAAGGCTTCATATAGCACCAAACAGCTGCTTGACCTGGTCGCGATTGCGAACGTCGAGGCAGTGAAGATGGGCAACCGCGACATGGCGCAGTACGAAGTGGACGTACGGGCGCTCAAGAGCGCCGCGCCGGAGGTGGCGCTGCTGACCTGCCATGACGAGTACCTGCTGCCAACTCTGATCCAGGGGATCGACGGGGCGCTCGTGGGGTTCGGGTGCTTCGTGCCGGATCTCATCGTTGCGCTGGTGCGCGCTGTCGAAGGCAACGATCTTGCCGAGGCGGTCGCCGTGTACGACCGCATCTACACCCTCAAGCAGGCGGTCTACCGAATGGAACAACCATCAGCGGCCTCCCACGCGCGGATGAAGGAGGCCATGTTCCAACGTGGATTGATTTCCAGTTCCTTGGCCCGCCAACCTGTCATCCCGCTCACTGATGACGAAAAGGCCGAGATCGGCGCGGGGCTGGCCGCCGTCAATCTCCTGCCGAGCGCGGTCGCTGTCTGAACGTTCGTTCCTGCATCTGCACCGCAGCGGAGGTGACCCGCGTGCTCAGGACAGTGCGTCTAGGTCAGGGCAGCAGTGATCTGCGCTACCTGCTCGGTCGTGGGACCGGGGGCCGGCACGAAGAGCGCCTGACGGTAATAGGCCAGTTCGCGGATGGATTCGCGGATATCGGCAAGTGCCCGATGCGCCAAGCCCTTGGGCGGCTGGCCGAAGTAGACCCGCGGATACCAGCGGCGGGCGAGTTCCTTGATCGATGAGACGTCGATCATCCGGTAGTGCAGGAACGCGTCCAGTTCCGGCATGTCCCGGGTGAGAAAGCCGCGATCGGTACCGATCGAGTTGCCACATAGGGGTGCTGTCGTCGGCTGGGCGACGAAGGCGCGGATGTAGTCCAGCACCTGTGCCTGAGCCTGCTCGATCGTGACGGTCGAGGCGCGTACCTCATCGGTGAGCCCGGACGCGGCGTGCATCTCGGCCACCACGGGGAGCATGCCGTCGAGCAGTTCATCGGGGGCATGGATGACCAGGTCCACGCCATCGCCGAGCACGTTGAGATCCCCGTCGGTGACCAGGGCCGCGATTTCGACCATGACGTCCTTGGTCAGGTCGAGTCCGGTCATCTCGCAGTCGACCCAGACCAACGGGCCGGCCACCGCCTTGTCAGCCACGGCGCGAACCCTACGCGGCGACACCGGGGCTACGCGCAGCCACAAGCGGGGCGGCTTGTGCTCCACCGCTGGGCATGATCTAGCGTCCTTTCATGCTCACAGTCGCTGCCCCCTCATCGGGGACCGACGCTGAGCGCACAGCCCACCGACTGTTCACGCTGTGGGACAGCGGGGCACGCGTCCTCGGAGGGGTCGCGGCCTTTCGTCCCTACGACGATCCGCAAACTGAACGACGCCAATCAGACGTGGTTGTGCTCGTACCCGACGGTGTCATCGTTGTGCGGCTGGTGGGGTCCCAACGCCAGTCCGGCCCGATCGTGACCCACCCCACTGGCGCCTGGTCGATCGGTGGCGAAGTCCTCCGCATCGTGGGTGGCGGATCGAACCCATTGCCGGCTCTGCGGGAGGCCCAAGCCGCGGTGACTTCGACGCTTCGAGCCAGCGGCCTCGAGCCCGGGCGGGTGGCCATGCTCGTTGCTGTGGGCTCCGGCGAGCCCGTGGAGCCCAGCGACGGTCAGCTCGATGACGGGGTCATTGTCTGCCCGCTGTCGGAGGAGGGGCTGGCCATCGGAGTCCGCCGGGCAGCCGCGGTGACCGCTGCCGCCGACGTCCGGCAATGGACCACGGCAGATGTCAAGGCTGCCTTGTCCTCGATCGAGGCCTCAGGTCGGTTTCCGGCTGTCGAGGAGCTCAACGCCGAGGGATTCATGTATTCGCCCTACGTGCTGCGCCGACCGGATCTGGTGGCTGCCGCGAGCGCAGTGGCGGCGGCATCGGCCGCTGAGTCCGAGGCCGCAGGCGCGCGCTCCCAGGGGGACGAACCGACCGTCCTGCAGGCCGATCCGGACGACGGCGGCCCGAGCACCCAGGTCGCCGAAGCGATGTCAGAAGACGAAGACGCGGACCAGGAGGAGGTCGACGACGAGCTATCGGGATTGTTCGACGGTGCGGCCGCTGACGACGATTCCCCCAGATCCGAGATGCCCCCGATCGCGATGGATTCCACGCGGGACAGCTTCCCCGGCTCGGCTGCCTACGACCAGGACAGCTACTCGGCCCAGCCCTATGCCAACCCCGCCTATGCAGAGCGGGCCCTTGCAGACCGGCGATATTCCGGTCCTGGCCACGGCGGGCGCGGCGGTGGCCACGACGGACACGACGGTCACGACGGTCACGACGGACACGCCAAAGCTCCCGTGAGGAGAAAGGGGCTCCGTCAGGTGGTGGCGGTGCTGGCGGCCCTGTTGGTCATCGGCGCGGCGGGGTATTTCGGGTTCACCGCGTTCGACTCCGACGGCAACGAAGGAGCCGAAGACGCGGCATCCGACAGCCAGACGACGGAGCAGACCTCCGACGCTGCGCAGCAGCTTGGTGAGCACACCTACCAGCGCGTTCTGTTCCGGGATGGGGAGACCTGCACGGGTAACGCCGACGGGGACGTCGCTGTCTACTTCGACACCACGGACTGCGCCTCCCTGAGCCGCGAGCTGTATACGACCGAGATCGATGGGATCGGGGTGGTGGTGGCTGTATCGCGGGTGATCATGCCCGACGAGCAGACCGCTGAGGAGTTCAAGTTCCTTGTCGACTCCGACGGAACCGGCAACCTCGACAACCTGTTGCAGGCGGGGGACCGGTTCGAGAACGGGCCGACCGAACTCCAGCCCAGTGCCTACGCCTCAGACATCAGCGGCACCGAGCTGACTATTGTTGAAGCGGGTTGGCTCGATCCGAATTCGGCGGGAGACGTCGAGGCGCTCCGCGCGATGGCCACAGAAGCGTTGGCTCTCGAGCCGGCCCCCTGATCGGGGTCTAGCGTGCGCCTCCTGGTATTCGGCGGAACTGTTTTCCTCTCCCGCACCGTCGCCGAGGTTGCCCGCGATGCCGGACACGCGGTGACCTGTGCCGCCAGGGGAGTGTCCGGGAATCCTCCTGAGGACGTCGAGTTCGTGCAGATCGATCGTGACGCCGTAGATGGGTTAGCGCCCCTGGAGGACAGGGATTTCGACGCCGTCGTCGACGTCGAGATGCAGTCGCCGACCCGCGTGCGTCGGGCTCTGCAGGCGGTGTCGGGCGGCATCAGTCATTGGACCTACGTGTCCAGCGGATCGGTCTACACCGACGACGCCACCGCCGGGCAGGATGCTGGCTCATCCCCGGTTGCCTCGCCCCCTCCGGAGGGATCCGACGAGACAGACCGGGAGCTGTACGGTCCATTCAAGATCGCTTGTGAGAACGTGGTTCGAGAGGTGGTCGGGGACAAGGCGTTTGTCTGTCGCGCGGGTCTGATCGTCGGACCCCGGGATGTGTCAGACCGGTTCGGGTATTGGCCGGCGCGTCTGGCTCGCGGCGGCGAGGTGTTGGTTCCCGGAGATCCCCAGGATCTGGTGCAGTACGTGGACGTCCGCGACCTCGCTGAGTGGATCCTGAAGTGCGCGGAGGACCGCGTCGTGGGCACGTTCGACGCAGTTGCCCCACCGCTTCCATGGGGGACGGTGGTCGAGTCAATCGCAGTCGCGGTGGGCGGACCGGACGTGTCCTTGACATGGGTTGCCGGCGACTGGTTGATGGAGCAGGGTGCGGTGCCGTGGGCCGGTCTGAACTCGATACCGCTGTGGTTGCCGCTGCCGGACTATGCGGGATTCATGAGCCGAGATGTTTCCGCCTCGATCGTGGCCGGACTGACAACACGTAGCACTGAGGACACCGCCCGGGCCGCGCTGGAATGGGAGGAACTCCTTGGCCCGGATCGGGACCGCCGCTCCGGGATCACCCCGGAGTTCGAGGCAGAACTGCTTGCTGCGTGGCGCGCCGCTAGCTAGCCCAGCCGGCGGTCAGGCTCAAGTGGTGAGTGCCGCGGCCAGGGCAATGTCTGTCAGGATGCCGGGCATGTCAGCCGCGTCCAGCACGCCGGCATTGTGTGGTGTCTAGTTGATC
>Ga0190275_10003439_pt1 | contig 11293 bp, 7 predicted proteins | sample Popmic550T_FD_133745 | JGI IMG/M metagenome (GOLD analysis project Ga0190275, IMG submission 133745) | Populus adjacent soil microbial communities from riparian zone of Yellowstone River, Montana, USA - 550 T | ecosystem: Environmental > Terrestrial > Soil > Riparian zone > Trees stand | place... | reverse complement strand
GGACCTCGACGTGGTGCTGATGGACCTCAACTACACCCGCGACACCACCTCCGGGCGCGAGGGGATGGAGCTGGTGGCGCGCCTGCAGGCGCTCGACGCGTCGCTCCCCGTGGTGGTGATGACGGCGTGGGGGAGCGTGGAGAGCGCGGTGGAGGCGATGCGCCGCGGCGCGCGCGACTACGTGGAGAAGCCGTGGGACAACGCGCGCCTGCTGGCCACCCTCAACCGGCAGGTGGAGCTGGGCCGTGCGTTGCGGCGCACGCAGCGGCTGGAGCAGGAGAACCACCGGCTGCGCAGCGACGGGCTGCCGCACATGATCGCCGAGTCGCGCGCCATGCAGCCCGTGCTGCGGCTGATGGAGCGCGTGGGCCCCTCCGACGCGCAGGTGCTGATCACCGGCGAGCACGGCACGGGAAAGGACGTGGTGGCGCGCTGGCTCCACGCGTCCAGCCCGCGCGCGTCGCGGCCGCTGGTCACGGTCAACGCCGGCGCGATCGCCGAGGGGGTGTTCGAGAGCGAGCTGTTCGGCCACGTGAAGGGCGCCTTCACCGACGCGCGCACCGACCGCGTGGGCGCCTTCGAGCTGGCCGACACCGGCACCCTCTTCCTGGACGAGATCGGCACCATGCCGCACGCCCAGCAGGCCAAGCTCCTGCGCGTGCTGCAGACCGGCGAGTTCCAGCGCGTGGGCTCGTCCAGGACGCGGCGGGTGGACGTGCGCGTGCTCTCCGCCACCAACGTGGACGTGGCCGCGGCCGCGGCGGAGGGGCGGCTGCGCGAGGACCTCCTCTTCCGGCTGAACACGGTGGAGATCCACCTCCCCCCGCTGCGCGAGCGGCGCGAGGACATCGCGCCCCTCGCGCACCACTTCCTGGCGCGGCTGGCGGCGCGCTACCGCAAGACGCTGAACGGCTTCGACCCCGGGGCCATGCAGGCGCTGATGGCCTATCCCTGGCCCGGCAACATCCGCGAGCTGGAGCACGCCATGGAGCGCGCGGTGCTCCTCGCCTCGGGCCCCGCCATCACCCCCGACGACCTGGCGCTCCAGTCGCGCGTTCCCGTGGCCACCGCGCTGGAGGAGATGTCGCTGGAGGCGGCCGAGCGGCTGCTGATCACCAAGGCGCTGGCGCGCTTCAACGGCAACGTGAGCCACGCCGCCGAGGCGCTGGGCTTAAGCCGCAGCGCCCTCTACCGGCGGCTGGAGAGCCACGGCCTGCAGCCCCGCGCGGAGCCGTGACCGGCGCCCCGCCGCGCGCGCCCCGGGCGCCGTGAGCCGCGAGCGGACGCACCAGTGGCAGGTGCTCACGCTGGCGTTCCTCACCGGCCTCCCCGGGTTCGCGCTGGGGATGGGGCTGCTGTGGACCGGCGGCCTCGCGCCCGCCCTGAAGTGGGCGCTCGCGCTCGCCGTCGCGGCGCTGTGGATCGGCAGCGCGGCGGCGCTGCTCAGGCGCGTGATGAACCCGCTGCGCATGCTGGCCAACCAGCTCGGCGCCATGCGCGGCGGCGACTTCTCGCTGCGCGCCCGCGCGGCGAGGAGTGACGACGCGCTGGGGCTGGCGCTGCTGGAGGCCAACGCGCTCAGCGAGACGCTGCACGAGCAGCGCATGGGCGCGATGGAGGCCACCGCCCTCCTGCGCAAGGTGATGGAGGAGATCGACGTGGCCGTGTTCGCCTTCGACGGGGGCGCGCGGCTGCGGCTGGTGAACCGCGCCGGCGAGCGGCTGCTGGGCCAGCCCCGCGAGCGGCTACTGGGCCACGGCGCCGACGAGGTGGGGCTGGCCTTCGCGCTGGAGGGGGAGAGCCCGCGCACGCTGGACCACGGCTTCCCCGGCGGCAGCGGCCGCTGGCAGATCCGGCGCGACCCCTTCCGCCAGGGCGGCCGGCGCCACCGCCTGCTGGTGATCGCCGACCTGTCCCGCGCGCTGCGCGAGGAGGAGCGGCAGGCGTGGCAGCGGCTGATCCGCGTGCTGAGCCACGAGATCAACAACTCGCTGGCCCCGATCCAGTCGATCGCCGGCACCCTGGAGGCGCTGGCGGGCCGCGAGCCGCCCCCGCCCGACCTGCGCGACGACGTGCGCCGCGGGACGGGCGTGATCGGCTCGCGGGCGCGGGCGCTGGCGCGCTTCATGGCCGAGTACGCCCGCCTGGCGCGCCTCCCCCCGCCCACGCTGCGCCCGATGGACGTGGGCGGGTGGGTGCGCCAGGCGGCCGCGCTGGAGACCCGGCTCCCCGTGCGCGTCGTCCCCGGCGCCGAGGCGGGGATCGACGGCGACCGCGACCAGCTCGAGCAGCTCCTGATCAACCTCCTCCGCAACGCCGTGGACGCCGCGCTGGAGACCGGCGGCGGCGTGCGCACCGGCTGGAGCCGCAACGGCGGCACCGTAGAGGTGTGGGTGGAGGACGACGGCCCGGGGCTCTCCGAGACCGCCAACCTCTTCGTCCCCTTCTTCACCACCAAGCCGAACGGCACCGGGATCGGGCTGGTCCTCTCCCGCCAGATCGCCGAGAACCTGGGCGGCACGCTCACCCTGCACGACCGCCCCGACGCCCGCGGCTGCATCGCCCGCCTCGTCCTCCCCCTCGGCCGCACCGACCCGGAGTCCCAGGCCTGAGACTGGACGTCTCGCCGCGGTCTACGAGTTGGAGTTGTTGCATCCAGCACCGTTGGGGTGTCACACAGAGGCACGGAGACACAGAGAACTACTGCAGTTCACGTACGAGAGCGGACACACTGGCGAGGCTCCAATGGCGGGCTTCGCGTGGACATTCATCAACCTTCCGGGATGGAACGCATGCGTGAAATGAGACTCTGCAAGAAGGGGATGCGAGTCGTGTGGGCGTGGACCGCTTTCTCCGCCTGCGCGACACTGCCGGCACCGGCGCTGGCACAGGATGACTCGCTCGCCGTGGATCGCGCGGTGTTCGAGGCCGTCATTCGCGACATTGCCGATTCCGTCCCGGAAATACCGCTGGTAGACGTTCGGCCGGTCCGGTCGGATCAGCATCCAGCGCTGCTCATGCTGTTCGATGCAGAAGACCTGGAGACGGCGGATCCCGCCCTCGCCGCATCGCGAACGTCCGTTCTGGAGCGCCTCGCGGTCCAGCAGACGGACGCGCTGGTGGATCACCGGTGCTTCTGGGGCGGCGACGCCCCGCGCGTAAATCCGCGGCCAGGTGCGCGGCCGCCGGTGCGGGCGCACCCGGACAGCGCAGCCGCGGTGCGGCGAGCGTGCCAGGCGCGTCCGCCGTTCGTTGCCCTGAACGTCGGCAGGCCGCAGCCGGTGGAGGACGCCGGCGGCGCGGCCGTACGTGTCTTCGTGGTGCGGGCCACCGCGTCGTCGTACGAATTCGGGACGTTCACGCTTCGCCGCGACGATTCCGGGGCGTGGGCCATCATCGAACGCCGACAGATCTTGCGCGCCGGCCCCCGGGCGGGGTAGGCGCGGCTCAGGGGCTCGGTGTTCGGCTAGCATCGCGGCAGCCGATGCGACGCATGGGCCGATTCACCTCGGTTCGGGGGTAAATGATTCGGCGGGCGAGGCGGGAAGGCTCTTTTCCCCCTATCTCGCCCGCCGATTTTCTTGCTTCACCGTGGCCGTGCTGTGTGAACCTTTGCTGGATTTCGGGGATCAACTGAAAACGGCCGCCCGACGCAAGCAGCGTCAGGCAGCCGTTCTCGTTCGAGTCCTCATCCTCTTTCGTCGTCGGCCGTTCCACCTGCCGCAGGTACCAAGACTTGGGACGTAGGACTTGGGACTGGGTACCGGGCACTCGTGACCAGCCTCAAACCCCCACCGACTTCAACGCCCTCGCCAGCCGCACGATCCCTTCCTCGATCACCGCCGGGGCGGAGTGCGAGAAGTTCAGCCGCATGCAGTCGCTCGCGGTGCGGCTGCCGTCGGCGGCGAAGGCGTGGCCGGGGATGAAGGAGACCGCCTCGCGCTCGATCGCCACGCGCAGCACCTCGCCCGCGTCCACGCCGGCCGGGAGCTCCACCCACACGAACAGGCCGCCGGGGGGGCGACGCCAGCGCGCGCCCGCGGGGAAGTGTGCCTCCAGCGCCCGCAGCATGGTGTCGCGGCGCAGGCGGTACTCGCCGCACAGCGTCGCCACGTGGGCGGGAAGGTGGCCGCCGTCCAGGTACCGCGCCACGGCGCGCTGCGAGAGCGTGGCCGTGTTGATGTCGCTGGCCTCCTTGGCGATCGCCAGCAGCGGCACCAGCTCCTCCGGCACCACGATCCACCCCTGGCGCACGCCCGGGGCCAGGATCTTGGAGAACGAGCCCACGTACATGACCCACTCCGCGTCCAGCGCGCGCAGCGGCGGGGCGGGGGGGCCGTCGTAGGCGAGGAAGCCGTACGGGTCGTCCTCCACGATCGGCACGCCCCAGGTGCGCGCCAGCTCCACCAGCCGCGCCGCCTTCTCGGGCGACAGGCTCAGCGCCAGGGGGTTGTGCCCGCTGGACATGGCGTAGATGAACGCCGGGCGCGCGCCGCCTTCCAGCAGCGCCTCCACCGCGTCCACGTCGATCCCCGTGTCCAGGTCGCTGGGCACGGTGCGCAGGCGCGGGGAGAACGGCTCCACCGCCTGCTGGAACCCCGTGTAGCAGAGCGTCTCGGCGATCACCTCGCCGCCGGGCTCCAGGAGGATGCGCGCCAGCAGGCTGATCCCCTGCTGCGCGCCGCTGGTGAGGAACACCTGCTCCGGCGCGCAGGCGACGCCGCGCTGCGCCATCAGCGCCACCACGTGCGCCTGCAGCGCCGCGTTCGGCGGCGAGTACTGCAGGGCGCGCGGGTCGTCGTCCAGCACCGCCGCCACCGCGCGCCCGAACTCGTCCGTGGGGAAGAGCTCGGGCGCCGGCAAACCCATCGCCAGCGACACCATCCCCGGGCGCGCGCCGGCCGAGAGCATCGTCTGCAGCGCCGACGCCCCCGCGACCTGGGCCCACCCCGCCAAGCGCATCGGCGCCGGCGGCGCGGCCGCGGCGGCCCCCGTCACAGCGTGCCGCGCCGTTCCTGCTCGCGCTCCACCGCCTCGAAGAGCGCCTTGATGTTCCCCGAGCCGAAGCCGCGCGCGCCCTGCCGCTCGATCAGCTCGATGAACATCGTGGGCCGCGCCGAGACCGGCTCGCTGAAGATCTGCAGCAGCCGCCCGTCGTCGTCCGAGTCGACCAGGATGGCGAGCTCCTGGTAGCGCGCCAGCACGCGCGGGTCGATGGCGCCCACCCGCGCCTCGAGCATCTCGTAGTAGGTGTCGGGGATGCGCAGGAAGTTCACGCCGTTCTCGTGGATCGCCCGCACCGACTCGCAGATGTCGGCGGTGAGGAAGGCCACGTGCTGCGCGCCCGAGCCCTTGTTGAAGTTCAGGTACTCCTGCACCTGCGACTTCGTGCCGTTGTGGGCGGGCTCCACGATCGGGAAGCGCACCTTCCCCGACGCGTCCTCCACCACCTTGGAGTTCATGGCGCTGTGCTTCGTCCACACCATCTCCTGGTGCGACTGGTGGAAGCCCAGCACCTCCTTGTAGAACTCGACCCAGCGGTCCAGCTCGCCCTGCTCCATGCTCACGGCAACGTGGTCCACCTCCATGAGCCCGGTGGAGATCGTCGCGGGCCCGTCCTCGATCGGCTTGAAGCCGGGGAGGAAGCCGTTCTCGAAGCCGTCGCGCTCCACCAGCGAGTGCACGCTGTCGCCCGGGCCGCCGATGGAGGCGCGGACCACCACGCCGCGGTCGTCCTCCAGCCGGAGCGGCTCCACCACCGAGCGCGCGCCGCGGCGCACGGCCGTCTCGAACGCGGCCTCCACGTCGTCCACGGCGAACGCCACGTCCTTCACGCCGTCGCCGTGCAGCGCCGCGTGCTCGGAGATCGGCGAGTCGGGCGAGACGCCGCTGGTGAGCACCAGGCGGATGTCGCCCTGCTCCATCACCACCGAGAGGCGGTCGCGCACCCCGGTCTCCATCCCGGCGCGCGCGGTGGGGCGGAAGCCGAACATCGTCCGGTAGAAGTGCGCGGCCTGGTAGGCGTTGCCCACGTACAGCTCCACGTGGTCGATCCCCTTCAACTGCAGCGCGCTGGATGCCGCGGGGCTCTCGGCTTCGGTTGCGATCGTTGCCATTACGTTAGCTTTCACTGGAAGATGAGGATGCGCGCGGTGGCGCGGGCGCGCATGCGTGTACACCACGGGAGCCGCTGCCGCGGCGTGGTCCGGCACGGCTTCCGCCGAAGCCGCGCGTCGGTGCCGCCGGAGATCCCCGGACGCGAGAAGGGGCGCGTATGCCGCTCCTCTCACGCCGGATCGGGGCATGGAACCCGGTCCAGGTTCGGGCGGATCGAGCCGCGCCGTCCGGCCGGTGCCTCTCCGCGAGGGCGGCCGCTTCGATGGACATGGGGTCTTCCACGATAGCCACGCTCGTTATCAGTCGTCAAGAGCAAGCCTGGCAACCGTATGGCGTTCGAGGCGCGCTTTCGCCACTCCCGGGCGGCCCCGGAGAACGGTAGCTTGCGGATCGGCGCCGGAATGGCGCAAAACCCGACGAGGAGCGATTCTTGGTAGGGAAACGCATGGCGGCCGCCGCCCGCCGGCGGAACGATTCGCCGCCACCCGTCCTCGCCCGGACGGGGTCGCACGGAACGTGCGGAGTGCATTTAGTCCTGTAATGCATGTAGCAGGCCGCGGCGCCGGGGGCGGCACTGCGCCGCCGAAGCAGCCATGCCCGCCGTCCGGACGCCGAGAGGCCGCTGATCCGGGCGGTCCGAGCCGACGCGGCCCGGGCGGAGAGGCGGGTCGGGAAGAGCCGGATTTTCGGACTCTTCGTGATGTCCAGGCGCCGGCGGTGCGCCACCCCGCGGCCTTCGGCTCGCGGCAGGCCCCGTCGCACCGTGCGGCGGGCGCGACACCCATCAACCGGAAAACCGTGACCGACACTCTCGAGCTCCACCTTCTCCCCGCGGTGGAGATCTTCCCGATCGAGCGGCTGCGCGAGTTCTCCGCCCGCGTCTTCGCGGCGTGCGGCGTCCCCGCGGCCGACGCGGCGCTCGCGGCCGACGTGCTCGCCAGCGCCGACCTGCGCGGCATCGACACGCACGGGGTGGCGCGGCTGCCGCAGTACCACGAGATGTTCGCGCAGGGCCGCATCAACCCCCGCCCGGAGCTGCGCGTGGTGCGGGAGTCGCCCTCCACCGCCACGCTCGACGGCGACAACGGGCTGGGGCTGGTGGTGGGTCCTAGGGCCAACCAACTCGCGATGGGGAAGGCCGAGGCGGTGGGGACGGGGTGGGTGGCGGTGCGCAACAGCAACCACTTCGGCGCCGGCGAGTTCTACCCGCTGCAGGGCCTCGCGCGCGACCTGATCGTGTGGGCGATGACCAACTCGCCGCCGCAGGTGGCGCCGCTCTGGGGCGCCGAGAAGATGCTCGGCACCAACCCGATGGCGATCGGCTTCCCCGGGCTGGAGGAGCCGGCGGTGGTGATCGACTTCACCGCCAGCGCGCTCGCCTTCGGCAAGGTGGAGGACGCCGCCCGCCGCGGCGTGCCGATCCCCGACGGGTGCGCCATCGACCGCGACGGACGGATGACCACCGACCCCAACGCGATGCTGAACGGCGGCGCCCTCCTCCCGCTGGGCGGCGACCGCGAGCACGGCGGCCACAAGGGATACTGCCTCACGGCGATGGTCGACCTCCTCTCCGCCGCGCTCCCCGGCGCGAACTGGGGCCCGTTCCCGCCGCCGTTCCCGGCCCACCTCCCCGCGCCGGCGCGCTCCGTGGGGTTGGGGGTGGGGCACCTCTTCGGCGCCTTCCAGATCGCGGCGTTCATCGACCCGCTCGAGTTCCGCCGCCAGGTGGACGACTGGGTGCGCACCATGCGCGGGACGCGCCCGGCGGCGGGGACCACCGGCCCCATGATCCCCGGCGACATCAACCGCCGCACCGAGGAGACCCGCCGCGTGAGCGGCGTCCCGCTGATCCTCCCCATCGTCGAGTCGCTGCGCCAGGTCGCCGCCCGCACCGGCGTCCCCTTCGGCGAGGGCGAGCGCTGATCGGCCATCGTCTCTAACCGCGAGTCGATTGAGGCATCGCGGAATCGCGGAATCGACGAATATGACGGCGCCTGCGTGGAACACCGCGCGGGCGCCGTTGTTCATCTGAGTCGATTGTGGATTGCTCCAATCCAGGATGAATGGCGGCAGAAGACCCTTTGGCCGCAGCCGCGATCCTGCCCCCCCCACGCCGGTGGAGCCTCGCGCAGTTTGCGAGGCTTCTCGTAGTTGTTGCTGCGGCTTCAGCCGCCGGTGAGCGAGACTGGCCGCACGAACGCGAATCCGATTCTGCTCCGTGATCCCGTATCTGTTTGCGACCGTAACTCCATCGAGGAACACCGGTTGCGCTGCGGTGTCGAAACATCCGAGGGTCGGCGGCCGGCTCTGCCCGAGCAGAGCGGCGCGCCATGTCTTCCGTTCCCGGCTGGAGAAACGATCGTGCAGAGAACCACCCGCGTCGCCCTGATCGCCGCCGCCGCGCTCGTGCTCCCCGCGGCCGCTTCGGCGCAGCAGACCACCCCCGCGCCCGCGCAGGCCGCGCCGGCGCAGCCCGCGCCCGCCAGCGAGGCCACCCAGCTTCAGCAGAAGCTCGGCGCGCTGCAGCAGCGCGCACAGCAGGACCCGTCGCTGAAGGCCGCGACCGACAGCTTCAACACCGTCCTGCAGGCCGGGATGGTGAAGGTGGATCCGCAGGCCGCCGCGAAGGTGGCGCGCGCCCGCGCGATCACCGCCGACGTGGAGGCCGCCCGCGCCGCCAGCGACAACGCGCGCCTCAACCAGCTCGCGACCGAGGCCAACCAGCTCCAGGCGTACTTCCAGACGCTGCAGCCGCGCGCCCTGGCCCTCCCCGAGGTGCAGCAGGCCCGCCAGGCCTACGTGGCGCGCCTCTTCGAGAAGATGAAGGAGTACGACCCGCAGGCGCAGTCGTACGTCGACCGCCTGACGCAGATCCAGAGCGGCGGCAGCGGCAACGGCTCCTGACCCCGGAGGACTAAACGAACGAGGCGCGGCGCCGTGGACCCCACGGCGCCGCGCCTCGTTTCCGTATCGAACGCACTCGCGCACTCACGAACTCGCGCACCTGTCGAGAGCGTCCGCCCCTCATGCGGGCCCCCTCTAGATCTAGACCATCACGTCATCCACGTAGCAGTAGCTCCAGTTCTCGCCCGGCTCGGCGGAGCGGACGATCGGATGCTGAGTCGCGCGGAAGTGCCTGGTCGCGTGCTTGTTGGGCGACGAGTCGCAGCAGCCCACGTGGCCGCAGGTGCGGCACATGCGCAGGTGCACCCACCAGCTTCCCGTTTTCAGGCACTCCTCGCACCCCTCGCTGCTCGGCCGGACATCGTGGATCTCGCCGGTGTGCGTGCACGTGCTCGCCATCTCGCTCTTCCCGTGATCCCGTGATGTTGATCTACCGACAGAGGTACCCTCCGTTCCGCTGACGATGCACGCGCGGCGACCCGCCGGCAATCCTCGGGAGGATCCAACCCGCTCTCCCGCCTCCTCGCCGCCGGTGGAAAGGCGAGAAATTCGGATCGGACGCGTCCGGCGTCCTCCGCCGCACCGCTCCCGAAGGGCGCGAAGTGCGCGCAGGTCGCCTAACTGGTTGCTCCATCAGCATGATCGGTTCGCACGGCCGAGTGACAGGCGATCCCGGCCAGGATCATCTGCAACGTAGGGACGTAACAGATGGGGCTTGCGCAGACGGCCGACGGCGTTTAGCTTTGCCGACCAGACGAGCACTTTCTTTTGTATTTCCGCCCGTCGGCTCCCCCCACATCCCGACAACGGCACCCCGGTCGCGAGGCCGGTCCGCAAAGCTAGGGGTCTCTTCGGAGATAGCCCGGCCGCCGAAGGATCAATCCCATTGATCACTCTTCGGACGGCCATCATGTCGAAGCAGGCGCATCGCGGTGTTTTCTCCCGCATCACTCCGCTGTGCACCGCCGCGCTCCTCCTGGCGCTCGCGGCCTGCTCCAACGACCTGGCCTCGCCGGCGGCCCGCGCGCCGCAGGGGCGCGACGCCATCAAGCTCCTCCCCTCCGGCAAGAACCTCGTTTCCAACAGCGTCAAGTACCGCGACACCGGCGCGCCGCACGCCACCGGCCGTTCCGGCTCGGCGCGGCTCGCGGGCGTCGCCATCCTCGGCGCCGATGGGAACACCCGCCTGACCATCACCACCGGCAGCCTCGACGACCTGGGCGCCGCCCCGGGCCAGATCGTCAAGGCGCAGATCAAGATCTTCTCGCCCGACGGCGAGCACATCTCCACGAAGAACCACAACGGCCTGACCGGCGGCGGGAGCCAGGAGTTCCTGCTGGGTGCGCTGATGCCGGGCGCGCGGATCCAGGTGCAGGCCAACGTCCGCGGCATCGACCGCAACCGCACCGACGTGGTGACCATCACCGCCACGGTGCGGCTGGCGGCCGCGCTGAACGTGGACGTGCAGCTTCCCGGCGACGCGCGCGTGGGCCAGCCGGTGGTGATCACCGGCCTGGTGAGCGAGGTCAACGGCGACGTGGGCACCCGCGCCGACTGCCAGCTCTGGGTGAACGGCGCCCTGGTCGACCAGGCCCCCGGCATCTGGGTGGACGCCGGCGACGTGGTGACCTGCGCCTTCACCCACACCTTCGACCGCGTCGGCGAGCAGGACGTGGAGGTGCGCGTGAGCACCGACGGCGGCTCCACCTCGCAGGGCGCGGTGATCACCAGCGGCGGCACGGTGGACGTGACCGGCGGCTTCACCACGGGCTTCTCGGGCCAGGTGGAGGACCGCTCGGTGAGCACCACCACCGTGTTCGACTACACCTGGACGAAGCCCGACGGCAGCCACAAGGAGTACTCCAGCACCGAGGTCAACGCCCAGCGCACGCAGAGCATGAACGTGCAGGGGACGATCGAGCGCGCGGTGGTGTTCCCGCTGGCCCGCGTGGACCTGGCGATGGAGTCGAACGGGGTGGAGTGGCAGACCGAGCTGTGGGAGGGCCTGCTCTCGACCGTGGACGCCACCGGGCGGCAGTGCATGACCCGCGACATGCCGGCGTACGGGGGGATGTTCTTCCTCTGCAACGGGCTGCAGGGCGGCGCGAGCTGGGGGTACCAGCGGTTCGCGGGGAACGTGACCTACCACGGCTACGGCTACTCCAACGTGTTCGACGGGATCGCCGGCACGCAGGCCCTGTACTCGTGGAACGACCGCTACACCATCTACGCCTCCGGCGGCCAGGTGCGCGCGCTGGGCTCGGCGCTGCTC
>Ga0190275_10003438_pt1 | contig 11294 bp, 10 predicted proteins | sample Popmic550T_FD_133745 | JGI IMG/M metagenome (GOLD analysis project Ga0190275, IMG submission 133745) | Populus adjacent soil microbial communities from riparian zone of Yellowstone River, Montana, USA - 550 T | ecosystem: Environmental > Terrestrial > Soil > Riparian zone > Trees stand | place... | reverse complement strand
TCTTGAAGACGGTGCGAATTTCCGGGTCGATCGAGCAAAGCTTGAGAATCACCTTGAACTCTTTCGATTTTTTGTGGACCTGCACCAACTTGCCGAGCATTGATGACGACATGAATTTGACTTTGCGGAAGTCAAGAATCACGCGCTCTTCCGACGTGGCGTCGAGCTTTTGCAGCAGATCGCGTCCGACCTCCTCAAGCTTTGACTCGTCAAGAATTCGCTCGTCGTCGAAGACGACGGTCAGAATGCCGTCTTTGGTATAGCTGCTGAGAGACATGGCCAAGCCCCGCGCCCGCGTGAGTGTTTACCGCGCCATTGAACATAGCGGAGTGACGGGGGCGGGGCAAGCAAGTGGAGATGCGAGGTGGGATCGTGCCGACTTGAACTAGCGATCTCTACGGAATTTGGCCCTTTGCGACCTCGACCGCGTAAACGTGCGTCTGGCCGTGCATGTTCGAACTGAATACGATCCATTTTCCATCGGGCGTGAAGGTGACGTTTGGCTCGAGTGAATAGTTGTGCTTGGAAAGGTCAACGAGACGCTCAGGCCGGAGATTTCCAACTTTCACCTGCTTCGCTGCTGCCTCGGGTAGTCCCGTGAGCGAGATCAGTTCGGGACGGAACAGGTAAATCCATTGGCCATTGCCGGGGGGATCGAGCGGCTTGCCGCTGCCGTCCATATTCGCGACGCTGCCCGGACCGCCGCCGTCGCCGGCAAACAATTTTCCGTCGGCTGAGATGTTGTAATGCACGCTCCAGGCGTTGCGATCGACGTGGTACCACGTTCGAGCGCCGCTCGCAATGTCGTAGCGGGCGAGCCAAAAGGCGACGCTCCGCGGCGTTTGCAAATCGTACCAGACGGCTTTGCCGTCTTGGCTGAAAAATTCGTGGCCGGCGATTTCCATATCGATCGTGCGCGGGTTCACCGACGTGAGGCCGCTGCCATCGGTGCGAATGAGCCACACGCGCTCGACAAAGTGCCACGGCCCTTCGTGACAAAACATAATCTGGCCTGGGTCGACCGGCGAACATTGCAGATGATTCAGCCAATCGTTGCTGCGATGCAAAACTTTGGTTTCGCCGCTGGCCACGTCGACGGTGTAAAGAAGCATTGGCCGGCCGGCGGCCCAATTTGGCGTGATGCGGGCATCGACCGAGTGACTCGCCGGCGGCGTGCGCGGCTTGGCCTGACCAGCGGGATCGCGGCCGAGCGCGACGATCAGCGTTTCGTCGGCGTTCACGGTTACGTTGCCACGGCCGTATTGCTCCGGCAATGTGGCGACCTGGCGTGACACGAGCGTATCGAGATCGGCCGCGTGAACTGCGTTGTCGCGCAAATAGTATACGTTGCCTGTCTTCCGACCAGTAACAAGAACGCGGGTCCGCCCTTCGACAACTTGCTTGATCTCACGAGTCTCAAGGTTGACGGTCGAGATGCCGCTGCCCGTGGTGAAGATGAGCTTCTTGCCGTCGGCCGAGTAGGGGTACTCGTGAAAGTAAAGACTCTGGCTGCCAGGCTCGCGAGAAAGCCGCACAACGCGATGGCCGGTCGCTGGCTCGATCCACTCGGTGGGTGGTTCGTCTTGGGCCTTGGCGGTGATAGCCGTGCCACACAGGCCGAGACACAAAAGAGAGAAAACGCCCGCCGAGATGGCATTGCATCGATTCTTGAATAGCATCGTACTGGCCCCGCCTGATTAGAACGGCCGCGACGATATTGAAGATAGCCAAGTACAAATGGACGGGCAAGCGTCGCCGCCTCGATGTCTATTGTTGGGCTGCGGTGAACAAGGCTAGACTTTTGCAAAGCTGGTCACGAAGCACGTTGGCTGGGGAAGATTTTCCATGCATAAGTTCTTGCTCGCGCTTGGATTGGGTTTCGGTGCTCTCAATACCGCGCTTTGGTTTGGCGCACCTGCCATCAAAGATTGCGTAGACGCCGCGGCCGGACGATTAAACTTCCCCGGGCGGCCCACCATTATCACCGGCTTGCAGGAGCTATTGGTTTACTACGACCCGTGGTTGGCAAAGTCGGTCATTCCGCTTGCGTTTACCTTAGGATTCGTTGTAATTCCATTCCTAAACATCCCGCAAAATGTGGTGTCTGAGAACTCGAGCCGGGTGAATGCGTATGCGATTGTCGGTTCCATTTTGCTCGTGTTTCTCGAATCCATTTGGCTGTTCTTAAATTGGGTTCAAGCCTACTGCCGCGGGCCAAACTGGAACTTCTATTGGCCGAGTGAAACCTGGGACGAGTGGAAGGTTGTACCACTCAACCAGGTCTATCTTTCGGAGTATGTATGGGAAAGGTTCTTCGGTGGAATGCCGGGCGAAACTTGGTTGATACGCGAGTCGTTCGGACTGTTGATTTTATGTGCGTATTTTTTGAGTGGCTGGCTGGTTGTCGCATTTGTCAGTCGGAGCAAACAAGAGTTCGCACGCTACTGGATCGCGACTGTGGTTTTTCAAATAGCAATGGCGGTGCCGATAAAAATGGCGCTCGTGCACTTCTTTAACATCAAGTACATTGTCGCGATCGTAGAATTGTGGATTAATGTGTGATGTTCGCGAAAAGTCGGCTGCGGCAGTTCGCTAACTCACCTTTCTGACCACACCAACGACGACTCCCAGCACCTGGGCCGACTTCGAATAGATCGGCTTCATCGTGGCGTTGGCCGGCTGGAGGCGAATGCGATTGGCTTCGGGATACCAGTACTTGAGCGTGGCATCGCCTTCGTCGGTAATTGCGACCACGATATCGCCCTTGTGCGCGGTGCGAGCGCGGCGACAGACGACGACATCGCCGTCAGCGATTTGAGCATCGATCATCGAGTCACCCTTCACCTTCAGAGCGAATTGATTCTTCCGCTGTGGGAACCAATCTTCGAAATCAAATCGGTCGGATTGCTCGATGGCCTCCGTGAGATTGCCGGCCGCGATTTGACCGACGAGCGGCATGCCGCGCTCCGCCTTGTAGGCTTCGGTAATTTGAATCGCTCGCGACATATTCGGCTCGCGAGTGATGAGGCCCTTCTTTTCGAGGGCCTTCAAGTGGCACATCACGCCGTTAGGTGAGCTGATGTTAAAATTTTCACCGATCTCGCGGACCGTCGGCCCGTAGCCGCGGTCGGTGATCAGATCGCGAATAAGCTCAAAGACCTCGCGTTGTCGCGGGGTGAGTTCGGCAAGAGTCATCACAGCCCTCCTCAAATTTCAACTTGATATTTCAACTTGGTACGCAGCCAAATGGCCGGCAGAAGCCCGCCCGCCGCGGCCATAGCGCAGCGGGTTCATTCTATAATATACGAACGTACATAATCAATAGCGCCTGTACAGATGTCGGAAATGTCGGAAAAACAGGAAGGCGGCTATGCGGATTGTCCCCCTCCAAAAGAACAAGTTAGGAGGATAGTTCGCAAAACTGGAAAAATTGCAATCACCTGACGAACGGCTTCCGATTCGCCAGCAGTTGCCAGGGCAACGAGGACGTCCGCCCTCAAGGGGACAAACGCAGCGGGGTGAAATCGGCCGTACAGAATGGGCGAACTGCCGTTGCTTGCAAAGTCTCGGCGTGGTTCAATGCGGGCGCTGTTCGGCAGCACCGCGTGGCGTCGGGCCAATGTTCATTGGTCACTTCGAAGTGACGCAACAAATCGGCACGCGGCCGCGCGATTTACGTGAGATCACGAGCATGATCTACACGATCGTGAATGTCGAGTTGACGCCGGGGCGCCGCGATCACTTTCTGGAGTCGTCCCAGGGGTTTTTGAGCGAGGCGCGCAATGAAGAGGGCTGTTTAGAGTTTGAAGCGACAATCCCGCACGAGCCGGCACTCGCATTGACGTTTAATGGTCCAATGAGTTCACTCAAATGATACACGTCGTCGCAACCATCGAAATCAAAGCCGGCAAGCGGGACGATTTTCTGGCGGCTTTTTCGGCGCTCGTTCCGTTCGTGCATGCGGAGCATGGCTGCCTGGAGTATGGCCCAACCATTGATCTAAACGCGGGCCTTGATCGTCAACCACCAGCGCGAGACAACTTTGTCACGGTCATCGAAAAGTGGGAAAGCCTGGCAGCCCTCAAAGACCATCTGGCCGCCCCCCACATGCAGCGATTTCGCGAGCAAGTTGGCGCGATCGTCATCGGCGTGGAGATTCGCACGCTGCAACCGGCCGTGTGATTTGCGACTTGTCAACGCTTGGGGCTTGCTCTCGTTCCGCGCTTCCATGATCATGAAATGGATGTAATCGGCGTTGAAATCTCATTTGCGGACCGGCTGCCTTCAGCAAGATCCCATCGAAGAAAGCGGGCTCGCCGTTGAGCTTCTACTTGATTCAGTGCTCCATTTTTGCCCTCCATGCTAGATCCTTTTCGTCAACAAATTGTCGCCACGGCTCGGACGGTCGTCGTTAAAGTCGGCACGCGGGTGCTCGCTCACAGTGACGGTACGCTCGACCAAGACCGCGTGACGTCGATTGCCGAGCAAATCGCGCACTTGATGGACGACGGTTCGCAGGGCCAACGCGGCGGGCGTCAGGTCGTGCTTGTGAGCAGTGGAGCAGTAGGGGCCGGCATTGGTCGGCTGAAGTTGGGGACTCGGCCCACGGATTTGGCGCATTTGCAGGCAGTGGCGGCGGTGGGGCAAAGTCGACTGATCGAGTCCTACAATCGCGCGCTCGAGCCGCACGGCCGTCATGCGGCGCAAATCCTGCTCACGGCCGACGATTTGAACGATCGAATGCGGTATCTCAACGTTCGCAACACACTCTTGGCACTTTTTCAATACGGGGCGGTGCCCGTCATCAATGAAAATGATACGGTGCGGGTCGATGAGTTGCAGCGCAATGTGGGCGACAACGACCGGCTTGCGGCGATGGTTACTAATTTGCTACGGGCGCCGCTGTTGGTGCTGCTATCGGACGTGGACGGCTTGTACGACGGTCTTCCGAGCGATCCGAAGTCGCAGGTTATTCCTACTGTCACGCGATTGGACGAAGCGATTCGGCATTTTCAGCGGCAATCGGTAAGCCAAGACAAGGAGACAAGGAGACAAGGAGACAAGGAGACGATATTCGCTAACGCACCTCCCAGTCTCCCGGTCTCCTTGCCTCCCGGTCCATCTCTCAGCCGTGGCGGTATGGCCAGTAAGCTTGAGGCGGCACGGCTGGCGACCGGAGCTGGTGAGAATGTGGTAATCGCCAACGGTCGGCGGCCGAATGTGCTGGTTGATATTTTGGCCGGCGAGACGGTTGGCACGCTGATCGTCGCTCAGGGGCCGGCAGTCACGTCACGAAAGCGTTGGATTGGGCTGACTGCCAATCCTTGCGGTCGATTGACTTTGGATGAGGGTGCTTCGACGGCGGTAGAGCGTCAGGGGCGGAGCCTGCTCGCAATTGGCGTCCGGCGTGTCGAGGGAAACTTTCAAAAGGGGGATGTGATCTCGATTCATAGCGAGGATGGGCGGGAACTCGCACGCGGGTTAATCAATTACGGCGCCGAGGAAATGCGGCGAATTGCCGGCCAAACGACCGAGCGGATCGTGGAACTCTTGGGGCACAGGCCGTATGACGAGGTCATTCACCGCGACAATCTTGCGGTGCTAGCACAGGGTGGCTAGTATGGGTTGTATTAGACCTTTGGGAGTCTTGCCCAGACTTTAACGGCAAGTGTCGACACAGCTTGCACGATGCCAATGGCGGCGGAAGTGGCGACGACGTTCGTCGGGTGGGCAATCATTCCCTTGTTCGCTACGCAGTTTGTGTTGGTATGCACAACGCCGCCGAATCTTTTTCGTCAGATCTGACGCGAGTCGCACGAAGCATGGAAGTGCCGCCTCGCGAGGGCGGAACCGTTACGCATCTTGATTTTGGCGAGTTTGCGCACGACTTGCTCAATGGAATCCGCCGGCTTCACTCGGTGCACGGTCCGATCGCGGTAATCGAAGACGGCGGTCAACAGGTCGTGTTCTTATTTGACCCCGCGTTCAATCGGCAAGTGCTTTCCGATACCGAGCGTTTTCATGCTCGATTCTTCGCCGTGCGCGGCCCCAAGAGATCGGCCCAACGGCGGCTAACCTGTGGTCTGTTGGCAATGAACGGCGATCAACATCGCCGGAACCGGCGCGTCGTCAAAGAGCCCTTCGGCCTAAGGGCGATCAGCGGATATGGCGAAATGATCGGCAAGTTGACACAAGAGATGCTGAGCGGCTGGAGGCCAGGTGAAACGCGCGACATCGCGGAAGAAATGCGGCAGTATATGTTGCGCGTGACGAGCACACTGCTATTTGGGCTCGACGATCCCGAACGCGCTTATCGATTGGGCGAAATGATCGCCCGCTGGGTGTCGCTGAACGATGACGTGGGCGTCGGCGCGCTTGTGCCGAGCGAGCAGTTCCACCGCCATTACGAAGAGTTGCTGCGGTATGCGAAACAGCTGGAAGAAGAGATTCTGGCATTGATCCATATGCGGCGGACGTCCGAGGAGCTGGGCCGCGACGTGCTCTCAAATCTGGTGCGGACGCACGATGAAGAAGGGGGTCTGAGCGATGAGGAATTGGTCGGCCAGGCCACGGTCCTTTTTTCCGCAGCCCATATGACGACAGCCCATTCGCTCACTTGGACGCTATTTTTGTTAGCCCAGCATCCATCAATCATGGGTGCGCTGTGGAACGAATTTCAAGTCGATCACGATTCGCGAGGCGGCGATTTAAGTACGCAATCCGACGGCAGCCTGCCAAAAGGCGACGATCTTTCGCTGCTTGATCGGGTCATCAAGGAGAGCATGAGGATTTTGCCGGCGTCGGCCTATTCACAGCGCGTGAATATGGTCGAGGTCACGCTTGGGCCGTACGATTTTCCACGCGGAACGGGTTTTGTGTTCACGCCGCTTGTAACTCACCGGCTACCCGACCTGTACCCGCAGCCGGATCGGTTCCTTCCAGATCGCTGGATTGGCTTGCAGCCAAGTCCCTACGGATATTTGCCGTTTGGAGCTGGGCCGCGGCTGTGTGTCGGCGGGCCGCTCGCAACGGCGATCATTCGCATCGCGTTACGACAGATCTTAGAGCGATTCCGTTTGAGCGTCGTTCCTGGCGCTAATGTGAGCGCCCATATCGAGTCCACGATGCTCGTGCCCACGAACGGTTTGCCGATGCTGATTGACCTCGCGGACGGACAATTCGCGAGCAGCCCTATCTCCGGCAATCTGCACGAGCTGGTGGACCTGTCGGAAGTCGCCGCTTTCAACGCCGACGAGTATTACGCGATCCCGGTCGTTGAACAGACATCGGCTGCGCCCCGCTTGCCAAAGTGAGCTAGCGCTGTGTCTAGCGCATTATCGATCGATGATTTTAGAGTACGAGTGAACGTCGCGCGGCGTATCTCCGAAATTGGGAAACTTGTAGTAACGGCGAAGCGTACCTTCGAATTGAAAACCAGCCTTTTCCAGTACGCGAATCGACGCAAGGTTCTCGACATCGCAGAGGGCGGCGATTCGCCAGATGCAGGACTCAACCAAAGCAAAGTCGACAGCTGCTATGACTGCTTCGGTGGCATACCCAAGATTCCAAGAATCTCGCGCCATGCAATAACCTACATCGGCGCGATGTCCGGCGTGCCCGATCCCGATCGATCCTAACAGCCGCCCTTGATTGCGCTCTCGGATTAACCACATCTGCAGTTTGCCCTCCTCCATTGCAAAAAGTCTGGCGCGGACAAATTCAAGCGTCTCGTCGGTGGAGCTGTGCGGCGTCCAACTCATGTAGCGGGCCACGAGTGGGTCCTGGGAATACCGCTCGAATATTACCTGAGCATCGGCTTCGACTGGCGCGCAAAGAGTCAGACGTTCGGTGTCAATTGTGGCTGTTGGGGGCATAGAACCAAGCCTTTTTGGGAGTATCAACAGGAGGGTGAGGCGGATTGTACGGTTCGCGCAGCTCCGTGAAGTTCGCGTGTTGCATTGCGTAAACAAGTATTTGCGGTCAGATAACCGGCCAATTACTCTGGAGATTCCAGCCGCGGACCTTAACTTCCGGCTGGGAATTTCCATTGTTTGAGGCTCATCGATGAAACTTTTCTTGGCGATTGCCGCAGTTGTGGTGGCGATTTTCGGCGCTTTTCCCGCCTATTCCAATGCCCAGGCCGACTCTCTTGCAGCCGAGCGGACCGCGGTCCGACTCGATTTGGAATCGGCGAAAATAGAACTACGACACTATTTGCAAATCGAGTACCCACGTCAGCGGCGGCATCTGGACGCGCAAATTCAATTGACCCAGGAGGAGGTCCGGTCGCTACAAGAACGCCTGCGCGAATATCGTCCGTTTGACAAATTCTCCACGGGGCGGGCCCTCGTCATTACCATTCAACACACACGGATGTGCCTGCTGGATGCGGAATTGCGACTGAACGACCTCCGCGCCGAACGAAATAATTTAATTCGTTTTCATTCGGACCAGTGGCGAGTTCTCGAACTGCGGGCTTATCAAGCGCGGGCGCGACTGGCTGAGCTAGAACGAACCGAAGAGTTGGCCCCGCCCCAATTGCCCGCCCCAGCGGCCGGTTGAGGGATTTGGCTGCGTGCCGTACAATTACAGTACAGGCGATAAGAGCGGCACGCGGGAGGGTACAGATTGCGAATTTCGACTTGCGGATTCGGCTGGGCCGAGTGATTACCGCGACACGAAATTCGTCATCCGCCATTTCATGAGTGATCTCAAGCACGAATGCGGCATCGCCGCCGTGTATCATTTGCCAAGCGGCACTCCAAGCCCGCTATGCCCGCCCCAGGGGCCGAACCAGGTTTCGCGGCTGATGCCGCGGCTGCTCTTGGATATTCAGAATCGCGGGCAGCTTTCGGCCGGCATGACGAGCTTTCACCCGGGCCGGCAGCAGTTGCTTGACACGTATCGCGGGTTGGGCACGGTGAGCGAAGTCTTTCGCCTTAGCCATCGCGGCAAAAGCGAGAGCATTCTATCGCGCTATTCGGGTCAGGCCGCGATTGGCCATGTTCGCTATGCCACGTGCGGCAAAGATGATCTAAGCTATGCCCAGCCGTTTGAGCGGCCGCATCTGGAAAAGCGCAAGTGGTTTAGCTTCGGTTTCAACGGTCAGCTGGCGAACTATGCCGAGCTGCGCGACAAGATTTTGGCCGATGACGCGCACCATATCGCCCGCGCGACCGATACCGAAATCATCATGCATGAAATCGGCAAGGAGCTGTCCGGCGACCGCCGGCCGACACTCGTCGAGATTATGGGCAACGTGGCGAAGCGGTTTGACGGCGCCTATGCGATTAGTTTTTTAAATGCGCTCGGCGAAATGTTCGTCGCCCGCGACCCGCTGGGGATCAAACCGGTCTCCTATGCGATCGAGGGGCCGCTGTTTGCCGCGGCGAGCGAAAGCGTGGCGCTGCTCAATCTCGGTTTTTCGCACGAAAGCATTCGATCGCTCGAGCCAGGCGAAATGATCTCGATCAGCGGGGGCAAGCTTCGCCTCGAGCGATTTGCCGAGAGCCCGCGGCGAGCGCATTGCTTCTTTGAATGGATCTATTTTGCCAACGTGGCCAGCACGCTGGACGAGCGCAGCGTCTATCTTTCGCGGAAGGCGCTGGGTGAAGAACTGGCCCGGCTGGAAGACATTCCGATCGATGAATCGACCGTGGTAGTGCCCGTGCCAGACACGAGCAAGGCGGCCGCGGATGCGATGGCCTATCGACTGGGGGTGCCAAGCGTTGAGGGATTGATCCGCAATCGCTACTCGGGTCGTACGTTTATTGAAGGAACAGACCGACTCGCGAAGGCGGCCGGAAAATACACGCCGCTGCGAGAGGTTTTGGAAGGCAAGAAGGTGCTCCTCGTTGAAGATTCCATCGTCCGTTCCACGACGATGCGGGTGCTGATTTCGAAGATTCGCGCGGTCGGACACGCGAAAGAAATTCACGTCCGCGTGGCCTGCCCCCCGATTGTGTCGCCCTGCTTCTATGGCATCGATATGTCGACCATTTCGGAGCTATTCGCGCCGCGATTCATGCGCGAGGGTAAGCCCATGGAAGACGTGTACCGGGAGATGGCCCAAGAACTGGGTGCTGATTCACTGCGCTATTTGCCTGTCGACTCGATCGCGAAAGCAGTCAACCGGCCGGCAGAAGAGCTGTGCCGAGCTTGCATCACGAGTAACTATCCTACGCCGCACGGGCAAAAGCTCTATCAAATCGCGCTCGCGAATTCACTGGCCGGAGCTACGGGATCGGCGACAGGCAGCCGGCCGGTGCGGACGTATGAATCCGCGGCCGGTCGCGTGTAATGCGCTCGGGTCAATTACTCAACGCATTGTCAACCGTCATGTCTGGAAACGAAATCGGCGGTGATGACAACTCACGCCATGGCATCTCGTTCCGCGAAGCATTCTGGGTCTGGTGTCGCGTAGCGGTTTTGAGCTTTGGCGGACCGGCCGGACAGATCGCTGTCATGCATCGCATTCTGGTTGATGAGAAGCGATGGGTCAGCGAGAATCGCTTCCTGCACGCGCTCAATTATTGCATGCTGCTGCCCGGTCCGGAGGCGCAGCAACTGGCAACGTATATCGGTTGGTTGCTTCACCGCACGCTGGGTGGATTGGTCGCAGGCGTCCTGTTTGTGGTGCCGGGATTTGTCAGTATTTTGGCCCTGAGCATTCTTTATTCCACCTACAACGAAGCGCCAGTGGTGCAGGGCATTTTTTATGGCTTGAAACCGGCGGTCGTGGCGGTCGTTGTCGAGGCAGTCATGCGGATCGGCAAACGCGCGCTAAAAAATGGCGTGATGGTGGGCGTGGCTGCGGCCGCGTTTGTTGCCATCTTTTTTCTGCAAGTGCCATTTCCAATAATCGTTCTGTCGGCGGCCGCAATTGGTTTCATTGGCGGAAAGTTGCGACCGGAGACGTTTGACGTGTTGCGAGTACACGCTGTAAAAAAGACGTCTATCGAAAGTGAGCACCTGCTTTCAGACGAGGCGTCAACCGCGGTGCGACCAAGCGTGGGGCGGACGTTGCGAGTGGCGGCCGTTTGGCTGTTGATTTGGCTGACGCCCGTCCTATTCCTCTTGGCATTGACGGGAAGGGAAAGCGTTTACACGCAAGAGTCGCTGTACTTCAGCAAGACGGCGATGGTTACATTCGGCGGGGCGTATTCCGTGTTATCCTATGTTGCGGAGGAATGCGTCAACAAATACCACTGGCTGACGGCAGATGAAATGCTCGACGGCCTTGGCATGGCCGAGACGACACCTGGCCCGCTAATCCAAGTCGTGCAATTCGTCGG
>Ga0190275_10003436_pt1 | contig 11297 bp, 9 predicted proteins | sample Popmic550T_FD_133745 | JGI IMG/M metagenome (GOLD analysis project Ga0190275, IMG submission 133745) | Populus adjacent soil microbial communities from riparian zone of Yellowstone River, Montana, USA - 550 T | ecosystem: Environmental > Terrestrial > Soil > Riparian zone > Trees stand | place... | reverse complement strand
TCAATCGTGCCGCTGCTCGTCGCCTTCTGGCACTTCAGCTTCGAGCGCAGGCGCTGGGCCGACAGCGCGTTCAATCCGTATGATTCTGGGGAAGGAGAAGGTGATGAGTGATAAGTGATAAGAAAGAAGAAAAGCTTTTTCTTATCACTTATCACTTATCACGCTTAAAAAATGCTTAGCAAACTCTATCTCGTTTTGGGAACAGGCATTCTCGTGCTGTACGGCGTTGCGGCTTGGAGCGGCTGGGAGATGAGTCTCGCGCCGCGTCAGACGCTCCCGCCCGACGTACGCAACTCGCCCGGCGGCTATCGCTCTTTCCACTTCTGGCATTCCGGCTACCACGGAGGAAAATGATGCTCAACGAATCTCCCGCGCTGCTTTCGCAATCGGCGCGCGCCGCGCTCGGCCTCGTCGTGCACCTGCCCGATCTGGCGGGCGTGCTTCTGACGACGGTGGTCTTCACCGTCTTCGGCCTGATCATCTTCGGCATCGCCTACACGATCATCGTCAAGGCCACGCCCTTCTCGATACGCAAGGAGATCGAGGAAGACCACAACACCGCGCTCGCAATCGTCATCGGCGCGGTCATCATCGGCATCTCGCTCATCATCGCCGCGGCGATTCAGGGATGACGACGGGGAGACAAGGGGACGGGGAGACGGGGCGATAGGACGAGTCGAGTGCCGCTTAACCTCTCCCCGTCTCCATGTCACCCCGTCTCCCCGTCCGTCTTTTTATGAACCGCACGCCCATCCTTTTCCTCAACGTCCTCGTCATCGCCACGTGCGGCCTCGTCTACGAGCTGCTCGCGGGGACGCTCGCCTCTTACGTCCTCGGCGACTCGGTCACGCAGTTCTCGCTCATCATCGGCATATACCTTTTCTCGATGGGCGTGGGGGCTTGGCTCTCGCGCTTCGTGGAGAAAGATTTAGCGCGCAAGTTCGTGGACGTGGAGATAGGCGTGGCCGTGCTGGGCGGCTTTAGCGCGCCGCTCCTGTTCCTGACTTTCGCGCACGTCTCTTACTTCCAGATAATTCTTTACACAATCGTCTTCCTCATCGGCGCGCTCGTCGGTCTTGAGATTCCGCTGCTGATGCGGATTCTGAAAGACCATCTGGATTTTAAGGAACTGGTCGCGCGCGTGCTCGCCTTCGACTACGTGGGCGCGCTCGTCGCCTCGCTCCTGTTTCCAATCTTCCTCGTGCCGAAGCTCGGCCTCGTCCGCACGTCTCTTCTCTTCGGCCTTTTGAACGCCGCCGTCGGCTTGTGGGCGACGTGGCTGATGCGCCCGCTCATGGCGGGCGGCGTCTCGCGCCTGCGCGCGCAAGGCTGCGTCGTGATGGCGCTGCTCGCCGTCGCCTTCATCAAGGCCGACGCGCTCACGTCGCTCGCGGAGGACGCGATGTTCGCGGACGACATCGTCTACTCTAAGACGACCTCGTACCAGCGCATCGTCGTCACGCGCAACCGAGCGGGCTTCCAGCTCTTCCTGAACGGCAACCTGCAATTCAGCTCGGCGGACGAGTACCGTTATCACGAAGCGCTCGTTCACCCGCCGATGGCGCTTGCAGCGACGGGCGGGCGCGAGGTGCGGCGCGTCCTCGTCCTCGGCGGCGGCGACGGGCTTGCGCTGCGCGAGATTCTGAAGTACCCGTCCGTTCAGGAGGTGACGCTCGTTGACCTCGACCCCGACATGACGCGCCTTGCGGGCCGCTTCCCGCCGCTCGCGCGCCTGAACCGCGACGCGTTCGACGACCCGCGCGTCCGCGTCGTAAACCAAGACGCGATGATCTGGCTTGAGACGGACGCCGTGCCGTTCGACGCCGCCGTTATTGACTTCCCAGACCCGAACAGCTTCGCGCTCGGCAAGCTCTACACGACGCGCTTCTACCGTATGCTCAAAGCGCGGCTCGCGCCCGACGCGGCGTTTAGCGTGCAGTCAACCTCGCCTCTGTTTGCGCGCAGCTCGTTCTGGTGCATCGTCCGCACGATTGAGGCCGCGGGCTTCAACGTGCGGCCCTACTACACAGCCGTCCCCTCATTCGGCGTCTGGGGCTTCGCGCTCGCGCGCCGCGCTCCCTTCGACGTGCCGCAGCGCGCGCCCGGCGTCGAGCTTAAATTTTTAGACGACCAGTCGCTCGCAGCGATGTTTGCCCTTCCGTTAGACCTCGGCCCCGTCCCCGTCGAGATAAATCGCCTCGACAACCAGTCGCTCGTCCGTTACTACGAGTCCGAGTGGCGTCGGTACGAGTGATTGAAGGCTATGTACGAGCGAATCAAAAAACGCGTCTACGAGATCGTCGAGTCCCCCGCCGGGGGCGCGGGGGCGCGCTCCGGGCACGACTATTTCGACCTGTTCATCATGGTGCTGATCGTCGTCAACGTGATCGCCGTGATGGTCGAGACGGTGCGCTGGGCCGCCGAAGATTTCGCGCGCCCCTTGCGCGCCTTTGAGCTCTTCTCGGTCGCGGTCTTCTCGGCGGAATACGTGCTGCGCCTTTGGTCTTGCACCGCCGACCCGCGTTACGCGGGCGCGATCAGAGGGAGAATCAAGTTCGCTTTGACGCCGATGGCGCTCATAGACCTGTTAGCCATCGCGCCCTTCTACCTCGAATTCATTACGGCTGACCTGCGCTTCATACGCTCGCTCCGGCTCTTCCGCCTGTTCCGCGTCTTCAAGCTTGCGCGCTACTCGGCCTCGATGCGAACGCTCGTCCGCGTGCTGACGGCGAAGAAGGATGAGCTGCTCGTCACGCTCTTCCTCGTCGTCGTGATGCTCGTCTTCACTTCGAGCGCGATGTACTTTGCGGAGAACGAGGCGCAGCCCGACAAGTTCGACAGCATTCCCTCTTCATTGTGGTGGGGCGTGGCGACGCTCACGACCGTAGGCTACGGCGACATCTTCCCCATCACGACGCTCGGCAAGGTGCTCGGCGGCGTCATCGCCGTCCTCGGCGTCGGCCTCTTCGCGCTGCCCACGGGTATCCTCGCCTCCGGCTTCGCCGAGGAGATTCAGAAGGAAAAAAAGCGCGAGGCCGTCATCTGCCCGCACTGCGGGCGCGACATCAACGAGAAGTAGCCAGTAGCCAGTAGCCAGTATTCAGTAGGCTTCGCATTACGAACATTGATGCGAACATTCTGACGATTCGAGGGCGAAAGTTTTTCTACTGACTACTGGCTACTGGCTACTGGCTACTGCTTTATGCCCACGCGCCGCGAAATCCTCGCAGCCTTCCTTGGCCTGCCCGCCGCGCTCGCCGCGTGCCGCGGGAATGTCGAGCCGCGTCTGCCCGAAGGCGAGATAGTCGGCGTGTCGGACGGGATAGGTCATTTGATACGCGACGGGCTGCGGCCTGAGCCTGCGGCGTGGGAGCGCGCGGGCGTCGTCATCGTCGGCGGCGGCGTGGCGGGCTTAGCGGCGGCGTGGCGTCTGGCGCGCGCGGGCTTTGAGGACTTCGTGCTGCTTGAGCTTGAGCAAGTCGCGGGCGGTACTGCGCGGAGCGGCGAGGCGCACGGCGTCGTGCCGTACCCGTGGGGCGCGCACTATCTGCCCGCGCCTTTGAAGGATAACCGCGCGCTCGTCGCGCTCCTTGATGAAATGCGCGTGCTGGAAGGCGTGGACGAGGAGGGCGATCCCGTAGTCGCCGAGCAGTTCCTCTGCCGCGACCCTGAAGAGAGGGTTTTCTATCGCGGTCGTTGGTACGAAGGTCTATACCTACACGCGGGCGCGGACGCCGAAGACGCGCGACAGCTCCAAGCCTTCAACGCAGAAGTTGACGCTTGGGCCGCTTGGCGCGACGCGCGTGGCCGGCGCGCGTTCGCAAGCCCCGTCGCGAACTGTTCGGACGACGCCGAGACGGTCGCGCTCGACCGCCTAACGATGGCCGAGTGGATGGACGCGCGCGGCTTCACTTCGGAGCGCCTGCGCTGGCTCGTTGACTACGCGTGCCGCGACGACTACGGAATGACGCTCCAGCAGACGAGCGCGTGGGCCGTTCTCTTCTACTTCGCCTCGCGCATGAAGAAGCCCGGCGCGGAGGCGCAGCCGCTCATCACTTGGCCCGAAGGCAACGGTCGCCTCGTCCGTCACCTTTATGAAAAGTCGCGCGCGCGCGTCCGTCTCGGCCTCGCCGTCGCGGACGTGCGCCCGTTGGGAGGCGACGGACGAGGGGCGGCGGAGTCGAAGGATGAAGGCGGAAGGATGAAGGATGAAAGTCGTGGTGTCGGGAACGGCGTTGAAATTGTCGCCGTCACGCACGACGGGCGGAGCGCGGTAGGCTTTCGCGCGGACAGGGTCATCTTCGCCGCGCCGCAGTTTCTGACGAAGCACCTCATCAAGCCTTATCGAGAGGGCGCGTGCCCTTCGCACGTCGCGGAGTTTGAGTACGGGGCTTGGATGGTCGCGAATCTTTTCCTCAAAGACCGCCCGCGCGCGGGGCTGGGCTTCCCGCTCGCGTGGGACAACGTACTTTACGAAAGCCCTTCGCTCGGCTACGTCAATGCTACGCACCAGCGCGGACTCGACCGCGGTGCGAGCGTCTTCACATACTACTACCCGCTGACGGACTCGAAGCCGCGCGACGCGCGCACGCGACTGCTCTCGGCGGGCTGGCGCGAGTGGGCCGATGTCGCGCTCGCAGACCTCTCACGCGCGCACCCGGACGTGCGACGGCTCACGAGGCGTCTCGACGTTATGCGCTGGGGCCACGCGATGATACGTCCCCGCGCGGGCTTTCAGTGGGGCGGCGCGCGCGCGGCGGCGCAGACGCCTTTTCGCTCGATTCATTTCGCGCACACAGACCTGTCGGGCGTCGCGCTGTTCGAGGAAGCGTTCGATCACGGCCTGCGCGCCGCGGAAGAAATTCTCGCGGCGCGCGGAATGAAGTTCGAGAGCATGCGCGGATGAAGAGAATTGATAAAGCACAACGCGGAAACGCGACCGTCAGGGAGCGTGTCTAATACTTAACGCATGACACGCTCCCTGACGGTCGCGTTTCCGCTTGTCATCAATCGTCAACGCTCGCGCACGGCGACCACTTCGTACAGCGCATTCTTGAAGAATACTCTTTTCAGGCGGTCGCCCGCGTGCCGGGGCGGTCGCAGTAGTGCGGCGGCCTTCGCCTCGGCGCGGTTATCGCGCTCGCTGAGGACGCGCAAGGGGAGTCGGTCGAAGAGCCGTCGCGCCCCTTCGTGCGTGAGGTGGACTGTGTGATCCGCGAAGGGGCCGATCTCCAGCTTCAGGCCGGCGGCGTTCCAAGCGGAGTGCAGCCGCGCGGCGACGGAGTAGACGGGGTGGTGAAAGTTGACCGTGAAGTAGAGCAGGCCGCCGGGCGCAAGCACGCGCGCGATCTCAGAGACGATGCGCGCGGGGCTTTCGGCGTGATCCACTACGTTGTCGCACAGCACGACATCGAACGTCGCGTCCGCGAAGGGAAGCTGCTCGCCGCGTGCGGCGAAGGTCTGCGCGCGCCGCTGCCAAGCGGGGAAGAGCGTTGCGTAGTCTGCCGCGAGCGGGTCAACGCCCGCGCCGCGCTCCGCGCCGAAATAGAAGACGAGGCCGTGCGCGCCGCTCCCGACTTCGAGAACGCGCGCGTCCCGTTCGATAGGGCGAACATCTTCGAGCCGTGCGCGCACGCGCGCCGAGCGCGACTGCATGGCGGCGACGTACTCGTCCTCGTGCCCCGCGACCCTGCGCGCCTTCGCACGTTGGTAAGCGAGCTGCCGCTCAAGCGCACGGCGCGCGCGCCTGTGCAGAGCCGTCTCGTTCGTCTGTCTCGTCGTCTCTTCGCGCAAACTTTTCGCCTCCGCGCCGAGAAGCAAAATAAACGCGGCCTTCAAGGGCGCGCAAGTTGGTAGTTTCAAAAAAGGCGGGACGCAGTATAATCCCGCGCGCGCGCGCACGCGACAATGGCTGCCGAACAAATAAACGCCCTGACAGAGATACGAGCGCAAGCCGCCGGACGAAAGTCCCGTTGGCTCTTCTCGCCGCGCGTTGACGTGTCGGTATTCTTAGGGAGCGCGCTTTTGTCGCTCGCGCTGTTGTGGGTCGGGTCGCGCGCGGGTGTTTTGAACGAAGACGCGCCGGACTGGGCTTGGGTTCCGGCGGTGTTGCTTCTGGACGTGGCGCACGTCTACGCGACGGCGTTTCGGGTCTACTTCGACAAGGAAGAACTAAAGCGTCGCGCGTGGCTCTACGGACTCGCGCCCGCGATTGCGCTCGCGCTCGGCGTCGCGCTCTATTCGGAATCGGACGCGCTCTTCTGGCGCTCGCTCGCTTACCTCGCGGTCTTTCACTTCGTGCGGCAGCAGTACGGCTGGGTCGCGATGTACCGCGCGCGTGCGGGCGAGCGCGGGCGCGCGGGGTGGCTAGTTGACGCGGCGGCAATCTACATGGCGACGCTGTACCCGCTCGCATACTGGCACGCGCACCTGCCCCGGCGTTTCTGGTGGTTCCTCGCGGGCGACTTCGCGCAAGCTCCGCTCTGGATTGAGAGGGTAGCGTTTCCGATTTACTGCATCGCGCTCAGTGCGTATGTTGTGCGTTCGGCTCACGCGTGGGTCGTGCGCGGGGAGGGGAATCCGGGCAAGGACATCGTGGTCGCAACGACCGCGGTCTGCTGGTACGCAGGGATAGTCGCTTTCAACTCGGACTATGCGTTCACGGTGACGAACGTCGTCATACACGGCGTGCCTTACATCGCGCTCGTGTGGTGGTACGCGCGCGCTCGCGCGCCTGAGACGGGGCGCGTGTACCGCGGACTCGCGCGCTGGCCGGTGTTTCTGTCGACGCTTTGGCTGTTGGCTTACACGGAGGAGCTTTTCTGGGACAGAGGGCTTTGGCACGAGCGCGCGTGGCTGTTCGGCGCGGCGTGGGACTTGTCCGCGCTCAAAGTCCTGCTCGTGCCGCTGCTCGCGCTGCCGCAGATGACGCACTACATACTCGACGGCTTCGTATGGCGTCGCCGGAGCAACCCACAGCTCTCCGTTTTCACAACTGCCCAGCGAGGTGATTGAAAAAAATGTTGCTTGAGCATTCAGCGCGTTGTAACTCACCGCAGAGACGCAGAGGACGCGGAGGGGGCGCAGAGAAAATTCAACTCTCTGCGTGAACTCTGCGTCCTCTGCGCCTGCGGCGGTGAGTTGAAGAAGCATTAAATTCAACATTGGATTGACTCTTCGACACAATACACATGCAAGAACAGATCGCCCCCTCCGAAAAAGTTCACCGCTGGCGCTGCCCCGGCTGCGGCGCAGACCTTCTGTTCGCGCCGCAGGACGGCTGTTTGACGTGCCCCTACTGCGGTCGGCAGGAGCAGATCGCGCCCGCCGCCGGCAAGGTCGAAGAGCGCGCTTACGAAGATTACCTGCGCGTGCAGGCAGACCGCTTGGGCACGCTCGCCGAGGGCGCGCTCGAAGTCGCGTGCGAGACGTGCGGCGCGACCGTGACGTTCACGCCGCCGCTGGTCGCGGGCGAGTGCGACTTTTGCGGAAGCCCTATGGTGGCGCAGCCGAAATCGGCAGACCCACTGCTCGCGCCCGAATCAGTGCTGCCGTTCCGCGTCACGCAGGAACAGGCGACCGAAGCGATACGCGGTTGGCTCGGCTCGCTCTGGTTCGCGCCGAACGCCCTCAAGAAGTTCGCCGCGCACGAGACGATGAGCGGCGTCTACATCCCCTTCTGGACTTACGACGCCTACGCCGTGAGCAACTACACGGGCGAGCGCGGCGAGCATTACTACGTCACGGAGAGCTACACCGAGCAGGACTCGCAAGGGAACACCGTCACGAAGACGCGCGAGGTGCGACACACGCGCTGGCACCCCGCGCAGGGCACGGTCGAGCGTTGGTTCGACGACATACTCATCCCCGCGACGAAGTCTCTGCCGCCCAATCGCCTGACCGCGCTTGAGCCGTGGGACTTGGCCGAGCTTAGCGTTTACGAGCCTGCGTATCTTTCCGGCTACAAGGCGCAGCGCTATCAGGTTGATCTGGCCGAGGGCTTCGACGCGGCGAAGAAGATTGCCGCGCCCGTCATCGAGTCGGACGTGCGCCAAGACATCGGCGGCGACGAGCAGCGCGTCTCGCAAGTCTCGACCAACTACTCGGCCATCACGTTCAAGCACCTTCTGCTGCCCGTCTACGCGGGCGCGTACCGCTTCCGCGAGAAGGTCTACCAGCTCGTCATCAACGGTCGCACCGGCGAGGTGCAGGGCGAGCGTCCCTACAGCTTCTGGAAGATTTTCTTCTTCGTCCTCTCGCTGCTGGCCGTCGTCGTCACGTTGATTCTCGTGTTCGGGAAACGATGAAAGGGCGGAAACGCGACCGTCAGGGAGCGTGTCCATGCATATAGCAAAAGACACGCTCCCTGACGGTCGCGTTTCCGCTCGCCCCCTTATTAGTTTCGTTCATCCACAACGCCCGTAAATATTCATATCCAAATTTTTAAGTTGTGCTTGCCCATCGCGTGAAAAAGTAGTATCACTAGGGCCACTCAAAGCAGTTCTTAAGTTTGGCGGCGCAGCCGAAGGGCCAGAAGGCGGACGGGCTTTCCTTCTATCGGATGGAAGGCCGCGAGCGCACCCTGACCGGCGCGCATTGTTGAAGGCGCGAAGGCAGGCCGTGTGTCTCTCTCCACGGCGCAGCAGGCGGCGGGCGCGCCCGGCTCTGTGCTTTACTTGCTGGGCAAGTTCAAAGAGTCACAAGACAGACCGTAAGAACATGCAGATCTTCCACCGCAGCACGAACACGATTGCCAAGGTGAGCATCTTCGGCGGAGTCTTTCTCGTCGCCGCATCGCTCTGGGTCATCGCCGAGATAAACCGCTCTTCGTACAACACAGGACAGTTCATCGAGCGCCAGCAGCCCGTTCAGTTCTCGCACAAGCACCACGTGGGCGACGACGGCATTGACTGCCGCTACTGCCACAACTCGGTCGAGACCTCGAACACCGCGGGGATGCCTTCGACGAAGACTTGCATGAACTGTCACTCGCAAATCTGGTCGGAAAGCCCATACCTTGAGATCGTCAGGACGAGTTTCAAAACGAACAAGCCCATCGAGTGGGCGCGCGTTCACGACCTGCCTGACTACGTCTATTTCAACCACAGCATACACGTCAACAAGGGCGTCGGGTGCGCCTCGTGCCACGGGCGCATTGACCAGATGCCCGCCGTCTATCAGGCGGCCTCGCTCCAGATGGAGTGGTGTCTCGCGTGCCACCGCGCGCCGGAAAGGTATCTGCGCCCGAAGGACAAGGTCACAGACATGAGCTGGAACATCGAGGCCGACGTGGCGGATAAAGTCACACTGAATCAGGAGAACCGGCTCGCGGAGAATCTGGCCGAGAGTAGGGTCAAGCTCGGACTAAAGCTGAAGGACGACTACAAGGTTCGCGACGCGAGCATCCTGACGAGCTGTTCGACGTGCCACAGATGACGGGCCGGGATAAGTAGATGCACATCAAAGACACTTTCCCCGAACTCCACCAGATAAGGAAGCGTCCGCTTTCAATCGAGGGCGTGCGCGCACGCCTCAAAGAGAAGCGCGGGCGCGAGTTCTGGCAGAGCCTCGAAGAGCTTGCCGCGACGGAAGAGTTCGACGAGCTGCTCCACCGCGAGTTTCCGAAGCACGCGTCCGAATGGGACGAGGGCACGGATCGCCGCACCTTCCTGAAACTGATGGGCGCGTCGCTCGCGCTCGCTGGGCTGTCGGGCTGCTCGTACCAGCCGCCCGAAACCATCGTCCCATACGTGCGCGACCCCGAAGGTCTCGTTCCCGGCAAGCCGCAGTTCTTCGCCACCGCGATGCCTTGGAGCGGCGGCGCGGCCCCGCTATTAGTCCGCAGCTACATGGGACGGCCCACGAAGGTCGAAGGGAACGATCTGCACCCTGCTTCCTTGGGCGCGGCGGACGTGTTCGCGCAAGGCTCTATACTCGGACTCTACGACCCGGATCGCTCCGAGGTCGTCGTCAACCGCGGCGAGGTTCGCTCGTACACGGCCTTCTTGGGCGCAATCGCCACCGCGCTCGAAGGCCAGCGCGCGAAGGGCGGAGCGGGGCTGCGTTTTCTGACGGAGACAATCACGTCGCCGACGCTCGCCGCGCAGTTGCGCGAGATAACCGGGCGTCTACCCGGCGCGCGCTGGTATCAATGGGAGCCTGCGGGCGGCAACAACGCTTCGCTGGGAGCGCGTCAGGCCATAGGGGACTTCGCGACGCCGGTCTATAACTTCGCCGCGGCGGACAGGGTGCTTGCGCTCGACTCGAACTTCCTCGAATGCGGCCCCGGCGCTCTGCGCTACGCGCGCGACTTCGCAGGCCGCCGTCGCGTTACGGACGGCGAGCATCGCGAAATCTGTCGCCTCTACGCAATCGAGACGACGCCGACGAACACGGGCTTTTTTGCCGACAACCGGCTCGCCGTGCGTCCGAGCAAGTTCGGCGAAGTCGTGCGCGCAATCGCCGCCAGTGCGGGCGTGACCGCGCTCGCGGGCGGCGTCGGCATGGACTTGTCTGCCGAGCAAGCCAAATTCGTTCAAGAGGTCGCCGCCGACCTCAAGCAACACGCGGGCGCGTGCATAGTTCTCGCGGGCGACGAACAGCCCGCCGAAGTTCACGCGATAGCGCACGCGATGAACGCCGCGCTCCAGAACATCGGGAAGACTGTTACTTACGTCGAGCCGCTTGAGGAGAACGCGACCGATCAACTGAACGACCTGCGCTCGCTCGTCGCGGACATTGACGCGGGCGCGGTCGAAATACTCGTCATCGTGGGCGGCAACCCCGTCTACACTTCGCCCGCCGATTTGAAGCTCGACGAGGCGCGCATGAAGAAGTCGGGATTCACAGTCCACCTCGGCCTCTACGACGACGAGACCTCGGAGCTGTGCCAGTGGCACATCCCCGAAACGCATTTTCTGGAAGCGTGGAGCGACACGCGCGCATACGACGGCACCATCACGATAACGCAGCCGCTCATCAACCCCCTCTACAACGGCAAGAGCGCGCACGAGCTGCTCGCGGCCTTCACCGACCAGCCCGACCGCACGGGCTACGAGATCGTTCGCGGCTACTGGCTGACGCAAGGGCGCGCGTCGCTGATGTCTGCGGGCGCGGCTACCGGCGGCGCGGGCGGAACAAGCGGCGGCGCGGCAGCGTCGGGCGCGTCGAGCGCGCAGGGCGCGGCGTCCGGGTCTGGTCAGACGGGGGCGGGCGCAACGGCCACTTCCAACGGCACGTCGGCGACGGCGACGCCTGAGTTCGAGAAGGCTTGGCGCAAGGCTCTCCACGACGGGTTC
>Ga0190275_10003435_pt1 | contig 11301 bp, 9 predicted proteins | sample Popmic550T_FD_133745 | JGI IMG/M metagenome (GOLD analysis project Ga0190275, IMG submission 133745) | Populus adjacent soil microbial communities from riparian zone of Yellowstone River, Montana, USA - 550 T | ecosystem: Environmental > Terrestrial > Soil > Riparian zone > Trees stand | place... | reverse complement strand
GGACGAAGAGGTCAAGGTTTCGGTCATCTACCAGCCGTTCGGCGCCAACCTTCCGGCCGACGGCAGCATCGGCACGGAGTTCAAGGACGCCATCACTCTTCGCGCCGGTGAGCGCAAGGAGTACAAGGACTTCTTCCGCAGCGCGAACATCGCCCAGAACGGCTTCGGGCAGATCATCTTCAACGCCTGCGTGAGCGGCAAGAGCTGCGGCCCGGAGACCCAGGACCAGACCGGCTACAGCGAGAACTTCCGCCCGATCAGCGTCGAGAGCCGCATTTACCAGGTGACGAACCAGCGACCGACGGAGACGACCGGACAGCTCTTCCCCGGCATTCCCTGGTACAACTTCGTCAGCCAGCTCCAGGCCGGCGTCAACCTCGACAAGGTCTTCATCACCGGCATCACCCAGACCGGTACGGCCGGCCAGGTCGGCACGTTCCGCACGAACATCGGCCTGGTGAACGCCTCGCAGTACTCGACCACGACCCTCGTGGTGAAGCTCTATCAGGGCACGCTGAGCGAGACCGACAAGAAGGGTGAGAACCAGGTCACCCTGCTGCCGCTCGGCAACGTGCAGCCCGGCATCACCTCGCTCTTCCCGAACATGATTCCCGGCGGCAACTACTTCGTGACCGTCGAGCAGCGCAACTCGGAGCCGTTCGGCAGCAACGTGCCGTCGGGCTGCCTCCCGCTCGGCTGCCCGGCGTTCCTGGCGTACGGCTCGGTCCTCGACAACCTGTCGGGCGACGCGACCACGCTCGAAGCGCAGTACCTCAAGGAGCTCGACGCCAGCGCCATCAACACCATCTACCCGCTCAGCGGCGGCAAGCCGACGATGCGCCGCTCCGCCCGTCACTAACCCTTCACTGTTTCGCGTAAGAAAGCCGCGCCGAAAAGGCGCGGCTTTCACGTTTTCGGGGCGAAGGCCACTCGCAAGTGGAACTGCTCTGTGACGCGTACCGGCAATCGGACCTCGATGGGCGTCGTATGATCCAGCCGTGCGCGCAGCTCAGCATCCTGGATGGTGAAGGCGTGACGGTAGGGAGGTTCGAGCCGTGAAACGCCTGATCGCAGTGGGGCTGCTGGCCCTTTCCCTGAACGCCGAGGACGTGGCCGATTCGCGCCGCCTGCACCAGCAGGCGCTGGAGGCGAGGAAAGCCGGCGACACGAAGACGTTCCTCGAAAAGCTGAGCGCCGCTTCCGCGCTTCGCCCGCAGCATCCGACGCTCCTCGTGCAGCTCGCCGCCGCGCTCGCCGCGAACGGCAGGGAGGCGGAGGCGGCGAAGATGCTTGACCGGGTGGCGGCGATGGGGATGGTCTACCAGCTCGAAGAGCCGGAGTTTGCGAAGGTGCCGGGACTGGCTGCACTCAAAGAGCGTTTCGCCGCGAACGGTCGAACCATCGGTACTGCCCGCGAGGAACTGACCGTGGGCAGGACGGCGCTGATCCCCGAGGGGATGGCGTACGACGCGAAAGGGAAGCGCGTCTTCGTCAGCAGCGTGCGGACGAAGACGATCTTTGCGGTTGACCCCGCCGGGAAAGTGACCGAGTTTGCCAAAGCGCCCTGGGGCGCGTTCGGCATGTCGGTCGACGCCAAGCGGGGCGTGCTCTGGGCCACGACCACCGCCATGCCGGTGGTGGAGGGCTTCTCCGAGGAGGAGAAGGGGAAGTCGGCCCTCCTCCGGATCGACCTCCGCAGCGGAAAAGTCCTGGAGACGATCGCGCCGCCGGACGGGGAGGCGCACCAGTTCGGCGACGTCGTGGTCGCGCCTGACGGCGAGGTCTTCATCAGCGACAGCGGTGCCGGGGTGATCTACCGCCTGGTGGGGAGCACGCTCGAGCCGTGGCTGCGCGGTCCGTTCGTCTCGCTGCAGGGGCTCGCTCCCGGCCGCGCGGTGATCTACGCGGCCGATTATTCGAAGGGAATCGTGGCGATCGACCGCCGGACCCGCGACGTTCACGCTCTCCGCGTCCCCCCGACGGCCTCGCTCCTCGGCGTGGACGGTCTCTATCTGGCGGACGCGACGACGCTGGTGGCGACGCAGAACGGGACCTATCCGAACCGGGTCATCCGGATCCGCCTGGCGCCGTCGGGGATGGCGGTCACGTCCGTTGAGACGCTGCTCGCCAATGCCGAGGGGATGGCCGACCCGACTCTCGGCGTGATCGCCGGCAACCGCTTCCTCTTCAACGCCAACGCCCAGTGGGAGCTCTTCGGAGACGACGGCAAGATCGCCGATCCGCTGAAGCTGGAGGAGGCGGTGGTGTTGTCTGTGCCGGTACGGTAGCGGGGATGAGACCTATGGGACCAATGGGACCTATGGGACCCCGCCTCCCATAAGTCCTATCAGTCCTATAGGTCCCATCAGTCCCATCCCCCCGCCGAGGAATCCCGCCCGGTCGTGACTGCGTTGTAACGGCCCGTGAGCGTGTGTTAGTATTCGACGGCTTTCGAGCAGCCCCTTTTCGAAAGCGGCCGATCCGGCCGCTTTTTTTGTTCTAGGGAGAAATGTGATTGACGACGTTACCGGAACAGGTCGAGCAACAGATCCAGCGGATCGTGGAATCCGAGGGACTGGAGCTCGTCCATATCGAGTATCGCAGACAGGGGCGGATGTTCCTGCTGCGGATCGACATCGACAAGGAGGGGGGCGTCAATATCGACGACTGCTCGCTCGTGTCGCAGCAGGTGTCGACGTGGCTCGACGTGGAAGACCCGATTCCGGCCGAGTACGAGTTGCAGGTGTCGTCACCGGGGCTGGACCGGAAGTTTTACAAGCCGTCCGACTACGGAAAGTTCGTCGGCCGCCTGGTGCGGGTGAAGACGAGCAGGGCCATCCGAGGCCTGCACGTGGTGGTAGGGCGGCTCAAAGAGTTTGATGGCACGACGGTCGTGGTCACTGATCCGGTGATGAAGAAAGACCCGGATTACTCGATTCCGCTGGCCGATATCAAAGAAACACGTCTCGAAGTTGAGATCTGAGGGATCGAAGAGCGATGTTCAACGACAAAGACATCAAGGCGCTTGCATACGAGAAGTCGATCGACGTCGATCGCGTGTACAAGGCGCTTGAAGACGCACTCTCCACGGCCGCGCGGAAGTACTACAGGACGCGCGAGCCGTTGGAGGCAGTTCTGGACCGCGCCGCCGGTGCCGTGCAGATCTACGCCGTCAAGGAGATCGTCGAGAACGAGGACCAGATCGAGGATCCGCAGGCCCAGTGGACTCTGGACCAGGCCCGCAAGGTCGACCCGGAAGCCCAGATCGGCGGCATCATCAAGCTCGACCACATCTCCAAGGAAGTGGTCGACGTGGTGAAGGATCAGAACACCCAGATCCGGACTTACGAAGCCCAGAAGATCGACCCGGAAGTGGAGCAGGGGGACGAGGTCAAGATCCCGCTCACCCGTCCGCCCGACGAGCTCGGACGCATCGCCGCGCAGTCGGCCAAGCAGGTCCTGTATCAGAAGGTCCGCGAGGCCGAGCGCGAGAAGGTGTTCAACGAGTTCAAGGACAAGATGGGCGAGCTCGAGAACGGCTACGTGAAGCGGTTCGAGCGCGGCGACATGATCATTGACCTCAACGGCAAGACCGAGGGGATCATCCCGCGCCACCACCAGTCGCGCGCCGAGCGCTACTCGCAGGGTGACCGCATCAAGGCGGTCATCGTCGACGTGCACACGCAGCCGAAGGGACCGCAGGTCGTGCTCTCGCGCACCGATCCGCGCCTCCTGATCAAGCTGTTCGAGATGGAAGTGCCGGAGATCTACGACGGGACCGTCGTCATCCGCGGCGCCGTCCGCGAGCCGGGCGAGCGCGCCAAGATCGCGGTGATGTCGCGCGAGCGCGACGTCGACCCGGTGGGCGCCTGCGTCGGCATGAAGGGATCGCGCGTGCAGTCGATCATCCGCGAGCTGCGCGGCGAGAAGATCGACATCATCCCGTTCCACGAGGACATCGTGAATTACGCGCAGAACGCCCTGGCGCCTGCGAAGATCACCCGCGTCTCGGTGACGAGCGACGAGCCGTCGCACCGGCCGCACCTCGACGTCATCGTCGACAACGACCAGCTCTCGCTGGCCATCGGCAAGCGCGGCCTGAACGTCCGCCTGGCAGCGGAGCTGATCAGCGCGAAGATCGACATCAAGTCCGAGGAAGAAGTGAAGGGGGAGGTTGCCGACGCACTCTCGGCGATGCTCCAGGAAGCGATGTCCGAGTCCCGCTCGCAGACCAATGTCCGCGAGATCGAGAACCTGCCGGACGAATGGGCGCAGTTGCTCGAAGACGCCGGCTACGACGATCTCGACTCGGTGATCAACGCCAGCGTCGACGATCTGTCGGCCATCGAAGGCATCGACGAGGAAGCGGCCGGCCAGATCATCGAGCTCGCGCGCAAGCACGAGCAGGTGGCGGAAGCCGGCGATGAGCCGTCGGAAGACGACGAAGACGGCGAAGACGAAGAAAACGAAGACGAAGAAAGCGGAGAAGAGGCGTCGGACGAGCAGCAGGCCGAAGCCTCCGTAGAATGATGTAAATCCACTATTGCGCACCGGCAGCGGTAAAGAGACCAGGAGATTGAATGGCGGCACCAAAGTTTAAAGTGAGCGACGTTGCGAAGCGGATGAACAAGTCCGAGAAGGACCTGATCTTCCAGCTTCAGTCGCTCGGCGCAGAGGTCACGGACGCAAATCAGGTCCTCGAGCCTGAAGTGATCCAGGCGCTCATCACCGGCAAGAAGCTGGTCACGCGGACGCGTAGCGTCATCATGCGCGAAGACAAGCCGGTGGTGGAGAAGAAGAAGGAGGCGGTCCGTCCGCCCCGTCCGATCGTTCAACCCCCCGTGCGCAAAAAGGCGGAGGTGCCGAAGGAAGAGCCGGCTGCCGCCGCCCCGCCGCCCGTGATCATCCCCGAGTTCGTGGAGGCCGTGGAGGCCGAGGAGCGCGCCGCCAAGGAAGCTCCGCCGGTCGCCCCGGAGAAGCCGAAGGCCGTCCCGGCACCCGTGCCGGTCGCCGCCGATGCTCCGCAGTCGGAGACTCCTGCTCCGGCGCCGGCACCCACACCGGCTCCGGCCGCACCTCCGGTTGCTGCTACGCCGGCTCCGCATCAGCCGCATCACCCGCCTCGCGGCCATGACGATCGCCGTCCGACCGGTCCGACCGGTCCTCGCGCCCGTTCGCCGCAGGGCCCGCGTCCGAATTACGCCGGCCAGCAGACTGTCCCGACCGGCCGCCCGATGGGCGGTCCCAATGTCGGCGGTCCCGGCAGTGGCGGTGGCGGCGGTGCTCGTCCGAATGCTCCGATGAACGCCCGTCCCTCCGGTCCCGGCGGCGGCGCGCCGATGGGTCAGCGCCCGATGGGCGGTGGTCCCGGCGGTCCGCGTCCGAGTGGTCCCGGCGGTCCCGGCGGCTCTCGTCCGGGCGGTCCGATGGGTGCCCGTCCTTCCGGTCCGGGCGGCATGCGCGGCCCCGGCAGCGGTCAGGGCTTCCGTCCCGGCCAGGGTCCGGCCCGTCCGCCGCTGCAGCCGCTTCCTCCGACCATGCCAGGATCGAACATCATCCGCGGCAAGAAGGAAGACGACCGCCGCGAGGAGCATGATTCGAAGAAGAAGGGCGTCAAGCGCGGCAACAAGACCGTGCGCGGCGCCGAGTTCGATCAGGAACTGCTGACCAAGGGTCCGTTCTCCGGCACCCAGGTCATCAACGACGACATCGGTCCGGACATCGTCCTGCCCGACATCGACGACGACGCGCCGAAGCGCGCCTCCGCGCGCCGCGACGCCCGCAAGCAGGCCAACCCGCACGCGAAGGTGCTCGACTTCAAGAAGCCGACCGGCAAGATCGCGCTGACCGAAGGGGTCACCGTGAAGGAGCTGGCCGAGAAGCTCGACGTCAAGGCCAGCGACCTGATGAAGCACCTCTTCATGAAGAAGGGGCTGATGGTCTCGATCAACCAGCCGCTTGGTGGCGAGCTCGCGCTCGAAGTCGCCCACGAGCTGAAGATCGACGCCGAGATCGTTTCCTTTGAAACGGCGGTCGAGCTCGTGGCCATGGAACGCTCCGAGTCCGCCGGCGGTACCGTCCCCCGCGGCCCGGTCATCACGGTCATGGGTCACGTCGACCACGGCAAGACCTCGCTGCTCGACGCCATCCGCGAGACCAACGTCGCCGCGGGTGAGGCGGGCGGCATCACCCAGCATATCGGCGCCTACCACGTCGAGAAGCGCGGCCGGAAGATCGTCTTCCTCGACACGCCGGGCCACGAGGCCTTCACGATGATGCGCGCCCGCGGCGCGAAGGTGACGGACATCGTCATCCTGGTGGTCGCGGCCGACGACGGCGTCATGCCCCAGACCAAGGAAGCCATCGATCACGCGAAGGCCGCGAAGGTCCCGATGATCGTGGCCATCAACAAGATCGACAAGCCGAACGCGAACGTCGAGCGCGTCCGCCGCGAGCTCGCCGACGCCAACGTGCTCGTCGAGCAGTGGGGCGGCGACGTGGTCTCGGTCGAAGTCTCGGCCGTCAAGAAGCAGGGCATCGACAGCCTGCTGGACATGATTCTCCTCACCGCCGACCTGCTCGAGCTCAAGGCCAATCCCGACATGCCGGCCAAGGGCGTCGTGCTCGAGGCGAAGAAGGAAGCGGGCCGCGGCATCGTGGCCACGGTCCTGATTCACGACGGGACGCTGAAGATCGGCGATCCGTTTTTCTCCGGCACGACCTGGGGCCGTGTCCGCGCCATGAGCGATCAGCGCGGCGAGCGCATCCAGATCGCCGGCCCGGCCACGCCGGTGCAGGTCTCCGGCTTCGAGGACGTCCCGAACGCCGGCGATTCGCTCTCCGTGGTCGACGACGACACGCAGGCCCGCATGATCGGCCAGCTCCGCCAGGAGAAGGCCCGCGAGACGCAGCAGCAGAAGGTCGGCCGGATGTCGCTCGACCAGCTGTTCCAGCGCATGCAGACCGGCGGCATCAAGGAGCTGAACCTGATCGTCAAGGCCGACGTGCAGGGCTCGGTCGAGGTGCTCGGCGACACGCTCCGCAAGCTCTCCACCCCCGAGGTGAAGGTCAACGTGATCCACTCCTCGGTGGGCGCCATCTCGACGAACGACGTCATGCTGGCCACCGCCTCCGACGCGATCGTGATCGGCTTCAACGTCCGCCCCGAGCGCAACGCCCAGGAGCTGGCTGAGAAGGAAGGCGTCGACGTCCGGATGTACACCGTCATCTACACCCTCGTCGACGAGATGCGGGCGGCGATGACGGGCCTGCTCGATCCGAAGTTCCAGGAAGTCTTCATGGGTCGCGCCCAGGTGCGCGAGACGTTCAAGGTGCCGAAGATCGGCGTCATCGCCGGCTGCATGGTCACCGAGGGTGTCATCCCCCGCACCGCCACGATCCGCCTGCTGCGCGACAACCGGGTCATCCTCGAAGGGAAGATCGGCTCGCTGCGGCACTTCAAGAACGACGTCGCCGAGGTCCGCCAGGGCTTCGAGTGCGGCATCGGCATCGAACGCTTCCAGGACGTGAAGATCGGCGACATCATCGAGGCCTTCAAGACCGAGAAGCTCGAGGCAACGCTGAGCTCTAATTAGGGCCGAGGGCAAAGGGCCGAGGGAAAGCACATCCCTCGGCTCTCGCCCTCGGTTCTGTTTCCCTTGGCCCTCGGCCCTCGGCCATTCAAAAACATGATCGTTGCGGTCGCACTCTTCGAGATCCACATCGAGTACGCGCAGAGCCTCAAGGACAAGCGCCAGGTCGTGAAGTCGCTGCGCGACCGTCTCCGCAACACGTTTCACATCTCGGCCAACGAGGTGGCGTTCCACGACATCCACCAGCGGGCGCGGCTGGCCATCTCCTTCATCGCCGACCGCCACGACTCGGCAGATTCATTGCTGGATAGAATCCAGAACTACGTCGAAGCCAACAGCAACGCCGTGCTGGCCGGCTGGACGAGCGAGAAGCTCGACTTCGACGAGGAAGCGACGCTGTAACGATGAAAAAGACAAGACGCACTTCACGGGTAGGCGAAAACGTTCGCGACGCCCTGGTCCAGGTTCTCCGCACCGACATCCGCGGCTTCGACCTCGGCTGGTCGTCGATCAGCGAGGTGGAAGTCAGCCCCGACCTCCACTACGCCCGGGTCTACATCACCGGCCTGAAGGAAGAAGACACCAAGGCGACGGTGGAAGAGCTCCGCCGCGTCGCCGGCCAGGCCCGTCACCACCTCGGCAAGCGCATCCACCTCCGCTACACCCCCGAGCTCGACTTCCGCTACGACGAAACCGCCATGCGCGCCTTGCGCATCGAGACGATTCTCAGGGAAGTCATGCCGCCGAAGGGGGAAGGGGGGGATGTCGAGGGAATGACTTCCGAAGACGCCCCCTCAGAAGAAGAGAGCGCCGAAGAAGAGAACGTGAAAGATCGATAGCGCCGAGACTTTACCCCGAAGGGGTATCGGCAAATAGCCGGTGGTTGAGCGCGTAGCGCGACACCACCGGACCCGGCATTCGCCGCAATGCGCACCCCGGTAGGGGTGCCGGCACCCCTCCGGGGTGCACCACCAAGCAAACCTTCATTCCGGTGGTATCGCGCTACGCGCTCAACCACCGGCTATTCGCCGGAACGCCTCCGGCGTCCTACCCCTTCACGAACACATTCTTCCGGTAGTAATCCAACTCGGCGATCGACTCCTCGATGTCCGCGAGGGCCCGGTGCAGCTCCTGCTTCTTGGGTGACTCGTATTTGCCGCCGTACCACTCCTTCACCAGCACCTTGATCGAGCTGACGTCGACGACCTTGTAGTGGAGGAAGCCGTTCAGCTCCGGCATGTACTTGGCGAGGAAGCGCTTGTCCTGGCCGATCGAGTTCCCGCAGAGCGGCGCCGTCCTCTCGTAGCAGTAGCTCTTCACGAACTCGAGCGTCTGGCGCTCCGCTTCTTTCGTCGAGACGCCTTCGGTCCGCATGCGGTCGAGCAGGCCGCTCTTCTTGTGCGTTTTCCTGTTCCAGGCGTCCATCTTCTCGAGCCGGGCCTCGCTCTGGCGGATGGCGAAGACCGGTCCGCGGGCGATGATCTCGAGGTCGTAGTTGGTGATGATCGTCGCGATCTCGAGCAGCGCGTCGTGCGCCGGATCGAGGCCGGTCATCTCGCAGTCGACCCAGACGAGGTACTTCTTGCTTCGTTTCGGCTTCGTCGCTCGTGCCATCGCTGCGCATTCTAAACAAGACTCCTTCCGGGCCCGCGTCCCCGTAATCCTGAACAAGTTCAAAAATACCCTTGACGATCGCGCTTCACGGACTTATGTTTTGAACGTGTTCAGAAGGAGCGTTCCCATGAAGATCGTCATCGCCGGTGGCACCGGCCTCCTCGGAAGAGTTCTCACCCGCAAGTTCCGCCGCGACGGGCACTCCGTCCTCGTCCTCAGCCGCAACGTGGAGTCGCCCGGCGTGCTGTGGGACGGGAAGACGCTCGGCGGCTGGACGGAGATCGTTGACGGCGCCGATGTGCTGGTCAACCTCGCCGGCCGCCACGTCAACACCCGCTACGACGCGAAGACGCGCGCCGAGATCATGAGCTCGCGGGTCGACTCCACGCGCGTCCTCGGCCAGGCCGTGGCCCGCGCCGCGAACCCGCCGAAGGTCTGGCTGCAGGCCAGCACCGCCACCATTTACTCGCACCGCTTCGACGCGCCGAACGACGAGTACACCGGCATCCTGGGTGGTTTCGAGCCCGACGCGCCGAAGGAGTGGCACTTCAGCACCGACGTCGCCCGGGCGTGGGAGCAGGCCATCGACGAGGCCGACACTCCGCATACGCGGCGGGTGAAGATGCGCATGGCCGTGGTGATGACCCTCGGCCGCGGCAGCGCGTTCGAGCTGATGCTCCGCCACGTCCGCCTCGGCTTCGGCCGCATGGGCGATGGGAAGCAGTACATCTCCTGGCTGCACGAGGAGGACTTCACACGCGCCGTCGACTGGCTGATCGAGCACGACATCGAGGGGCCGGTGAACCTCGCCTCGCCGCATCCGCTGCCGAACGGGGAGTTCATGCACGTCCTCCATCAGGCGTGGGGGATGCCGCTGAGTATCCCCTCGGTGCGCCCGATCCTGGACGTCGGCGCGTTCCTGATGCGGACGGAGCTCGAGCTCGTCCTCAAGAGCCGCCGCGTCGTCCCGGCGCGCCTGCTCGAGCACGGCTTCTCCTTCAACTACAGCCGCTGGCAGGACGCCGCCCGCGACCTCGTTGCGCAGGTCCGGGGAGAGAAAGCGTGCGGAACACAGCCGTCGCCGGTGTGGTAGCGCGGCTGTATCCTGCTTCCGGCGGAGGCAGGAGCGTTTGACGAGCGACATCGAGCGGCGACCGACGGCAAAGGCAGAAGAGACCCGGAACCGGATCCTCGACGCGGCACTGCGGCTCTTCCGCGACCGCGGCTTCGACCAGACCACCATGCGCGACGTGGCCACCGAGGCGGGGGTGGCCACGGGCGCGGCCTACTACTACTACCGGTCGAAAGAAGACCTGGTGATGGCGTTCTACCTGCGCACCGACCAGGAGGCGCAGGAGGCGTTTGCCAAAGCCATCGCGTCGTCGAAGGAGCTGAAGAAGCGGATTCGCGGCCTGATCGAGGCGAAGTTCAGCCAGTTCGCCGAGCACCGCAGCCTCCTCACGGCGCTCCTGAAGGCCGGCGTCGACCCGCGCGAACGGCTCTCGCCGTTCGGCACCGAGACCAAACAGGTGCGCGACGCCAACATCGCCTGGTTCGAGCGCGCGCTCGAAGGCTCCGACGTCAGCATCCCGAAAGACCTCGCGCCGCACCTGCCGCGCCTCCTCTGGATGTACCACATGGGGCTGGTGTACCAATGGATCATCGACGAGACGCCGGAACAGCGCCGCACCCAGCGCATCCTCGACGCCACGCTCGACCTGATCATCCAGCTCCTGCGCGTCTCCTCGCTGCCGCTCATGGGACCGCTGCGCAAGCGTGCGTTGAAAGTGCTGCGCGCGGTGGAGGAAGACTGAGTACCGCGCCCCGGTAATGAGCTATCCTCCGCGCCCAATGGAACCACCCAAGAAGAGCATCGACGGAGTCCTGCTCGTCGACAAAAAGTCCGGCATCACCTCCCACGACGTCGTGGACCGCTTCCGCCACCGCAGCAGAGTGAAGAAAGCCGGCCATACCGGCACCCTCGACCCCTTCGCCACCGGCCTGCTGGTCCTCTGCGTCGGCAAGGCCACGCGCCTGCAGGCGTACCTGATGGGGATGGAGAAAACGTACGAGGGAACGTTCCAGTTCGGCTGGG
>Ga0190275_10003434_pt1 | contig 11302 bp, 9 predicted proteins | sample Popmic550T_FD_133745 | JGI IMG/M metagenome (GOLD analysis project Ga0190275, IMG submission 133745) | Populus adjacent soil microbial communities from riparian zone of Yellowstone River, Montana, USA - 550 T | ecosystem: Environmental > Terrestrial > Soil > Riparian zone > Trees stand | place... | reverse complement strand
TAGAGCATTTGATTGAGAAACGCGCCTGAGTACGCGTTAGATTAGAACCACAGGGCGGCAGGTGGGACGGGGAGACCTTCCTCTTCCATGACTTCCTTCCGATGTGGGAAATAAAAAAGGCGCCCGACTTAGAACCTCTTTCGAAGTTCTCTGCCTGGCGCCTTTCTAATTCAAGATTACGATGTCGACCTGGAGCTAATTGCCTCCCAAAATTTCAAGTTGTTGATAACAATCGAAATAGAAATTTCCGACTCTTGTGGATAGGTTTTTTCCTAGGCGACGAATTCGGAGAGTCCAGTGTAAGCGCAAGAAAACACAGGAGACTAAGTCGTCGCGCGAATTTGATAGCAGTTTAAGTAGTCCTGGTTGCGTATGTAGAGCTTGCCGCCGCATACCACTGGATGAGCCCAGGAAGGACGTCCCATGTCTTCTATTTGAAACCGCCCCCGCTCTGTATACGCATCCGTACCGGCATCTGCTAGTCCGACTGTGTTGTTTTCTCCGAATAGGTAAAGCATGCCGTCTGCAATGGTCAAGCTGCCCTTACCGACAGCACGGTCGCGCCAGATTGGTTTGCCCGTCGCCCAATCAAGCGATGTGAGAATCGCGGCCGATGATCCGTAAACGCGACCTTTATAGAGCACGACACCGCCATGATGATTCTGCATGTCACGGCTGAAATACATTTCCTGCGCTTTGATTTCGCCATCCGCGGGAGTGAGCGCCAATTGCGCACATCCTGTGCCGTATCCGGACGTGTAGAATACCTTGCCCTCGTGATAAACAGGCGTAGTGCAATTTGCCGTGCCGTTGGCCGCCCTGCTGTTACTCCACATTAACTTTCCATCAGAGGCTCTTACACCGACGCCATTCTCCGCTGTCAGGGTCATGATCGTGCGGACGTTATGGATGTCCGCAACGATGCACGATGCGTATCCTGCTGGATCACTCAACTGTGCCGAGCGCCAGATTTCTTTGCCAGACACCTTATCTAAAGCAACAACACCCGCGCCGCGGCCACCGGGAGTCACGACAACGTTGTTGCCGTCAATTAAGGGTGACTCACTGATCAGCCAATAGGGATTCTTCCCACCAAAATCGGAAAGGATGTTCCGCTTCCAGGTGACGCGGGCATCGTTCCTACGAACACACGCCAGGTCACCGTTCTCGGATAGAACGTACAGAAAGTCCCCATCCACGGTCGGCGTCCCACGAGGACCTCCACCACGGTCCTGATCGAGCGCGCGACCTATGGTCGCGTGCCACACCGGTTTTCCCGATGCGCGATCCAAGGCAAACACCACACTTTGGCCATCCTTGGTTCCCTGTACGTAAATATGATTGCCCTTGATCGAGATGGAGCCATAGCCGCTGCCCAAGCCACGCGCGCTCCAGGCGACCTTCGGCCCCCCGGAAGGCCACTGCTTCAGCAGACCAGTTTCCTGCGAGATGTTCGTGCGATCCGCTCCATGCCACTGAGGCCAATCCGGTTCTACTGCCGTCGGGGCGGGCGAAGAAGCAGGACGCTTGCTCGTTTGCGCGAGCGCCGCCGCAGGTACCAGAGAGAGAAAGTCACGGCGATTCATCATAGGTTACAGACGCTCCAACGATTCAAAGATACCGCGGGTGGGCATACTGGCGCCCTAGTCCATTTCTCACGAGCTTTCTGCTGCAGCAAACGATAAGGCTATGGCTACTTCGTCAGAGGGGAGTGAAGGCGATTGACGCCGCCGCGAAGGCGCCGCATGGTTGTTCGTCCAGGAGATCACTGCTAAGCAGGCTGACCTGCATCCTGCGGACGATGGCTGAAAGAGGCGAATCCCAGGACGTTTTTCGCCGCAGAAAATCGAGCTCGGTTACGATGCGACCGAGCTAGTACCAGGTTGCGTGAATAGTGCAGAACTAACCGCTCCTCAGCTACACTTTCCAAACGACGAGGCAGTAGTGGTACTACGCGAACTTTTGCAAGCTGGACAGACCACGACCACTAAGTTTGGGGCGTGTGCGCCACAATCGTACGTGATTACTCCTGGTCGTCGTCCTCGTCGCTATCTCCGCATTGATCAGCGCGAGCGCATCGAAGATGATTCTGTTTGATGTATCGCGCCACGTTTGCGCCCAGGACCTCGGCCGCATCCTGATCGAAGCGAAAGTGGATTCCGGAGTAGATGCGCGCATCAGCGTGGTCGTCAGTGAGTTGGCGGATCTTCGTGTACTGGAGCACCACACCGGGAAGCGCCGGATTGGTCAGCGTAATGGTATGCCGGTTCCCGCCGAAAAACCGCTCAACGATATAGCTTCCGGCGTTGCTCAGGCCTCCGAAACCGGATGGATAGGCGGGATACGGAGGAGTGGGAATGAAGGTCGAGAATCCGGGATCGCCCTCCGTGTTGGGATTCGGATCCATGTTCCCTGCGCGAATTGCGGTGACCGGCCGCCACAGATGGTAGTGATACTTGGCCTCGAAAACAGCAATCCCGGCGTCGGCGATGGCCATGTTTAACAAAGCGAACATCCGCGCGTTCTCAGACAGTGACATGCCATGCGCGCGGCTCAATTGCGCGGCGACGGAGTTCCATAAATTCGTGGGACTGGTCATCGAGGCGAATCGCGCTATGTCGGTGCGATCCTGCGGCCGATCCGTGCTGAACGTTGAGCCGACCGACTTTACCTCGTCGTAATGTCTTTTGTATTCGTTGCTGGTGAGCGGCGGCGGAGCCTTCGGGCGGAACTGATCCGTGCGCGCCAAGGCAAACGGCGCCATCTTGCCCCAATGAAGGAATCCGCCTGCCTGGAACGCGGGAGGAGTCGGCTGCCAGAAACCTATGCCAGACTTCGGCGTGTACGCCATTACTGTTGCTGAGCCGTCGTTTGCGCGCCTGGCAATCATTGCCGTGGCTGCGGCTCGTCCGACGTTAGTTCCGTTCGTTTTCGCGGCGCCGTCGGGGATCCTGCCGAGGCTCGCTACGAGATCCGTATCGAGGCTAGCTGCGTTGGCATGGAAGTAGTGGCGGAGCACGTGGTGCGCCGCGGCAGCGGCAGCCGCTTCCGGCGAGGCTCCCGGCGTCGCGGTGATGCCGGTCAGGTAAGGCTTGTAATCCTGAGTGATGGCGTTGACGGCGTCAAATATCGCCAAGTGTGTTATCGCCCCATAGCGTGACTGGGCCTGCGCGGTCTGACCGTTGATCATGGCCAGCATAATCGCGTTCCAGTCAGTTATGACGTCGGCGAAGGCTGCGCTGGTCATCAGCACAGTAGTGAGAATCGTTTTCATTCGGCCTCCTCACCTGCTTTAAGCAGTGGAGAAGGAATACTATCCGGACAAGGCGGGTACCGCAATAGTGACAACTAAGAAACGTTCGCAACGAGCTAACTCATACGAAACGTAACGGGATCGCGGCGCAGAAGACGCCGAGGACCCGGACCGGTAAACAGTTGCAATCGTATGGGGAATTACCTGTTCGCTATGGTAGAATCTCGCGGACGAGGGTATGTTAAGTGGCGCAGCATCCCGCTAACCCGTCCAAGGTCGTTCAGTTTGGGGTCTTCGAAGTCGATCTCGCGAATGCGGAACTACGGAAAAACGGGCTGCGCGTCCGAATCCAGGAACAGCCATTTCAGGTCCTCTCGATTCTTCTTGAACGCCCCGGCGAGGTAGTGAGCCGCGAGGAACTAGTGCGACGAATCTGGCGGGACGGGACCTTCGTCGATTTCGAGCGAGGCCTCAACGCGGCGGTGACCCGATTACGTCAGACGCTGTCGGATTCGGCAGATAATCCCAGATATGTGGAGACGGTGGCCCGGCAGGGTTATCGCTTCTCGATGCCGATCGCGCCCAGGGCCGCGACGAATGGCTCCGCCACGGTGGCCCCGGTCGAATTCGATACAGCAACTGGCCGCAACGCAATTCCATCGGCAGGCGCGATTCCAAGCAGGTGGCGCCTGCGGCCGATTGTTTTCTTCGGCGCGTTGCTCGGACTGATTGTCCTGGGGGTGTTGGTTGTGTTGCCTAGCCGGGCTCCAAAATCGGGGGCCGGTTACACGCAGCTCACAGACTTTACGGATTCGGCAATTGCGCCTACGCTTTCGCCGGACGCCGCACCGTTGCGTTTATTCGCGGGGCGGATTGGTTTCTGAGCCGCGACCAGATCTGGTTGAAATCGTTACCGGACGGGGAACCGTTTCAACTCACGCATGATCCGCGACTGAAATTTGCGCCTACGTTCTCACCCGATGGCTTGCAAGTGGCTTACTCGGTCGTTGAGCCTTCGAGAACCGCATGGGATACAGCGTCGGTCCCGGCGCGTGGCGGCGAACCGCGGATCCTGATGGCGAACGCGGAGGGACTTACGTGGATTGGCAAAGGCCAGCTTCTGTTCTCGGAAATACGACGCGGGATTCATATGCCTGTGGTGACGGCCAGGGAGAACCGCGCGGCGGCACGCGATGTGTACGTTCCGGAGCACGAGCGCGCGATGGCGCACTTCTCATCTATCTCGCCGGATCAGAAATCGGTGCTGATCATTGAAATGGATCACACGGCAGCCTGGCAACCCTGCCGACTGGTTCCCTTCGATGGCAGTTCGCGGGGCCGACAAGTCGGTCCGCCCGGGCGATGCACTTCGGCGGGCTGGTCTCCGGATGGGAGCTGGATGTACTTCACTGTCGGCACGCAAGAGGGGCAGCATCTGTTTCGTCAGCGTTTTCCAGCAGGCAAGACCGAGCAGATTACGTTCGGTCCTGCCGAAGCGCAAGGGGTCGCGATAGCTCCGGACGGCCGGTCGGTTATTACGTCTCTGGGCATGCAGCAAAGCGCGATCTGGATTCACGACGCGCAAGGCGACCGGCAGATCTCCTCGGTGGGTGACGCGTTCCTGCCGAGGTTCTCGGCGGATGGCAATCGCGTGTTTCATCTACTTCGCCGCAGCGCTCCGGAATCGACAAATGATCTATGGGCAGTTGATCTCCGCACTGGACGCAGCGACCGGCTGGTCTGGGATTTTCAGATCACGAGCTACGACATTTCAGACAGCGGATCTGAAGCGTTGCTGGCTGTCAAACCATCGCACGGGTCGTCGCAGATCTGGCTGGCGTCGCTGGATCGGCGGTTTCCACCGGTTCTGATCGCTTCGGACGGAGAAGATCGTCCGTATTTCGGTCCGAATGGTCAGATCTTGTATACGCTATCCGATGGAAGGGCGAACTACCTTTTCCGAATGAACCGGGATGGTTCCGATCGTTCGAAGGTAGTACCGCATCCCATCCTTACTGTGATGAGCGTCTCCCCAAATCGGCTTTGGGTGGCAGCGCTCGTGGCGGTGAATGACGAGCAAGCCACATTTTCCGAGATCGCTATTCCTGTCCAAGGCGGGCCCGCTAAACGCATCTGTTCGGGATTCTGTGTGGCGCGTTGGGCTCCGGACGGCAAATTCTTCTACGTGACCGTGGATCCCGGTACGCCTTCGCATCCCGGCAACACAGTGGCGATTCCGATCCCGGCGGGAAGCACGTTACCGGCACTGCCATCGACCGGCATCCACTCGCTGGCCGAGGGCCTCGCTCTTTCGGGAAAGCCTCTGATCCCGCAGTCCGAGCTGGCGCCCGGAGTGAATCCGTCTCTGTACGCTTACGTCAAGACGGCCATGCATCGCAATCTTTTTCGCGTTCCTGTTCGCTAGTCCTGGACTAGCCAAGGACTAACCGTTCAAGGCGGAAACGATCAGATCCCCCATCTGCTCCGTACTGACGTTCCCGCCAAGATCGGAGGTACGATGACCGTCTTCCATCACTTTCGAAACTGCGGACTCGATCCGTTTGGCCGCCGCGTGGATTCCGAGCCATTCGAGCATCATCGCCGCCGAGAGGATTGTTGCTACCGGATTCGCTATACCCTTGCCGGCGATATCCGGCGCGGTGCCATGCGAGGGCTGAAATACACCGTGCTTCGGCCCGACATCGGCAGACGGAGCCATGCCCATTCCACCCACCAAGCCGGCCGCAAGATCTGAGAGGATGTCGCCAAACATATTCTCAGTCACGATTACGTCAAATGAGTGTGGGCGCTGAACAAGGTAGAGCGATGCGGCGTCAACGTAAGCCCGCTCGGTCTTGACGTCCGAATAGCGCTCGGAAACTTCGTCGAAAATGCGCCGGAAGAACGCCATTGACGGAAGCACATTGGCTTTGTCGACGAGAGTGACATGCTTGCGCCGATTGCGCGCCTGCTCGAATGCCGACACGAAAAGGCGCTCGCTACGCTCGCGTGAAATGCGCATGATGTCCCGAACTTCGGTAGCATCCGGCGCGGGCTTGTTCAACCGCGAGAAGAACAATCCTTCGGTATTCTCTCGGATGATCAGGAAATCGATCTCGCCCTTTTGCTTGTCTTTCAAAGGCGAGTGAGAACCATGATAGAGCCGGATTGGACGGAGTCCGCAGAACAAGTCGAGTTTCTCGCGCAGATCAATCTGCGGCGTCATTTCGGTTCCATCTGGCCAACGAACAGCAGGAAGCCCCATCGCGCCGAGCAGAATCGCATCGAACCCGCTGAGACGGTCGAATGTTGGCGGCGGAAGTGGATCGCCGGAACGCAGATACTCACCGGCTCCAACAGCCAACTCTTCGTATTCCAGCTTCGATGGAATCTGAGGCTCTAAGGCGCGCAGCACTTTTACCGCTTCCGCAACGACGTCCGGTCCGATACCATCGCCCGGCAGGAGAGCAATCCGATAGACGCTTTTCATTTAGTGTGTGTGTTCGTGACTTTGAGAGTGTGAACTGTGCGCATGAGCGATACGACAACCGGTTTCCGAGAGCGCGCAGCGAGTATGCTCGAACTGGATTGTCGTGTGGTGGATGTGAAAGCGATCTCCGAGCACTGAGGTGATGCCCTTCAAGATGCGATCACTTTCGGAAGGAGGCATATCCTCGATGAGCGCATGGCAGCTCAACGCATGGGCGCTCGACCCAAGACTCCACACGTGAACATCGTGCACATCAAGAACGCCCGGAACTTCCTCCATTGCTGCGACCACGTTCTGTAGCTTAAGGCCGCGCGGAAGGCCTTCGAGAAGGATGTTCAACGACTCGCGCACTATGTCGATCGCGCTCCAAACGATAAGCGCAGCGATCAAGATCGACAGGATCGGATCGATCGTGAGCCAACCGGTGTAATGGATGACGATGGCCCCGATAATGATCGCCACTGAGCCGAGCGCGTCGCCGAGCATATGTATGGACGCCGCACGAATGTTAATGTCCGATTCGTGCTTGCGCAGCCCGACCAGAATGCCCACGTTGAGAGCGATTCCGAGACCCGCAGTGACAATCATGATCTGCTCATTGACACTCTGCGGGTCGAGCAGACGCTCGTACGATTCGTAGAACAGGTACGCGGAAAGACCGAGCAGCGAAAGAGCATTGATGAAGGCTGCAAGGACGCCGCCGCGATGGTAGCCGTAAGTGCGCGATTCATCCGCCGGCTTGGCTTGCAGATAGACGCCGAACATCGCTAGCGCCAACGCCAATGCATCCGTCAGGTTGTGACCGGCGTCCGATAACAACGCAAGACTATGAGCCTGCCACCCCGCGACAAATTGAATGACGACAAACAGCAGCGTGGCAATAAAGGACCACTTCAGGACTTCGCCACTTCCACCATGATGGTGATGATGATGATCGTGAGAATGCACGGCTATACTAATAGGCTAACGCCGTGGGCTTGTGGAGTGCAGTTGGGACCTAAAACCGCGTGACTTCTGTAAAGTGGAAATCCGCTACTTTCATCCCGGGCACGACCATGTCGAAAGCTTCCTCGCCCGTGGCGCGCTCGCTTGCGGTAAGAGCTTCGACGTTGCGCAGCAATTCCACCACGCTTTGATTGAATCGGAAGTTACGCAAGCCACCGGCGACTTCGCCCTTGCGGACAAGGAACGTGCCATCGCGCGTCATACCGGTCATTACCTTCTCATATGGCTCAACTTCCCGGATGTACCAAAGCCGGGTCACGAGAATACCGTTCTCCGTCGACGCGATCATCTCGTCCAGTGACGTCTTGCCACCGACGATCACGATGTTCACCGGAGCTTCGCCTTGATCGTTCGGTAAAGGAAATCCGTGGCCGGTGGTTTCAGTTTCAGCCTTCCTGGCTGCCACGCGCGAGTATGCCACCTGCCTGGGAACGCCTTCCTTCACCAACTTCAAGGCGCGGCGTGGAACCCCTTCGCCATCGAACGGCGCTCCAGTTTGGAGAGGAAAAGCCACATCGTCATAAATGGTGATGTTCGACCCAAATAACTTTTCTCCCACGCGATCGTTCAGAAAGCTGCGTTGGTCGGCTATCGCAGTCCCGCTGAAATCCATGAAGATTTGTCCGACGAGGTCGAGGACCGCCGCAGGTTCGAGAATCACGGTATAGCGACCGGGCGGCAATTCCCGTGGATTTGCGGACAGGGTAGCTTTGCGCGAGGCGCGTTCCGCCAAAGCAATGGGATCGACGTCCTGATGAATGGCCGACGTTGCCTTCGCCCAACCGGAGCTATCGGAGGCCATGGCGGTGATTGAGAACTGCGTGAGTGTATCGAAGTAATAGCGAAACAGACTCCGAGAGTTCATTAGGACTTCGACATTCTCTGCAGTCGAATAGATTCCGGCAGCCGTTTGTCCCTGCGTTTCTACAATCCGAATCGCTTCCGCGACCTGAGCTGCGCGCTGCGAGGGCGTGCAAGACGCGGCGGCTTCGGAATAATGCTGGCCATCGCTGATTGTCGGATCTTCGTACAACGGCAATAGGTCTGCGGGCTCGCTTGCGCGCGTCAAGGCGATGGCTTCATCTACCACGGCCTGGATGCCGTCACGATGCAACCGGTTTGTACTCGCGCGCGCGGTGCGCCCGTCGATTACCGGCCTGACGGAAAGAGTGGTCGTTCGCTCGGATACGTTCTGATGGATTTCGTTATTGGCAAAGCGCGTGAGAGAATCTGCGGTCGAACCAACCGTAACCTCGATGTCCGATATCCCAGCGCGACGGGCGGCTTGCTCGACAGCCAAAAAGAGTTCCTGGCACTTTTTGCGCGATAGAAGCTCAGATTCATTCATGGTTTAGTCAATCTGGGCGCTGCCGATTTTGATGTTGCGGAAACGCGAGGGGCTGGCTCCGTGACCGGTTCCCATCGCTTGTTCGGGCTGACCCTTACCGCAATTGGGCACCCCCCATAGCGTCCAGTGTTCCGGGCCGGAAATCGCATCGCAACTGTTCCAGAATTCGGTCGAGATGCCGCTATACGTCGGGTTTTTAAGCATGCGAACACGTTTGCCACTCTTGACCTCCCAGGCGATCTCGCAACCGAACTGAAAGTTGTACCGCTTGTCATCGATCGACCAACTTCGATTGGTCTCCATGTAGATGCCATCTGTGTCGAATACGTGTTCGAGGGACTGCTCGCCCGGGGTAAGACTGACGTTCGTCATGCGGATGAGAGGCAGTCGCGCCCATCCATCGGCGCGCATTGTGCCGCTCGATTTCGCCTGCCCGATCTGTGCCGCGGTCTCACGCGAAGTCATGTAGCCGACGAACTGTCCGTTCGTGATGATTGGAGCGCATTGCGCAGGAACGCCTTCATCATCAAACGCAAACGTTCCTAGGCCCGGACCGTGCTCCGATCGGGCATCGCAGACGACGTTCACGATGTCAGAACCATAACGTAACGTGTTCAGCTTGTCCAGAGTCAGGAAACTCATCCCCGCATAGTTCGCTTCTGTTCCGAGAACGCGATCCAGTTCGATGGGATGGCCGATCGACTCGTGAATTTGCAGTCCCAGTTGGCTGCCATCGAGAACAAGATTGAATTCTCCCTCAGGACACGCATCGGCGGAATGGAGCGCGACAGCCTCTTCCGCCATGCGCGGAGCATGCCGAAGTAAATCCAGTTCGTGGACCAGTTCATAACCCTTTAGTTGATACTGACCGCCAAAGGAGTTGGGGTAACTTCGCTTCTGAAGCTCATCATCTTTGAAACTGAACGCCGTGAATCCGGCGCCTGTTACCGTGCGGGTCTGATCGATACGACTGCCGATCGATGATGCGAAGTATTGGCGCTTCCGGGAACAGACGAACGACGATTCGGCCAGAGTTACACCACTGGTCTTCAAGAGTTCTCGATCAAGATCCATCAGCAGTTGCAACTGCTGTTCGACGGAAACGCTGAAGGGATCGATGGCGCATGGAGACGCCCACGTGATCTCGTGCGCGTCTTCGGGCGCCAGCACGACATCGCGTTTCTTTGCCATCGCTCCGGAGCGAGCGATTTCGATGGCCAGATTGGCAGCCCGTTCTAAACCTTTCGCTGACACTTCGTCGGTCGCTGCGAATCCCCAGCAGCCGCCAACGATGACGCGAATACCGACACCCATGCTGTCATAGGTCGCGACGTTGCCGGGCTTGGCGTTCTTTGTAGTGAGGTGGCGTTCTTTGGCGTCCTCGACCCGGACATCGGCGTAAGTTACACCGTTTCGAGTCGCTGCTTCGAGGGCTCGTTCGGCGAGGTCGCGCATGGAGATAGTGTACTCGGAGGATTCCAAGCACCAACGGTTGCATCATAGGTGTATGATTTCGGCGTTATTTTCAGACCCGCTGCCGGTGGGCATACCCGCGCCGGAATGGTCGCTACAGGATCAGGATGGCGGAACTGTGAAGCTCGCTTCCTTGCGGGGACAGAATGTTGTGCTCGTGTTTTATCCTCGCGATGAAACATCTGTCTGCCGAGCGCAATTGTGTGAGTTTCGGGATGCCTGGGAGGAAGTTAAAGCCAGAAATACGATCGTATTTGGAGTGAATCCCCAGGGACGAACGAGTCATTCCACGTTTCGCGAAAAGAACCGGCTGCCTTTTCAACTTCTCGTGGACGAAGGAGGCACAGTTTGCAAGGCGTATAATGCGCGTGGTCTCTTTATGACGGCGCGAACGGTGTATCTCATCGGTCCGGACGGAATCATACGCTATTCGAGCCGCGGAAAGCCTACAGTTGACGAGGTACTCAGAAGCGCAGCGTAGGCGCATCGGCCTCAATATTCCGAAGCGCTGTACTAAGGTGGTAAGGGCTTGGCAACAATTGCGGAACGTTAAAGATAAAGGCATCCTGATTACCGGCGCAGGACGCGGAATCGGCAAGCGTCTTGCCATTGGCTTTGCGAATCACGGCGCGCGGGTTGCGCTGCTCGCCCGCAGCAAGGCTGAACTTGACCTCGCGAATTTGGAGATTGAACACGCAGGCGGAGTTTCCCTTCGTATCCGCGCCGACGTCCG
>Ga0190275_10003433_pt1 | contig 11302 bp, 6 predicted proteins | sample Popmic550T_FD_133745 | JGI IMG/M metagenome (GOLD analysis project Ga0190275, IMG submission 133745) | Populus adjacent soil microbial communities from riparian zone of Yellowstone River, Montana, USA - 550 T | ecosystem: Environmental > Terrestrial > Soil > Riparian zone > Trees stand | place... | reverse complement strand
CACCAATGCCGCAGCGATGATGTCGCGGCTGGCAAAAGTCGCGCAGCGCGAAACCGTCGCCGCATAGTCCGCGCGTGCGGGCAACGGCGTTGAATCTTTGGAGATTTGACCCTACGTTTTTCTGCTGTCGGTGCCGCCGGAACTTGAATCAATTCCTAGTTGACAGCTAGAGTTAAGATTTGACCGCTCCCTACTACACTCGAGATTTTCTACTTACCGCGATACTAAATCAAATAAGGTCGCGGTTGGCCTTATGGCTTAGTGACTGAACGTAGGAGCATACGTGTACTACCTGCGAATGAGGAGACCATCCTCAGGCCGATCTCCAAGCGGTATGACCGGGGCTGTTAGAGATCACCGGTGAAGCGAGCAACCAGTGGTTTTGAAATTTCCTTATCAATGCGGACACTCTGCCCCAGCTCGCTCGGCGCCGCGAGGTTTTCCTGGTTGAAAAGCAGGCGTACCGTAAAAATGGTGCCTTTGCCCAACTCGCTCTTCACCTCAATCGATGCTCCCAACAAATCCGCATATTTTTTGGCAACGTAGAGTCCGAGTCCGACGCCGTCGAAGCTTCTTGTGGGCGAGCCGTCGGCCTGCTGAAACACGTCAAAAATCGTACCGATCGCTTCTTGCCTTATGCCCACGCCGGTGTCTTTTACTTCCACTTCAAATCTGTCGCTTTCCGGACCCATACGAGCGGAGATATTCACCGAACCTTCGTCGGTGAATTTAATCGCGTTTTCGATAATGTTTTGCAGGATCTTTTCGAACTTGGCGGCGTCCGTGCGAATGACGGGCAGCGGCTCAACGTAATTCCAATGCACGGCGATATCTTTGTTGATCAACGCCTGACAATTTGACTTTAGGCTGTCGAATAGCCGCTCCAACGAGCAGTCAGTCAACTCAATGGCCGCCGAGTTGGCTTCGATCCGAGTCGTTTCTAGAATGCTGTTGACCATGGTCAACAAGAGTTTGGATTGCTGTTCGACTTTGTCGAAGAGCTGAACCTCCTCGGCGTTGGCGACCTTGATTGCCTGCTCGCGCAGAAGCCAAACATACCCAAGGATGACGTTGAGCGGGGTTCGCAGCTCGTGCGAAATTACGCCTAAGAATTCCGCTTTTACTCTGTTGGCCTTTTCTAGCGCGACGGCTTGCGCCTTGATCTGTTCCATGTTCGTTTTAACTTCCGCTTCGGCATGTTTACGCTCTGTGATTTCCGATTCCAGCTCACCGTAGGCAAGTTTGAGATTTTCAGCCATTCTATTAATGGCGCCGCTGAGCTCGCCGATTTCATCTCGCGTGGAGAAATGAACCTGCGCGTCGAGATCTCCAGCGCCGATACGCTTCGCGACGACGGCGATCTGGCTGATGGGTTTAAGCACCACCCGACCCATGTAGGCGATGATCGTCCCTGTTACCCCGACTATGGTGAAAAACGCGATGGCAAGTTGCCAGTTGCGCGCTTGCCGCAGGTCCGCGTCCAGTTGCTCAAGACTCATACTGATCCGAACCACGCCGCGGATCTGATGGTCTTTATTGTGACACTCCTGACACTCCGCAAGATTTTTGAGCGGCTGGTAAAGTGTCAGCACGCGCCCATGTTGAGAAAGTTCGTAGGACTGAACAGGGTGTTGCCGCGAGACAGCCTGTTTAAAGGCCGCGTCTTCGATGTTATGCGCGGCGGGAAAACGCAGTTTGGCGATCTTTTTCATCAGCTCCGGGTCGAGGCCGGTGAATTTGTTGACGGCATTTACAGTCTCAAGGTCGGTGAACGCGGGTACGCCATTGCGGCGAAAGACGTCTACCTGTCGCACCTCTTTTAGATTGTTCCTTAGGTCAGTGAGAGTTCGAATGATGATATCCGGTCGACTTTCGAGCATGCCGTTCTGAATGCTCGTGGTGATCGAGGTCGCCAGCAAATGGGCCGTCTCCTCGTATCTCGTGATCCGTGATTGTGATTCCCGCTCAATATTGACGACGAACAAGCCGCCGAAACCGGTAATCAGGATTCCCACCACTAAGGTGATGACTTTTATTCGGAGGCCGCGGCGGATATTTTTAAGACGACAAAGAAACGCGAGACTGCGTCTGGAAAGGAGCCAGCTTGTCTCGATTGAGCGTGTGGACATTTCCAAGCTACCGCGTCACCTTGTGGTTTACGTCTATTCCTTGATCGGATGATCCAATGGATCCTCCGAATCAAATTGGGGTCTTGGCGACATTCCAAGTTGACTCGTGGTGGTGAGAGTGTCGCTCAAGGCTGGGACCACGGCGATGCTCCAGAGGCGGGCTAAGGTGAGTGATTATCGCCGGGGTCGTCTTATTTCTTTTTTAAAATATCCAACGCCTCATTGGCCTTTTTGACCGCGTCGATATGGTTGTTGGCCTCAGTCAATTTGTCGGCTTCAGTCAAAAGCCCCCTAACTTTTGCGTCATCCGGCTTGGAGAGCTTCGTGCTCGCCAACTGCTCACGGGCTTCCTTGATAAGGGGCGCGCACTTGGCCGAGGCGGATTGATATGACAACGCCAATAGTCCCACCATGCTGACGGCGATCGCTAGTCTCTTCATTTTCGTGTCCTCCGGTACGTTTTTGCTTTGGAAACCTTCTCCAAAGCAGCAATTGTAACTTACCCGTGGAGAGGGTGTCGACTATTTTCTCGTTCCTGACTCTAATGATCGGCTGATGGCCTCAGTGCTTTACCCGAAGCACTGAATGGCTAGTTGTTTTGCCCGGTCTGCCGTCACGGGTGCGCGCAAGATCGGGATAACGTTTGAAAACCGGCTTTGATAAATTGGCAGGATCTATCTAGTTCCCGGGTCAACGGCCCTTCCATGATACAGCGAGAATGGCCGGCGACGAACAGCGGGCCCATTAACCTATCTTTCCTTTAGGGCTGAACTGGATCCCTGCATCACCTTAGAAAGCGGCACGCTTTTGGTTTCGGTCAGCAGATGCACGGGGTTGGACATTAAGACGTAGGCGAAGAGGCGAAATCCATAACGCTGGCGATAAAGTTCCAGACGTTCGGGTAGGCGATGCGGTGCCGGTCATCTTGAAAATGCGCTGCTGTTGGTTGGCGCGGACAATCGCGCGGTAGAACGCTCCGTCATACTCGACCCTGGGCTTGCGTGCCATGGAGCGAAAACTAGCGGGAGAGAAGACATTGAGTGAGTAGTCAGGCCTGATTCCATTCCTTTGGCTCTGTGGTGCCGGTCGGCTCGGCCGGAGAGCAGTCGGGAGGTGCGCAAGAGGTGTCTTAGAGAGCCGTTCACTCCAACTGCACCTCCGCGGATCGACACGGCGCGAACCGCTGGGTGCCGTGATAGAAGACTGCGACCATCACCGCCTCGCGCGACGCCAGCCAGAGGACCTCCGATGGCACGAGCAATCGGAAACGGCCGTCGCTGTCGACACTCCCATCCTGCATGAACTGTTCCTCCGGCCGGCGGACGCTCCACGCAACGAGGCGGACATCGCCGCTCTTGACCGTCACACGGTTTCGCTCGTCACCGCCGAGTACGGTGCCGCTCACCAGCTCTCCACGCGCGGTGATCTTCTCGATCCGCGTGCGCACGCCCGCACGCACCAGGAGCTGCACGCCCCAGCGCTCCTGAGGTCCATCGAAGATCCGTTCCGGCATCACATAGGTCCGAGCGCTCAAGTCGTTTACGAGTCCGCGGTCCTGCGCCTCGCGGAACGCGATCCTGAACGCGTCATCGCCGAGCGGATCGCCCGCCAGCGACTCGTAAGACATCTGCGTCACATCCGCCTGGCGAGGGGCGAGCCGGCGCCAGTGGTGATCAACGTAAGTGCGGAAGAACTCGCTGGTCTGCTCGACAAGTGTGCGGTGCATCGCGCGCGTGCGCAGGACATTCGTCGCGGTGACCGCTGTGGAGCGCCGCTCGGACGGAGATGCGTGTCCGACCGCATCAGTACTGAAGTTGGATTGCGCCCAGTTGTTGAAGATCACGATCTCGCTCCCCGACGGATCGGTGGGATCGACGTATCGATCGACATCGGCGCGCACGCAGAAGTGCTCTGCCTCCGCATCGCCGACTTTCACGGACGCCGGCAGGTTCCAGTTCACTACGAACTCGCGGATGGCATGTGCGGGAATCGGTTGCGTCGCAGGGTTGGCGAGCGGTATCCACGGCCCGGGCGCACTCGTGAACGGCAGCCACTGCACACGCACCTGCACCGCGTTCGCCGCCTTCGTGCCCCGATTGTGGACCCGCACTTTGATCGTGTTGGTCTTGCCCTTCACGGCGACATTCGGTCCTGCTGGCCCATCGAGATCGATATCGGGACTCTTGAAGTTGCTGCCGCCGGGCGCGGGCCTGAGCTGCAGTTCGGCTCGGTGTGCGCCCTGATACGCGATGTGCACATCCACGCTGTCGCCAGCGCCCACAAAGAGGAGCGATGACTTCCGTGTCAAGCTGAAGTCGTTCATGCGATCCGGATTCGTGACGTCACTCTCCTGGTAGTTCTGGTTCGGCTTGGTCAGCAGCGGACCGTCGTTGTCGACATCCTTCGGCAGCAGCAGGATCAGCGGCCTCGACCCGGGCACACCCTCCGCCTCCTGAAGCTCTTTGTCCTTCGGTGCCGTGTAGACGTCCGTCCCCACAATCACGTTGGCGGGTTTGATCTTCTGATCGCCGACCCCTCCCGTCTGTTTGCGACGGTACTCGAAGTAGTAGTTCCATCCTTCACGGATTCGGACTTCCACTCCTGCCTTGCGGCCTGCGGGCGGGCCGGATCGCGTGAGCGTCTCGATCACCTGAAGTTTCACCGTCCGGCTCGCGGGGTTTTGCCCGAAGTCGCAGACTTCAATCCAATCCGGATGAATCCAGCCGAGCTGCATGCGATGCGGCAGAGAGAAGTGCGCCAGCGGCGAGTCGGCATCCATCAGGTCCCAGCCGGTCATGTAGCGGTCGTCAATCTCTGCGACACTAGCGCCCTTATAGATATCCGGGCACCCGAGGTTGTGTCCCAGCTCGTGGCAGATCGTAGTCATGAACTCGTTCGGCGCCCAGGGCGATGGATGATTCTTCGGCAGCGCTGCCGGCATCACGACGGACGCAATGCGCTTGAACGTCGCGGTGTTCGCGTCCTTCCAGTAGATCTGGGAGTCGCCAGCGAATGCCCACGTCCACTGCGCCGGCCATTCCTTGTCTTCCACGGTGTACGGATCGTCGGTGGCGGGCAGGACCGTGAGCACGAACGAGTCGGCCTTTTTCGTGATGATGTTCTGCAGCGACTGCCTCAGGAGAAACGATGAGAATTCTCCTCCAAGGATGTCCCACGTGTCGCCCTTCGGGTTCCACGCCTCCCACAGCGCTTTGGGATTGGGATGTTCGAACAAATCGCCCCAGGCGTAGTCGATGTCGATCGGTCCGAACACCGAGCCGCCCAGCAGCGTGATCGTCGTCCCTTTTGGATGCGCCGGATTGGGCGACACCGGCGTCGCGCGATACGAGACCTCTTCGTAGTAGCGCCGAACCGACGAACCCGGGCCGTCCACGTCGTTCGTCAGATCGACCACTCGCTGTGCGCCGTTGATCGCCGATTTGGAGTCTCTCAGCCGGAACACGGCGACCGCGATCTTCAGCTCGTCCGGTGCGGCGTGGGTAGCGATGTTCTGTGGACCGGCTGGGCCGCCGCCCCACTTGCCGCCTCGCGGATACACCCGCCGCGATCCCGTCATCGCGATCGGCGGGCCGATCTCCGTGTCCGGCCAGACGCGGACTACGCGGAATCGCCGCGTCGCGACGACAGTGCCCGTGGACTTCTCGCGCGCCGTGATGTGAAACTCCGGCGTCTCGACGCCGGCGATCACGCGATGCTCGAACCCGCCGCTTGCCGGTCGCGCCAAAGAGATGGTCGCGGCACTTGGACCTTCATCGACGATCCACTCGACGTTCTCCTCCGCGAGGCCGGCCGCCATGTAGTCAACGTCCATCGATGTCCAACCGGACGACACGAGCGGATCGGCACTGGCCGTGATTGGCAGCGCCTTCACGTCGTCTCCCCACTCCACCAGCGAGAACGATAACGGAGCGGCGGCAATGAACAACGAGTGCCAGCGACAGATCGACGAGACGTCCGCAATGGTAAACGTAAACGGATTGATCGTGCCTGACCAGTCCTGGTGAAAAACCGCGCCGGTGTCATCGCAGACGACCACACCGGTCGAGCCTAACGGAGGCGGCGCCAGTGCGACGGCCCGCGCCGCGATATTCACGGATGTGCCCACCGCCGTGCCGTCGAGATCGAACCGGTAGACTTCCGATGTCGCGCCGGGAATCGCCAGCAGGATTTCGCCGGCAGCGTCATCGACGGTCAGTAGCGTCGCGCCCTCGAGCGCCGTCACGAGTTTGGACATCCCGTCCGAGGGCGCCACCTGAGACACCTGACCGGCGTTATCAAGGACGAGGATCGTGTTGTCCGCGAGACGATGCGCCGCAATAAGTGTGGCGCCGATCGAGGCCACGACTGCCGTATCGGTCTGATTCGCATGCTCGTGCGTGACAACGACGACATCGCCGGTAGAAAGGACGACAAAGAGGTGGAGCCCGTCGGTCGAGGGCAGCACAGCGACAGCGTCGTTCCAGCCAGAGCCAAAGGCGCGCAGGCGCTGGCCGAGCACGCGAAAGCTCCAAATCTTACCGTCCTCCGCGGCGAACCAGCACGCATTGGTGGGCTCGTCGAAAAACAGCTGGGTGTGCGCTGTGCCGGTGAATTGAATCGTCCAGCGTGCCATTGGGGGTCCCTCCTCAGAATCCGATACCTGTACTTACACGAGGCGTCATGGCCGCAGACGATCGCGCACATGAGCCGGCACATGGGGCGGCAGACCCTTATGGCTGAGGATTTTGATGATTGCCGGCGGATCTTCGCTGTCGGCGATGATCTTCAAGGCACCGCCGCAGTCAAGGATCTGTGATAGTGCATGTCCTTTGCCGATACCAGTAAGCGCGGCGCGGCCTTGAACTGGCGATTGGCAGTGAATGGCATCCAAAGCGCATCGAGATTCATGGACGCATTCAAATGGCGCACGGCTTTTTCGTCTGGCACATTCATGGCAAGGTGCTTTCCGAGCAACCAGTGAGAGCGCCGAGGTTCAGACTGGTCGTTTTTCCCCCGGCTTGGGTGCCCATTGGCCGCCGGCGCGCTCGCGCAGTAGATAAAACGATTCCTGCGCTTCGCGGCGCACATTATCGACGTTGATGCCGAGAATCCTGCCGCCGGATTTGAGCACCTTGCCGTCGACGATCACGGTGTCGACGTTGCTCGTGTTCGCGCTGTGCAGCACGGCCGAATGACCGCCCTCGAACGGCACCATGTTGATGTCGCTCGCGCGCAGCAGGATGATATCGGCGCGCTTCCCCGGAACCAGCGAGCCCGTCTTGTCGGCGATACCCATGGCTTTCGCGCCGTTGATGGTGCCCATCTCCAGGCATTGGGTCTGCGTCAGCCGCATCTTCTCAAGCGGCGTGCCCGGCACGCCAGTCGCAATGTGCCAGGCGAGTCGCATCTGATCGAACATCGAAGTCGGATTGAGCGATGTCGCGTCATGGGACAGGCAGACATTGACTCCTAAGTTCACCATGCCAAGGATCTGATTGCGCAGCTCGACCTGGAGTTGGTTGCGCAGATCGTTGTAGAGCGAAAAGGAGTTCGACGTTCCGTTCTCCGCCATGACCTGGCGATCTTTCTCATCGAACATCAGCGAGTGGACGAATATCATATTCTTGCTGAACCCCTCTGCATGAAGCTTGGCGGGGTTCATGCGGCCGGGGCGCGATCCCGAATGCAGGATGATCGGCAGTCCGTTCTCGGCTGCGAAGCGGAATTCCTCCGGATAGGTTGTGACCTCCGTGCCCTGCGGAGTCCCGGGTCGCAGGCCGTATCCAAGATCGATCAGATTGTCCGAACGAGTAAAGAATGTACGCTTGGCGCGAAGAACGTCATTTAAGTCGATAACCTTGTCGCTCGGGTACGGATCGGGCCCGCAATACGCGTAACGGCCCCGCAGGCCGCTTTCCATCATGGCTCGGATTTCTGCGTCGACATGCGCCGGAGACTGGGTGTTGTGCGCGTAATTGATGACGGTGGTAATTCCTGCATTCAGGGCGTCGGTCAGGAACAGTCGGTTGGCGCGGTAATAGTCGGTGGGCGTATGATGCTTGCCAAAGGCTTCCTTCAAGGGAAAATAATCGACACCGGGGCGGCGCATGTTCTTCAGCAGCGCATTCCAAATATGCGAATGTGTCTCGACAAAGCCCGGCATAACGATCATGTTCCGGGCGTTAACCACCTCCGCGCCCGGAGCCGATATTGACGGTGCGACGGCGACGATCGCGCCATTACGGACGTGAACATCGCCAATGGGAAGGTCCCCAGCGGTCCGGTCCATCGTGATGACGTATCCGCCGCGTATCACGTATTCGCGGCGGCGCGGTGGCCTCGCCGGGCTCTGCGCGTTGGCGCTCGTGATCGACCCGAGAAATCCGGTGGCCGCGGCTGCGCCCAACGCGGCTACTCCGGTAAGGAAGCCGCGGCGTGTCAATGAAGGAACGCAGCATTCGCAGCCCAATTGCGTATGGACTCTACTGTCTCGTGTCGCCATTGATAGCCTCTGCGTGTCAGGAAGTTGATGGGCCAATCACACCACTCACAATTAAGTCCAGCTTGGGAAAGTTGGTTCGGAGCGCTGAGTGGCACCAATCGGGATTCGCCAGATCACATCCCCAACGCCATGGTACGGCAACGGTTTTCCACCTTGTCCGCAATTCTGAATAGGAATTTTAAACGATCTTTTTCTATGGCCGGAGCCATATCGCAGCACCGGAAGAGATGTCAATTCCTTTTTCTGCTTGATGAAAAATTTTTTGACAAAAACCGACTATTGTACCGGCGCTAGCTAAGCGTAACTGCTATCTTGCCGCGCTTCAGACTAACATTGAAAAAAAAAGCATTGCAATCATCGTCAACAATTAAGTATACGATGTTCACGGTAAGGAGATGGAAGTGAATCAAGGAGGCAAGCCCATGGCAAAGGTATTGGAATGCGCCAAGGTAGACCCGTCGAGTGGGTGCAAGCACGTCGTACGGGGTGAAACGGTAGAAGAAGTACTTCAGAAAGCCGGTGAGCACGCCAAGGAACACGGCATTCGGCAAGTGACGCCGGAACTGATCAAGCAAGTCAAAGCGAACATTCGTGACGCCTAGCTGGCGCTCTTATTTGACCTAACGACGCACGGGCGTGAAACAGTCGCCGCGTAAATCTTGCGCGGGTGGGGAACGGGTCGCATTGAGCTAGCCCGGGTTTTACGGACAGTTGGTTGAGCGATAGTTTGACCGACTCCTACTTCGGCCCGTCATTGCCACGGGCCCTTGCATGATAGAGCAATGCTTCGGCATGCACCCGGGATGGCGCAGCATCTTTTTTCCCCATCAAACGTAAGCAGACTTGGACAACTCCGACCGCGCGTCCGGCTAGCAATCACTGTAACTTGACCGCTTACGGATCAGCTCCATAGCTCGCTTCAGAAAGAAAAGGTGTTTAAATTTTTCTCTAGATCTTTCGTGAACAACTTGTGGCCTCGGGTGCTGGCACTGACGCTTGCCGGAACGACGATCGCTGGCAGCGGCTGTTCGACTATTCTAGCCGTGCGCGAACAGCAACGGCGCGCGGACCGGAACGCCGTCATCAGTGGGACGGTGACGACCGATCATGAATCGCGGGGTCCGCTCATCGTTGGGATCCTGTCCCAAGGCAAGTCGGGTCCGTTCCTCCTCGACCACTTCGTGACCGAGAAGCCAGGCCCTTGGATCTTTGCCGTAGAGCCCGGGACGTACTGGCTCGCGGCGTTCGAGGACATCAACGGCGACGGTCGCTACGACGAAGAACCGGCCCTTCGTCCCGACCCGAGCCGGCCGATTGCGCTCGCACCCGGTCAGAGGCTCGAAGGTGTCGACTTGCGCATTCCCCTGCAGGGGCGCTTCACACGCGACAAGTTTACTCTCAGCGACCTCCACGCCCGCGATACCGCGGACCAGCACCACGTCAGTGTGTTTGCCCTCAGTGTGGCCGGTCAGGTGACGACCCTCGCCGATCCCCGCTTCAGCCGCGAGGTTGCCACTAAGGGTATGTGGCAGTTCTACGACTTCCTGCTCGATACCCAACCCGGTATCTACTTCCTTGAGGCGTACGATCCGAAAAAAATCCCGGTGCTCTTCGTGCATGGAATCGCTGGGACACCGCTGGACTTCGCTCCGCTGATCGAGAGGCTGGATCGCACGCGCTTCCAGCCGTGGGTCTTCTACTACCCTTCCGGAGCGCGCCTGGAGAGTGTAACTGCTCTGCTGACCCAACTCTTCGTTCGCCTGCGCGTGCAGTACGGCTTCGACCGAGCGGCTGTCGTCGCGCACAGCATGGGCGGGCTCGTGACACGCGGGTTCTTGCTACAAGACTACGAGAGCCACGCAGCCGATGTCGTACGCACTTACGTGACGATCTCGTCACCTCTAGGCGGCATGGCCTCGGCCGGCAAAGGCGTGGAAGCGTCCCCGATCGTCGTTCGTTCGTGGTACGGGCTCGCCCCAGGCAGCGAGTACCTCGACGGACTTTTCTACGAGGATCCGGCCGGAAAGACCAAACGCCGCCGGCTGCCTAAGACCATGAGTTATCACCTGCTGTTCGGATTTCGTGGCTCGGGGCCCAACGACGGGATCGTCGCGTTGTCGAGCCAGCTTCGCCATGAGGCGCAAGAGGAGGCTCGCACGGAGCGTGGCTTCGACGAGAGCCACACGAGCATCTTGCAAAGCGCCGCCGTTGCCGATTACGTGAACGGAGTCCTCGCGGCGCTGCGCTGACGAGGCCTCGAAGGTGTGGGCATGGATTCGCCGATGGCGGGCATCATCTTGTCCATCAAACCATGGTAGATTGAGCAAGTCGGACACAGGACAGGACAGACATCGAATGTATCTTATCTGTCTTTGAAGCCGCTATTCGCGCGCGAAAGACAGGAAGCTCATGCGACGCCGGTTATGCTATCTTCGCTCCTGAATCTAATCAGTTGTGCCGGTCCGATCCGGCGATTATCCCGTGAGGTGGAATCATGCTGCGCTTGACCTTGGCCGCTGGCCACTATGATCGGACGGAGGCGCTCCGTGACGGTCGGGTGCGTGCAGAGGGCATCGACTTGACCTACATCATGCTACGCGTGGAGGAGATCTTCTGGCGCATGGCGCAGCACCGCGAGTTCGATGCCTCCGAGTTTTCCCTGGGCGGGTAT
>Ga0190275_10003432_pt1 | contig 11303 bp, 8 predicted proteins | sample Popmic550T_FD_133745 | JGI IMG/M metagenome (GOLD analysis project Ga0190275, IMG submission 133745) | Populus adjacent soil microbial communities from riparian zone of Yellowstone River, Montana, USA - 550 T | ecosystem: Environmental > Terrestrial > Soil > Riparian zone > Trees stand | place... | reverse complement strand
GGCGACGCGAGGGAGTTACTACGGCCTCAAGGGAGAACCGGTGGTGCACCGCGATGGCAACCACGCCTGGGAAGTCCAGCTCGACGACCGGGGAAACGCTCTCATGACCACTTTCCTGGACCTGGAGGGAAAGCCGACGTGGGTGGCGGCGGGTTACGCTTCTCTCAAGTCAACCTTCGACGCCCGTGGCCGGAAAACGCGGCAGAGCTTTTACGGCTCCGAGGGCGAGCCTGTGCTGCATCGAGATGGCAACCACGCCTGGCAATCGCAGTACGATGAGCGCGGGAACGAGATCGAGACCACCTTCATCGGGGTGGATGGCAAACCCACGGTGCTGGCGCAAGGCTACGCGATCTATCGGAAGAAATACGATTCCGATGGCAACGAGCTGGAGCTGGCCTACTTCGACGCGGCGGGCAAGCCCACGCTGGACCGCGACTCGGCGATTCACAAAGTCATCAATAATTATGACGGACGCGGCAAGGTGGTCCGGAAAAGATTTCGCGGCGTGAAGGACGAACCGGTGGTGCACAAGGAAGGCAATCACGGCTGGGATGCGCAATACGACGATCGCGGCAACCAGGTCAACGCCACCTACCTTGGTTTGGACGAAAAGCCGGTGCTCCTCCCGGCGGGGTTTGCCACCCTCAAGTCGGTTTTCGATGCCACCGGCAAGCAGACCCGCATGAGCCTCTACGGCGTAAACGCCGAGCCGGTCCTGCATCGAGACGGACACCATGGCTGGACCTTGATCTATGACGAACGCGGACGAAAAATCGAGTCGACCCACTTCGGCACGGACAAGAAGCCGATTATTCTGGGCGACGGGTATGCGACCGTAAAGTGGCGCTATAACGATCGCGACAAGGTCACCCTGCAAACCTATTACGGCATCGATGGGGAACCAGTCCTCTACGAAAACAGTTACCACGGCTGGGAATCCGAATACGACGACCGGGGGAACGAAATCGGCACAACTTATCTGGGCCTGAACCGAAAGCCGATTCTGCTTGCCAATGGGTTTGCCACCATAAAATCGGTTTACGATGTCATGGGCCGGAAAACCCGGATGAACCTCTACGGCGTGAAAGGAGAGCCGGTCCTGCATAAGGACGGCCACCACGGCTGGGAATTGAAGTACGACAATCGCGGCCGGAAAACCGAATCAACCCATTTCGGCACGGACGAAAAACCGATCATCCTGGCCAACAATTATGCGACCGTGAAATGGAGTTACAACGAGACGGACAAGGTCACGGAGCAAACTTACTTCGGCATCCAGGGCGAGCCGATCCTTTACCAGAACTCTTATCACGGCTGGCTGTCGCAGTACGATGAGCGGGGAAACGAAATCGTCACGACTTATCTCGGCCTGGACTCCAAGCCGGCGCTACTCGCCGCGGGCTATGCGATTGTGAAAGGCAAATACGACGTTCGCGGCAACAATACCCAACAGACCTTTCATGGCGTGAAGGGAGAACCCGTTCTGCACCGGGACGGTTATCACGGCTGGGAAGCGACCTACGACGAGCGCGGCAAGCAGATCGACAAGTTCTTTTTCGACCTCGAAGGGAACCGCGTCCCCGGTAAACCCGATAAGCCCTAGCTGCATCGCGCCGAGCGTTTTGGGGAATTGAAGTGCAGGGAACGTTGCGTGTGTCGGCTCGTTTGGGTAAAACGAAGGCATGCACCACCGAGATTCGAACGCGCGACTCAATCGATCATCCCCCGCCGCATTGATGGGCGTGATGACACTGTTTGCGATCCTGGCGGCATCTATTGCCGCTGCCGCCGAGGAGGGCGAGTACAAACCGCCCGGCGATTTTTATTCGATGCAGGCGCATTTCGCTTGGTGCGGAGAGGGGAAAACGGTGCAGGCCCGGATAAAAAGATACGAACAATTCTGGGCTCTCCAAAGCCCGGAGGAACCCGACGGATACGACGACAGCCCCCACATCCGGACGGTGCGGCACTGCGCCTATCGGCTGGCGGAACTCTACACCGAAGCGGGGCGCAAAAAAGATTGTCTCAAGATGTTGAAGTGGCTCGAGAAGGAAGACGACGCGTTTGCGGACGAGAGAGGGAACTGAAACGCCTGTCCGGTTGGTCAATATGGTGCTGGTGCGACGCTCCGGTTCCCCACGAACACTTTTCCGTGGCGAGTTCGCTGCGACAGAAACTTTGGTCCTCCCTTTCCGTAGTCATTACTGTCCGGGGCGTGCGGCGCTGAAGGAATTGTAACGCCGGATGAACTCTGGATAGACTTCGTGCTATGAACCGATGCGAATGCGCTTAACCGTTTTTTGCCGCCTGGGCCTCCCCTGCGTCCTCTCCATCCTCCTCGCCGGCTGTGTCGCCAACCGAGCATATCGTCTCGGACGCCTCGATTCCGCTAATCCCGACGCCCAGCAGCCGGATCAGAAACCGTATACCGAGAGCCATGATGCCGGCACGGGGCGCGCGTATGACATCTCTTTCGTCGAGTTCGATGACAAGGGTGATTTTTGGGACCGCCGCCAGCTCGGGAAGACCGCTCGTCACATCATGGGTTCTCCCGACCCGGTTCTACTTGTCATCTTCATCCATGGGTGGCATCACAACGCCGCCGATCGCAAACCGGGTGGAAAGAATCCAGGCGACGTCGAAACCTTCCGGTGTCTGCTCTCGCAGCTCGCCAATTCCGAAAGCACCCGCCACATGCGTGTCCACGGTGTCTATCTCGGTTGGCGGGGCCGGCTCGTGCAGGGGCCGTTGGATTACTTCACTTTTCTTGGACGCAAAGCTGCCGCAACGCGCATCGCCGGGACGCCGGTGACTGAGACCATTTTTGAGCTTATCCGGCAGGCGCGCCGAAACAGTCCGTCCCAAGCCAAAACGGTGGTGATCGGTCATTCCTTTGGCGCGCTCGTTCTGGAGAAGGCAATGGCGCAGGCGGTCGCCGGCAGCATCCTTTCGCACGATGCAGCAACGCCTGGAAAAAGCTTCAATGCCCCGGCGGATCTCATCCTTTTCGTCAACTCCGCTGCTGAATCCATCTATGCCAAAGAGATGAGTGACATGTTCGACCGGATCGGCCATCGCAGTCATGTCAATGCCAGGAAGCCATTGCTCGTTTCAATCACATCCGAGACCGACAGCGGCACTAAGAGATGGTTCCCGTTTGGGACGTTTTTGCCAAACCTCTTTGCCCATCGCCCCTATCGTTGGGACAAAAGATTCAACGACCTCAGCGCAGGCACAGATCAAAACAAATACCTCACCACGACGCCCGGACACCTCAAAACGCTTTTCACGCACGAGATCGTCCCGCTTGGAGAGCTTCCCTCACGGAAGGCTGCTCGTCCGGATCTGCGCGACCCATCCACCTGCATCGAAGACAATGGGGCCTTCGAAAAAAACCTCAGCCATCCGCGCGGATTGACGTTTGCCATCTCGAACTCTGAAGCCCCCGAGCAGTTGGAGTGGTGGCGCTTCCAGGCGCTGCCCGGCAGAAAGCAGCGGCCCTACTGGGTCATGCACGTGCCTAAAGCTCTCATCCATGGGCATACGCCCATTTTCACTGCCGAAGGGCGCGCCCTGATGGCGGCGATATTCCGTATCACTAACCCCGAGGAAGGTCCGCGGCAGATGTCGCTCTCGGCGCCATGACGTCGGACGCCAAATCAACGAGGCCAATGAAATACCTTCCCATTCACTCTTCCCGGCTCTTTTGCCTTGTCATCGCGCTGTCGGCCCTTGGTGCGACGGCGCTCATCCCCACCAGCGCTTTGGGCTATGGCAACGAAGGCCACCGCACCGTCGGCGCGCTCGCCGATCTCCTTATCGCGGGGACTAATGCCGAAACCCACGTGCGTCAGATCCTCGGCACGGAAAAACTGGAACAGGCTTCGCTCTGGGCGGATCGGGTGAAACAGGGCAATCTCACGCCGGAGATGCGGGCGTTCGTCAACCGAAATCCCAGCCATCATCAGTATCATTATACCGATATTCCGATCCAGGAAGCCGCCTACCGGGGCAATTCCGCGGGGGCAAATCCACAGGATATCGTGCGAATGATTCGCCGATGCATTGGCGTGCTGGAGGGCCACGGAGCGAACCCCACAAATCTCACCAGGAAGGAGGCGCTCCGGCTTCTCGCGCATTACGTTGGCGACCTCCATCAGCCGCTTCATGTCGGGGCCGGTTATTTCGATGCGCAGGACCGTCTGGTAAATCCTAATCACGTCGCTAATACGAGCGAAACCCGCGGCGGAGGCTGGATCCTATATCGCGGTGGATTACATGGCTACTGGGATAGCAAGACGGTCGAACTGGCCATGTCAGCCGCAGGGGTGGGGACTCCGCGCGCTTTCGCCGCGCGGCTCAAGCAAAATCCGCCGGCCGGGTGGGAAACCTCGGGATTTTTGAGCGGCTGGAGTACGCGCTGGGCAACGGAGATGCTCCCGGACGCGCGGCAGGCTCACCTGCTCCTCACCTTCGGCCCGCGACGCATGACCACAGGCGACCGGCCGCATCTGGAGTGGCCCGCTACCGCCGCGAGCAACACAGCTTACGATACATGGGCGAAGCGCGTCGTTACGCGCAATCTTGCCCTTGGAGGTTTTCGGCTCGCAGCAGTGTTGAAGCGGATTTGGCCGTAGCGGCGCGCCTCCCCGCGACGTCCTCGCACGCAATCACGGTTTCTCGTAGCCGAGCACCCGCGCTTCCAGTGTTCCCTGGCGGGGATCGGTCTTGAACGTTACCCATGCTTCCCGTGCCCCGCGCCGGGGGAGGAAAGCGATCTCCAGGTCCGCGCGCTCCTCCTTGCCGCCCGAGCGGAGCACAACCTCGATGTGCACCCCTTCGGCGGTCTGGTCGCCTTTGTTTGTTACTTCGAGGGGCACCGCGAAGTAGCTGGTCCGCGCTTCAGGCGTTCCGGTAAGCACGTGAATATCCGGCAAGGCATCGCCAATGGTCGCGCTTTCAAAAATCAGGAAGCCGAGGACCAGTGCGATCAAAGCCGCGCTGACGCCGAAAACAGTCCACTCCAGCCAGTTCTTGTTAATTTTCTGTTTCATTGCAAAAGCAGCCGGCCCGCGGATGCCCCGAGAGTGGCAGCCAGACCGAGGACGACTACCTGCGACACAACTGTGAGCAGGGACGGCTCGTCGAAGCGGCCGAGGAACCAGAGCATCAGCGCGGAAACCACGAGCGCGACGGCGTAACTGATGACGGTGCCGACGATCACCGAAAGCACTCCATTTCTCCGCGCCAGCCGCCGCGAGCCCGTGAATTCGATGTAGTAAAGAATCATGGCGGTGAGGGCCACCGAGAGAAGCGCAATGCCTACGAGTTTCGCGATATGGCTTTGGGTCGCGATCATGATGATCTCCTCCGTCGGGGCGACGTTGGCCGCGAAGAGCACAGCGCCGCACATGGCGATGACCGCCTGGCCGGTGAAAGTCTTTTCTTTTTGTGCGGAAGCTTCGGCGGCTGCCTTGGTCTCCTTTTCGCCGCCGCCTAATTGCGACGTGCCGATCGAGATGCCGATGGCAATCGTCATGGCCTCGATTGTGATCTTGCCCACGATCTCATACGCGTTGTGATCGAGCTCAATCTGGCCGAGCAAAAACAGCATCGCCGCAGCCAGGAGCAAACCAAGTCCCATTTCCTCCACGGAATCGATCATCACTTCCGACCAGCAGTGGTCGTGGTGCAGGCCGGCGTAATGATTGTAGCCGAGCAAAAGGAGGAAAACCGTTGCGATATACACGACCAGCCGCATCGGCTCCGCCACGAAGCCCGCCCACCAGACCTCCATGGTGTAGAGCAGCGGCAGGCTGAACATCAATCCCCCCGCCACGCCCCTCGCATACTCGCGCAGGGAACTACTGACGGATGAAGTCATACGGGTGCATTGGTTGGTCTGCGTCTCCAGTCACAACCCGCACGAAACGGAAAGCGCAGCTTTGCACTGTCCGCCGGAGCAGTCGTAGATCGTAGTCGCCGCGCCTTCGTAATATTGTGAGTCGACGATGACCTCGAGCTTGCCGTCTCCGTTTAGATCGAGCACGGCCAGAATCTCGTAAACATTCGGGGGACTGGATTCATCTTTGTTTGGGTAGAGTTCCCCCGCGACTAATTCCGTCTGCACCTTTCCCGCCACCACCCGGCGGAGAAGCACAACGGAGTAACTGCCGGGCGCGGGCGTGTCCATGGGCACTCCACCATCTTTGGTGAAGTAATTTGTCGCGTTGATCAACACCTCGTCTTCGCCGTCGCCATCCAGGTCCACGCGCAGAATTCGCGTGATCCGCACCTTCGGGTCGCTGTTGCGGTGGGCTATCAGGAAATCGCGAACCGCATCGACATAAACTTGCTGGGTTGGGTCGGCGATTCGGGGCTTGCGAGGCAGGGCGTTCCATGGCGCGTTAAGAGCGATTAAGCCGCCCTTCGCTTTTGACGAAAGCGACACCGTCAGCGTGTCCGCACACACCTCCTCGACCGATTTCGGTTTGCCTCCCGTAGTTTTGCCCACCTCCTGGGTGAGCCCAAAAACGCGAAAGCTTGTCCTCCCTTTCATCGATTTGGCAGCTTGCTCAGCCTCGACCCATTTGCCATCGGCGCTGCCGCCGAAGAAATAGCCGGTTCCCATTTCGACAATCGGATGGAGATCAGCGGCGATCGCAGTGGCCGATAGGAGGAGCAGAATTGCGAGAGCTTTCATGCGCGCCGATCTTTCATCGACTGGAGGATATCCGCAAGAACTTCATCGCGCGGTTTCGTGCGCTCACCGCGTTCGCTTCCGTGTCGCGGTTGCCGAGGACGAGTCCCGCGTCGGCGGGATGGACTTTCATTTGCTCGGCGCTCGAGATTCTGATTTGATCAACTTTACTCCCGTATGGCTGAGAACGACCCCCCAGCGAAGAAGAATTTCTTCATCAGCTATAACAAGGCCGACCGCGAGTGGGCGGAGTGGGTTGCGTGGCATCTCGAGGAATCGGGCCACTACTCTGTCGCCATCCAGGCGTGGGATTTCGGGCCGGGACTCAACTTCGCCATTGAGATGGATCGTGCGATTCAGGAATGTGATCGCGTGGTAGCGGTGCTTTCCCCTGACTATCTCACCTCGCTTTTCACGAAACCAGAGTGGGCTGCGTATTTCGCGCAGGACCCTACCAGTCAGAACCGCCGCATTGTCCCGGTGCGCGTCCGCGAATGCGAATTGAAGGGCCTGCTCGCGCCAATCGTATTTGCCGATGTAGTCGGCAAGCCGGAGAAGGAAGCGAAAGCCACGCTCTTGGATGCGGTGAAGGTCGGACGACGAAAACCGGAGGGCGCACCGGATTTCCCCGGGCGCAAAGTCGTGAGCAAGCCGCGGTTTCCCGGCGCGCTACCTGACATCTGGAATGTGCCGCACCTGCGTAATCCGAACTTTACGGAGCCGGGCCAGCGCCTTACGGAAATGCGCGATGCGCTCTGCTCCGGCAAGCCAGCGGCGTTGACGCAGGCTCTCGCTGGGCTGGGGGGTGTAGGAAAGACACAGCTCGCTGTCGAGTACGCCTACCGGCATGCGGCCGATTATGCTTTGGTCTGGTGGGTGCGCTCGGAGCAGGCGGCTACGCTCGCGGCGGACTACGCGGCCCTGGCAGCAGCGCTGGACCTCAAAGAGAAAGATGCGGCTGAGCAGCCGATTATTGTTACCGCAGTACGCGAGGCGCTACGCCACCGACAGGACTGGCTGCTCATCTTCGACAACGCCAACGGGATGGAAGAGGTTCGTCCTTTCCTGCCGCAGAGCCGTGGCCACGTGCTCATTACCTCCCGAAATCCGTCTTGGCGTGGCGTTGCGAGTCCGGTGCAGATCGAGAAATGGCCGGTCAATATCGCGGTCGAGTTTCTGCTAAAACGCACGGGACAAACGGATGACCTGACGGCGGAGTCGATCGCGCAGGAATTGGATCATCTTCCACTTGCACTCGAACAGGCGGGCGCCTACATCGAGTCTGCCCAGACGACGCTGAAGCATTACCTGGCACTTTTCCGCGAACGTCGCCTCGATTTACTAAAACGCGTCCCACCTTCGACTGATTATCCCGAAACAGTCGCTACGACATGGGAACTCTCCTTTCAGCGGCTCGAGAGGGAATCGCCCGTTGGCGTCGCGCTGCTTGAGCTCTGCGCATTCCTTGCCCCGGACGATATACCGCGTGATGTGATTGTTTCGGGCGCAGAATATCTTCCCGAGCCGCTGTGTGAAACGGTAGGCGACGGCCTTTCGTTCGATGATGCGGTCAGCGCGATTCGTCGCTTCTCACTAATGGATGTGAGCGGAGCTTCCGGTTTCTCGATTCACCGGCTCGTCCAGGCAGTCGTTCGCAACCGACTGGCCGTGGAAAAACGGAACCAATGGGCGGAGGCAGCCCTAAGAGTGATAAACAAGGCCTTTCCGGATGACAGCGATGATGTTCAGGTGTGGAAGGAATGCGACAGACTCATGCCGCACGCGCTTACAACTGCGGAGTTCGCGGAACATTTCGGTGTTGCATTGCGGGAGACTTCGAGACTGGTCAACCAAGTGGGAATCTATGCAATGGGTCGCGCAGAATTTGTTAAGGCGAAAACCGCTTTCGAACGAGCACTGACACTCACTGAAAGAGCGTTTGGCTCCGACGACCCCATTGTGGGTATTCGCATCAGCAATCTGGGGAGCGCGCAGCAAGCGTTAGGAGATTTGGGTAGCGCGAGAGCGGCTTTTGAACGGGTGCTCAGAATTGATGAACACGCTTTCGGTCCAGATCACGCGGAGGTTGCTGAGGATTTAAACAATCTGGGCGCCTTGCTAAACGAAGTGGGTGACTTCGTGGGTGCGAAAGCGGCATTCGAGCGAGCTCTCGTAATCGCCGCAAAAACACTTCCTATCGACCACCCCAGCGTAGGGGTACGTCTTAACAACCTTGGCAGTGTTCTGCAAAAATTGGGTGACCTGCCGGGAGCGAAGGCCGCTTTCGAACGATCTCTGGCCATCGAAGAGAAATCCTTTGGTCTCGCTCACCCAAATGTCGCTGTAAGTGTTAACAACCTCGGTTGCCTCTTGGAAGTGTCAGGGGATTTTGTCGGAGCGAAAGCCGCTTTTGAGCGAGCGCTCGAAATCGATCAAAACGCCCTAGGCAACGATCACCTCCACGTAGGCATTCGCCTCCATAATCTTGCTAGTGTGCTGAAGTCTCTGGGCGAGGTTTCCCGCGCGACAGCGTTCCTTGAGCGTGCCGTAAGGATTTTTGATCAGACGTTGGGTACTGAGCATCCAAAGACCCAGGCTGCTCGGCGGAGTCTCGCTTCGCTTCTCTAGATTTGCACCTTGATGGCGGTGAGAGCTGCGTGACGTTCATTGCGTCCTCAAGTCGCGGCGCTCTCTGATTGAAGATAAAATGTCGGCGATCGCATTGTCGCGCCGCTTGGCGCCGAGATTGCCTTTGCCGTGGACGCGGAGGCTGACGGCGTTCGCGTCCAGGTCGCGGTTGCCGATGACGAGCATGGTGTGGACTTTCATTTGTTCGGCGTTGGAGATCTTGGCTTTGATGTGGTCGGTGCTGGCGTCGAGCTCGCACCGGACCTGGTGGGCGCGCAGCTCCGCCTGGATGGCACGGGCGTAGTCGAGCAGAGGAGCTTCATCGCCGATGGGAAGGATGCGGACCTGTTCGGGGGAGAGCCAGAGCGGGAAGTTGCCGGCGTAATGTTCGATGAGGAAGCCAATGAAGCGCTCGTGCGTCCCGAGCGGGGCGCGATGGATGCAGAGCGGAGTTTTCTCGGTGTTGTCGCGATCCTTGTAAACGAGCTCGAAACGTTTCGGCTGGGCGAAGTCGACCTGGTTGGTGGCGATGGTGAACTCGCGTCCGATCGCGCTCCAGACCTGGACATCGATCTTGGGGCCGTAGAAGGCCGCTTCGTTCGGCACTTCGACGTAGTTGATGCCGGCGCGTTGAAGAACGCCGCGCGTCATGTCTTCGGTTTGCCTCCAAAGCTCCGGCTCGTTGACGAACTTTTCGCCGAGCCGCTCCGGATCGTGGGTCGAGAAGCGCATCACATACTTGTCGATGCCGAAAAGCTTGAAGTATTTCAGATACATCTCGTTCACGGCGTTGAACTCCGATTCGAATTGGTCGGCCGTACAGTAGATGTGGGCGTCATTCATCTGGAGTGAGCGCACGCGCATAAGGCCAAACAGTTCGCCACTCTGCTCGTAGCGATGGCAGTAGCCGTATTCAGCCAGCCGCAATGGCAAGTCACGGTAGCTGCGTGGCAGCGCTGCGTACAGCTTGTGATGATGCGGGCAGTTCATCGCCTTTAGGTAGTAGCGATCGACGCGAAATGTCTCGGGTAGGGTGGGCGTCTCGCCCGCCGAGTCGGGCATCTTGCCTGACTGAACTTCATCGTCTTGCGTCCACACCCAGGGATAGCCCTTTTCCGGATCGACTAATCCGGCGCGCTCAGGATTAGCGAGGATGTAGTGAAACTTTTCCTCCAGGTCGCGGTCGCCCCGAACGTAGCGATCAAAACGTTCCTGTTCCCAAACTTCGCCGGACGTGCCTTCGATCCGGTTGATCTCTTTTGCCGTAAACGACTTGATGGAGTGCATCAATTCACCCAACGACCAGAAGACATTCTCGCCAGCCGCATCCTGCTCTTTGATCCACGGCTGAAGCAGCACATGGACGTGGTCGGGCATCACAGAAGCAGCGAAGAGTGAGTAGCGCTTATCATGAAAGTGGCGAAGGGCGTCTACGACTGCGGTTCGAGAGGCAGGAGAAAGTGAGCGGTGATTCCGCGTTGTGAAGGCGATCGCATAAATCGCCCACGGTTGTTCGAAATGAGGGAGACGGCGACGCCGGGTGTAGGTCGCGGCGGAGGAAGTTCGTTCAGGCAAGATGCCCGAACCGGCGGGCGAGACGCCCACCCTACCCGAGACATCATGCAGTTCCATCGGCGGGAACATCGACTCCTTGTAGTATGGAAGATGTCCGCTCTTTATGTACAAGCTTTCGCGCGCAAGATTGGTCGTCCGCACGCGCTGATAGCCAGCGGCGAATTCTGTTTCCTTCGCGAGCTTCTCCAGTTCTTCGATGATGGCAGCACCGCGCGGGAGCCAGAGGGGGAGGCCGGGTCCGACGTCGTCGTCGAAGGTGAAAAGCTCAAGTTCCTTGCCGAGCTTGCGGTGGTCGCGCTTCTTGGCTTCCTCGAGCATGGCGAAGTATTCGTCGAGCTGGGTCTTGTTCTTGAAGGCGGTGCCGTAGATGCGCTGGAGCTGCGGGTTCTTTTCGTCG
>Ga0190275_10003431_pt1 | contig 11306 bp, 11 predicted proteins | sample Popmic550T_FD_133745 | JGI IMG/M metagenome (GOLD analysis project Ga0190275, IMG submission 133745) | Populus adjacent soil microbial communities from riparian zone of Yellowstone River, Montana, USA - 550 T | ecosystem: Environmental > Terrestrial > Soil > Riparian zone > Trees stand | place... | reverse complement strand
TGATCTTCGCGTCCGGCGCGAAGTGCGCGAGCGCGTGGCGGCCGAGCGGGACCACCAGCCGCGGGCGGACCAGCGCGAGCTGGGCCTCGAGCCACGGCAGCGAGTGCTCGACCTCGGCGCGGCGCGGGTCGCGGTTGCCGGGCGGCCGCGCCTTGAGGACGTTGGTGATGAACACCTCCTCGCGGGCGAGGCCTGCCTCGACGAGCGCGAGGTCGAGCAGCTCGCCGGCGCGACCCACGAACGGCCGGCCCTGGCGGTCCTCGTTGGCGCCCGGGGCCTCGCCGACGAGCATGACGTCCGCGTCGGGATCACCCTCCCCCGGCACGAAGCACGTGCACGTCTCGCACGGCTCGAACCCGCAGGGCAGGTGGACGCGGATCGCGTCGGCGACCTCGTCGAGGGTGGCGTAGCGAGCCGCGTCCACGAACGATCGACGTACCCGGATGGAATGCGGTGGACGCCACCCGCGTCTGCCCCTCGCGGTTTCCGGTACTTAATCTCCCATGCGCCTGCCACTACTCACACTTCTCGCACTCGCCGTCGCCGCCGTCACCGCGACGGCCGCGCCCGCCAAGACCGACCCCGCCACGATCCCGTTGCCGAAGGGCTTCGCGCCGGAGGGCATCGCCTCCGGCGAGGGCAACCGGCTGTGGGTCGGCTCGCTGAACAACGGCGCCGTGTGGGCGGGCAACGCCCGCACCGGCGAGGGCAAGGTGCGCGTGCGCGGACACAAGGGACGCTCCGCCGCCGGGCTGAAGGCCGACGACCGCGGCCGCCTGTTCGTCGCGGGCGCGCTGACCGGCAAAGGCTACGTCTACAACGGCAAGAACGGCAAGGACGTCGCCACCTACACCTTCACCGCGCCCAACACCGGGTTCATCAACGACGTCACGATCACGAAGCGCGCTGCCTACTTCACCGACTCGCTGAGCCCGCGCGTGTACGTGGTCCCGATCGACGCCGACGGGAAGCTCGGCAAGTCGACGGCGATCCCGCTGACCGGCGCGCTCGTCTACAAGCGCGGCTTCAACGTCAACGGCATCGAGGCCTCGCCCGACGGCCGGACGCTCATCCTCATCCAGACCAACACCGGCAAGCTGTTCACGGCCGACGCGCAGACGGGCGTCACGCGCGAGATCGACCTCGGCGGCGCGACGCTCGTCAACGGCGACGGGATCCTGCTCAAGGGCTCCACGCTCTACGTCGCGCTCAACCGCTCGAACCGCATCGGCGTGGTCAAGCTCGCCCAGAACCTGCAGAGCGGGCGCGTCGCCGAGCCCCTCACCGACCGCGACTTCGACGTGCCGACCACGCTCGCGTCGATCGGCGACCGGCTCTTCGCCGTCAACGCGCGCTTCACGACGCCGCCCACCAAGAACACGAAGTACGACGTCGTGCGGGTGGACGGCCGCTGAGCCCGGATCCTCCGATTCCCGCGGCGCCTCGCCGCCGTCGCCCTGGGCATCCACGGTTGATCGGAGGATCCCGGCTGAGCGGCTACTCGACGAGCCGCCGCTCGGCGGCCCAGCGGCTCAGCTCGTGCCGGTTGGAGAGCTGCAGCTTGCGCAGGACGGCCGAGACGTGCGCCTCGACCGTCTTGGTCGAGATGTGCAGGCGCGCGGCGATCTCCTTGTAGAGATAGCCGCGCGCGATGTGGCGCAGGACCTCCTTCTCACGCGTGGTGAGGAGGTCGAGCTCCGGGTCGATCTCGGCCGGCACCGCGGCCGCCGCGCCGGCGAACGCGTCGAGCACGAAGCCGGCCAGGCGGGGTGAGAACACCGCGTCGCCGCTCGCGACACGGCGGACCGCGTCGGCCAGCTCGGCTCCCGAGATGGTCTTGGTGACGTAGCCGCGTGCGCCCGCGCGGATGATCGCGATCACGTCCTCGGCGGCGTCGCTGACAGACAGCGCGAGGAAGCGCTGGCCCGGGTTCGTGCGCGTGACCGCGCGGATCACCTCGGCGCCGCCGCCCCCGGGCATCTGGACGTCGAGCAGGACGACATCGGGCCGCACGCGCAGGATGAGCGGGACGGCCTCCTCGACGCCGGGCGCGTCGCCGAGCACGTCCACGAGGCCGTCGAGCTCGGCCTTGACGCCCGCGCGGAAGAGCGCGTGGTCGTCGACGATCACGACGCTCGGCAGGCTCATGCGCGCTCCATCGTGAGCTCGACCTCGGTGCCGGCGCCGGGCGCGGTGTGCACCTCGGCGCGGCCGCCGTGGCGCTCCATGCGCCCGACGATCGACTCGCGCACGCCGCGCCGGTCGGGCGGCACGGCGGCGGGATCGAAGCCCGGTCCGCGGTCGCGGACGAACACCTGCAGGTGGCCGTCGTCGGCCTCGGCGAACACGGACACCGGACCGCCGCCGGCGAACTTCGCCGCGTTGACGACCGCCTCGCGCGTGGCGGCCACGAGCGCCTCGCCGCGCGGGTCGAGCGGCGCGTCGCCGACCGCGACGACATCGACCTGGACGCCGTGGGTCTCCTCAACCTCGGCGGCCGCCTGCTCGAGCGCCACCGCGAGCGTCTTGGGCGTCGAGGTCACCGGGCCGCCGCGATTGAGCCACGCGCGCAGCTCGCGCTCCTGGCGGCGGGCGAGGGCGGCGACCTCGCGCGGGTCGTCGGCGCGGCGCTGCACGAGCGCGAGCGTCTGCAACACGGAGTCGTGGAGGTGGGCGGCGAGCTCGGCGCGCTCCTGGGAGCGGATGCGCTCGGCGCGCTCCGCGGACAGCCCGCGCACCAGGCGCAGCCACCACGGGGCGAGGATGACGGTCAGCGCGACGAGCACGACCAGGACGGCGAGCACGACGTCGCGCGCCGCGACGAGCGCGCCGTTGAGGTAGAGGAAGGCGATCCCGCCGACCACCACGAGCGCGATGCCCAGCCACGAGCGGCCGACGGCCTCGGTGCGCAGGCGACCGAGGACCTCGCCGGTGCGGGCGAGGAGTGGCTCCTCCGCCGCCGGGGCCGCCGGGTCCGCCGGAGCGGCCGCCGCGCGCGGCTGCGCCGGGACGGGAGGCGCGGGCGGCACCTCGGAGCGCGTGCCGGCCTGGCGCCAGATCAGCGCGGCGCCGGCGGCCACGAGCAGGACCGGCCACACGAACGCGTCGCTGAACCAGATCCCCCACTGGCGGAGGAGCAGCAGCACCGACAGCGCGAGCATCACGATCCCGCCGGCGACGAGCCACGTGTCGCGTCGGCCCGCGAGCCGCGTCACCGGCGTGCTGTCCTCGCCCTCGGCGGGGATCGCGACCCAGGCCAGCAGGTAGACGGCGATGCCGGAGCCGCCGGCGGCCGCCGCGACCACGAACAGGACCCGGAGAATGATCGGATCGATGCCGAGGCGCCGCCCCAGGCCCGCGCACACCCCGCCCACGACGCCGTGAGCGGGGTCGCGGCGCAGGGGCGGGGCGGGCGGGACGGACGGAGCGGCGGGTTGCCCGGGCGCGACGGTCACGACGGCCATGTTCGCAGCGTGGCCGGCCTCAATCGCGGCCGCGCTGGTTTAGCCCCAGCGCGAGCAGCGTGGCGCCGATCACCGCGAACACGGCCGGCCACAGGTAGTCGAAGCGCAGGTCGATCACGTCGACGCGGTCGAGCAGCAGCACGACCCCGAAGACGGCGATCACCAGGCCGGGGATCAGCGAGGCGGGATCGAGGTCGCGGCGGGCCATCATGTGGTGCGCTCGCATGCGGCGTTCTCGTCGGCGGTCACGCGGTCGACGCGGTCCCAGCGCTCCCAGTCGTCGCCGTGGCGGCTGTCGAGGCTGGGCTCGCCGGGCCGCAGGACCTCGACGGCGCCGATGGCCATGTCGGCGTCGATGACGAGCCGCGGGTTGCCGCCCATGGAGGCGGGCAGCTCGCGGTAGTCGACGTCGAAGCCGCCGTCCGCGCGGCCGGGGACCTCGGCGTAGCCCATGCGCACGTCGACGTTCGAGGCGACGCAGACGTCGCGGGGCACGATCACCTCGACGTGGCCCGCGCCCATGCTGACGCGCAGCGGCGTGTCGCCCTCGGGCAGGCGCAGCTTCGTGAGGTCGAGCCGCATCTCACCGGCGCCCAGACGATAGTCCGGCTTGAGCGCGGCGAGCGTCGTCGGCCGGTAGTCGCGCTCGCCGGTGCCGCCGTCGAGCGACAGATCCGCGGCGGCCACGACGCCCAGCGGGACGGCGAGTACCAGGGCGGGGAGGATCATCCAGCGCGCGCCGCCGAAGAAGCCGGCCGCGGCCAGCGCCACACCGGCCACGATCACGCCGACCGCGATCAGGGTCCCACCCCCCACCGCTGCACCAAGGGCGACGGCGACCGCTCCCGCCGCGGCGAGGGCGATGACGAGGAGGACGAGGCCGATGCGGGCGAGGACGCGCGTGAAGTCGTCGCCCTGCCCTCCGCGCGCGGCGCGGACGAGCAGGACGACGATGACGACCAGGACGGCAAGGGGCACAAGCCCCGGGCCGGCCCAGAAGAGGCCAGGGCCCAGAAACGACAACGCGGCGATCACGAGCACCGCGCCACCGACGATGCGCAGGGCGCGCTGGCCGGTGCTCCGGTCGGCGTCGGGGTCGTCGCTGGGGACGAACAGCAGCATCGCGCCGTAGGCGAAGATGCCCGCGCCGCCCGCGAAGGTCAGCACGACGAACGCGATGCGGAAGATGATCGGGTCGATGCCGAAGTAGCGGCCCAGGCCGCCCGCGACGCCGCCGAGCATCCGGTCGGAGGCCGAGCGGGTCAGGCGGCGGGGCGTCCCGGGGCCGGGCGGGTGGGCCCGATCACCGGCGCCGCCGCCGTCACCCGGGGGCCCCTGGGGGGATCCGGCCCACCCGCCCGCGCCGCCCGGGGGCACGCCGCCCGGCGGCACGTCGCCGGGCCCGCCGGACGGCCCGGGCTCGCCGCCACCGGCGTCGGCCTCCGCGCCGGGCGTGGGCCACTCCGTGCGCCCGGCGCCGGGCGCGGGGCGCTCCGGCTCGCCACCGAGCGGGTCGCCCGGGCTCAGGGGCTCGGTGGGACCCGTCGGCTGGTCCGGCGCCCCGCTCGGCTCCGCGGCGGGGGTGTGGTCCCCAAAAGGGGGCGTGGGGGCGCTGTCGCCGGGCGGCTCGGACGCGGCGTCGTCGGCCGGCGGCTCGGGCGCGGGGACGTCGCCGCCCCCGGTGGGCTGCTCGGCGGGGTCCCGCTCGTCCCGCGGCTCGTCGCCGGCGGGCTGGTCGGGGTGGTCGGGATGGGGCATCGAGGGGCTCCTGGGGAGGATCGGGGAGGGAGGTCCTTGGGTGATGGGAAGGCTGCCTCAACGCCCGCTCGCTTCCTATTGGGAATCACCCTGACCCGACCCTACGCGGCCCCTTACCCGAGCCCGGGTGGACCCCGCGGTCCGCCCCCGATAGGCGCCGCCGTCGACCCTGGACACATGGACGATGGCGAGGGCGGACTCCAGCGCCCTTCAGATTCGTTGCTGTTGTGACGATACCCCGGGCAACCTGGACGGATTGCCGAGGAGAACCGCCATGACCCAGAGCCGCACCCAGGCTTACGCTCGTGTGATCAGGACGATCACCGAGCTGGGCCCCACCAAGCTCCACACCGCGGAGCAGGAAGTCATCCGCGAGACGGCCGACACGCTGATCTTCGCCGCCACGTTCGAGGACGACCCGGCCGCGAACCTCGCCGTGGACGCCCTGGCGATGCTCGCCGGCCGCCTCGCCGAGTCGGGCCGCTGGAGCGAGGAGCGCGTCGAGCAGCTCGTCGACGACATCCTCTCCTGCGGGCCGGTCGAGCCGGTCGCCTAGCCCGTCATCGCGTAGACCACGAAACCGCCGAACAGCGCGCCCCAGGCGAGCCCGGGCGCGAGCCCGAAGCGGCCGCGCCCGACGGCCCACAGGGCGAGCGCCCCGCCGGCCAGCGCCGCGCAGGCCGCCGCGAGCGCGAAGCGATCGAGGTCCCAGCTCGTGAGCACGAGGCCGAAGACCACGGGGATCGTCGCCTGGAAGGTCATCGCCCCGGTGACGTTGCCCACCGCGAGCTCGTCCTTGCCGTCGCGCATCCACACGACGCTGTTGACCTTCTCGGGCAGCTCGGTGGCGATCGGCGCGAGCACGAGGGCGAGCACGAGCGTGGAGAGCCCGAGGTCCTCGGCGATCGCCTCGACGACGTGAACGAACAGCTCGGCGCCGACGATGATGGCCGCGAGCGACACCAGGAACTGCGCGATGATCGCGAACAGGCTCGGCGGGTCGTCCTTGGTCGGGTCGAACATCAGCGGCTTGAGCTCCTCCTCGCCGGCCGCGTCGCCCGAGCGCCGCACCGTGCGCGTGGCGTAGACGATGTAGCCGCCCACCAGCACGACGGCGGTCGCGATCCTGACGCCGAGCGGCGCGCCGATCGCCCCCACCGCGATGCCGAGCGCGAACAGCGCGAGGAAGAAGCGCAGGTCCCGGCGCGCGGTCCTGACGTCGGCCTCCACCTCGTCGCCCTGCTCGCGCCGCGAGCGGAACGCCTTCGCGGAGATCACCACGAGGAGCATCGCGAGCGTGCCGAGCAGCAGCGGCGCGCCGATGATGGCGCCGATGGCGATCGGCTCGGCCTGCTCGCCGCCGTTGATCAGCGCCACGATGGGGATCGTGGACTCCGGCAGCGCGGTGCCCACGGCGGCGAGCAGCGCCCCGACCGCCCCCTCTCCCAGGTTCAGGCGGTGGCCGAGCCACTCGACCGCGTTCGTGAAGCCGATCGCGCCGAGCACGATCAGGATGAAGCTCGCGGCGAGCTCGAGGACGGTCATGACCCCGGCCCTACCCGACGAGAGCGCCCCGCAGCGGAAACCGTCGCACGTGAGCGTTCGCAGGGGTAAGGTCAATTGGCGACAGTGGCCGACTTCGACAGCCTTCCCGCCGTCGCCCTCGCCGGGGGCCCGCGACGCCGCGGCGTTGCGCGGCTCCTCGAGATCGATCGCGGTCTGGGCCGCCTGCTGCCGGATGAGCAGCGCGCGGCGGCCACGCGCGACCTCATGGTGCGCGTGGCGGCGCTCCCTGGCGGCCGCTGGGACGCCCGCGGCCTCGACGGCACCGCGCCCGATCACCTCGGCCTGCTGATCGTGGAGGGCGTCCTCGCGCGCGAGCTCAAGCTCGTCGGCCACCCGACCGTCGAGCTCATCGGCCCCGGCGACGTTATCCGGCCGTGGGTGCTCGACGTCGACGAGCCGCTGCTCGGCTTCGAGACCACGTGGACGGCCATCGTGCCGGGACGGCTGGCGCTGCTCGACCGCGAGGTCACGAACGAGATGGGCCGTTGGCCGCAGGTGATGGCGATGATCGCCGACCGGCTCGTGAGCCGGACGCGCCGCCTGGCCGCCACGCAGGCGATCGCGCAGGTCGTCGGCATCGAGCGCCGCGTGCTGTGCCTGCTGTGGCATCTCGCCGACCACTGGGGACGCGTCACGCCCGCCGGCGTCGTGGTCCCCCTGCCGATCACGCATAGCCTGCTGGGGGAGCTGATCGGCGCGCGCCGTCCCACCGTGAGCGCCGCGGTGCGCGAGCTGAGCGACCGCGGGGAGCTGCAGCGCCGCCCCGATCGCACGTGGCTGCTGACGGGACGGCCCGAGGACGCCACCAGCTACGTGCCGGCCGGCCGCCGGCGCGGCGCCGGCGCCGCATCCGGCCGGTTTGCCCGCGTGCCGGGCGGGTAGCGGACGGGCCATGGACGTCCTGGTCGCCGGTGGCCACGGGAAGATCGCGCTGCGCTTCGAGCGCCTCGCGGTCGAGCGCGGGCATCGCGTCCGGGGAGTCATCCGCAATCCCGACCACGTCGCCGACGTCGAGGCGACGGGCGCCGAGGCGGTGGTCTGCGACATGGAGCGCGAGGACGTCCGCCCGCACGTCGCGGGGGCCGACGCGGTCGTGTTCGCGGCCGGAGCGGGCCCCGGCAGCGGTCCGGCGCGCAAGCAGACGGTCGACGAGGGCGCGGCGGTGGCGCTGATGCAGGCGGCCGCCGAGCACGGCGTCAGGCGCTACCTGATGATCAGCTCGATGCGCGCCGACGACCCCGGCTCCGGTCCGGAGGCCATGCGGCCCTACCTGGAGGCGAAGGGCAACGCGGACGCCGCGCTGCGTGACTCGGGGCTCGACTGGACGGTCGTGCGCCCCGGCGCGCTCACCGACGATCCCGGTGCTGGCCGCGTCGCCGCCGCCCCGTCGCTCGGGCGCTTCGGCGAGATCCCACGCGACGACGTCGCGGCCGTGCTCGTCGAGGTGCTGGAGACGCCCGCGACCGCCGGCGTCACCTTCGAGCTGCTCGAGGGTGAGACGCCGGTCGCCGAGGCGGTCCGGGCGCTAGCCGGCTAGCAGCCGGCGGGGTTCGGCGCCTTCTTGAAGTTCGGCCCCGTCTTCCGCGGCAGCAGGTACACGACGTAGTAGTCCGCGCCGGCCGGCCCGGCGGTGAAGCGGTTCGCCTTGCCGCCCTGGATCGCGATGCCCTGGTTGGAGGAGAGCGTCTTGCGCTGGCAGCGCCCGCGCTGCGACTGCTCGAACCTGACCTGGCCCTTCTGGACGACGTAGAACACCGGTCCCGGCGTCGTCTGGGACGCGACGGACCCGTTCGCCGCGAGCCGGCCGTGCTCGATGAACACGTCGGTCTTGCCGCTCTTGAGCGCCTTCTCGATCGCCGCCGTCGGCACGTTGTTGATCTGGCTGTGCGCCGTCAGGAACCCCACGGGGACGGTCGCTGGATCGATCTGCGGATGCGACGCCACCGCCACGGCGGCACCCCCGGCAATCAGCACGACCACGATGGCAGCGACAAGCCTGATCCGCATACTTCCTCCAGTCGACAGACGGTGTGGAGGCATCCTCTTCGATTCCCCCGCGCGCCGGGGGTTTTCGGGGCCAGGCGCCCATTGGCGACCCTGCCGGCGCACGGGCTTCTACGCTCTCACGACGATGCCCCCCGCCGCCCGCACCGACCTCCGCAACGTCGCGATCGTCGCGCACGTCGACCACGGCAAGACGACGCTCGTCGACGCCATGCTCTGGCAGACCGGCGCCTTCCGCGCCAACCAGGACGTCGCCGAGCGGGTGATGGACTCGATGGACCTCGAGCGCGAGAAGGGCATCACGATCCTCGCCAAGAACACGGCGGTCACCTGGAACGGCACCAAGCTCAACATCATCGACACGCCGGGGCACGCCGACTTCGGCGGCGAGGTGGAGCGTGGGCTGACGATGGTCGACGGCGTGCTGCTGCTCGTCGACGCCTCCGAGGGGCCGCTGCCGCAGACGCGCTTCGTGCTGCGCAAGGCGCTCGAGGCGCGCCTGCCGGTGATCCTCGTGGTCAACAAGATCGACCGCCCGGATGCGCGCCCCGCCGAGGTCGTCGACGAGGTCTACGAGCTCTTCCTCGACCTCGACGCCGACGAGGAGCAGATCGAGTTCCCGATCGTCTACACGAACGCGCGCGCGGGCTGGGCGTCGCTCGACCCCGAGCGGGAGGGGACCGACCTCGCGCCGCTGTTCAAGCTGCTGCTCGAGCACATCCCCGCGCCGGTGTACGACCCCGAGCACCCGCTGCAGGCGCACGTCACGAACCTCGACGCCTCGCCCTACGTGGGGCGGCTCGCGCTGTGCCGCGTGCGCCACGGGACGATCCGCCGCGGCGAGGTCATCGCCTGGTGCCGCGCGGATGGGAGCGTCGAGCCGGCGCAGGTCTCAGAGCTCTACATCACCGAGGCGCTCGACCGCGTCGCGGCCGAGGAGGCGGGCCCGGGCGAGATCATCGCGATCGCCGGGCTGCCCGAGGTGACGATCGGCGAGACGCTCGCCGATCCCGCCGATCCGCAGCCGCTGCCGGTGATCCGCGTCGACGAGCCGTCGCTGTCGGTCACCATCGGCATCAACACGTCGCCGCTGGCGGGCCGGGACGGCTCCAAGCTCACGGCGCGGCAGGTGCGCGCCCGGCTCGACACCGAGCTGGTCGGCAACGTCTCGCTGCGGGTGCTCGACACCGAGCGGCCCGACGCCTGGGAGGTCCAGGGCCGCGGCGAGCTGCAGCTCGCCGTGCTCGTGGAGCTGATGCGCCGGGAGGGCTTCGAGCTCACCGTCGGCCAGCCGCAGGTCCTCACCCGCGAGGTCGACGGCAAGCTGTGCGAGCCGGTCGAGCACCTCACCGTCGACATCCCCGAGGACTTCGTCGGTGTGGTCACGCAGCTGCTCGCGCTGCGCAAGGGGCGCATGGAGCAGATGGTCAATCACGGCACCGGTTGGGTGCGCATGGAGTACCGCGTGCCGGCGCGCGCCCTGATCGGCTTCCGCACCGAGTTCATCACCGAGACGCGCGGCACCGGCCTCCTGCACCACGTCTTCGACGGCTGGGAGCCCTGGTTCGGGGAGCTGCGCACGCGCCCCACCGGCTCGCTGGTCGCCGACCGACGCGGGGTGGCGGCCACCTTCGCGCTCTTCAACCTGCAGGAGCGCGGAACGCTGTTCGTCGGCCCGGGCGACGAGGTCTACGAGGGCATGATCGTCGGCGAGAACGCGCGCGCCGAGGACCTCGACGTCAACGCCACCAAAGAGAAGCACCTCACGAACATCCGCTCCTCGACGTCCGACGTGCTCGTGCGCCTCGTGCCGCACCGTCAGCCGGCGCTCGACCAGGCGCTCGAGTTCCTGCGCGAGGACGAATGCGTGGAGGTCACGCCAGAGGTCGTGCGGCTGCGCAAGGTCGAGCTGGACCGCACCGCGCGAGTCAAGCTCGCCCGCGGCCGCGCGCGGGACCGGCTGGCGGCCGGCTGATGCGCGTCGCCACGCGCGCCGACCTCACGCTCGAGGCCGTCCGGCGGGTGGCCTGGGACGGCGAGCCCGTCGAGCTCGCGCCCGCGGCGCTCGAGGCCATGGACCGCCGCCACGCGAGCTTCCTCGCGCTCGTCGAGGCGCGGCTCGCCGAGGACCCGGGCGCGCTCATCTACGGCGTCACGACCGCCCCCGGCGACGGCGCGGCGGTCGCGCTGACCGCGGAGCGCGCCGCCCGGCGGCCCCGCGAGCTGTGGACCGCGGCGTCCTTCGGCGAGCCGCTGCCCGAGCGGGTGGCGCGCGCGATCGTGCTCGCCCGGCTCGCGAACTTCGTCGAGGGACACGCCGCGGTGCGCGGCGACGTTGGCGTCGCGGTGGCGGAGATGCTCGGCGGCGGTCCGTTGCCCGCCGTGCCCGCGCGGGGCAACGGGGGCGCCGGAGAGATCCTCGCTCTCGGCAACCTCTTCTACGGCCTGAGCGCCGCGATGGACCTGCACCCCAAGGAGCGGATGGCGCTCGTCAACGGCTCGCCCTGCGCGGCG
>Ga0190275_10003430_pt1 | contig 11307 bp, 4 predicted proteins | sample Popmic550T_FD_133745 | JGI IMG/M metagenome (GOLD analysis project Ga0190275, IMG submission 133745) | Populus adjacent soil microbial communities from riparian zone of Yellowstone River, Montana, USA - 550 T | ecosystem: Environmental > Terrestrial > Soil > Riparian zone > Trees stand | place... | reverse complement strand
CCCTCGAGGTCGAGTGCAGCGACCAGCACCTCGCCGCGCCAGCCGCGCAGACTCAGGTTGGTAACCGTGGCCACACGCGCGTCGTCTCCCCCGCCGGGGCTCGCGTTGACGACGCCGCCCGCTGCGACACACGCCTGCTCCAGCCGATCTCGCAGCTGCGCGATGCGCGCCTGCTCGGCGAGGCGTGCAGGGACGGCCTCGACCGCCGCCGCAAAGCCCGCCACCGCCGCCACGTCGGGGGTACCCGCGCGACGGCCCCGCTCCTGTGCTCCTCCAAACGTGATGGGCGAGAGCGCGCGACTGCGGCTCGTGTACAGCGCCGCGGCACCCGCGGGACCGCCGACCTTGGTGGAGGCGAAGATCACCGCGTCGGCACCGAGGGCGCCCAGGTCGCACGGTAGCTTGCCGAGCACCTGACTCGCGTCGACCACCAGCGGCACGTTGCGCGCGCGGCAGACGGCGGCGTACTCGTGCACCGGACTGATGGCCCCGGTCTCGTGGTTGACCCACTGCAGCGCGACCAGCGCGGTGTCTTCGCGCAACGAGTCGGCGAGCGCGACGGCCGACGGCGGCGAGCCCTGGTGCAGCGTGAGCGCCTCCACCCGCGCGCCCCGCTGCGCGAGCACGTCGACCGCGCCGACAATCGCCGGGTGCTCGAGCGCGCTGGTGACGACGTGCGCGTCCTTGCCCCGCTCCCCCAGCAACCCGAGCACCGCGAGGTTACAAGCCTCGGTCCCCCCGGCCGTGAACACGAGATCGGCCGGCTGCACGTTCACGGCTGCAGCGAGGGCGCGACGGGCTCGCTCGAGCAACGCACGGGCCACGCGGCCCGCGGAATGGACACTCGAAGGGTTCGCCCAGGCGAGCTCATGGGAGGATGCGATGGCTGCGAGCACAGCTGCTGAGAGGGGGGTGGCGGCGTGGTGATCCAGGTAGATCATGGGGCTTGCAGCGTAGCGGAGGAGTGAGGGGGTCGCTTATCTGGCTCGCTTACCCGGCTCGCTTGTAGCCGAGGCGCACCGTTCGGCTTCGGTGGGGCCGGATCGCAGAAACAGCCGTTCACGTTCACGTCAACGACCACGTCTACGACCACCAACAAAGACTGGGGGCCCAGGTCTGCGCACGGGCGCTTTTCTCGGACCCACGTGATCGCGGAGCACCCGCTGCGCCGTCCGGCGAGCCGGGTCGTTGACGTGGTCGTTGACGTGAACGTGAACGTCCTTCCGTCTCTGCCGACTCCGCCCCCAACGCCGCCAGCGGCACCCACGGGTTCAGTCAGCGAGGCGCAACCGGCGGTCCCCGTAAGCTGTCAGCGCAAGAATCAGCGAGGCGCCATCCGACCATCGGGCGGCACCCGCAAAGTCACACAGGTCCCTCCGAGCAGGTACCCGGCAATGGCTTCGCTGGGCGGGCTCTGAATATCGATGCCCCCGCCCATCGCTTCACACACCCGCCGGGCGAACGCGAGGCCCAGTCCGACGCCGCCGTGGCTGCGTGTGACCGACCCGTCGACCTGATAAAACGGCTGCAGGATCTTCGGGATTTGCTCGGGTGCGACACCCGGTCCGCTGTCGGCGACGAACAGGGCAAACCACTCGCCCGCGCCCGGCACGAAGCCACGTCGCACCGCGACCGAGACCTGGCCTCCACGCGGCGTGAACTTCATCGCGTTGTCGAGCACGTGCACCATGGCGCGCTGCAGCTTGTCGGCGTCGCCGAGGCCCACGAAGCTGACGTCGCGCGCCGGCTCGATGCTCAGCGCCACACCCTGTTCTTCGAAGCGCGGCTTGAGCTCGTCGAGAGCGCGCTGTGCGATGGCAAGAAAGTCGTACTGCACGTGGAAAAACTGCAGCCGACCCGTCTCGTACTGGCTGACGTCGAGCAAGGTGTCGATCAGCCCGCGCAAGCGCTGAGTGCTCTGCTCGACCTGTCGCAGACACTTCTTCTGCATCTCGGACAGGCCGCCCAGCTCGCCGCCGAGTAAGAGGCGCAGGTAGCCGACGACCGGCGTCATCGGCGTGGCCAGCTCGTGGCTGAGGTTGCGCAAGAACTCGCGTCGCAGCCGCGAGGTCTCTTCGAGCCGGCGATTGGCCTCGATCAGCTCGCCGACCTTCTTCTCGAGCCGCTCGACGATCTTTTGCGATCGCTCGCGCAGGCGAATCTCGCCCGTCTCGTCGGCGTGCTCGCGATGGCCGCGCAGGTAGCGCTCGACCAACAGGGTGAAGCGCCCCGCCTCGATGGGCTTGGCAATGAACCCGTCGGCGCCGACCGCGAGGCTGGTCATGCGGTCGCCCTCGGCCGTGATGGCGACGATGGGCACGCCGGCCATCGAGGGCATCCCGCGCAAGCGCAGTGTGACCTCGTAGCCGTCCAGGTCGGGCACGTTGATGTCGACCAGCACCAGGTCGGGCCGTTCGGCACCTGCCAGGCGAATGCCCTCGAGGCCGCTCTCAGCCTCGATGACCACATGGCCGGCTGCCCCGAGCAGCTTCCGAACCAGCAGTCGACTTCCGGGATCGTCTTCGATGTGCAGTACGCGGGCCACGGCTCACTCTAGCCCGGGGGGGCGAGCGAAAGCAGCGTTAACCGCGCACCGACTAGCCGTGACCGCGTCGGCCAGGGTACGGATCACTGCTGTCGTCGCCCGACTCGCGCTCTTCACTACGCTGGCGCTCTTCCTGAGCCGTCCGGCCGTGCTGCTCGTTTTCGCTGTCGTCGGAAGTCGCGCCTTCGCCGCCTTCGCCGCGCTCGCGGTGGTCGTCGTCGTCGTCGTCGTCGGACGCGTCTTCGTCAGAACGCTCATCGTCGTCGCGCTCGTCGTCCGAACGCTCGTCGTCCAAACGCTCGTCGTCGCCGCGCTCGTCGTTGTCGTCGTCGTCCGAACGCTCGTCATCCGAACGCTCGTCGTCCGAACGCTCGTCATCCGAACGCTCGTCGTCCGAACGCTCGTCGTCGTCGTCGCGGTCTTCGCCTCGCTCGTCGTCGTCACGGTCGCTCTGCGGCGCACGGACTTCGTCGTCGTCGCGGTCGCTCCGCGGCGCACGGTCTTCGTCGTTGCCGTACCGCAGTGAGCGATCAGTCGCGGGGATGTAGCCGTCGCGAGAGCTATCGCCGCGATCGTCCGTCTCGCGATCTGGCGCTTCGGCTTCGGACTCGTCGCCCTCTCCTTCGCCCCAGCCTGCGCCCTCGGTGGCCTCGACTGTGCCGGCTGCGGCTTCGTCGCCTGTCTCCGCGACCGCCTCTCCCGCACGCCCGCCCTTGCGACGACGACGACGACGGCGCCGACGGCTGCCTTCGCGCGCCTCGTCCTCTCCTGCCTCGCCGGTGCCGACGACGGCTTCTTGCAGCGCCGCGTCGATCACCTCGTCGGTATCGTCGAGCGCCACATCTTCTTCGTTCGCCGAAGGCTCGACGTCGCTCTCTTCGAGTGACGGGCGCGGACGCTCGAGAACGAGCCGCGGACGCTCGCGCGCGCCGGACTCGGCACGCTCGTTACGCTCGCCGCGTTCGTTCCGTTCGCCGCGTTCGTTCCGTTCGCCGCGTTCGCCGCGTTCAGCACGCTCACCGCGCTCGCGACTGCCCAACTCACGGGCAGCGGGCTCACGCTCGCCACGCTCACGAGCCCCACCCTCACGCTCGCCACGCTCACGAGAGCTGGCGTCGCGATCACGGCCGCGATCGCGATCGCGATCGCGACCACGCTCTTGGTCGAGGTCGCGCGGTGCCTGTCCACCGCGCAGGGCATCGAGCAGCTCGAAGTCGAGCGCCGAGATGGCCACCTGCTGCGTCGCGAGACCCACGCCCTGGCGCTCCATGGCAGTCGCCAGCGCGAGTCCATCGAACAACGAGACCGGGCCTGCGGCCGGAGCACTCGCTTCTTCGCGTGCACCCGAGGTGACGTTGCCGAAGCTGATGAGCCACGAGACGCTCGCATTGCCGTAGTAGTGCAGTGCACCACGCGCCTCGATGACGCGCTCGCGACTGAGCTCGCGCGCCTCGCGGTAGACCACGATGGCGAGGCGGAGCTCGTCGGCACCGCGCCGCAGCGTGCCCGCGAGGTGCAGTTCACCGACGCCCGCGCCGGGCCGACGCACCGCACGCAGCCCGACCACGCCCTCGGCATTGAGCCAGGTGGCCAACAGCTCGGCGACGCCCGCGCCAGGCAGCTCGCTCAGGCGACGCAGAAAGGCGCGACGCACACGGTCACGCTGACGCTCGGCGGCGCGCAGCACGTCTTGCTCGGCGCGCAGCACGTCTTGAGGCAACAAGAACTCGGTCAGCGACACGGCTCCTGCCTCGCTGCGAAAGCGTGGCCGAGTCTGCTCGATGCGCTTGCGTGCGATGTCGGCGCGCACGGCCGCCATGATGGTGGGCAGGAGCGCGTTTGGATCGCCCGACAGACGACCGCGACGCACCAGCTGATCGGCGATGCGCAGCGCAGGCAAGCCGCGTGGACCCGCCTGCGTCAGCACACTCGCGACGGCATCCGCCAGGTCTTTACCCAGCAGATCGCCGTCGCCCGGCTCGCGGCTGAAGTCGAGCGGCTCGTCGCGCTCGCCACGGCCGCGCTCTTCGCGCTCGGCACGGTTGCGGTCGTCGCGGTTGCGGTCGTCACGGACGCGCTCGTCGCGTGCATGACGAGGCTCGCGAGGCTCGCGCCGCTCGTCGCGACGGGGCTCGCGCGCATGACGCGGCTCACGCGGTTCGCGTGGCTCACGCAGCTCGCGCGGCGGGGCAGGCTCGCGCGGCTCACGCGCAGGTCGGGCCTCGGCCTCGGGCGCATCGTCGGCACCCCCGCGACGGCGACGCTTGCGACGACGGCGCGACGAGCGCGACTCGGCACCCGGCTCGGCGGCGGCCTTGGCGTCATCGCCCTCGGCTTCGTCGTCGTCCTCGTCGTCGTCGTCACCGCCGAGGATCGGCTCGTCGTCGTCGTCCTCTTCGGGAAACACGTCGGCGCCGGGCAAGGGCTTGCGGGGCTCGATGCTGGGTGCGATCGCGGGAACATCGACCGCGCCGTTCGGCACCTCCAGCGCCTTGTCCTGCTCGCTCTCCACGTCGACCTCCGGAAGCTCGTCTACGTCGCCGGACAGATCGGCCAGCTGTTCTTCGTTGAATTCCCGCAGCCCGAACACGCCGGGTTTGACCTTGATGATCGGCGCCTCGCCTCGATCGCGCTTGACCATGGTGGCCAGCCGCGAGCTCATGGTGACTTCGGGCGTCTTGCCCACGTGCGAGAGCATGTTTCGCTCGATCGCGACTTCGGTGATCTTCTTGTAGTGAAGAGGCTTGCCTACCAGGCGCAGCACCTCCACCGCAGCTTCGGTGAACGTCATCAGCACTCTGCTCGCTTTGCGCGGTTCAGCGTGGGGAACACGCGGGCAGATCTTGCCCCGACCCCAGCTGGCCGCGACGGTAACATCGCGTGGGCAAAGGGGCAACGACCCCTATTCGAGCGCGACGTGGGCTTCTGCGGCGCCGGCTTCGACCGCTCCGCTGCGCAGCTCGAGCTCACTCGCTTCGTCGCGCACGTCGGCAGGCAGCACCAACAGGGCCAGGTTACCTCCCTGCTCGCTCGTCTCGATCAACATCACACTCTGGCCGGCGGTCGCACCGGCGCCGCTGCTGCTCACGTCGAGCACACGCATGCCGGCAGGAAGCGCGCGATCGTTGCGCTTGTCGCCCCGAAGCCAGGCAAAGCCGCCCTGCGTCGCGCCGAACACGACGGGCGCCTCGGCACCGGTCGCGCGAAGCCAGGCCGACGGGCCGAGCTCCACACGCTCTCGAAATGGGGTGAGCCTCGGCTCGCCCTCGGTCTCGACACGCAAGAGGTTCTGCACGTCGCGCACGTAGAGGGCTCGCTCGTCGCGCGGGGCCGCGACGAACCCCTGCACGCCTCGCAGGGGCAGCTCGCTGCGCTCGGGTTTGCTCCACTCGCTGGGCTGGTGCGAGAACCGAAAGCGCAGCAGCGAGCCGGGCTGGGTCGAAGTCAGCCACAGCTCCCCGGCTCCCTCGCGCACCCGAGCGGCCGCGAGATCACTCGGAGACAGGCCCGTCGGCACCACCGCTGCGCGTGTCGGGGACGTGCCTCCGGCAAACACCCAAAGCTCTCCGGGGCGCTGTGCCACCGGATCGCCGCGCGTCAGCACCATGAGCTCGCTGCCCTTGTTGGGGTCGAGCTCGAGCGCGGCCAGGCCCACGACTGGCATCTCCACCAGCGTGCGCGGCAGCTCGAAGCCACCCTGGGGTCGCCCACGCAGCCAGAACACCCCCGAAAAGGGGCGATGCACGACGCCCAGCGCGGGCGCCACGCCGAGCGCGAGGTCGAGCGTGTCGTCCCCATCGAGGTCGAGCGCGACGGCGCCTCCGGGCAGCTCACCGCGCGCTGCGAAGCGCCCAAGGCGGGTAACACGCGGCGCCTCGTCGACGTTGCGCGCCAGTCCCAGGTCGAGCAGCAAGAACTCGTTCTGACACCAGACCGCGAATGCATCGCGCTCGGCGCCGAGCGCCACGCGGTACAGGCGCGCCCCCGCGCGAGGCTTGGGGCAAAGCGGAAAGGACCACAGCACGAGCCGACTGACGAGCGGCGCACTCGCATTGCGCTCGGGCAGCCGCACCGGGTCGACGGTCTTGGCCACGGCGAGTGGCACCGGCGTCGGAGGCGGGGGCGCACCCGGCGGCACCAGCCCGACCAGCGAGACGCCCAGCAGCACCGCCGCGGCAGCCGCAAGCGTAAGCCACAGCGGCTTCGAGCGCGCAAACGGTGGGGCACCCGGCGCCAGCCGCAGCACCGGCGTCTCACGCAGCCTCGCGCGCTCGCTCGGTAGGTCGCTCGGGGGCCGCGTCGACGGAAGCGCTGCGGCGGGCACGTGCTCGGCGGCGGAAGACTCGTTCGGGAAAACTTCGCTGCGCGCGATCGCTGGATCGTGGCGTGGCTCCAGGGCCGCGGTTGCGCCGTCGTCCTCGTGAGCCGCCGCGTCCAGCGTCTCGTTGCCGCGTGCGACCGACGGCTCGCTCAACGAGTCGGGCGCCGCCGCACCCGAGGGCTCGACCGCACTGGCGATGCGCTCGGCGTCGGCGTCCTCGTCGGCGGCCTCGTCAGGCGGCGGCGCAGCGAACTTCATGTCAACGCCCGCCACTCGTACGCGCGATGAGCTTGCTCAGGTCGGCCAGCTCGAGCGCTCCTTCGCCGGGCGACTGGCCGAGCTTCACGGTGAGTGAGAGCCCCTGCGCACCGGCCGTGAGCGCTCCCTCGGCGAGCGGCAAGGCCCAGCGCGCGCGGCCCGTGGCGCGACTCGGATCGACCAGCACCGGTAAGTGCGAACGCTCGCGCAGCACGGGCACCGCCGACAAGTCGAGCGTGCTGGTCGTGGCTTGCTCGAAGGTGCGGATCCCGCGCTCGCACAGCGCCACGCGGTGGTTCCCGCGCTCGAGCACGCGATCGGCCGCCGCGAGCCACTCGTCGATCGACGCCATGCTGCTGCGCTCGATCAGCACCGGCCGGTCGAGCCGCCCGGCCTCCCGCAGCAGCACGTCGTTGTGCATCTGCAGCGCGGGGATGATCAGCAAGTCGGCCCGCCGCGCCAGCCGGTCGATCTGTGCCGGGTCGCTGACCTCGAGCGCGAGCGCGAGGCCGGTGAGCTTGGTGATCTCTTCGAGCCCAATCAGCGACTCTTCGGCGAACGGTGCGAGCGTGCCGCCAAACAGCGCGCTCGGGTTCTCGACCCGCAGCGCCGTGACGCCCGCCAGCGCCAGGGCGCGCGCCGAGTCGAGCATGGCCTCGCGTCGCTCGTGCTCGCCCACGCTGACGAGGAACACGGGCGCAGGTCCGCCGAGCACCGCGCGACCGAGCGCGATGACCGTGTCGTCGGCCCGAAACGCGCGCAAGCTGGGTCGCACTTTCGGGGTCGCAGGCGCGGGAATCGCGCTGTTCGACACTGCGGCCGAGGTCTCCACCTTGGGCGGCAGGCCCTTGGCCTCGATGCCGCGTCGCGACGGGTAGGAGCCGAGCACACGCAGAAAGCTCGTCTGCGTGCGCAGCTCTTGCAGTGCGTCGTGCACCGCCGGGTCGTCGCTGTTGCCCTCGAAGTCGAGATAAAACAGGTACTCCCAGGGAGTGTGCAGACGCGGGCGCGACTCGAGCTTGGTGAGGTTGAGCCCGCGCTGGGCGAGCGCGCCGAGGCAGGTCATGAGCGCCCCCTGCTCGTGCTTGAGAGCCAGCACCAGCGAGGTCTTGGCAGCGATGCGCAGGTCGACCTTCTCGGGCCGCGCCGCGACCACCACCATGCGCGTGTAGTTCTCTTTTTGGTTGGCGATCTCGCGCTTGATCACCGTCAGGCCGTAGCGTCGCGCGGCGTCTTCGCTGGCGATCGCGGCCTGCGTGATGTCCTGCTCGCGACCCACGCGCTGCACCGCCATGGCGGTGTCGGTGAATGCCTCGACGTGGCAGTCGGTCAGGCTCGACAAGAAGTTGCTGCACTGCGCCAGCGCCTGCGGGTGCGAGAACACGCGGCGCAGCTTGCTGAGCGGCACTTGCTCGATGGCGACCAGGCAGTGCTCGACCTTCTGCACCTCTTCGCCCACGATCGACAGGTCCATCTGCGCGAGCAAGTCGTACGCGTCGTTGATGCTGCCGGCGGTGGTGTTCTCGATCGGCAGCACTCCGTAGTGCGCGTGGCCATCGCGCACCGCCTCCATCATCGCGCGAAAGCTCGGGTAGCCGCGAAACACGGTGCTGCCGCCACGCGGTCCGAAGTGGCGCATGGCCGCCAGGTGGCTGTAGGCGCCGTCGATGCCCTGGTACGACACGACCAGCTCGCTCAGGTCGGCGCGCGTCGCATCGTGCAAGCGCGCCAGATACTCCTGCTGCAGCCGCACCGAGTGATCGAGCAGCTCGCGGAAGATGCGCCCCACGTAAAAGCCATCGAGCCCATCCAGCTGTCCCTGGCCCGTCAGGCGCGTCAGCTGCGCCTCTTCGCGCACCGGGTCGCGCACCTTGCCGTCGCCCTTTTGGCTCTTGCGAGACGCCACCTCGACCACGACGCGGTCGCGCTCGACCAGCGCCTTGAGGATGTCCTGGTCGATCTCGTCGAGCTGAGCGCGGAGATCGTCCAGGCCTTCGAGCATGCGCGGTGGGTCACTCTGAGTCATCGAGCAGGAGATAACAGAAGCGCAGAGATCGCGCGAGGCTTCGGACCACCCCTGCCCGAGGCGCAGCTGTCACGAGCGCGCCAGGCCGGGCAGCTCGGCAGCGCGGCTGCCCGGGAGTCCGCCCTACTCGTCGTCGCGCTTGTAGGTCTTCTTGAGCCCGTAGGTGCGGATCTTGTGCACCAACGTGCGCAGCGGCATGCGCAGGATCTCGGCGGCTCGACTCTGGTTTCCGCCCGCGGCGTCGAGCGCGTCGGTGATCAGTTTGACCTCGTAGTCGCGGATGCGATCGCGGAAGGGGACCGAGCCCAGCTCCTCGACCGTGCGCAGCGTGGAGGAGCGTTCGTCGAGCGGCAGCAGCCCGGCTGGCTCGATCGGGGGCACGTCGGGCGAGCGCACCCGCTCGGGCAGGTCTTCGGGCTCCAGGTTGGTGGTCGTACAAATGACCGCCGCGCGCTCGATGACGTTGCGCAGCTCGCGCACATTGCCAGGCCAGCGATAGGCGCCCAGCAGGGCCAGCGTGGCCGGGGCGAACTCGCGCGCGGAGGTGTTCCAGCGCTCGACGGTCTGCGCCAGAAAGGCGTGCGCGAGCGGACCGATCTCGTCTTTGCGATCGCGCAGCGGCAGCACCTTGAGGGTCATGGTGTTGAGGCGGTAATAGAGGTCGGCCCGGAAGGTGTGCGCTTCGACCATCGCCTCGAGATCGCGGTGTGTGGCGGCGATGATGCGGGTGTCGACCTCGATCTCCCGCGCCGAGCCCACGCGCGAAAAGCGCTTGGTCTCGAGCACACGAAGTAGCGCCGCCTGGGCAGCCGGCGACAGCTCACCGACTTCGTCGAGGAACACGGTGCTGTGGTCGCCCTCTTCGAAGACGCCCTTTTTCAGGCTGTCGGCACCGGTGAACGCGCCCTTTTCGTGGCCGAACAGCGCGCTCTCGATGAGGTTGGGCGGCAGCGCCGCGCAGTTGATGACCACCATGCGTTTTTCGCCGCGCTGGCTGGCGCGGTGCACGTGGCGAGCGATGACTTCTTTGCCGGTGCCGGTCTCGCCCAGGATGAGCACCGGCACGTTGTTGTTGGCGATGCGGTCGGCCAGCGCATACAGCCGCTGCATGGCGGCGGCGCGCACCACCGGCTCGCCCTGCTCCTCGAAAGGCACACCCCGGCCATGCTGCACGGGGCCTCGAGAGCTCGCCGAGCGCGCAGCCGTGTGCGCCTCGCTGACTAGCGCACCACCCGACTTGGCAGTCTCAGGATATGTGGCGATGCCGCACTGTAACGTGAGTCCATCGGACAGACGCGATAGTCGACGAGAGACACGCTCGGCAGCCTGGGCGTTGGCTTCGGGCATGAGCACCAGCACGCTGTACGGGCCATGAACGGCGATGGCATCGACCGGCCGCAGCTCGTCGCGCACCCGGGGCGCCCAGCGACTGACGTGACGCTCGTCGACCCGCGACGGGTCCAGTGGGGCCCCCTCGTTGGTGGAGCGTGCGAACACCGCCACGACCGAGAACTGGTGGCCAAACGTGCGCGCGCGAATGAGCTCGTCTTCGAGCCGGCCGAGCAGCTGGTCGTAGCTGTTGATGCCGAGCGGCGGCTCGGCCGTCCCGCGCAGGTGAATGGAGATGGCCACGCCACCGAGCCGCACGTCGTCGCCCGAGCGCAGCTGCGCATGGTTGACGCGCACGCCCCGCACCAGGGTGCCGTTGCGCGAGGCCAGATCTTCGACCTCGACGTGTCCGTCGCGATACGTGAAACGCGCGTGCTGTCGCGAGATGGTCATGTCCTCGACGACCAAGTCGGCCGGCGGTGCACGGCCGACCAAGATGGAATCGCCCTCGCTCAGCTCGACCAGGCGCGTGTCGTCGTGCGCGTACACCACCACCGCCGCGCGTGGCTCACGCGTCGGCCGCAGCTCGGGATAGCGGATGGCGTCTCGCTCGACCGTCGTCCTATTGTCGCGTTGATCGCTCACCTTACCCCTTTGGCTCGCGGGTCCAAGGCTGCCGACTCGTGCCGACACGTGCCGGTGCGGGCCGAATCGCGCCCCGTGCGGGCGGAACCGTGCACGTCTCGGCGCGCGGGCGATACGACGATACGGGAGACGTTTTTGACTCGTGCTCGGGGGGTCTCCACACTGGCGGAGCGTGTCTGTTAT
>Ga0190275_10003429_pt1 | contig 11307 bp, 6 predicted proteins | sample Popmic550T_FD_133745 | JGI IMG/M metagenome (GOLD analysis project Ga0190275, IMG submission 133745) | Populus adjacent soil microbial communities from riparian zone of Yellowstone River, Montana, USA - 550 T | ecosystem: Environmental > Terrestrial > Soil > Riparian zone > Trees stand | place... | reverse complement strand
CTCGCCATCGCGTACCGCTACTACTCGGCCTTCCTCGCCGCCAAAGTTGCTGTGCTCGACGACACGCGCGAGACGCCGGCGCACCGCTTCAACGACGGGCAGAACTACCACCCGACGAACAAGTGGGTGCTGTTCGGCCACCACTTCGCGGCGATCAGCGGGGCGGGGCCGCTGATCGGGCCGGTGCTGGCCATCCAGTACGGCTACGCCCCCGGGCTGGTGTGGCTCGTCATCGGCGTGTGCCTGGCGGGGGCGGTGCAGGACATGCTCGTGCTGGCCGCGAGCGTCCGCCGCGACGGCAAGTCGCTGGCCGAGATCGCCCGCCACGAGCTCGGCTTCCCCGCCGCGGTGATCGCCTCGATCGCCATCCTGTTCATCGTGGTGATCGCCCTGGCCGGCCTCGGCTTCGTGGTGGTGAAGGCGCTCGGCGGCGAGGACGTGAAGCTCCCCGCGGGGATGACGGTGACCATCCCCGGCGGACCGTTTGACGTCGCCGACGCCAACCCGCCGATGCAGCACGCCGCTGTCACCGAGACTGCGGACGGCGGCGCAGTCATCGACTTCCCCCCGGGGTGCGTGGTGCACTACGCCCCCGGAGGGGCGGCGAGCAACCGGCCGGAGATGTTCCGCGTCCGCTGCCCTCGCGTGCCGGACAGCAAGCGGGAGGTCGAGACGCGGGACGGACAACACTGGATTTCGACGGTCTACACCCTCCCCGCCGGCTGCGTGCAGGTCGTCCCCGGCAGCTCGTGGGGCACGTTCACCATCGCCGCCACCATCCCCATCGCGCTGCTCGTCGGCCTGTGGATGTACCGCATCCGCCCCGGCCGCGTCGTCGAGGCGTCGCTCATCGGCGGGGTGCTCACACTCGGCGCCGTCGTGCTCGGCGAACCCGTGTCGCGCTCCGCGATGGGCGCGTGGTTCTCCCTCACCCGCGACCAGACGATCTTCGCCCTCGCCGTCTACGGCTTCATCGCCGCGGTGCTGCCGGTGTGGCTGCTGCTCGGCCCGCGCGACTATTTGTCCAGCTTCCTCAAGATCGGCACGGTCGCGCTGCTCGTCGCCAGCGTCATCGTGGCGAACCCGCCGCTGCAGGCGCCGCCGATCAACACGGTGTTCCTGAACGGCGGCCCGACGTTCACCGGGCACCTCTTCCCGTTCGTGTTCATCTGCATCATGTGCGGCTCGATCAGCGGCTTCCACTCGCTGGTGTCCAGCGGCACGACGCCGAAGATGATCGAGAAGGAGAGCCACATCCGCACGATCGGCTACGGCTCGATGCTGATCGAGGGGCTGGTCGGCGTCACGGCGCTGGTCGCCGCCGCGGCCCTGCCGCCGGACCTGTACTACGACATCAACATCCCCATCGATCGCGCCCAGGACTACCAGGCCGAAGTGAAACGGGTGGACGACCTGTACGGCAGCCGCCCGAAGCTGCCGCCCGAGGCCGGCGACCGGCTCCACGCCGCTGGCGTCGATTCGCCCGCGCACCTCGACCTCGGCACCGTCGAGGAGAAGGTCGGCGGCGAGTCGCTGCGCGGCCGGACGGGCGGGGCGGTGACGCTGGCGGTGGGGATGTCGGTGATCTTCGAGCAGGCCTTCCGCTGGCTCGGCGTCACCGGCGACTGGCTGCTGAAGTACTGGTATCACTTCGCCATCATGTTCGAGGCGCTGTTCATCCTCACCACCATCGACGCCGGCACCCGCATCGCCCGCTTCCTGCTGCAGGAGACCGCCGGCCGCGTGTACGCGCCCCTGTCGCGGCCCGACTGGCTGCCGGGGGCGATCATCGCCAGCGCGCTGGTCACCGCCGGCTGGGCGCTGCTGGTGCGCGGCGGGACCATCCTGACCATCTGGTCGATGTTCGGCATCGCCAACCAGATTCTCGCGGTGCTGGCGCTGACGCTGGTGACAACGTGGCTGGTGAACAACGGCAAGGCCCGCTACGCCTGGGTGACGCTGCTGCCGATGCTGTTCGTGGCCACGACGACGCTGACCGCGGCCGCGAAGATGGTGTCCGGGCCGTTCGCGGACCAGATCGAGAAGGGGCAGCTGAGCGGCTACCTGAACGCCGGGCTGACGGTGTTCGTGGTGGCGAGCGTGTGCGTGCTGATGCTGTGGGCGGCGGCCCGGTGGGTGGTCGTGATCCGGCGTGACGGTGTCAAAACGTCCGGGAAAACCTGACGCCGTGTCAGGCTGGGCAGCCTGGGAAACATTGATCGGACCGCCGTTCGCCCCCCGGCGCAGTGATGTGAACAAGTTTCGTGAATTCCCACTACCCACGGTCCTGGGCGGGGTTAGTATGTCTCGGCCGGTCGATGTGGCCGGCTCCCCCTGTTCCACAGCTGTCGGAGGACCGTTGATGTTCCGCCGTTTGGCCGCGATGACCGTGCTCGCCTTCTCGTTCGCGATCGTCTCCTACTCCGGGCTGGCGACCGGCCAGGAGCGCGACACCCCGAAGGCCACGTCCAAGGGGACGTCGAAGGGCACCGCGAAGGGCACGAAGAAGGGCACCGCGAAGAGCACCGGCAAGGCCACCCGCCCCGTCGACAAGGGCACCGAGTAAGTCCGCGGCCCGGCTCTCTCCCGCCACCGCCCCGGCCGCTCCCCCCGGCCGCGCGTCAATCCCCGAGCCCGCCCTCCACCCGGGCGGGCTTCCCCCGCCGGTACAGGTCCAGCCGCACCTCGTAGTCCGCCTCCTTCGCCGCGTCGCCGGCCACGAGCTCGGCCGCCTTCTCCTGCCAGCGTACGGCCTCGTCGAACTCGCCGCACTCGGCGCTCGCCGCGGCCAGGGTGTCGAGGTAGCCGGCCTCGCCCCACTCGGTGAGCTCGCAGGCGCGGGTGGCGCACTCCTTCGCGCGCGGGCCGTTTCGCACGTCCGGGTCGGGGCACGTCGCCCACACCCAGCCGAGCTGGTTGAACGTGGCGGCGCTGCGCGGGTCGCGCTTCAGCGCCTCCAGGTGGTCGCGCGCCGCCGCCGCGTAGTCCTTGCGGGCGTAGTGCGCCCCCGCCCGGTAGTTGAACGGCATCGCCGCCTGCGGGGCGAGGCGGACCGCCTCGTCGAAGTTGTGCAGCGCCTCGTCCGGCCGGCCGAGCATCTTCAGCGCCGACCCGCGGAGCTCGTACACCCGCGCGGAGTTCGGCAGCAGCCGGATGGCCGCGTCGCAGTCGGCGACGACGCCGGCGAAGTCCTTGCGGAGGAACCGGCACACCGCCCGGCCGAGCCGGGCCGGGCCGTGTTCCGGGTCGCGGGCCACGGCCGCCGAGAAGTCGTCCTCCGCCCCGTCGGCGTCGCCGGCCTGCTGGCGGACGGCGCCGCGGAGGTGGTAGGCGTCCGCGTCGTCGGGCTGGTGCTGGAGCGCCGCCGTGCAGTCGGCCTCGGCGGCGGCGTAGTCTTCCGTCTCGAACCGCAGGGCGGCCCGCCACAGGAGGACGCGCGCGGCGTTCTCGGGGTCGGCCTCGACGGCCTCGGCGTAGTCGGCGAGGGCGGCGGGGGAGTCGCCGCGGGCGGCGTGGCACCGGCCGCGCAGCGCCCGGATCGGGGCGCGGCCGGGGTCGAGTGACAGCACCCGGTCGCAGTCGCTGACGGCCTGGTCGTACGCCCGCTGGGTGAACAGCTCGGCGGCGCGGTCGGCGTAGGCCTGGGGGTCGTCGGGCTTCAGCCGCACGGCCTGGTCGAGGTCGTTGAGGGCGCGGACGCGGTCGCCGAGCTCGAGGAACGCGTAGGCCCGGTAGCGGTACCCGGCGGACACGTCCGGGCGGAGGGTGATGGCCCGGGAGAAGCACTCCACCGCCTCCGCGAACTCGCGGTCGGCGAGAGCCTTGTGGCCGCGGGTGAAGAGGTCCTGGGCGTCGTCGGGGGTCCGGTCGCGGGCCATGAGGGGTCCTGTCGCGGCGCGGGACGTGGGGCGATTGGAATTTCTAACCCCCCGCGCACCCGCGGCCAGTGGAAGGAGGGTGAAAAGCCCGCCCGCCGCGGCGGGTGGGCTTCGCCCGTTCAGAACAGATCGACCTTCCACCCCTTGCGACGAAGGACGCGTTGCTGGCCGTGCGGCGTCAGCCCAGTGTACTTCAGGTTCAGGTACTCGATCGCCGTCGGCGGCGCGTCGGCCAGTGCGAACGCCCCCTCGTCGCTGATCGGGTTCGCCCCGAGCACGAGAAAGTGCAGGCGAGGCCACAGGGGGGACGCGACCAACTCCCGAATCCCCTCGTCACTGATCTCGTTCCCGGACACGTCAAGACGGGTCAACGACGGCGGCGGGGCTTGACCGACCAGGCGCGCGAGCCCCTCGTCGCCGATCCGGCAGCCTTCCATGTTCAACTCGCGGAGCCCGTCCCATGGCCAGCACTCCACGAACACACTCCACACCTCGTCCGGGGCAAGTATTTGGGGCTCCGGCCACCGCGGAGACTGCATGTTCGCCGTCGTCACCACCGGTAACAGATGGGACACCTCGGACAACTGGTCGAGGTGTCGGGCGACGCCGGAAAGCACGACCGCAGGAGGTCGCGCCAGGGCCGCGATCGTTTCGGCGTGCCGAACAAACGTCGGGGTGTCGAGTCGCAACTCGGTCACGAAGCCGCGGTCGAACACGGCATCATGAGGACCCAACTCGTCGGCCAGCGGCCCGAGCAGGGCGCGGCGGTGGTGCGTCAGCAGGGCGTCCTGCCGGCGGTACAGGTCGACGTAGGCCTGATGGTCGGCCGACGGCAGGTGGCCGAGTTGCTTCACCGCGCACTGCACGCGGATGAACTCCGCCCGCGCCCGGGCGGCGTCCGGGTCGGCCGCGTCGCCGGCGTGGTCGTCCAGCCAGTCGGCGTAGACCAGACGCGGCGTGTCGTCGTCCGGGCGGTCTGCGATCGCGGCGAGGAGCGCGGCCTGCACGTCCATGCCGCATTCTACCCCACCGGCCCGCCCGGGAGCGGCGGCCGCGGGTCCGGGTACCTCCGCCGCAGCGCCTCGAACGCCGGGGCCGCGAACCGCCGGGTGAAGTCGTCGTCGTAGTACAGCGAGCCGACGCCGCCCGGCTGGTTCGCCTGCTCCTCCAGCACCCGGCCGAGTTCGGCCGCGTCGCCGCCTGCGGCGGCGATCAGCGCCCGGTGACTCCAGTTCTGCCGGCTCGCCAACCCGACCGCCTCCCGCGCCCGGTTGGTGTCGCCGGCCCGGACGAAGCTCCGCACCTCGCGGTCGGCGGCCGCGACTGCAAATGCGTCGTCCTTGTCGTCCGCCCCGCGGCGGTACTCGCCGAACTGCTTCGCGGCGGCGGCGTACTCCTCCTTCAGCCAGTGGACCTCGCCGCGGAAGTAGACCACCGTCCGGTCGGCCGGCTGCCGCCCGGCGTGCGCGGCCACCAGCGCCGCGAGGCCGTCGGCGTCGCGGTCGTCGATGTAGTGGAAGCCGAGCTGGGGGAACGTCTTGTTCGCGGGGCCGACGTCCCGCAGTGCCTCCAGCCCCTTCTTCGCCCGGTACAGCGCCGACACCCGGCGGCTGCGGTACAGGTCGCGGTCGTCGTCGGTCACGTCGTCCCACGCCGCCAGCGCAGCGGCCGCGGCGGCGAACCCCTTCGCGGCCTCGTCGTAGTCCATGGCCTTCTCGCGGGCGCTCGCCTCGTAGTAGGGAACCCACGGGTCGCGCGGCGCCTGCTTCCGCCGCGCCGCGAACAGCGCCTCCCGCTGCTCCTTGCGGAAGTCGCGGTCGTCGTCCCTCTCGTCGAACCGCCGCCCTTCCAGGGACACCGCGAGCTGCTGGAACGCCGCGCCGGCGTGGGCCGCGGGCACGCCCTCCAGCGCCTCGACCGGCCGGCCCGCGTCGAGCATGGCGAACAGGTACGCGTTCACGACCGGCGGCCGCGGCTTGAGGGCCGTGCCGCGACGCCGGACGAGCGCCGTCGCCTCGGCGTACTTCCCGTCGCGGACGAGTCCGCGGACGTCCTCCTCGGCCACCCGCGGGTGGTCGGGCCGCGCCTTCCGCAGCCCGGCGAGCAGCGCCGCCGCCCCCGCGTCGTCGTCGTCGTCGCGGGCTTGGTCCAGGAGGTCGTCGAATACCCTTCCCGGGTCGCGCGCCTTCGCCAGTCGGTCGCCGATCTCGGCCTTCCCCTCCGGCGGCAGGACGCGGCGGAGGCCGAACAGGGCGTCGTTGTGGTCGGGGAACTCGTCCAGCGCCCGGCGGTATTCCGCGGCGGCCTCGTCGGCGCGGCCGAGCCCCTCCAGAGCGAACCCGGCGTGGCCGTAGCAGACCGGATCCGGGCCGAGTTCGGCGACGTACCCGCGGGCCTGCTCGAGGGCTTCCGCGTACCGCCCGGCGAGGTTGAGTGCGCTCGCCCGTATCGGCTTCGTGCCGTGCATCCCCGGCAGGAGGCGGTCGGCTTCGTCCAGGTGGCGCAGCGCGGCCGCGTGGTCCCGACGGAGCAGCGCGAGCCCGGCCTCGGCCATCGACCGGACGGCGGCGATCGGCGCCGGGAGCTGCACCCCGCGGGCGCGGGCGAGCGCCGCGTCGGCGGCCGGCTCGTCCTGCCTCAGAACCGCGACCATGGCCTCCCGGAGGGCGGCGACCGCCTCCTGCATGGGAAGTAGCGCGGCCGGTCCGCCGGCCAGCAGCTCGGGCGAGACGGCCGCCACGGCGGTCTGCGTCACCCGCGTCCCCATGTCCAGGTCTTCGAGGTCGTACGCCTTCCACCCCCCACCCGGCTTGGCGATCAACCACCACCGCATCTTCTGCTCCAACTCCTCGCCCGCGATCTCGGTCTGGTGGCTGGCGATCACCACCGCCTCGCGCGGGGCGTCGCCCCAGCGGATGGCGCGCACCCGGCTCGACTTCCACAGCAGCAACTCGTTCTGGACCATCGACCGCCCGAACCCGGCCCGCATCCCGCGGACCACGTCCGCCCGGTTGCGGGCGGTGTCCGCGAGCTTGAGTTTGGCGAAGAACCCGATCCGTATCAGCTCGGTCATCAGCCGGTCCACGTCGAAGTGGTCGGCGACGGCGGTCTCGTCCCCGGCGTCCAGGGCGGTGCCGAGCGCGCGGAAGAAGCGGTCGAAGTCGGCGGCCTCGGCCGGCGTCGGCGGCGCGGGCGCGGCGAACGCCGCCCGCGCCTCCGCCAGGTCGGCCGCGCGCTCGGCGCGGAGCTCCTCGTCGGTGGCCCGCTCGTCGCGGACGAGCCGCATGACCGTACCGACGACCACGAGCATGACGACCGACGCGCCGATGATGGCGGCGACGGCGAGGAACCGTTTCATGGCGAGTCCGCGGGCGAGTGGGGGACGGTTCGATTCGACCGGACCGGCGGCGGCGGGTCAACCGAAATGTCCGCGGCGGGGAGGCGGATGGTGAACTTGGTGCCGCGGCCCGGTTCGCTCTGCACGTCGAGGGTGCCGCCGTGGGCGACGACCACCTGGCGGGCGGTCGGCAGGCCGAGGCCGGTGCCGGTCTTTTTCGTGGTGTGAAACGGGCGGAACAGGTCGGCGAGCACCTCCGCGTCCATGCCGCAGCCGGTGTCGATGATGTCGAGGCAGACTTCGTCGCCGTCGGCCCGGCCGATGAGGGTGAGGGTGCCGCCGTCGGGCATGGCCTGCTCGGCGTTCAGCAAGAGGTTCAGCAGCGCCTGCTCGAACTGGTCGCGGTCGAGGTCCACCGGCGGCAGGTCGGCGGCGGCGTACCACGCCAGCTCGACGCCGGCGGCGCGGGCGGTCGGCGTCAGGAAGTCGATGAGCCGGGTGACGACGGCGCCGAGGTCGGTGGGGGTGCGCTGGAGGACGCCGGCGCGGGCGAAGCGGAGGAAGGCGTTGGCGAGGTCGGCGAGCTTCTGGCACTCGCCATGGAGGCGGTTGACGCGGTCGAGCGCCTTCCGCTCGCGCGGCGTCTGCGGGTCGGAAAAATCCTCGGCGAGTAGCTGGAGGTTCAGCGACAGGGTGCCGAGGCGGTTCTTGACGTCGTGGATGAACCCGCCGGCGTGGGCGGCGTAGTCGTCGGCGGGGGTGGTCACGCGGCGGCCCTCGGGGCGGGCGGTAGTTTATTCGCGCCGGCGTGTCCGGTCCGGCCGGGTTCCTCCGTATTATCCCTTGTGTCCGCCGCCCCGCCACCGGACCCGTCATGGCCCCCACCGACTCAGGCGCCACGCGCACGGCCGCCCACCTCCCCAAGCCGGACTCGACCGTCGAGGCCGACGGGGGCAGGCTCGCCCCCGCGGCCCCGCTGTCGTTCGGCGACTACGACGTGGTCGGCGACCTCGGCGCCGGCGGCATGGGGCGGGTGTACAAGGCGGCCGACCGGAAGCTGTCGCGGTACGTGGCGATCAAGGTGCTGCTGACCCCGGACGCGTTCGAGGCGAGCCGGTTCCGCGGCGAGGCGTCGATCACGGCGAGGCTCGAGCACCCGAACATCACCCGCATCTTCGAGATCGAGACGACCGCCGACGGCCACCCGTACCTGGTGCTGGAGTACGCCGAGGGCGGCAGCCTCGACCGGGAGCTGCGCGGCCAGCCGCAGGAGCCGCGGCGGGCGGCGGAGATGGCCGAGACGCTGGCGAAGGCAATCCAGTACGCCCACGACCAGGGGGTGATCCACCGCGACCTGAAGCCGGCAAACGTGCTCCGGGCGAAGGACGGCACGCTGAAGCTGACCGACTTCGGGCTGGCGAAGCAGTACGAGCTGTCGTCGGGGCTGACGCCGAGCGGGGCACTGATGGGGACGCCGAGCTACATGGCCCCGGAGCAGGCGTCGGGGAGCGTCCGCGACGTGGGGCCGGCGGCGGATGTGTACGGCCTCGGGGCGATCCTGTACGAGCTGCTGACCGGCCGGCCGCCGTTCCGCGGCGTCACAATGGTGGAGACGCTGGAGCAGGTGCGGTGGGCCGACCCGGCGCCGCCGAGCCGGCTGGCCCCGCGGCTGCCGCGCGACCTGGGGACGATCTGCCTGAAGTGCCTGGCGAAGGCGCCGGCCCGGCGGTACGCGACCGCCGCCGACCTGGCCGCCGACCTGCGCCGGTGGATGGACGGCGAGACGATCGCGGCCCGGCCGGCGCCGGCGTGGGAGCGCGGGTGGCGGCAGTTCCGCCGCCGCCCGTGGGAGTCGGCCGCGGTGGCCGCCGGCGTGCTGCTGGCGGTGCTGCTGGCGGCCGGGGCGGTGTACGCCATGCGGCAGGAGGCGGAGAAGAACCACGACCGGGACCTGGCGGCGGAGCGGGAGCGGGCCGACCACCTGCGGCGGGAGGCCGAGCGCGAGGCCGCGGCCCGGCTCCGGGAGCGGGGCGAGAAGTCGCGGCGGGCGCTCGACGCCATCAAGCACCACCTGACGACGGGCGAACTGCGGAGCACCCGCGGCCTGAACAACCTCCACGGCGAACTGGCCGACTACTACAAGCAGTACATCGACGAGGCGCTGACCGACCCGAGCCCGGACCGCGCGGCCCTCGCCGAGCTGGCCTACGGCGTCGGCGAGCAGGCGCACCAGAGCGGCCGGCACGACACCGCCGGGCTGCTGTTCGGGCAGGCCCGCGACGGGTTCGCGGCCGTCGCCGGGGCCGACCCCCGCCACCGCCCGCGGCTGGGCGACGCGCTGGTCAAGGTGGCGCGGGTGCTGTACGACCGCAACCGGGACGACGAGGCGGCGGCCGCGTGCGCCGAGGCCGAGCGGTTGTGGGCCGCGGTGTACGCGGCCAGCGACGGCCGCGCCCGCGACACCGCCGCGCTTCAACTCGCCGAGGTCGAGCACATCCGGGGCGAACTGGCCCGCCGGCGCTACGACATCCCCGCCGCCCGCGACGCCTTCTCCCGCGCGATCGACCACCGCCGCCGGGTCGCCGGGCTGTACCCGGGGCAGAGCGTAGACCTGTTGCTGGCGGCCGAGCCGGCCGAGCGGGCGTGGGCGGTCCGCTGCCTGCGCGAGCTCGGCCGCGGGTACGGGTACCGCGGCGACGAGTTCCTGACCCTCGGCGAGGTGCCCGACGCCGACCGCGACTACTGGGACTCGCACCGCGTCCGGCAGAAGGTGTTCGACGTGCTGAAAGCCGCCGGCCCCGCGGCCGACCCGGCGGAGTTCGAACTGGCACGGTTCCAGCTCGGCCGGAGCTGGATGAACCTGGCGAGCGTCCAAGCCCGACACCGGGCCTACGCCACCGCCAAGCAGAACGCGCACGAGGCGCTCACCCACCGGGAGGCGCTGGTGAAGTCCGGCCCGAACCACGCCGAGTACCTGGTGGACATGGCGGCGAACCTGACCGAGGTCGGCCGGCTGACGCTGCTGGAGCGGCGCGGCGAGGGCGACGACCGCCGGGCGGCGCTCGCGGCCCTCACCCAGGCGGCGGAGCAGACGGTGAGCGAGAAGGGGCAGCCGGGCTTCCGCACCCGGGAGGTGTTGGCCGACGCCCACGCGGTCCGGGCGCAGCTCCTCGCGGACGGCACCGACCCCGCCGCCCGCGCCGCCGCCGCGGCCGACGCCCGGCGCGTCGAAGCCTTCCTCGACGAGGCCCAGAAGCTGTACCCGAACGTGCTCCGCTATCACTTCCACCGGGTGACGATGCAGGCCCTCCTGGCCGACCACGACGGCCTGCCGCCGGACAACCCGCGCTGGCAGGCCGTGCTCGACGGCCTCGGCCGGGTTCTGGCGGGCGGCTTCCGCGACGAGCACCCGGACGACATCCGCACCCGCCCGTGCTTCCGCCGGCTGGCGGCCGACCCGCGGTTCGTCCGGCTGTTCGCCACCGCCCGCCCGTAGGGCCGCTGAAAGCCGTTTCGATCACCTCATAGGGTTGGGGTGTGGCGAAGCCCACCCGCCGCGGCGGGTGGGCTTTCAGCCCGGACCGGCGACGAGGAGACCACGCCAGCTCAGAACGTCAGGCTCATCCCCTTCAGCCGGCTCACCGTCTCGCCCATCAGCCGGTCCTCCTCGGCCTCGTCGGCGGCGATGTACGTGACCGAGAACCGCAGGAACGCCCCCGCGTCGTCCCACGGCACGCAGCACACGCTCTGCTCGTGGATCAGGTACTGGCTCGCCTCCTCGGCGTTCGCGAAGGTGCGGCCGGCGGCCCCCTTCGGGGCGCGCGTGTACAGGAAGTACGTGCCGCCCGGCATCGCGCAGTCGAACCCCACCGGCTTCAGCGCGGCCACCAGCTTCCGCAGGCGGCGCTCGTACTTCGACTTCACCGCCACGGGAATTGACGCGTCGCGCAGTGCCGCCGCGGCCGCGTGCTGTACCGCGATGAATTGCCCGCTGTCGGAGTTGTCCTTCACGTCGGCGTAGGCCTGCACGATCTTCGCGTGCCCGGCCACGACCCCGAGCCGCCAGCCGATCATGTTGAACCCCTTCGACAT
>Ga0190275_10003428_pt1 | contig 11307 bp, 11 predicted proteins | sample Popmic550T_FD_133745 | JGI IMG/M metagenome (GOLD analysis project Ga0190275, IMG submission 133745) | Populus adjacent soil microbial communities from riparian zone of Yellowstone River, Montana, USA - 550 T | ecosystem: Environmental > Terrestrial > Soil > Riparian zone > Trees stand | place... | reverse complement strand
CGTCCGCTTTCGACCCACAATACCTCCCGCGCGGCTCAGGAAGATCGAAGACCCGCACGGAGTATAGCGTTTAGAATCAAACTGCTCAAGAGGGTCACTACCCGTAGTTGTTGCTGCGGCTTCAGCCGCCGGTGAGGGGCTAGCGCCGATCCATCCTCCCCCGACGCACCTCCGCGCCCGCGACCCTCCGTCTGGTCCGGAACCCGCGTCGTTCGTATCTTCCGCGACTCCGACACAAGAGAACGCCCGCGCCCCGACCCGGAACCCTGACGTGACCGGCAGCGTGATCCACACCCCCGCCCGCCCGGCGCCGCGCACGCGCGCCCACCTGCCCAACGCCACGCCCCGGAGGCGCGGATGAGCGACGTATTCCCCCGCCGCGACGGCGTGCTGCACTGCGAGGGCATCCCGCTCCCCGACCTGGTGGCGCGCTGGGCCACGCCGCTCTACGTGTACAGCCGCACCTGCATCCGCGACCGCTTCCACCAGCTCGACACGGCGCTGGCGCCGGTGCCGCACCTGATCGCCTACAGCGTGAAGGCCAACCCCAACCTGGCCATCCTGCGCACCCTGGCCGAGATGGGCGCCGGCGCCGACGTGGTGAGCGGCGGCGAGCTGCGGCGCGCGCGGCTGGCGGGGATCCCCGGCGAGCGCATCGTGTTCAGCGGGGTGGGGAAGACGATCAACGAGCTGGCGCTGGGGCTGAACGAGGACATCTACGCCTTCAACGTGGAAAGCGAGGGCGAGCTGTGCGCGCTCTCGGACCTGGCCTGCGCGATGGGGAAGAAGGCGCCGGTCGCCATCCGCATCAACCCCGACATCGACAGCCCCACGCCGCACCACTACACGCGCACCGGCCACGCGGCCACCAAGTTCGGCATCGCGCACGGCCGGGCGCGCGACCTGTATTCCATCGCCGCCAAGCTGCCGGGGGTGAAGGTGCGCGGCATCGACGTGCACATCGGCTCGCAGATCCTGGACGTGGCGCCGTTCGGGCAGGCGCTCGACTCGGTGCTGGAGCTGGTGCACGACCTGCGGCAGGAAGACATCCCCCTGGAGTTCCTGGACCTGGGCGGCGGGCTGGGGATCGCCTACCAGGACGAGCCCGCCGTGAGCGCGCAGGCGTTCGCCGAGGCGGTGATCCCGCGGGTGGCCGAAACGGGGCTCAAGCTGGTGATCGAGCCCGGGCGCTTCATCGTGGGCGAGGCGGGGGTGCTGCTCACGCGGGTGATCTACGTGAAGGAAGGCGGCGGCAAGCGCTTCGTGATCACCGACGCGGGGATGAACGACCTGATCCGCCCCAGCCACTACAGCGGCTGGCACGCCGTGGAGCCGGTGGAGACGCACGACCGCGCGCGCGGCACGGTGGACATCGTGGGCCCCATCTGCGAGACGGGCGACTTCCTGGCGCTCGACCGCGACATCGAGATCCCCAAGCCGGGCGAGCTGCTGGCGATCCACACGGTGGGCGCGTACGGCTTCAGCATGGCCAGCCAGTACAACCAGCGCCCGCGCCCCGCGGAGGTGCTGGTGGAGGGCGACACCGCCACCCTCGCCCGCCGCCGCGAAACCTTCGACGACCTCGTCGCCGCCGAAGTGGAGTTGTAACGGCACGACGGTTAGCAGTGGGGGATGCTGGATCGAGAGGGGGTTCGCGGCCGGTGCCGCGGACCCCCTCTCGGTGACCGGATCGCTCGATACGGTGCGACAATGTCTCCGAGATAAATTCTCTTTACGCCGGATGATGAAGCTGAAACAGCCGCAACAGAGAGTTGATCGTTCTCTTGCCGCCGAATCGAGTTTAGTACACCTTTGATTCGGCGCATTCGCTGCGCCTCCTTTAGTTGTGCCGGTTTCTCTGTCAGGGAGTTCGCCCATGTCGCTCTCCATCGATCAGATCCAGGTCGCGTCCTTCGAGACCGTGTCGCAGTACGTGCCGGCGTTGCAGCCGTACACGGCGCCGGAGCCGAACTGCTATTCGCCGCTGTGCATCCCCACGGCGCTCCAGGAACAGTGCCCCGACACCGGCGGCACCGTCGTCACCATCGCCACGGTAGAGAACTGACGTGCGCGCCCGGTCCGCTCGACGCTCGAGCAGACCGGGCGGCGTCGTTGGGGCAGCCGCCCGCGGCTGCCCCGGATCCTGGTCCCCCCATCCCACTGCGAGGTCACATGTCAGGCCTGAATCCCGAGTCGCTCAGCGTCACCTCCTTCGAAACGTCGCCGGGCACCGGCACGATCGGCGAGCAGAGCGCCGACTGCGTGTCGCCGCTGTGCATGACCGAGGGGCGCGAGTGCACCACCCCCTGGTGCAAGGATGCCGAGCCGGCCATCGGCTGAGCGCACCCGCGACGTCGTAGCCGGCCGCGAGTTCGCGGTGGCGCTCCGCTTCGCCGTCGCCGGGTCGACGCTTTGCGGGCCGGAGCGCGCCCGCGTACGTTCAGGGCATGATCGAACGTGAAACCAACGACGGGATCGTCACGCTGCGGCTGGCGCACGGCAAGGCCAACGCGCTCGACGTGGAGCTGCTCGAGGCGCTGATCGCCGCGCTCGCCGCCGCGGCCGACGCGCGCGCCGTGATCCTCACCGCGGGCGGGCCGATCTTCTCGGCCGGGGTGGACCTGTTCCGCCTGCTGGACGGCGGGGAGGCGTACGTGCGCCGCTTCTTCCCGCTGCTCACCGGCTTCATCCGCGCCGTGCTGGCCTTCCCCGGCCCGCTGGTCGTCGCGTCGACGGGCCACGCCATCGCCGGCGGCGGGGTGATGCTGATGGGCGGTGACTACCGGCTGATGGCCGAGGGCAACGGCCGCGTGGGCGCGCCCGAGCTGCTGGTGGGCGTCCCCATGCCGCCGGCCGTGCTGGAGCTCGTGCGCGCCGTGGTGCCGCCGCACCGGCTCAACGCGCTGCTCTACCAGGGCCGCACCTACCTGCCGCACGACGCCCTCGCGAACGGCCTGATCGACGAAGTGGTGCCCGCCGACGCGCTGGCCGCCCGCGCGCACGAGGTCGCCACGCAGCTCGCCGCCCTCTCGCCCGGGGCGTTCCGCCTGACCAAGCACATGCTCCGCGCGCCCGTGCTGGAGCGCATCGCCGCCTCCGCCGCCGAGGACGAGGAGGCGCTCGCCCTCTGGATCGCGCCCGAGACGCACGCGCGCATCCGCGACTACCTCGCGAAGACGGTGCGGAAGTAGCGCGACCAGGCAGTCGCGACGTCCGAAAGTGTGCAGAGGCCGCGGGGGAAGATCCTCCGCGGCCTCCGCTGCGGTGTGCAAGTCTCGTTGTCGCTGCCGGTTGCGCCAGCGGGTCGGCATCCATCCGACCGCCGCCATCGGCACGCGAGACGTGAGCCGCTCCTTCCGTACGATTTTCCCGATTCCAGAAGGCTCGACGATCGCGGCTTTGGCCGATGTCAGGTGCTTCCTGTGACCGTCCAGCAGGCGGGGAGGGCGGGGGACTGACATTTTTCGCGCAAGTGCGTTATATTTCAGCACTGAAACAAGGACGGCGGACTCTGCCGCGAGCCCGCCGTCCTCTTTTATACAATGCCACGGACAGCGGCTGCCGCATAAACCCCCAATTGGGGGGCGGATCTCCCGTGGTCCCTGGGGACACGAATGACTTTCGATCAGCTGAACCTGCACCCGATGCTTCTGAAGGCGGTGCAGGATATGGAGTTCACCAAGCCGACGCCGATCCAGGAGCAGGCGATTCCGCCCGCGCTGGAAGGCCGCGACCTGCTGGCCTGCGCGATGACGGGGAGCGGCAAGACCGCCGCGTTCCTGCTTCCCATCATGAACCACCTGCTGGCCAAGCCGCGCGGCACCACGCGGGTGCTGGTGCTGTCGCCCACGCGCGAGCTGGCGGCGCAGATCCACGACCACTACACGCAGCTCGCCAAGCACACCAACCTGCGCGGCGCGGCCGTGTTCGGCGGGGTGGGGATGAACCCGCAGGAGCAGGCCTTCCGCCGCGGCGTGGACATCATCGTGGCCACGCCGGGCCGCCTGCTCGACCACCTGCAGCACTCGTACGCCTCGCTGGCGAACGTGGAGATGCTGGTGCTGGACGAGGCCGACCGCATGCTCGACATGGGGTTCCTCCCCGACATCCGCCGCGTGCTGCGGCACGTGCCGGCCAAGCGCCAGACGCTGTTCTTCAGCGCCACCATGCCCGCGCCGATCGTGAAGCTCTCGCACGAGATGCTGAACGCGCCGGCGGCGATCAACCTGGAGCGCAAGTCGATGCCGGCCACCGGCATCACCCAGGCCGCGTGGCCGGTGAAGGAAGACCAGAAGCCCGCGCTGTTCCTGGAGATGCTGCGGCGCAAGGAAGTGAGCGGGGCGATCGTGTTCTGCCGCACCAAGCACCGCTCCAACCGGCTGTTCGAGATCCTCGAGAAGGCCGGGATTTCGGTCGCCCGCATCCACGGCAACCGCAGCCAGAGCGCGCGCACCGAGGCGCTCGACGGCTTCAAGAACGGGCGCTACCAGGTGCTGGTGGCCACCGACATCGTGGCCCGCGGCATCGACGTGGAGGCGCTGGAGCACGTGGTGAACTTCGACGTGCCGCACCAGCCGGAAGACTACATCCACCGCGTGGGCCGCACCGCGCGCGCCGAGGCCACCGGCGAGGCGTACACGCTGGTCTCGCCGGAAGAGGAAAAGGACTTCCGCGACATCGAGCGCGCCGTGGGCAAGCAGATCCCCCGCCGCACGCTGGAGGGCTTCGACTACAACGCCCGCGCGGCGGAGCGCTTCGAGGTGCCGATCGGCGACCGCATCAAGGAGATCCGCGCGCGCAAGGCGGCCGACCGCGAGCGCGCGCGCCAGAAGGCCGACGCACGCGCCGCGCGTGAGGCCGCCGAGGCGTCGCGCGGCGGCACCCGGCAGCCGGCGAGCAGCCGTGGCCCCGAGCGCGGCGCGCAGCCGCACGGCCCCCGGCGCGAGCTGGCGGGCGCCGGTGCCGGCAACGGCGGCGGTGGCAACAGCGGCCGCCGTCGTGGCGGGCGCGGCGGCCGTGGCGGTGGCGGGGGCGGTTCCCGCCAGGGCTGACGCAACGCGGCCGTCCCGAGCGGCGCCGTCCTCCGGGCGGTCGCCGCGATGAGCGGCCTCTGGTTCGACAGTAGAAACGGGCGGCCGGCTTCCTGATGGAGGCCGGCCGCCCGTCGCTTCGTCATGGATGTCGTTCCATCCGCCGCCTCACCCTCGGCCGCGAGGTTTTCCCCCGCGCCTGGCGCGCGCCTCCCGCGCCGGCGACGGCGCTCAGCCTCGCGCAGTTTGCGAGGCTTGCCATTGTTCCAGCTGCGGATTCATCCGCCTTCCGTCGCGCGAGCCGCGTCCCCGTTACCCTCGCTGCCTTCATCCCCCTCGTCCCCGCTGTCCTCGCTGCTTTCATCCCCGCCGTCCTCGCTGCCCTCATCCCCGCCGTCATCCCCCTCCCCCTCCTCGTGCTCGCGGATCAGCGCGGCGAGGTCGAGGCGGTCGGACGGGGTGGTGTTCGCCTTCAGCACGCGGCGCATGTAGGCCAGGGCGCGCTTGTTCTCCCCGGGCGAGATGGAGGCGGAGCAGTCGGCGGGGACGTGCAGGTGGAAGTCGCGCATGTAGGCGTCGCCGGCGCTGAACAGCACGCACACGTCGCCGCTGAAGCCGCAGAGGATCAGCCGGCGCGCGCCCAGGTAGTCGAGCAGCGTGTCGAGCGTGGTGGCGTAGAAGGCGGAGTGCTTGGGCTTGAGCACGAAGTAGTCGTCGCGCGCGGGCTTCAGCAGCCGCGCGATCGGCTCGCCGCGCACGCCGTCGTCCATCGCGTGCTCCACCACCTCGTGGAAGTCGCTGCGCCAGCGGCCGAAGTTGTCGTTGCAGTAGATCACCGGCACGCCCAGCTCGCGCGCACGCCGCTTGAGCCCCGCGATCCGCTCGGCGGCGGGGAGGGCGTGCTGGGCCAGGCGCTCGCCCCCCTCGAACTCCATGTCGTTGATCACGTCGACCAGCACCAGGGCCACGGGGCAGCTGTCGGGCACCATCCCGTGCAGCGCCTGGTTCTTCGTGGGCATCCCTTCGGACATCGGGCTCCATTCCAGTGGGGTTGATGGTCGCGCCGGCGTAATGCAATTGCCGCACACATCCTCCGCACGGAACGCTCGACCGGACTCGCCGCCGGTGCCCCCGCGCCGCGCCCCGGGCCGACGGAACGTTCGCGGATGGCGGAATCCACGCGCGACCCACTCGCCGCGTGGATGCGCAACTCGCAAACGGTCAAGCAGATACGCAAATGGCCCGGATTGTCTCGCCCCCGCGCCGAAATCCGCTGCTCCCGCCGTTGTGACGGCTGGGACCGAAGTATGCAGTGACCGGCCCCCGCGCAGGTGCGACCGCTGCGCCAAACCGCCCCGGCAGGGCGCGAAGGCCGAAACGCTACGGAAGTCTTGGCATCGCGGCTCCAGAGAACTAGAATGGCCCAAGCAGGGGCATGCGGTCGGAACCAATCACACTCAGACGGCAGGTAAGCGATGGCGCGGGAAACGGGGACGGTGAAGTGGTTCAATTCGGAGAAGGGGTTCGGCTTCATCACCCGTGAGAACGGGGAAAAGGACGTCTTCGTCCACCAGAGCGCCATCCAGGGCGGCGGGTTCCGAACGCTGAACGAGGGCGAGCGCGTGGAGTTCGACGTCGTGCAGGGCCAGAAGGGCCCGGCCGCCGAGAACGTCGCGCGCCTGGACGCGCCTGCCGGCGGTAGCGCGGGCGGCGGCGCTGGCGGCGGCTACGGCGGTGGTGGCGGCGGCTACGGCGGCGGGGGCGGCGGCCGTGGGGGCGGTGGCGGCGGCTACGGCGGTGGCGGCGGTGGGCGCGGCGGCGGCGGGGGTGGTGGCCGCGGCGGCGACTACGGCGGCGGCGGTGGTGGCCGTGGCGGCGGTGGCTGGTAGCAGCCCGCCCTGACCGACGGACGCGAGAAAGCACGGGGACCGCTTCAGTGGAGCGGTCCCCGTGCTGCTCGTTTCAGGGCTGCACGTGCTGCGAGCTGCTTGCGGCTACGGCGTCAGACGTCGTAGCGGCGCAGGGCGCGCTTGCGGTCCTTGTGGCGGCGGCGCTCGGCGGCCTTCGCCTTGGCCTTGCGCGCCTCGCTCGGCTTCTCGTAGAAGCGCTTGCGGCGCATGTCCTTGAACATCCCCGAGCGGATCATCCGCCGCCGGAACTGCTTGAGGGCCCAGTCCAGCCGGTCGGTCTCGGCGAGCTCGATCTCAACCACGAGCGGTCCTTTCGGAACAGGAAAGCGAAACAGCCGGGAGGCCCGGCGCTTTTGCCGCGGCCTCTCGTAAATTCGACAAGAGACAGCGAATCTAGCACCATTTCGCGTTTTGCGGGAGTGCCCCGTAGCGGGAAAATCTATCCGCGCGGGTGCCGGTCAACGTGTGCTCTGCCATAACTTGTTGTGAATCGATGGTTTGAGGCAGATCGCTCCCGTCCCGGCCACTTCACGCTTTTCATCCGTCGATCAGGACAGCGCTCACTTCTCCGCCGCTCAGGTGGTCTCGGCGCGGGTGGCGCGCGCCGGTTGAGTATGGAGCGTGCAGTAGTCGCGCGCGACCAGGCCTGCGATCCCGGGCGGGACGGGCGGAGGCTGCCACCGGAGGGGGAGTGATGAGCCCAGGAACGGCGGGGATGGAGGATGAGGGGAGCGAAACGGGCTTTCGGCCGGGGAAGCGCCCCATGCTGGCGGGCGTCGAGGTGCGGCACGAGGACCTGGAGCGCCCGACGGGGCTGCACGCGGCCGGGGTGGTGGTGCGCGTGGCGTCGGTGGTGGTGTTCATCCTGGCGATCGGGCAGGCGGCGGCCTGGTTCGCCGACCGGCCCCCGGGCGGCGCCGGGCTGGGGCTGCTGGTGGGTGACACCATCCGGCTGATCGTGCTGTCGGCGCTGCTGTGGGCCGCCAGCCAGGTGATCGAGCTGGTGGTGAAGAGCCACTACGACATCCGCGCCGCACGGATCCTCCTGGCGCGCCAGACGTACATGCTGCGGCAGATGGGGCTGTCGACCGGCCATCTGCAGGACGAAGACGGCGGCCATGCGCGGCGCACCGACGACGACGCGGCGGCGGCCGGGTCGTGAACGCACGCGGCGGCCCGCGCACGTCGCCCGAACTCCGTCCCGGACCGGAATGACACCTCATTCGCCCGAACGCCCGGGGAAGACGCGCCGCGGCCGCTGGCTGGCGGCGCGGCTGGGCCTGCCCGTGCTGGTGGGGGTGGCGTTCGCCGCGCCCAGCGGCGCGGGGCAGGCCAACCCCTTCGCCGGCAAGCGGCTGTACGTGGACCCCGGCTCCCACGCCCGCGTCCAGGCCGACGCGTGGGCGCGCTCGCGCCCGCGCGACGCCGCGCTGATGCGCGTGATCGCCGAGCAGCCGCAGGCGATCTGGATCGGCGACTGGGTGCGCGACCCGCGCCGCGAGGTGGACGCGCGCGTGTCGCAGGCCGCCTCGGCCGGGGCGCTCCCGGTGTTCGTGGTCTACAACATCCCGTACCGCGACTGCGGGCTCTACTCGGCCGGCGGGGCGCGCGGGGGCGACGCGTACCGGCGCTGGATCATCTCCTTCTCGCAGGGGCTGCGGCGGCGCCCCGCGGTGGTGATCCTGGAGCCCGACGGCCTCCCCTCGCTCGACTGCCTCCCCGCGCGCTTCCAGGACGAGCGCTACGTGCTCCTGCGCGAGGCCGTGCAGACGCTCAGCGCCGGCGGCGCGTCGGTGTACATCGACGCGGGGAACGCCAACTGGCGGAACCCCTCGGTGATGACCGAGCGCCTGCGCAAGGCGGGGATCGAGCTGGCCACCGGGTTCAGCCTGAACGTGTCTAACTTCCACGGGCTGCAGGCGAACGTGGCCTACGGCGAGCGGCTGAGCCGGCTGGTGGGCGGCAAGCACTTCGTGATCGACACCAGCCGCAACGGGCGCGGCGCGGCGGTGGAGCGCGAGTGGTGCAACGCGCCCAACCAGGCGCTGGGCCGCGCCCCCACCACGCGCACCGGGCACCCGCTGATCGACGCGTTCCTCTGGGTGAAGACGCCCGGCCAGAGCGACGGCACCTGCAACGGCGGCCCCCGCGCCGGCGCCTGGTGGGCCGAGTACGCGCTGGAGCTGAGCCGCGCCGCGCAGGCGCTGGGGAGCCTCTCGCCGCGGTAGACGGCGCGTACGACTGCTCCGGGCGCTGTCGCGTGCTCACCTTCTGACGGCGCCCCTTCGGAACTCCTCCGCCGTCTCACCTCGATATCGCGGATCTTCCGCCGCCCTCCCTTCGTGCCGTCGCGGTGGCAGTATGACGATTTTCGTTGCCCTGCAACATGCTGGCGTTTATCCTGGCATTCTGCCTGTCGGATCCGTCCCCGCCAACCGGAGGGCCGCGTGCGAATCGGGATCATCGACCTGCTCGGCAAGGAACCACCCACCAACGGCTATTCGCGGCTGATGCGCGCGAACAACACCAGCATCATGCCGCAGGTGGTGGGGGTGTGGTGCGAGGAGGAGGGGCACCAGGTCCACATCGCCTACTACTCGGGGTCGGAGCTGCTGGCGGGCGGGCTGCCGGAGGAGCTCGACCTGGTGTTCATCAACGCCTTCTCGCAGGCGGCGCTGCTGGGGTACGCGTTCAGCGCCATGTACCGCGCCCGCGGCGTGCCCACGGTGATCGGCGGGCCGCACGCGCGCTCGTACCCGGAAGACGCGCGGAAGTACTTCGACTACGTGGTGGGCTTCTGCGACCGCGACCTGGTGTGCGACATCCTGCGCGACTGCGCGCCGCACCGGCCGCTGGGGCTGTACCTCTCCGCCGCGCAGCAGCCGGCAAGCCTGCCCGGCCTGCGCCAGCGCTGGAAGTTCCTGCAGCCGGCGATGGACCGTGCCAGGGTGCTCAAGCTGGTGCCGCTGCTGGGGAGCCTGGGGTGCCCGTACAAGTGCAGCTTCTGCATCGATTCCACCGTGCCCTACCAGCCGCTGGGGTTCGACGGGCTCAAGGACGACCTGCGCTTCTACCAGGAGATGAAGCTGCCGCGCGCCGTGGCCGTGTGGCACGACCCCAACTTCGGGATCCGCTTCGACGAGTACCTCGACGCGATCGAGGACGTGGTGCCGCCCGGCGCCATCACCTTCGTGGCCGAGACGTCGCTCTCGCTGCTCAAGGAGGACAACCTCAAGCGCCTCAAGCGCAACGGCTTCAAGGCGATCGCCCCGGGGATCGAGTCGTGGTTCGACATCGGCGACAAGTCGCGGATGCGCTCCACGCGGGGGATGGAGAAGGTGACCGCCGTGGCCGAGCAGGCCAATCTGGTGAACGAGTACGTGCCCTACACGCAGTGCAACCTGATCTTCGGGCTGGACGCGGACGAGGGGGCGGAGCCGTTCGAGCTCACCAAGCGCTTCATCGACATGGCGCCGGGGGTGTACCCGCACTTCGCGCTGCTCTCGGCGTTCGGCCGCAACGCCACGCTCAACCTCGACTACCAGCGCGCCGACCGGGTCCTTCCCGTGCCCTTCCACTTCCTGGACCTGGTGCAGGCGATGAACGTGCGGCCGAAGAACTACACCTGGCCGCAGTTCTACGACCACGTGATCGACACCTTCGACTACTCGTTCTCGCCGCGGGCGCTGGCGCGGCGGCTGAAGACGAACCGCCGCTCGTACATCTGCTGGGAGCAGCTCTTCCGCGGCGTCTCGTCGGAGCGGCGCAACCGGATGGCGTACCACATCAAGATGCGCCGGTGGATGGACGACCCCGGCTTCCGCTCGTTCTTCGAGGGCGAGTCGCGCGAGGTCCCCGCCGTGCTCACCGACCAGATCCGCCAGCACCTCGGCCCGCTCTGGGAGTGGCTGCCGAAGAGCGCGCTGCAGCACGATCCCAACGCCTACCTCAACTCCGGGATGATGGCGCAGCTTCCCGTGATTCCCATCACCGCGGCGCCGACGGCGGCACCCGCAGCCGCGGTGTAGACGGCGCCCGCGTCCATGTCGGGCGGAACGACGAAAGAGCGGGGGATGGCGATGGCGCCATCCCCCGCTCCCGTTCGTATCTACAGCTTTCGCCGGCCTTTCGACGCCGATGTGAAAGTCATACGGATCGATACGGATCGCGACAAGTCGGTGCCGGACCGCAACGAAAGAGCCGGATGCGGGCGTGTCCCTCCGCTGCGCTCCGGGCCGGGCTTCGCGCGCCGTAGGCAACGATACCGCCGTTGCCAACGGCGCCGAGCCGCCGGCGCGCCATGGCCTCGCCGCGGATCTGGAGGATCGGCGCGGGCGCGCCGGCGTCTCGGCCCTGCGGGCGCGAAT
>Ga0190275_10003427_pt1 | contig 11308 bp, 10 predicted proteins | sample Popmic550T_FD_133745 | JGI IMG/M metagenome (GOLD analysis project Ga0190275, IMG submission 133745) | Populus adjacent soil microbial communities from riparian zone of Yellowstone River, Montana, USA - 550 T | ecosystem: Environmental > Terrestrial > Soil > Riparian zone > Trees stand | place... | reverse complement strand
CGGGGACCAGCGCGAGCGCGGCGAAGTGCAGCGCGCCGTCGTAGCCGTCGCGCAGGGCCTCCCGCACGGCGGCGGCGTCGAGCAGGTCGGCCTCGACGTGGCGAGCGCCCTCGGGAATCGCCTCGCGGTGGCCGCGCGAGAGGTCGTCGAGCACGGTCACGTCGTCGCCCCGCTGCAGGAGCTGCTTGGCGACGACGCTGCCGACGTAGCCGGCACCGCCGGTGACGAGGAGCTTCACCTCAGACGTCGGTCGGGTCCGACACCGCGGCGTCGACCTCGCGCAGGGCGGCGACCTTGCCGTCGCGGATGGTCCACAGCGCCATGACCGCGATCCGGTCGGTGTTGCCGCCTCGCTCAGTCAGCGCGAGCGTGTAGGCGACGAGCACGCGGTCGTCGCCGACGGGCTCGAGCACCTCGAAGGCCGGGCGGTGAATGCGCTCGTAGCGCTCGCGGTAGCTGCGACCGCGCGCGAGGTAGGTCGCCTTGTCCGCCGTCACGCCGTTCGCGTGGTGGACGAAGTCGTCCGTGAAGTCGCTCTCGACCAGGTCGAGGTCGAAGTCGCGATCGGCCATGCGACCGGTGATCTCCTGTACGTACGCGACGTTGTCCATGGGGCCGATCCTACGCCGGGGCCGCGGGGCCGCGCCAGGTGCGTCAGGGCCGGACCGCGGGGCAGTTGCGCGTCGGGGCCTGCCCGGGCGGGGCGACGCACACGCGCAGGCCGTTGGTCAGCTCGGCCCGGTGCCGGCGGTCCCCGACGTGGTACGCCACCGCGACGCGGTCGAAGGCGTAGCGCCCGGGCTTGTCTGCCTGGAGCGCGAACACGAGCTCGACGCCGCGCTCGCCGCCCGGCGCGCTCTGCGGCGGGACGCGGAACCCGCGCACCGGCTGCAGGTCGCTGAAGCGCTCGGGATCCGGCCAGCGGGTCGAGCTCGCGTACCACAGGTACTTGCGCTCGAGGCCGCCGACGCGCGTCTCGAGCACGCGCAGCCCCGCGGGGGGATCGACGAGCTCGATACGGTCGAGCACGGCCGGCTCGCTGCCGCGGTTGACGGCGACCGGCAGGCCGTACCCGAACGGGACGCCCGCCCGCTGGCCGACGCCGACGCCGCTGCGCTCCCCGGTGCCGAGCGGGCCCGGCGTGACCGGCTCGTCGCCTCCGAGCAGCAGCCACGCGGCCACCCCGACGACGATCGCGAGCAGCATGAGCGCGAGCACGAGCAGCAGCGGCCGCCGGCGGCGGGACCGCGAGGAGGATGCCGGTCCGCCGACCGGCACCTCCTCGCCATCCGCCGACTCGACCCGCGTGCTCATGCCGCCGAGGCTACTTGAGCGACCCGCTCCACACGCGGCCGGCGACCGCCGCGCTCTGCTTGCCGTGGTCGCCGCCGCAGATGAAGTGCTTCTTGCCGCGCGGGCCGCCGAACGCGTAGTCCAGCGTCACGTTGCGCGAGAAGCCGCTCTGCGAGGTCAGCCACAGGCCCGCCGACACGCCGGAGACGGTCGGGAAGCTCACCCCGGCGCCCTTCTTCCAGCGCGTGGCGTTGTTCGTCGCGCGCGCGAAGCTCGCGCCCGCGTCCGTCCCGCCGACGTAGCTCGCATCGCAGCGGTCCAGCGCCCGCTTCTGGCGGATGGCGTCGTCGGTGCCGAGCAGCCACTGGTTCGCCCGCACCTGGACGTCCCACTTCGCGCACGTGTAGGTGCGCGCCGCCTCGCGCGTGAACTCGAACTTCGAGCGCAGCTTGCGGGCGTAGCGCCGCTTGACGGTCGGGAAGGTGAGCTCTCCGGAGTCCGCGACGTGGGTCTCGCCCTCGATGCTGAAGCTGCCACCGCTGTCGGAGCTCACGCCGACGCCGAAGTTCGTGTCGGCGGTCTGCTCGCGGCCGTAGGAGAACTTCGCCCGGGTGCCGTCGTTGTAGGCGTTGTTGAGCTCCCCGACCAGCGCCCAGCGCTGGGTCGAGACGGGCTTGAGCGTCTGGTACTCGGGACGGCAGCGGTTGCTCGGCGGCTCGCCGCCGACCTGCGCGGCCCGGACGACTGGCGGCAGGCGTCGCTTGGCGGTGATGCGAATGTCCGGCGAGCGCGTGGGGCCGGAGGCGCGCGCGACACCCGCGGTCGTGGTCACGTCCCGCGGGGCCACGGACTTCACGGCGCGCTGCTCGCCGACGATGAAGCTCGTGAACGCCCACCGGCCCTGGAAGCCGGGCGTCTCGCCGACCGCGATCAGGTCGAGCCAGCCGTGGCGCTGCTCGGCGAGCTTCGCGAGCCGGGCGTCGTCGGCGGCGATCACGACGAACGCGCCGCTCGCGCCGGCCTGGGCCTCGCCGAGCAGCGGCAGGCTCATCGGCCGCTTGTGGTGCGGCCACGCGTACACGCGGACCGTGCCGGCGCTCGGCTGCCCGGAGGCGTCGCGGAGCACGCCCCGCGTCAGCTCGGTCGCGGCGCTCGCCGTCGCCGCCGGCACGACCAGGAGGGCGGCGCTGCCCGCCGCGAGCAGCGCGAGACGGCGGAGCACGGTCATGGGCATTCCCTTCCTGCTCATCGGTCGGTGGAGGGCAGGCGCAGGGTCGTGCCCACCGGGAGCTGGTCGGGGCTGCCGGTCGCGATGCGCCCGGCGTTGAGGTCCCACAGGCTGCGCACGAACGCCGCGATCCGGGCGTCGCCCACGTCCGCCGGCAGCGCGGCCTGGGCGATGGTCCACAGCGACTCCCCGGCCCGCACGGTGTGCGTGCGCCCGGACACGCTGACTCGCACGCCGCGTGGCCGCGGGGTGGCGACGGTCGTGCTGGCGACCGGCGTGGCGCCCGCCTCGGGCGCCGCCGCGCTCGGCGACGCGACGACCTGCGGGCGAGCGCCGGTGGCCGGCGCGACCGCCGGCCGCTTGGCCGCCGTGCGCCGGCGCTGGGCGTGGCGCGGCCGCTTCCGCTTGGCGCGCTTCGGCGCGGCCTGCTCCGCGGGCGTGCCGGCCTGCGGGGCGGGCGCGGGCGTCGCGGGGGCGGGGGCGGGCGGTGCGGGCGCCGCCGGGGTGGGCGGAGGCGGCGCCGGCGGGGTGGGCGCGGGCGGCGCGGGGGCCGGCGTGGGCGCCTCCGGCGTCACCGCCGGCGCGGGAGCCGCGGGCGCCGGGGTTGCGACGGCCGGCGGAGGCTCCGGTGCGGGCGCCGCCGGCGGCGTCGCGGGCGGCGCGGCCGGAGGCGTCGGCTCCGGCGCGTTCTCCTCCGTCTGCTCGCCCGGCAGCGCGTTGTCGTCCTCGCCGTCGGACTCGCCGCCCGGGTTGGGCGGGAGCCTGATGACGGGATCCTTCAGCGGCGGGTCCGCGGCGAGCGCGGCCGCCGGCGCGAGCGCCGGTGTGAGCAGCGCGACCAGCAGCATGCCGGCCATCGCGCGCGGCGCCATGACGAACCGCAGGCTCGCCGAGCCGTGCGGCTCGGACCCTGGGGCTCCACCCAATCCGTAACGCCCCGGGCTCCTGCCAGCCCGCAGTCGTTCGCCCATTCCGTGCACCTCCCCGTGCCAGGGACGACTATGTCGCGCGGCACCGTACACGGCTGCCCGATCAGTGGACGCCGGTTCACCATTCGGGCGTCTAGGGCCATTCGTCCAGCTACCACCTCCGCAGCCGCGCCTCCGCCAGCGCGAGACGCGCGGCGGCGTGGCCCGGCACCCCGTGGGCGGCGCCGCCGGGGAACGTCGCGGCGCTCCCGAGGTAGAGCCCGCCGACCGGCGTGCGGTAGGGCGCGATCGACGGCAGCGGCCGGAAGACGAGCTGGTCGAGCGCGGTGCTGCCGCCGGCGACGTCGCCGGCCACGAGGTTGGCGTTCCGGCGCTCGAGGTCGGCCGGCGACAGCACGTGGCGGGCCAGGATGCGGTCGCGGAACCCCGGCGCGAAGCGCTCGACCTGGGCTTCGACGCGGTCCGCGACCCGTTCGCCGTCGGCGGTGGGGTCGCCCGCCGGGCCGTGGGTGTAGGCCCAGGCGGTGTGGGAGCCGGCGGGAGCGCGCGTCGGGTCGGCGACCGACTGTTGGCCGAAGAGCAGGAACGGCCGCTCGGGCCACTCGCGCTGCGCCGCCGCCGTGGCCGCGAGGACCTCCTCCTCGTCCCCGCCCACGTGGACGGTACCCGCCTCTCGGACCTCCGGCGCCTCCCACGGCACCGGCCCCGACAGCGCCCAGTCGACCTTGACCGTCGCGGGGCCGTAGCGGTAGCGCCCGAGCGCCGCGGCGTAGCGCCGCGGCAGGTCGGGCCCTGCGAGCGCGAGCAGGGCGTGGGGCATGACGTCGGCGATCACGATCGGCGCGCCGAGGATCTCGCCGCCGTCGAGCTCGACGCCGGTGGCGCGGCCGCCGTCGACGCGAACCCGTGCGACGCGGGCGCCCGTGCGCACGCTCCCACCGAGCTCCGCGAGGCGGCCGCACAGCGCGTCCACCAGCCGCCCGGCGCCGCCCTCGGGGCTCGGCCAGCCCACTGCGTGGCCGAGCAGGTTGAGGTAGGCGGCCGCGATCGCGCTGCCGCTGCTCGCCGGCAGCGCGTCGCCGTGCATCGCCGACCCGTACAGCCAGGCGCGGGCGCCGCTCGAGGTGAACAGCTCGCCGGCCAGGGCGTCGGCGGGCATCAGCAGCAGCCGCGCGAACTCGAGCGCCCCCTGCGGGCCGAGCCGCGCCAGCAGCTCCACGGGGCCCCGCACGGGCGGGAAGCCGGACAGCATCGTGCGCCGCAGCGCGCCGAAGCTCTCGAGGTAGGGCGCCGCGAAGTCCCGCCAGCGCGCGCCGTCGCCCGGCTGCAGCGCGTCGAGGCCCGCGGCGGTCTCGTCGAGGTCCGCGGCCAGCACGGCCGCGCGCCCGCCGGGGAGCGGGTGCGCGGCGCAGTAGCGCGGATGCACCCAGCGCAACCCGTGGCGCTCGAGCCCCATGGCCTCGAACACCGGCGACGCCGCGGCCGCGGGGTAGACCGAGGAGAACACGTCGTGCCGGAAGCCCGGGAGCGTCAGCTCCTCGGTGGCGACCGCGCCGCCGGCGCGCGCCGCCGCCTCGAGCACGAGCACCGAGCGCCCGAACTCCGCGAGCGTGATGGCGGCCGCGAGACCGTTCGGGCCCCCGCCCACGACGAGCGCGTCGTGGCGTGCGACGTCGATCCCGCTCACCCCGCCGCGGCGACCCGCTGAGCGATCTGGTGCAGCATGCTCTGGCTGACGAGCTCGGCGTCGCCCCAGAAGGCGTGCTGCGCGTCGCGCCCGGCGCGCTCGTACATCTGGGCGAGGTGGAAGGGCATGGGGTCCCACGTCCCCGCCGCGCGCGCGTAGGCGCGACCGCCCTCCTCGAAGAGCACGAGCCGGTTGTTGCCGCTGCCCATGAAGTGGCCCTCGTGGGTGGTGAGGTCGAAGGCGAGGACCGGCGTCGCCCCGGCGGGAACCGCGGGGGGCTCGTCGCGGCCGAAGCGCGCCAGCCCGTCGTTGAGCTCGTCGACGTAGGCGCGCAGCGCGCCGGGATCCGCGGGGGACACAAGCGTCGTGATGGTCACGTACCCCCGCGTGTAGACCGGCCGCCCGGCGGCCGTGCCGGCGGCGACCTCGATCTCGAACGTCTGCCCGGCGAGCCCGCCGGTGCGCACCGGGGTGAAGCGCCCGACCTCGGTCGCGTAGTCGGGCCAGGTCTCCGGGCGCGACAGCGCGGCGATCACGCCGTCGGCGGACGGCACCTCGACCGGCGGGTACGTGTGCCAGGTCTGCTCGCGGCCGGGGGCGGTCCCCGGCGTGAGCGCGCCGAGCCGCGCGTTGCGCAGGCGCTCCTCGGGGCGGTAGGCCTCACGCGCCGCGACCGACTCGAACGCGATCCCCCAGGCGCGCCGGGCGTCGTCGGCGTAGGCCGCCGGGAACCAGTCGCCGAGGAGGCGGGCGGCGCCGGTGAGCAGCTGCTCGCGATCCATGGTCCCGCGCGGCGACCGGCTGCCGTCCACGAAGCGCTCGCGCCCGAAGGCCCCGTGGAAGGCGAGCGCGTCGGCCGCCCGCAGGCGGCGATGGCCGCGCCGGTGCCAGCGCGTCGTGAGGATGGCGGACGCGAGCCGCAGGTCGTCGACGTCGCGCAGCTCGGGCGTGCGGCGGAAGTAGGCGGCGTTGAGGAAGTCGGTCGCCCACGCCGCGGCGTCGGGAGCGAGGATCGACGATCCGCTCATGCGGGCGAAGCGCGCCTGGGGCGACATCACGGCGCGGGCGCCGAGGTACGCGCCGCCGGCGGCGCCGGCGACGGCCAGCGCGGACGTCAGGCGGCTCATCCAGCCGGGGGGTCCGCGACCGCGAGCACCGCGGCGGTCACCGCGCCGCGCTCGTAGGCCGCCATGCGCGCGACGGCCTCTTCCTCGGTGTCATGCCGCGACACCGGGACCGCGTGCCCGCGGAGCATCACCCGGTACCCGCCGGCCGGATTGGCCTCGATGTAGAACTCGAGCTGCTCGGTCTCTGCTGCCATCCCGGCATCGTCGCGGAGACCGCGCTGGCGGGCAAGTCAGCCTTCCTCGTAGGCCGGCTCCGCGCTCGCGGTCTCCCGCTCCGGGGCGCCCGGCCGCCCCAGCAGCGCGACGGCGAGGGCGACGGCGGCGACCACCAGCCCGGCGCCGAGCGCGAACGCGAGGTGGTAGCCGTCGGTCAGCGCGGCCGCGGCCGGCGCGCCGTCGGCCAGCCGGCCCTCGGTCCGGGTCGTCGCGAGCGTCGCGAGCACGGCGAGGCCGAGCGCGCCGCCGACCTGCTGCGTCGTGTTGACGAGGCCGGAGGCGAGGCCGGCGTCGCTCGGGCCGGCGCCCGCCATGGCGAGCGTCATCAGCGCGGGGAACGACAGGCCCGCGCCGAGGCCGAGCAGCAGCATCACGCCGAGCAGGTCGCGGACGTAGTCGCCGTCGACCGGAGCGCGCTGGAAGAGCACGAGCCCGGCGGCGATCAGCAGGAGGCCCGGCAGCAGCGTCGGCAGCGCCCCGAAGCGCAGGATGAGCCGCGGCGAGACCGCGAGCGACATCGCCCCGATGGTCAGCGCGACCGGCAGGAACGCGAGCCCGACCTCGAGCGCGTCGAAGCCCAGCACCCGCTGCAGGTACAGCGCGCCGAGGAAGAACATCCCGAACAGCCCGGCGACCATGAGCATCTGGATCAGGTTCGCGGCGGTCAGCGTGCGCGAGCGGAAGACCCGCAGCGGGACGAGCGGGCTCGCGGCGCGCGCCTCGCGGACCACGAATGCGGCCAGGAGTCCCGCGGCGGCGGCGCCGAGGCCGAGCGTGTGGGCCGAGCCCCAGCCGTGGTCGGCCGCGCCGACGATCGTGTACACGGCGAGCATCAGCGCGCCGGTGACGAGCACCGCGCCCGCCACGTCGGCGCCGCGCGCCAGGCCGAGGCCCTTGTCGCGGTCGAGGAGGCGGCGCGCCGCGAGCGCGGTCGCGACCCCGATGGGGACGTTGACGAAGAAGATCCAGTGCCAGTTGATCGCCTCGGTCAGCGCGCCGCCGGCGAGCAGGCCGATCGAGGCGCCCGCCGAGGCGACGAAGCTGTAGACGCCGATCGCCCTCGCGCGCTCGCGCGGCGCGGGGAACAGCGTGACGATCATGCCGAGGATCACGGCCGAGGTCAGGGCGCCGCCGAGCCCCTGCACGAAGCGCGCCCCGATCAGCATGGCCTGGCTCTGGGCGAAGCCGCACAGGAGCGAGGCCGCGGTGAACACGGCCAGCCCGGCGAGGAAGACACTGCGGCGCCCGACGAGGTCGCCGACCCGGCCGGCGAGCAACAGCAGGCCGCCGAAGGCGATCAGGTAGGCGTTGACGACCCAGGCGAGGCCCGACTGCGTGAAGCCGAGGTCGGCCTGTATCGACGGCAGGGCGACGTTCACGATCGTCTGGTCGAGGATGACCATGAGCATCCCGGCGCACAGGACGACCAGCGCGATCCAGCGGTCTTGGTGGCGGCTCATGGCTGGACCGTAGCAGATCGTCTTGTTCGGGACTATCTGCTACGGACGCGTAATCAGGCCCGCCCCGCCGCCGCGCGAGGCGCGCGGCGACGCACGGGCCGCGCGCACTCGACCGGCTCGGCCAGCCGCCCGCCGACCAGGCGGGTGAGCGCATCCATGAAGGCCTCGCGCTCGCCGTCCGGCAGCGCGCTCAGCACGTCGGCCCGGATCCGCTCGGTGATGTCCTCCGCCTCCGCGACCTTGCGCTTCCCCGCCTCGGTCACCGCGATCACCCGCGCGCGGCGGTCACGGCTCGACGGCCGGCGCTCGGCCAGCCCGCCCGCCTCGAGCTCGTCCAGAGTCACCACCATGGTCGTCTTGTCGAGTCCGACCATGCGCGCCAGCTCGGTCTGCGTGTGGTCGCCGCTCAGCGCGGCGATCAGCACGGCGTGCGCGCGGGGCGAGATGCCGAGGTCCTCGAGCGCGGCGGTGATCTCGGTGGTCAGCGTGTAGCTCGCGCGCGACAGCAGCCAGCACAGGTTGCCGTTCAGCGGCTGCGCGGGGTTGCCCATGCGGCCGATGCTAGCAGCGACACGTCATGTACAAGACATTCTCGTACGGGACGATCTGGCCCACGCTGGACCAGGCTGCACTTCGGCCCCGGGAACGGGCCGAACGACAGCCTCGCGGTAGTCGGCCGAGCGGTCGCGGCCTCCGCGTCCGCCCCGCCGCGCGCGGCCCGCGTCTGACGCGCTGAGGAGCTCAGAGCCCCGGCGGGTGGCGGGCGACGAAGCCCGCGGTGCTGCGCGAGGAGCTGCTCCAGCGGGTCCCGCCGCCGGAGAGGTTGCTCGTGTCGAAGCGCCGGCCGTCGACGATCATGAACGCGTGGCCCGCGTTGGCGTAGACCGTGATGCGGTTGCCGACGCCGGGCTCGCCCCAGCTCATGAAGCCCGACGAGTCCAGCGGGCTGGAGAGCAGCCCGCCCGCGGCGAGCGCGTAGCTGATCGAGCCCGAGCAGTCGTACCCGCCGGAGGACCCGCCGTGCCCGCCGCCCCAGACGTACGGGGTCGAGGCGATCTCGTTGGCGGCGGCGACCACGCGGCCGACGACGTCGCCGCCGCCACCGCCACCGCCGCCGCTCGAGGGGGCGGGCGCCTGGTTCGTGGCATCGGCGGCGGCCGCCGCCCGGCGCGCCGCGGCGGCCTGCTCGCGCTCGAGCCGCTGGATGCGGCCGCGCACCGTCGCGAGGCGCGCCGTCACCCCCCGGCGGCGGGCCAGCTGGGCTTCCTGGCGGCGCAGGAGCGCGCTGCGCAGCACGGCGACCTGGCGCCGGTCGGCGATCGCGGCCTTCGCCATCGCGCTGTAGCGCTTCTTGATCTTCTCGAGCGCGACGGTCTGTCCCAGCACGGCCTGCCGCGCCTCGCGCGTGTCGTCGAGGATGAACGCGTTCTGGTTCGACACGCGCTTGAGCAGCTCGACGCGGTTGAGCAGGTCCGCGAAGCCGTTGGCGTCGAGCACGACGGTCACGAAGCTCGGGCGGCCGCCCTTGTAGGAGGCCGCGAGATTCTCCGCCAGCGTGCGCTTGGCCTGCGCCTCGCGGCGCTGGAGCCGCGACAGCCGGACTCGCGCGCGCACGAGCCGGTCCTGGGTCTGGTCGAGCTGCGCCTGGCGCCGCTGCACGCGGGCGGTGACCACCGCGAGGCGGCGCTCGGCGTCGGCGATCCCCGCGCCGGTCGCGGCGATCCGCCGGCTCTCGGCCGCGACGGCCGCGCGCAGCTCGTTCGCCGCCGCCCGCTGGCTCTCGAGGCTTGCCTGGCCGCGCGCCGGCGGGCTCGAGCCGGCCACGAGGACGACGACGCCGAGCAGGGCGGCGAGCGCGATCGGAACGATGCGGCGAAGACGAATCGACATAACACCCGTCGGGCAGCGTGCACCACGTACCCGAGCCGCCCGCGACCCTAGTAGCCGAGCGCGAAATTCCTGCACGCTGCAAGGGATCCTGCAACTTCTGGGCGGTCCCGCCCGCCGCGGCCCGGCAGGGACCGCGCCGCGGTCCTCGTCGCGGGTACGGGCCGCGGCGCGGGCGGGATGAACGGCGTCCATAATCGGCGCGTGTCAGCCGAGGGATCCGTCCGGCGCCGCCAGGCCGAGGTGTTGGTGGTCGGCTCCGCCGAGCCGGAGGTCCAGTCGTGGCTGCGCGCGGCGGGCCACAGGATCCGGGCGGTCGGGAGCGTCAAGGCCGCGCTGACCGCGCTCGACAAGACGGCGGCCGACCTCGTCATCGCCGACCGCGACCGCACCGGGCTCGACGTCCCCGACGTCTGCCGGACGCTGCGCGAGGACGCGCGGCTCGGCGAGGCCTGGCTGCTCGCGATCACGTTCCGCGCGCGCCGCGGGCTGGCCGACGCGGCGCTTGAGGCCGGCGCCGACGACTACCTCCAGCGGCCGTTCACCCGCGGCCAGCTCCTGGCCCGGGCGCGAGCCGGCGTGCGCGCCGCGCAGCAGCGCGAGGACAGCCGCCTGCTGCGGACGCTGATGGTCACCATCCCCGGGGCGATCTACCGCACCGCGTGGCACGCCGGGCAGTCGGTGGAGCTGATCAGCGACGAGATCGAGCGCATCTCCGGCTATCCCGCGACCAACTTCATCGCCAGCACGCGGCGGACGCTCCTCTCGGTCGTCCACCCCGAGGACCGCGAGGAGGTCGAGCGGGCGATCGCGGCTGCCGCGGACCGCGAGGGCTCGTTCGTGCTCGAGTACCGGATCGTGCGCGCCGACGGGGAGGTGCGCTGGGTGCTCGACCGCGGCCAGCTCGTGTCCGGCCCCGGGACGCGCCTGTGGGTCGACGGCGCGATCTTCGACATCACCGAGCGCCGCGCGGCCGAGGAGCTGCTGCGCCGGCAGGAGATCGAGCAGGCGCGCACCGAGGAGCTGCGGGCCTCGCGAGTGCGGATCGTCGAGGCCGCCGACGCCGCGCGCCGGCGGATCGAGCGCGACCTCCACGACGGAGCCCAGCAGCGCCTGGTCGCGCTGGCGCTCGACGTGCGGCTTGCCCAGGGGCGCGTCAAGGCCGAGCCGGGCTCCGCCGGGCCGTTCCTCGAGCGCCTCGGGACGGAGCTCTCCGAGGCCTCGGCCGAGCTGCGCGAGCTGGCGCGCGGCATCCACCCCGCCGTGCTGACCGAGCGCGGGCTCGCCCCGGCGGTCGACGCGCTCGCCACGCGCGCGCCGGTGCCGGTGGAGATCCTCGAGATCCCCGACGAGCGGCTGCCGCCGCCGCTCGAGGCAACCGCCTACTTCACGATCGCCGAGGCGCTGACCAACGTCGCCAAGTACGCGCAGGCGTCGCACGTCACCGTGCGGGTGGCGTCCGACGGCGACGCCCTGGTCGT
>Ga0190275_10003426_pt1 | contig 11308 bp, 10 predicted proteins | sample Popmic550T_FD_133745 | JGI IMG/M metagenome (GOLD analysis project Ga0190275, IMG submission 133745) | Populus adjacent soil microbial communities from riparian zone of Yellowstone River, Montana, USA - 550 T | ecosystem: Environmental > Terrestrial > Soil > Riparian zone > Trees stand | place... | reverse complement strand
GGACGTCCACGCTGCTCCGCGGGGCCCGGCCGGTCCTGCTGGTCCTGGGGGAGCCCGGCAGCGTCGACGCCGTGGCCCGCTCGGGCCGGGTCGTCGTGGTCGAGGCGATCGCCGCCGGCGAGTGGGAGCTCCCACTGCTCGGGTGCGTCACCCCGCCGTCGGTGGTGCTGATCCGCCCCGACGGCCACGTGGCGTGGGTCGGGGATTCGACCGGCAAGGGACTCACCGAAGCGCTAACTACCTGGTTCGGCGCGGCGGGGTGAGCTCGAGCCCTGAGTTCAAACCCTGAGTTGAAACTCTGGGTTCAAACTCTGGGCTCAAGCCTCGGCATGCGTTTCCCGAAACAACCTCGGCGTGACGCCGAAACGGCGTTCGAACGCCTCGGTGAAGCGGGCCGCGGGCGCGAGGCCGACGCGCGAGGCCACGGACTTCGGCGATGCGCCACGGGACAGCAGCATGCGCGCGGCATCGAGCCGCGCGGACTCGACGAAACGCGCCGGCGTTTCACCGGTGGCCTCGACGAACCTTCGGTGAAACGTGCGTTCACTGAGGCCGGCGCGCGCGGCGAGCGCGGACACGTCGAGCGGCGCATGCAGATTCGACATGAGCCAGGCGATGAGCTCGGCGAACGGACTGTCGGCCTTGGTCTGCGCCTGCAGCAGCGGGCTGAACTGCGATTGGAAACCTGCGCGCCGCGCGTAGATCACGAGGCCACGGGCGACCTGGCTCGCCGTGGCCGAGTCGAGATCGTTCGTCACCATCGCCAGTGCCATGTCGATGCCGGTCGAGACGCCGGCGGAACTCCAGAGGTTGTCGTCGACGACATATAGTGAATCGGCGTCCACCTTGACGCGCGGATACGCCTTGGCGAGCGGTGCGCAGGCGTTCCAGTGCGTCGCGACGCAGCGGCCGTCGAGCAGCTTGAGGCTGGCAAGCACGAACGCGCCGGAACAGACGGAACCGAACCTCGGCACCTTGTTCGCGAGTTTGGGAAGCCATGCCCGCAAGGCCGGGTCGGCGATCTCCCGCATGAGCTCTTCTTCCCGCGCGCCCATGACGAGCAGCGTATCCGGCCGCGAACCCAAGGCACCCGGCGGCAGCGACTGAACCGTGACACCGCTGCTGCTTCGGATGAGGCCGCCATCGCTGGAGATGACCTCGACTGCATAGAAAGGAGTCTTGCCGGCCTGCGTGAGCACGTGGTTGGCGCCGTCGAAGACCGCGACCGGTCCTGACATGTCGAGCAGCTCGAACCCTGGATAGACGACGAAGGCGACGTGGTGCATTGGCGGAAAATACCAACCCTTTGGCACGAGCACAAAAAGCCGCGCCGGTAGATTGCCTCCGAGTTTTTCCCAACTTCTAATGGAGCCTGTTCATGCCCAAATCCCTGTTCGTGAATCTTCCGGTCGCCGACCTCGCGGCATCCACGCGCTTCTACGCCTCCATCGGCTGCGTGAAGAACGCGCAATTCAGCGATGACAAGGCGTCGAGCATGGCGTGGTCGGACGCCATCACCTTTCAATTGCTGACGCGCGCCTATTTCTCGACCTTCAGCCCGAAGGCCGTCGCCGACGCGCAGCAGACCTGTCAGGTCATGTTGGCGTTGACCCGGGACAGCCGGTCTGACGTCGATGCCATCGTCAAGGCAGCCGTATCCGCCGGTGGCAAGGCGGATATCCGCGGCGCGATGGATCTCGGCTGGCTCTACAACCGGTCGTTCGCGGATCCGGACGGCCATTTGCTCGAAGCGGTGTGGGTCGACACCAAGGCGATGGGCATGAGTGGAGCGGGCGCATGAGCGCGCTGCCAGGAGGGAGCGCACTCATACCGCGACGCGGCAAAGGGTGAATGGACATGCGGAGAATGCCTGGGCTTTTCGGCTATTCTCCGCCTCCCTAACTTCTTGTGCGGATTGTCATGCAGCCTGCCGCTCTCTCCACTTCGCACTCACCACCAAGCCGCATCGCGGTGGTGGATGTGCTTCGCGCCTTCGCGCTCTTCGGCATCATCATCACTCACTCGGGCAACGGCTTTCTGTCCGGGCGCCCACCGAAGCCGGGCTTCATGGCGTTCACGCCGCTGGATCAATGGGTTGACACGATCACGCGGCTGTTCTTCGTCGGCAAATTCTTCACGATCTTCTCGTTCCTGTTTGGGCTCAGTTTTGCGATTCAGCTGGCCAATGCAGCGCGCAAGGGTGACTCATTCTCGGGACGCTTCACCTGGCGCTTGGTGCTTCTGGCGCTCATCGCGCTGGTGCACGGGGCGTTCTTCAGCGGCGACATCCTCATCGTCTATGCCGTGCTGGGGCTATTGCTGGTTCCCGTGCAAAAGCTGAACACGAAGGTGCTCGCCACGGTGGCCGTCGTGCTGGTGCTCAACGTTCCTGGGTTGATCCTGGGGCTCGCGCGCGCGAACGTTTCGACGCCGCCTCCTTCAGCAACGTTGTCAGCCGCGCCAGCGGGATCCTCGCCACAACGCCAGTTCGACATCAAACAACAAGGAACGGTGGGTGAGCTCGTGTATCTCAATCTCACCGAATCGCTGCCGGGCAAGGTGGATTTCCAGATCAGGACGGGCCGATTGTGGATGACCTATGGCCTGTTCCTGCTGGGGCTGTGCGCAGGCCGCATGCAGCTGTTCGAGGATTCGGGCGCGAATCGAATGTTCTTCCGCAGGCTGATCATTGCAACGGGGACGGTGGCCCTGATCACCACGGTCATCGCGACGCTGAAACCTGCGGCACCACCATCATCGAACCTCACCGACGTGCTGGCCACTTTTTCATTCAGCGTACAGCAGGCGTCGTTGTCTGCGGTGTACCTGGGCCTGGTCACGCTGTGGTTCTGGCGCCAGCCAGCGCGTGGGTTGCTGCCGCAATTGGCGCCGATGGGAAGGATGGGCCTCACCACCTATCTGTTGCAGACGGTGTTCGGCCTCACGCTGTTTTATGGCATCGGCTTCGGAATGCTGGGACACCTGGGTACGGCGGCAGCGGTCGCCGCCGGCGTCGCGTTCTTCGCGGTGCAGATCGTGTTATCGCGCTGGTGGATGACGCACTTCAGCATGGGGCCGGTGGAGTGGTTGTGGCGCTCGCTCACCTATTTCAAGTGGCAGCCGTATGCTCGCGCGGCGATCGGCGCCCCCCTGTAGGAGCCGGCGGACGCGTTACGGGCAGTGTGTCGACGTGTAGGCGCCGCTGCAGAATTTGCTGTCGATTTCGGCAAGGATTGCCCGGTTTTACCAAGCGCCAATACATGTCCGCCCGCCGGCGGCCGGGTGGCTCGCACGCCGCATGGCGCGCTACTTGCAACATCCCTGGGAGCACATCTAACAAGATTTCCAGGTTTCACAATGAAAACTTTGCTCGTCGGCTTCGCCGCTCTCGGCGCGGCCGCACTCGTGCACGCCCATCCGCTGGTGATCGAGGAGTCCTCGCGGATCGCGCCGCCGCCCGGCGTCGACGGCCTCTGGGGCGACGTGGCTCTCGATGGCACGGAGGCGGTGGCTCTCAGTTCCTACTCGTACCCCGATGTTGAAAGCGAGTTCGACTACTGGACGATCACCAGCGCCCACCTCTATCGCCGCAGCGGCACGACGTGGACGTACGTGCGCAAGCTGGCCGAGAGCAACGATCACAGCGGCGACGACGCCACCAACCGCAATCCGGTGGCGATGAAAAACGGCGTGCTGGCTCTCGCGTTCGAGCCCATGTTCATCTTCGAGCGCGAAAACGGAGCCTGGGTGCAGAAGCAGATCGGCGCGCCGCCGGGCGAGCCGGTGGCCTGGCACGAGCCCGTCAGCGATGTCGAGATCGACGGCGGACGCATCTTCCTCGGCAGCGGTAGCTGGGGCGGCACCGTCTTCGAAAAGGATTCCGCCACCGGCAACTGGGTGGCCCGCGCCACGCTCAACGGCGACTACAGCGGAGACGGCGACAACTCGGTCGGCGGCGACATCGACATTTCGCCGAACTGGGCCGTCGTGGCGAGTCCGTACAATTGGGACGAGCTGCCGGCGCCGGCGATGCACGTGTTCCAGCGCAGCGGCACGGCGTGGCCGCTGCAGACGCGGCTCATGCCGGAGCCCGAGCACACGTTTGGCGACGTCGCCATCAACGACGACGCGATGTTCATCGGCGACTATGCGCGCTTCGGCGCCGGGGTCTGGCGCCGCAATTCTTCGAACGAGTGGTACCGCGCCGACACGCTGCGGACCGCCACCGACTTTTTGAGCGCGGGACCTTACAACGGCTACGCCTACGGCAATGCGATCGTCAAATCCGACCCGTATGTGTTCCAGCAGCGCTGGAACCCTGATCGCGAGGCGCTCGTGATCAACGTGTTCCAGCAAGAGTACGGCAGCGGCCCTTACCGGCATGTCGCTATCCTTGCCGCGAAGGACGGCAACGACTTGAACGGGTCGATCTCAGCGAGCGGGCGCGGTGTGCTCGTGAACGGCGAGAACGGGCCTTACTACTTCGAGCTGCCGGCCAGCTTCACGCAGCCGGCGCTGTTCCACGATACCTTCGCCACGGGCAACGGCTTGGGGTGGGCCTCGCTGCCGGGCAGCCAGTTCTCGGTGGCCCAGAGCGGCAATACCCGCGTGTTCCGCCAGGCCAGCACGGCCGGCGAGGCCGGTGCGGTGCTCGACGCCCATGACTGGACCAGTCAGTCGATTCAAGCGGAGGTGAAACCGACGGCGGTCAACGGCTCCGACCGCTGGGTGGGCCTCGCCACGCGCCGCACCGACGCGTCGAACTACTACTACGTCTCGCTGCGCAGCTCCGGGATCATCCAGCTCAAGCGCATGCAGGGCGGGGTGTTCGCGACACTCGACAGCGCCAGCGTGCCGTGGGCGCTGAATCGAACCTACCGGCTGCGGCTGGAATCGGTGGGCACGCTGCATCGTGTCTACGTGGATGGCAGTCTCGTGCTCGAGGCGTGGGACGACGCGTTGTCGCACGGACGCGCCGCGCTGCTCTCTTACCGGGCGGCGGCGGATTACGACAATGTGATCGTGAGCCCATTCCTCACGCAGACTATCTACTCGGCGAATCAGGGAGAGATCTATGTGCCGCAGCGGTTCCAGCCCGGGCCCTGGACCTATTCGGGTGCCGGCCAGTGGACCTGGCAGTCCGAAGGCACCAATGGCGACAATCATTTCAAGCAGATATCGACCGCGGACATCACGCGCGCGGTGATAGGGCCCGAGCAGATCGTCAACACCGATCAGGTCATGGAAGCGCGCGTGCGGCCGCGCGCGTTCAATGCGGCCGGCGAGCCGTGGTTTGGCGTCATGGCGAGGTTCGCTGACCCGAACAACTATGTGTACGTGTCGCTGCGGCGCTCGAACACCGTGACGCTGCGCAAGCTCGTGAACGGCAGCATCGTGCAGCTCGGCAGTGCCGTACTGACCGTGACGCCCAACACCTGGTACACCGTGAGGCTCGAAGCAGTGGGTTCGCGCCTGCGTGCCTATGTGAATGGACGGCTGGTGCTCGAGGCCACGGATCCGCAGCCGGGAATCGGCCGCGTGGGTCTGGTCAGTTATCGTGCCGCGGCCGACTTCGACGACATCCGCGCCGTGGTGCCATAGAGCTGGCATCGCCAACGATCGATCCTTTGCCAAGGGTTCGGCTTTCGGCGGCGCCGCGCCAGATGCCGGTCGCAACGGCCATCCCCCGTTCGTTTAGTTAGCAGTGTCGGCTAGACTCTAACTCCATGAACACTGCACTCCCGTCAACCCTCCCGGGCGAGCGTATCGCGGTCGTCGACGTGCTTCGCGCCTATGCCTTGTTTGGCATCATCATCACGCACTCGGTCACGGGGTTTCTCGCGGGTCAGGCGCCGGTTCCGGACTTCATGTTGTTCAGCCCGCTCGATCGGGCGGTGGCGCAGCTCGAACACCTGTTCACTTTCGGCAAGTTCTACACCATCTTCTCGTTCCTGTTCGGACTCAGCTTCGCGATTCAACTGCGCAATGCCACGCAGAAGGGCGTCCACTTCTCCGGCCGGTTCACCTGGCGGCTCATGGTGCTGGCACTGATCGCGCTGGTGCATAGCGCGTTCTTCGCGGGTGACATCCTCATCGTCTACGCGCTGCTGGGCCTGCTGCTGATCCCGTTCCGCAACATGAAGACGAAGACATTGCTCATCGTCGCGCTGATCCTGGTCTTCAATATTCCGGGGCTGCTGTTCGGGGCGGCCTTTGTCGCGATGCCACCCTCGCCCGAGCAAGTGCAGGCCGGTGCTGAAATGCAGGCGCTGTTCCAGCAGATCGCAGAGAAGCAGTTTGTGATCAAACAGTCGGGCACGCTGGCGGAGCTGGTACAGACCAACTACGTCAACGGCTTCATTGGCAAGGCGGTGTTCCTGATCTTTACGGGCCGCCTGTGGATCACCTTCGGTTTGTTCCTGTTAGGGATGTGCGCCGGCCGGCTCGAGATCTTCAAGGAGTCGGAGTCCAGCCGCGCATTCTTCCGCAAGCTGCTATGGCCCGCAGGCATCGTGGCGCTGGTCACCACGCTTTCTGAATGGCTGTTCCCCGTGAGCGAACAGGTGCGCAGCGCAGGCAATCTGCTGCGCTGGTTCTCGTTCACTGTCCAGCAGATCTCACTCTCGGCGTTCTACGTCGCGGCGATCACGCTGCTGTATTGGCGCCGCCCCGCGCGAGGCTTGCTGCCCGCACTCGCGCCGGTCGGCAGGATGGGTCTAACCACCTACCTCGGCCAGACTGTCTTCGGTGTGCTGGTGTTCTACGGCCTGGGACTCGGCCTGCTGGGGAAGATCGGCGCAGCGGCGGCGGTGGGCTTGAGCATTGCGTTCTTCGCGTTGCAGGTATTGCTGGCGCTCATCTGGACCCGGAGTTTCAAGATGGGGCCCGCGGAATGGCTGTGGCGCACGCTCACGTACTTCAAATGGCAGCCGATGAGTTTGCGGCACACCGATCGCGGGACTGCCGGCATGGCCTGAAATCAGCAGGCCGGGTGTCGAAAATCCGCAATCCCGTTCGACTACTTTGTGAATACCCCATCACAGGAGCCGTTTCATGAAAGTCATGGTCTTCGTCAAAGCCACGCCTGACAGCGAGTCGGGCCTGATCCCGTCCGATGAAAAAACGCAAAAGATGTTCACGGAGATGGGCAAGTTCAACGAGGCACTCGCCAAGGCCGGCATCATCAAGGCCGGCGATGGGCTGAAGCCCAGCAGTGCGGGCAAACGCCTCAAGTTCTCGGACGACCGTCCCGCGGTGGTGATCGATGGCCCATTCGCCGAGACCAAGGAGCTGGTGGCGGGCTTCTGGATCTGGGAAGTGAGGTCGCTGGAAGAAGCGGTCCAGTGGGCGAAGCGTTGCCCCAACCCGATGCCGGGCGAAGAGGGCGTGCTCGAGATCCGTCCGTTCTACGAGATGGAAGATTTCGAAGCGCTGATGACGGACGAAATCCGTGAGCGCGAGACGCGCGTGCGCAAGTTGGTCGAGCGCCAGCAGAAACCGACATCCGCCGCTCGAGCGAAGAAGGCAAAAGCCAGGCCCGCGAAGCGTACGCCCGCCAATCGCACGCCCGCCAATCGCACGCCCACCAAGCGCAAGCCGGCCCGTGCCAAAGCAAAGAAGTAGTTTCCGTTTCGCTACGGTTGCGAAACCCCGGCTGACTCTCGGGATTCTTGTCAGAAAATATTGACCGCAGGTGGCGAACATCGCCGCTTCGACGGGTAAATCCGCTTCGCGATACTGGCCGGGCAGCATCGGAAGAAAATTCCTAACCTGCAGTGACTCTGGAATACCACCAGACGGTGGCCAATCGAGTCACAGAAGGGCCGCCTCGCGCGGCCCTTCTCCATTGCGCGGATCACAAGGAGCAACGTATGCCTGGCAAACGGCCTTTAGAACCCATCGCGCCAGCGACTATTCCGGGGCAGCCGCTGGATCCGAAAATCCCGCCGGACCAGATGCCGGAGGACGACGAGGGGCGAGGCGAACCCGTCGAGTCGGAAGAAGAACGGCAGGCGTGTGACTCGCAATCCGCGTTCGAGCGGGCGATCTCGCGCGTTTCACCCGACTGACACGCACCCGATCAGCAGCGCTGCCACCACCGCAATCAGTACTACGCTAAGGCAGCTCAACAGGAGTTTCTTCACGATCGGAATCCAGGCGCGCGATGGGTGTTAACGGACGCCGGGGAGCATTCGTTGACAGCCGCCGCAAAGAAACGCGCCGGACGCGCTCGATCACGCCTGCGTGGGCGGCGCCTGTTCGACGACGTCGGCTGCCCGAGGCAGAAGCGGCAAGCGGACTTCGAACGTGCTCCCGGTTCCGGCACCGTCACTTCTGGCGATGACGTGACCGCCATGCATCTCGACCAGAGTGCGCACCACCGACAGCCCGATTCCCAGGCCGCCTTCCGCGGCGCCTTGCCGTGAGCGCACCTGTGAAAACATCGCAAACACTTCCTCGAGAGCATCGGGTGGAATGCCGGTGCCGTTGTCGCTGACCGTCACGACCGCGTCTTCACCTTCCCGATACAGTTTCAAGGCGATATCGCCGCCGGCGTCGGTGTACTTCGCGCTGTTCGAAATCAGATTGGCGAAAACCTGCGTGAGCCGGTCGGGATCTCCATCGACGATGAGCCGGCTGTCCGCGCCGTTTACCGCGACACGATGCCCGCGCGTTTCAAGCAGGGGAGCGCAGGTTTCCAACGCCTCTTTGATGACACGCGCGAGGTCGACGGACTCCCGGCGCAGCTCCAACCGCCCGCGGCTGATCCGGCTGACATCGAGCAGGTCATCGAGCAGCCGCACGGTGTGCGCCATTTGCCGGTCCATCATCTCGAGCAGACGTTTGCCTTCGCCTGGCGGCAATTCGCGCGTTTTCAGGATATGGATGCCGGTGCGAATCGGCGCCAGGGGATTGCGAAGCTCATGCGCGAGGGTCGCCAGGAATTCATCCTTGCGACGCTCGGCGAGTTTCATCTGCTCCTCGGAGCGTTTACGGTCGGTGATATCCCGCTGCGTACCCCAGGCGCGCAGCAGATGTCCGCCTTCGATGACCGGCGTGATGGAATTCGAAAAATAGCGGAGCCGGCCTTCGCGATCCTTCTCCTGCGATTCGACATCGGGCAGCGCGAAACGCGCGTCGATCAACAGTCGCAAATACGCCTGGGCCGCTTCATCGTCGGCCGGCAGCGTTTCCGTGAGCGGCATGCCGACCATCTGGTCCGCGCGCTCGAAGCCGTACATGCGCGCCGTCGCATCGTTGAGCTCGGCTAGATAGCCATGCTCCTGAATGTGGGCAAGTTGCGCATCGACGGGGCGATTCAGATCGAGCGGTTTTCGCAGCTCGTAGCGCCAGATGGCTTCCGTGCTGTTCGCCACGAATGCCTTGTAGCGTTGTTCGGCCGCGAGCAACGCATCGGCGCTGCGTTTCAGATCCGTGATGTCGACGCAGGTGCCGATGTAGCCGGAGAACTTGCCATCGGGACCGTCGTAGACGGGGTTGCCGCGGTCCAGCATCCACCGATACTCCCCGTCACGGCGGCGCATGCGGAATTTCATTTCGATGGGCGCACGCCGTTCGAGGCATTGCTGGCAGTCGCGCAGCGCTTCGTCAAGATCATCCGGGTGAATGACCTCGGCCCAGCCCATGCCCAGCTCGTCGGTTAGCGCACGCCCGGTGAATTCGAGCCACGTCTTGTTGAACCAGGTACCGCGGTTCTCCTGATCCGCGCGCCACATGAGCACCGGCACGGCATCCGCGATGACGCGGAAGTGCAGCTCACTCTCTCGAAGCGTCACCTCGGCGCGCCGCCGCTCGGTGATATCGCGCAGCAGAACGGCCACTCCCTTGCCGCTCGGGAAGACATGAACTTCATGCCACCCATCGAGCTTCGTGGTGAACGACTCAAACGCGATGGAGTTTGCTTCGTGGCGCACGCGCTCGAAGACCGGCCTCAAGTCGGGCTGCGATTCGGGCAGAACCTCCCACAGCGGGCGGCTCAACAGCTCCCCCAGTGGTCTGCCGAAGTATGCGAGCGCTCGCGGGTTCACGTAGTTGAGACGATGCTGCTCGTCCACCGCATAGAAAGCGTGATGCTCTCGAGCAACGCGGCTCGCTCGGCGGTCGTGCGTTCGAGCGCGCGCTGAGTGGCTTCCTCATCGCGGCGGCGCGCTCCATCGAGCATCGCGCGAATGCGCACCTTCAATTCACGTTCTGAATACGGCTTGGCCAGATACGAGTCAGCTCCGACCTCGAATCCTTCTATGCGCAGGTCTTCCGCGGCTTTTCCCGATGTAAGAAGAATCGGAATCGTCGAGGTGCTCGGGGTTTCACGCAGCAGGCGTACTAGTTCGACGCCATCGAGCCCGGGCATGACGATGTCGGTGACGATCACTTCGGGCCGGCCTCGCAGCACGGCCAGCAGTGCCTGCTTGCCATCCGCGGCGGCCGTTATTTCAAAATCGGCGGCGAGCGCTTCGACAATGTGCTCGCGGATCGCCTTTTCATCTTCGACCAGCAGCACTCGGGGTTTGACTGAGGGCGGCCCGTCAATCGGTGCGATCACCTCTCCAGCGTCGTAACGAGACGAGGGTGCTGACACTTCTTATTCCTCGTGACCATCGTGAACCGTGAGTCAGCGATCTGCCGTCCCCGTTGTGGCGGAAATCATACCTGACTCATCTCTTAACAATGTGGGAAAGCGCCTAGCGAGTCGGATAGATATAGCTAACAGCGTAGGAATTCTCGGAAAACACCTATTAGGCGAATCCCCACGAAGCCGCACCTGCGTATCTCGAATAGCATGCGAATCGCATTCAACCTTCCGTCGATACCGTGACAGGACGCGGTACGAACATATGACCACCTGCGAATTGTGCGCGGCCGTGTGGGCAGCCATCCGCGCCGCACTGGAAGCGTCGACACTGTCGACACAAGAGCGCGCCCACATGCTGGAAATGGTATGGCAGCGATTGTTGATCCGCTGGCAGGAATTCTGCGACCCCGATGAAGCGACTTCGAAGTGGCTCATGCAGCCGACTGACGAGTATCTGCAAGTGCAGGAGCGCGCCAAACCGCTTGCGACGGCGAGCCACATCGTCAAGGTACTCACCGAGGCGCTTGGAGTTCCCGAGCGTGGCCGTGCCCTTCAGTCACGGGTGCTGGCGAGCCTGGTCGGGCATCGCATCGAGAGCGATGTGCAGCACTTCAACGATCTGAAGGCACGATATCGGTTCGTTTGAGGATGCCGTTCACCGTTTCGCACGCCGCCGCCGTCCTGCCGCTGCATCGTCTCGGCAAGTACAAGCTG